>Ga0070733_10001030_pt1 | contig 21198 bp, 17 predicted proteins | sample Coa_R1_9_FD_66450 | JGI IMG/M metagenome (GOLD analysis project Ga0070733, IMG submission 66450) | Surface soil microbial communities from Centralia Pennsylvania, which are recovering from an underground coalmine fire - Coalmine... | ecosystem: Environmental > Terrestrial > Soil > Unclassified ... | reverse complement strand
CATAAATCGCGCCGATTGCCCTTCTTGCAGCACGAAAGTCGCGCGCACCCCTCCCTTGCCATCTTCTTCCAACGGCTCTGGTGATGTCAATCCCAGGCTGAGACTTTTACTTTTGAAGATGGCTCCCCTTTTTGACAGGCTCACCGTATGCTCATCCCTGGCATAATTAAATGCCGGCCTGCACTGCATGGTAAACTTCAACGTGCCGCGCACAGCCGCGACCGAACGAATAATGTGGTGCTGGTGTTCGGGCGTATCCGCGTGTTTAATCGGCATAAAATCAGTGATCTCACCCACACCATCTACCGCGAGGAAGCGAGTAATCAGAATATTCGTATCTTGTATATACATCTGTTTGTATTTTACATCGGGCATATCCTCGGGTGCGATGCGAAAAAAACCACCCTTGCGAGTGTCCAACAAAGCGCCGAAGACGCTGGGTGAGTCAAAGCGCGGTATGCAGCACCAGTCGATTGAGCCATTCATCCCCACCATCGCAACGGTGTGCAAATCACCTATCACACCATAATTTTCGATGGGCTGATAGCCTGATGCCGAACGTGGAGAAGCCTCTTCCTTTGCTTCTTTTTCCATAGTAGTACTCCCTTTGCGGTGTCAATTTTTTTTAACTAATATTTATGCACACGTTTGACGTGATTACAATATTATTACGCCCTCAGCTATTTATCTGTTACAATGTTACATATGAGTCCAGACGTTTGGAGATAAGATTTCCCATGAGCACACTTGAGAGGTCATGCATGTCATCCTTCGCTGCCCTCAAGATGACATGCATTATATAGGAGACCCACAATGCGTATCTTAGCCGTCGATGTCGGCACAGGCACACAGGATATCCTGCTCTTCGAGAGCGGCAAAACCATAGAAAACAATTTCAAGCTGGTCATGCCATCACCAACGGTAATCGTTGCGGAACGCATCAAGCGCGCAACGGAACATGGACAACCAGTATTATTGACAGGCGTCACGATGGGCGGCGGTCCCTCCCACTGGGCGGCGCGCGATCACGCCCTGGCTGGCTGCCGTGTGGCCGTGACGCCGGAGGCCGGGCGCACCTTCGACGATGACCTATCAATGGTCGAACAGATGGGTTTTGAGATTATCGACGAAGATGAAGCGGCTCGTCGCACGCAACAAGCCGAATGGCAGCATATCGAGCTGCAGGATTTCGACGCGCGCGCCATCATCAGCGCACTGCGCGCCTTTGACCTCGACCCGTCCATCGATGGGCTGGCAATCGCGGCTTTCGATCACGGGGCCGCGCCGCCGGGAGTCAGCGACCGCCGCTTCCGCTTCGACTTCATCGAGGAAACCGTGCGCAGGCAGCCTATTCCCAGCGCCTTCGCCTACGCCGCACAGGACACGCCCACTGCCCTGACGCGCCTGCGCTCCATCGCGAAGAGCAGCGCGCGCTACCTGGAATTGAGCAATTCACCACAAGATGCCCCGCTCTTGTTGATGGACACCGGCTCGGCAGCCGCGCTGGGTGCTTTGGAAGATCCACTCGTGCGAGAGCAGCAGGAAAGCATGCTATGCAACATCGGCAATTTCCACACCCTCGCCTTCCATCTCGTTCGCGGCAAAATCGTCGGCATTTTCGAGCACCATACAGGGGAGATTGATCGCTCCAGGCTGGAGCAAATGCTGCTGAAGCTGGCCAACGGCACGCTCACCAACGCAGAGGTATTCGATACCAGCGGCCATGGCGCCTTGATCCTCCGCGACGGCAAACCGCACAGCGCACCTTTCCCTTTCCTGGCCGTTACCGGTCCCCGCCGCGAAATGCTGCGTGGCTCAACCCTCAAGCCCTATGAGGCCACACCACACGGAGACATGATGCTGGCCGGATGCTTTGGCCTGCTGCGAGCGTTCGCCGACCGCTATCCACACATAGCCCCCGCTATTGAAACAGCTTTGCTGTAAAAGTTTGCACTTTAGATTGGTTTCTCGCCTACGAGGAACGCACCCCAACGAAAACGGGGGGCGCATCTATGAGTGCTGCTTACCGCCCAAAGGAAACCGATCCCAGGGGTTCTCATTGACGGTAATCCGATACCCATCGGGATCAGCAAAGACGAAGGTGCGTCCGAACGGACCATCGTAGGGTGGCTTGATGATGGTGGCGCCTTTCGCTTGCATTTTAGCATGTAACTCATCGACCTGATCGCAATCGATCCAGAGCGCCACACCCCATCCCGGCTGCGGTGCTTCATCCAGATTCACTTTTGCTTCGCTGAGTGCAAAAGGGATCGTGCTGGTATCGAAGAGAACAAAATCGGGAGTGTCGAAGCGCGGATCGACAGGCAAGCCCAACATCTCTGTGTAAAACGCGCGCGAGGCGGAGAGATTGCGCACCTGCAAGCTGATAAAATCGGGTCCGAGAAGCTTTGCCATGAGTTTTCCATCCTTTCAAATATGAAATCACCTTTCTCCTTGAGCGCTTTCACCGTTTCGTCTTCAACATACTCAGGATAGGTTCGATAGTAGTCTCCCAATCTCCAGGAGGTCAGGTAATAGAACGCCTCATCCTTTTCGAGCTCTCGATAAGCGGCAAGCGCGTCGGGCTTCGCGCCCAACTGCCCAAAAATCACGCCTGTAAGCAGGCGCGGGTCAGTCTGACCCATCTTCCCTGCTTCTGTGCTGAACGTTACATGAAGACCAGCTTCTACAAAATGTTTCCAGGGGATAGAAACTTCCGTAGTATCGAAGTCCTTATCCGGAAGCGGTATAATTACTTGCTTAGCCATAGAGTATTGCCCTTCTAGTTGCCCAATTACTCGCGCATCGCTTCTTCACTGAATGCTCGCCGCTCACTAAACATCCTACTCTAACAAGATGATTTTGGCAAACGCATCTTTACTACGGCTTGCCTCGCTCTGACCGTCCCATCACGCTTCGTACAGGGTACGGGCGTGGGCTTGTCCCCGCCCTGGGAGTGGCGCGGGGTACGGCCATCCTTCGTCCTGGTAATATCCACGCCTGGTTGTGCTATAATTACCATACCATAAAAAATAAAGCCACTCTTCTACATGAGCGGATACTCCCACGATTGCATTTGAGCAGTAGATTCATCCTCTGCAATAGCTCTGTGTGCATTGATTGATTCGTTTAGAAAGGAAGCATGTGTGATTCTGCCGAACAAGAACCAGCCTGCCGATCCCCTGTATCTTGATACGTGGAAGGGAAACCTGGGTATTTATGTTCGTATCATCAAACTACTTCGTCCTCACTGGAAGCTGTCGCTCGGCGCGATCGTCTGCCTGGGGCTTTCTACAGGCCTCGCCCTGGTGGTGCCCTGGCTGCTGGCATGGGTCATCGATACCGGACTCCGACACGGACAATTCAGCACGCTTCTACTCGCGACTGTCGCCATTCTGGTTACCAGCTCACTGCGCGGACTTTTCGCCTATGGGCAGGGCTATCTCTCGCAGGCAGTTTCCAACCATGTTGCGTATGATCTGCGCAATACCCTCTATGACCACTTACAAACCCTCAGTTTCTCGTTCCACGACGAATCAGAGACGGGTCAATTAATGTCTCGTCTCACCGTTGACATTGAGGCCGTGCGTAACTTCATCCCACTCGGATTGCTGCGCGGGCTGCTGGCGCTGGTGTATTTCGGCGCTATCAGCGTGATCCTCTTTCGACTCGATTGGCGCCTGGCCTTAGTTACTATGCTTTCCGTCCCGCTGCTCATTGTGCTCTCTATCCAGGTGAGCCGTCGTTTGCGCCCGCTGTGGCTTGGTGTGCAGAATGAAACAGGCGCACTCGGCACGATTATGCAAGAAAACCTCAGCGGTATGCGCGTGGTTAAAGCCTTCGCCCGCGAAGAGTTCGCCATCTCCAGGTACGATGCGCAAAACCGCCAGGTGCGCGAACTCAACATGAGCGCTATGCGCCTGGCGGCCTGGAATCAGCCATTGATGGTGCTCATACTCAACGCCATCACCGTCCTGATCGTCTGGCTGGGCGGCATCGCGGTCATCGGTCATCAACTCAGCCTCGGCGTGCTTGTGGCCGCCACTACCTACATACTGCTGCTGGCTACTCCTGTGCGCAGCTTTGGCTACATGGTCAACTGGTTCTTGCGCGGACTCTCCGGCGGCATCCGTATCTTCAGCGTAATGGATACTGCGCCCACTATCGCCGACGCGCCCGGAGCCGCGACTTTAAAGCATGTTAAAGGACAGGTGCGTTTCGAGCATGTCTCCTTTGCTTATGGCAACGGACGAGAAGTGCTGCATGATATCAACATCGATGCGCAGCCGGGCCAGATTATCGCCATACTCGGCGCGACAGGCAGCGGCAAAAGCTCGATTTTACACCTCTTGCCACGCTTCTATGATGTGAGCAAGGGACGTGTGTTAATCGATGGCAGAGATGTGCGCGAGGTGACACTCTCATCCTTACGGCGCAGCGTTGGGCTGGTCTTGCAGGATGTCTTCCTGTTCAATGCGACCCTGCGTGATAACATCGCCTATGGCGTAAACGATGCCACCGACGAGCAGATCATCGAGGCAGCGAAGGCCGCGCGTATCCATGACTTCGCCTTAGCATTGCCGGATGGCTATGATACCTGGGTTGGTGAACGCGGCGTGACGCTCTCCGGTGGTCAAAAACAACGCGTGGCTATCGCGCGCACCTTACTCCTCGATCCCCGCATTCTCATTCTCGACGACTCAACCTCCAGCGTCGATATGGAAACAGAGTACCTCATCCAACAGGCCCTGGATGTCGTCATGCAGGGGCGCACAACCTTTGTGGTTGCCTCGCGCCTGCGCACCATCAAGAACGCCGACCAGATTCTGGTGCTCGATCAGGGCAGCATCGTCGAGCGCGGTTCCCACGAGACGCTGCTAGCGCAAGGCGGCGCTTACACCCGGCTGTATGATCTACAATTACGCGAGCAGGAAGAGTTTGAAGAGCGTATGATGGCTTCTACTCACGGCTCAGAGGAGAGGAAAGCGTCGTGAAATCAGACCCACACAAAAATCACAATGATAATAGCCGGCGCAAGTATTGGCGCGAAAATAGCCTTGAAAGCTCGGATGAGAATATTTCAGGTAAATTTGATTGGCATCTCGTCAAAAAATTCGCTCCCTACCTCGCCCGTTATCGCGGCTGGACGATTGCAAGCGTAGTGTTGATGCTGCTCTACACCGTGTTCAGCCTGGCAAACCCTTACCTGATAGGTGTGGCTATCGACCAGTTTATCAGTCACGGCAACCTGGGAGGACTTGCCATCATCTGCATCATTTTGATCGTGATAAATGTCCTCATGTGGCAGGCGCAGTACTGGCAGGTTTGGACGATGTCCTGGGCAGGACAGCAAATACTCTACCTTCTCAGCACCGATATGTTTACTCACCTGCAACAACTTTCGCTCAGTTTCTACGACCGCACGCAGATCGGGCGTGTCATGTCACGACTGCAAACCGATATCGACGTGTTAGAGTCGATGTTGAGTTCAGGACTGCTCTCCATGCTTGGTTCGCTGGTATCGCTGGTTGGCATCGTAATTGCCATGCTTATAATGAACGTCCCACTGGCTCTGCTCTCTTTCACGGTCTTGCCGATCATGTTCGTCATCACCGCTTTCTGGCAGAAGCACGCCCAGCGTTCCTTCCGGCGCACGCGAGCCGCCATCTCAGTGGTCAACGCCACGCTCCAGGAGAATATTTCCGGCATGCGTGTCATTCAAAGCCTGGCTCGCGAGGACCGCAACCGCAGCGAGTTCGATGAACTGAACGCCTACAACCGTGATACCAATAATGATGCCAGCCGCATCGCCGCGCTTATCTTGCCGCTTGTAGAGGTAGTCGCCGCCCTGGCTATCGCTATTACCGTCCTGTTTGGCGGCGTACAGGTTTCGCGCGGCTCCCTTACTGTCGGCGTGCTGGTGGCGTTCACTCTCTACATCAATCGTTTCTTCGACCCGATTCGTGATATCAGCCAGCAATACTCGCAACTGCAGCGTGCAGGCGTGGCTGCAGAGCGCATCTTCCAGATTCTGGAAATGCCCGTCGATATCGTCGATAAGCCGGGCGCCGAAGAGCTGCCGCAGATTGAGGGTGACGTGGAGTTCCGCAGCGTGACCTTCGGTTACAGCCGTGATATGCCGGTGCTGCGCGACTTCAATCTACATATCAAGGCCGGTCAGACGGTGGCTATCGTGGGGCCAACGGGCGCGGGCAAAAGCACCATTGCCGGGCTGCTTGCGCGCTTCTATGATATACAACAGGGAGCCGTCCTGGTTGACGGACACGATGTGCGCGACGTGACACAGCGTTCTCTGCGCAGCCAGATCGGTGTCGTGCTGCAAGAACCTTTCCTGTTTACCGGTACCATCCGCGACAACATCCGCTATGGTCGCCTCGCCGCAAGCGACGAGGAGGTAGCGGAAGCCGCCCGCGCTGTGGGCGCGCACGACTTGATTGCGCAACTGCCGGATGGATACGATACCCCCATTCGCGAACGCGGGCGCAACCTCAGCGTAGGCCAGCGCCAGCTCATCTCATTCGCGCGCGCCTTGCTGTCCGACCCGCGCATTCTCATCCTCGACGAGGCCACCGCCAATATCGACACCTTTACCGAGCTAATCGTGCAGCAGGGTTTAAAGCGCCTGTTAGACGGACGCACCGCCCTCGTAATCGCCCACCGCCTCTCAACCATAAAAGGCGCGGATAACATCGTTGTGCTGCAAGCCGGTCGCATCGCCGAGCAGGGAACACATGCGCAACTGCTGCAACAAAACGGCATCTACGCCTCCCTCTACGCCATGGGCTTCCGCCACACCTCATTTGATGACATCGACCACGCTAACATCGACGCACCCTCAACCGTTTCATGATGTAGCTCGCTCAAGTCGTATGAGCCATGGCGACCGCAAGGGTCGCCACTACTATATGACGGCTCCCCAGGCCGTTGCGCGTAGGTATAGTAGTGGCGACCCTTGCGGTCGCCATGCCTGGATGGATAATGCGCAATCGTTCAAACAAATCAACGCTCTTTTTTAGGAGGGCGCAGTGGAATAGGAGATTTCCGTGCGCGTGTCGGACGAGATAGGGTTTCCGCCGTTGACTGTGAAGGCTTTTTGGAGGAGATGCGCGAGACTTTTTCTTTAATCAGGGATATCTGTGAATGAACCGCCTGGCGCGATTGCTTCAATTTACGCGCTATTTCCGATGGGCGTTCGCTGCTGGCCAAATAACGGCAGATGGTTTCTTGCTTTTCCGTGAGATCGATAGCCGGATGCTCCAGGGCGGTTCTTGCCAGGTCCTCGAGCTCGCCATACTTGCTGCGTCTATAATCATCCAGGTCATCGGGAGAGAAGAGCCACCGGTCTACAACACGCACACCCGGTATGCGTCCAGCCTCTACGAGATGCATAAAATGCCAGTAACTCAGGTCGAGTTGTTTAGCAGCTTCATGCGTAGTCAGCATACCATTCAGATGTTGTAGATTATAATGTAATTCATCGCTCCTGAGAGCCATTTCAGATCCCTTTCTACGGAATGCCGTTTATACAAAGCCAGGCATAGACACACGTAGTCATCGTGAGTATACCATACAATAGCGGCCAATGGCAAGCCTCGATAAGCTCAACAATTGTCTCCTGATGCACTTTGACGACCAAAAACATCAATCGTTTCCGTAGGGGCGACCTTTATGGTCGCCCGCCCACATCTCGACACACCGCCTGTGTATATCTTCAATACTCTCACGCCATGGATATGGACTCAGACAGGCACAAGCGCCCACAAGGGCATCCCTAACGCTGGGTCGGGAAGAGCTGCGGCACTCTCAATGCCAGTCCGATATCGCCCGTGACTTTGAGCGCGCCGCTGAAGAAAGCGCTCTGTGGATCAAGTTTGCCCTCCGCCATCTTCAGCCAGTTCTGATCGCTGAGATTGAAGGTCACATCTGGCTTTTCGACGCCGCCCTTAATCAATTCGCACTTGCCATCGGCTATTTTGAGCGCGTAGACACCGGCTTCATCTCCGCTGATATTCCACTGAAACGTTTTATTCATCCCTGAAGCTGCCGCGGGATTAAATAAAGTTACCATGGTCTCGAAGGTTTCCGCAACGGTCATATGTGTAACACTCCTTCTAAACGAATGCAGGAAAAGCCCCTGCTGGCCCTCCTGTAGTATAGCACAAATTCGCTACCTGGACAGACAAAAACGTATCCCTTTTGTCCCTTCAATTTCGCCCGCTTTGTGAGTAGTCTTTTAGCATCTGCATAGCATACAATGTCCCTTGAGCTGGCAATCAAACAACAGTAGGGACGCGAGGAGACAAAAAACTATGAGTGAAACCATCGAACTGCTACAACAACTGGTGGCCATCGATTCCATTAACCCCGATCTTGTACCAGGAGGCGCAGGTGAGGGAAAAATCTCGCGTTTCGTAGCGGAATGGCTTGAACGTGCAGGACTGGAAGTGGTATTGGACGAGGCTGCGCCCGGCCGTCCAAATGTCATCGGCATCGCGCGCGGCACCGGCGGGGGCCGCTCTCTCATGCTCAACGCCCACATGGACACCGTCGGAGTCACAGGTATGCAGCGTCCCCACGACCCTTATATCGAGAATAACCGCCTGTATGGACGTGGGTCATTCGACATGAAAGGCGGACTCGCCGCCATCATGGCTGCAGGTGCAGCCGCGAAACAGCGCAGACTGCGCGGCGACGTCATTGTCACCGCCGTCGTTGATGAAGAATACGCCAGCATTGGCACCAGTTCTATCGTCAAACAGTATCGCGCAGACGCGGCCATCGTTACAGAACCAACCGAACTGAACATTTGCCCCGCGCATAAAGGCTTTGCCTGGTTTACCGTCGAGACAAAAGGTGTCGCCGCTCACGGTTCCCGACCAGATCTCGGCGTCGACGCCATAGTTAAAATGGGCAAAGTGCTATTGGGATTGGAAGAACTTGGTAATTCTCTGCGCGCTGCCCCCTCACATCGTCTCCTCGGCAGCGGTTCCGTCCACGCTTCCCTCATCAAAGGCGGCCAGGAGCTTTCAAGCTACCCCGCACACTGCTTCCTGGATGTAGAAAGACGAACCCTTCCAGGCGAAACGTTGCAGCAAGTCGAATCCGAACTCCCCACCATTTTTTCTCGCATAGCTGCCAACGATCCAACCTTCCATGCTGCCGTCAAAACAGGATTGTCGCGCGAACCATTCGAAGTCTCATTGAGAGAACCAATCGTACAAACAGTATTACTACAGGCTCACCGTCTGCTGGGGCGCGAGATACTCGAGGTCCCCGGCCCCGGCTGGATGGATTCCGCGCTTCTCTCGGCTGCCAGCATCCCAACCATCGTCTTCGGCCCCGGCGGGGAAGGCGCGCACGCCGTAGTAGAATGGTCCGATATCTCTCAAGTGGAACACTGCGTGGAAATATTGACTGCGGTAGCAGAAGATTTTTGTTCGCGCTAATACGCAGGGTTGAAGGAAGCGTCCAGGCATGACGACCGCGAGGGTCGCCCCTACTATACTACGCCTTTTGCCTGTTTTCGTGTATAGTAGGGGCGACCCTTGCGGTCGCCCTGGCTCCCGGCTCCGATATGTGGTGGAATCTTGTACGGGGCGTGGGCTTGTCCCCGCCCTGGCACCTGTGGTACGCTTCCAATAATTCTTCATCTGGAATAATGCTCAGGAGGATTGCATGAATGCCCCTGTAACTCTACGTCGTGTCCTGAAGTTCCGCACCGTCGTCTCTACCAGCACCGGATTGGCCTATGCAGCCATCAGTTTTCTTGGCTGCGTGCAGCTCGCCTCGCTCGTCGGCGGCGATTCGGGCTGGATTGCCATCGTCATTGCCGGTGTGCTGGCTGTGCTGCCAGCGCTGTGCTTTTCGGAACTGAACTCCCTGTATCCCACAGCCGCGGGGGTTCGGCAGTACATGAAAGAGTCATTCAACGAGAACTTCTCGCTTATCATCACCTTTGGATATATGCTCACCGTCATCACCGTGGTTGCCGCCGATAGTTACATCGTGGGCAGCGCCATCACCTATGCCTTTAGTTTGCCGAACTGGGCCTCGCTCATCTGGATACTCGCCCTGCTCGGACTGGCCATGGGCGCGAACCTGCGCGGCATCAAAATAGCCGGTCTCTTACAGGACATCACCACCTATAGCCTGCTGGCATTCGCTATCGTTATTTCTCTCATTGCGCTGGCCAAAAACGGCTTTCAGTTGCATAACCCCCTCGACGCGCTCTATCATCCCGATGCGCTCGTAAACGCGGTCGCCGTCGGCGTCTTCGTTTTTTCCGCCTTTGAGTGGGTCACGCCGCTTTCAGAAGAGATCGCCGACATCAGGCTGATCCCGCGCGGCATGTTTATCGCCCTGGCGCTGCTTGGCATCTCCTACGCGCTCTTCACCCTGGCCTCGAGCGCCCTCTTGAATGTGCATAATCCGGCCATTTACAATTCTCCCGTTCCTCAGATGTTATTGAGCCAGGCCGCGTTAGGCCAGCTAGGCATCTGGCTTATGCTGATCGCCACCCTGTTGACTGCCGTCATGACCTTTAACGGCGGCTTCGCGACTGCATCACGCTTCCTCTACGCGGCGGCGCGTGAGAATACTTTGCCGCAGCTATTCGCGCGCATTAGCATCGCTTTCGCCGTCCCCTACTTTGCCGTCATCTTCTTGACCGTTTCATCCGCCGCTATCGCCGTAATCATCTTTCTGACGGGGCAATTCAATGTATTGATTCTTTTCGGAGCCGTGCTGGAAGCCCTCATTTATTCGGTAGCTGGCCTGTGCGTTCTGCGCCTGCGCCGCAAACAACCGCGTGCTGAGCGCGCCTTTCGTATCAAGGGCGGCTGGACAATACCCATCCTGACCATCATCATATTCGGCGCGCTGGCAATCCTGGCCTCGCTCGGCATCGGCTCAAACATCATGCCCGGCCTGCCCCTGATTATCACCATCGGCGTATTCCTGGTTTCCTCTCTCTACGTCTTCCTCGCAGTGCCGCGCATTCGCGCCGCAGCCCAGGCGCGCCGCGCCTCCACCAAACGCCGGCGCCCAACCCGCGAAGCAGCCAATACAGAAACCGGTCAAGGGTAATATATCTGTTCGTTATCCACTTCAATCACTCTCCCACCCGCCGCCTTCAACAGGCGATCGCGAATCGCCAACCCCATGCCGCCATCATCGAAATTGCGACAGAGAATTACCTGTACATCCGCATCTTCTAGGGTACGCAGCCCATTGAATAAAGAGGACGCGATCTGCGCGGGATTAGCAGCGCTGCCAAGCGAGTGTACCAGCGCGCCGCTATGCTGGAAAGCCGCCACATCTTCATCAGCTATCAGCACGCCGACGCGCTCGCCCTGTGCCTGTCGCTGCCTCGATTCGGCCAGCATCACCTCGCGCATTGACACCACATTTCCATCATAAAGCAACAAAGGCACAGCAGGCGCGTAATGCGTCGGCAATTGACCGGGTGATTGCTGCGCTTGCCGCGCCCATTGACCCTTCTCCTCAGCCTGAGCAGTTCCACCAACTTTACTATATCGCGGCGGCTGCACATCCGGTACAACCGAGCGCAATGCCTCCAGGCTGACCCCGCCAGGCCGCAGGATAACCGGCGTTTCAGAACAGAGATCAAGCACAGTTGACTCTACTCCCACCTCACACGAGCCGCCGTCCAGAATCAGTGGAACGCGACCCGCAAGGTCTGCCAACGCATGCTGCGCAGTGGTCGGGCTGACATGCATGAAGCGATTCGCGCTCGGCGCTGCGATGGGCGAGCCCAGGGCGCGGATCAGCGCGAGCGACACGGGATGGCGCGGCATGCGCACGGCGACCGTTTCCAGCCCGGCCGTCACCAGGTACGGAACACGCGGCCCGCGCGGCAGTATCAACGTTAGTGGGCCGGGCCAGAACACACTCGCCAGCCGCCTCGCCTGTTCAGGTATGTCAGTCGCCAGTAGCTCCAATGCGCCCTCGTCCGCGATATGCGCGATCAAGGGATCGCTGTATGGACGTCCTTTCGCAGCAAAGATACGTTCCAGCGCCTCAGGTTGAAACACATCCGCGCCCAAACCATAGACCGTCTCGGTTGGAAACACCACCACTCCACCGCCGCGCAATAAACGAGCCGCGCGTTCAATAATCGCTGGCTCAGGCCGCGCAGCATCAACCACCACAACTTCCGTTCGTATATAATCTCGTTGTGACATAAATTAGTACTACTTCCAAATGTTCATACTGTACCAGTAACCAATATAATTACGTTAGTACGTGTAGAGTATGCCAGGGGGGGACCAAGGGCACGGTGGCCGGGCACGCCCCTGCCCTATACGAACAGGACACCGACCCGTACAGGGCAGGGGCGTGCCCGGCCACCGTGCCCTTGGTCCCCCCCTGGCGGCGGCGCGGGGCCACTCTTGCGGTCGCCCTGGCAACTAACGATATATAACAAAATACTAGAAAGCAATAGATGCGCAATCCTGACTATGACCATGCCCGTTCACTGAAAATTCGCCGCATGCTCGGCATCTCAGGTCTCGTACTTGCACTTTTAATCATCCTGGGCGTTGGCGTGTATAGCACGCGCGCGGGTATTCTACCTGGCGTTGGCAATCCATTCAAGTCGGGCATCTTCATCTCTGTCAACCGGCAAACCGCCAGTTCGTGCAATACTCCCACGCATAAGCCAGGTGATAGCATGCTCTCCATCCATTCAGCGGGACTCACACGCACATTTCTCGTCCACCTTGCTCCCTCGTATGGCGCGCAGCCACAGCCAGTTGTGCTTAACTACCATGGCTATGATAACACGGCGCAGCGCACGGCTCAACACACCAATATGGATGCAGAGGCAGACAAGGTGGGCTTCATCCTGGTTTTCCCCCAGGCTGTTGACAGCCCACCATCCTGGAACGCGGGTATCGGGCATTTCGGGCCAACCGGAGACGCCGATGATGTGCAGTTCACACGCGACCTGATTAGCTATCTTGAGAACAATTACTGCGTCGATACACACCGCATTTACGTCACCGGCTACTCCGAAGGCGGCGGCATGGCCTATCGCCTGGCCTGCGCGCTCAGCGATCAAATCGCCGCATTTGCCACCGTCGAGGGAGCTTTCTATCATGTGCCCGGCGGATGCAATCCGTCGCGCCCTGTTCCGTTCCTGGAGATTCACGGGCAGGCCGATCAACTAGCTCCCTACAACGGTAATCCAGGCTCAGGCATGGCTTCTGTCCAGACGATGCTGGATCTCTGGCTATCCATTGATCATTGCCAGAGCGCGAATAAAGTCATTTTCCAGAAAGCCGACGTGACAGGCATCGAATGGCCCGACTGCCTGACCGGCACAGTGGTCGAGCACTATCGTATCAGCGATGGCGGTCACACCTGGCCCGGCTCCAGCCCCATTCCCTCACTTGGCTACACTACTCAAACCATCGATGCCAATATCGTAATCTGGAACTTCCTCAGCAAGTTCTCTAACTAATTCACTTTCAATCTTCAAACCATCGTGGAGAGGAATGGCGGCATGTAGGGACATCCCTCGTAGGTGTCCGGTCTAGCTTTGCTCGCGGCGTCTCCGGTAGGCAAAATAATCCTCAAGCATGCTCCCTAAATGGCCCTCAAGCAGTTTTCGCATTTCAAACTCATCCAGCCATGTTGGCTGTCCCTCCACGCCGCCGCGCAGTGTCCCGCCTACCACCTCGCCCGCAAAGGTAATTGTCAAAGAACTCACACGATTCACGCGAATACCCCTTGACGCATAAGCGCCAGTTGTATCGAGCAACCGCACTTCCAGGCCAGTCTCTTCCCGGAACTCACGCTGCGCCGCCTCAGCCGGATATTCGCGCCAGCGAATAAATCCACCAGGAAAGACCATTCTACCCCCTGGCCGTTTAAGGAGTACAAAACGACCCTCGACTTCCGCAATCACGCACACACACCCCAGTGGTGGTAAATTCCCAGCCATGAGAACATTGAGGAAGTTAAAGCAGATCGGGACAAGTCTTGTCAAGACACGATAGAGAAATTTTTTCAACACCGTTTGCATTCCACCAGTCTATTATTATCACAACCACCCTCATAAGCTGTCAGGATTATCCCTGGCTCCCGGCCCCCGATTTGTGATGGAACCTGCCCTACTCCTGACAATTGACGAAGTCTATTTTTTGTAGCCTAATAACAGAGGATAGCGTACCTTAGATAATGTAGCACACAGAAAGAGCAAAAGACACCTATGGCAATGAAAATTGGCGTGCTTGTCCCACAGGGCTGGCGTATGGACCTTGTCGGTATCGCCGATCCTGTCGAAGCCTATGAGACCATGACGCGCGTCGCACAGGAAGCCGAAACACTGGGGTTTGATTCGATCTGGCTGTATGACCATTTTCATACCGTTCCGGCGCCAACCCAGGAAGTGACCTTCGAGTGCTGGACGAGTACAGCCGCGCTCGCCCGCGACACAAAGCGCGTGCGCATCGGGCAGATGGTCACATGTAACGGTTACCGCAATCCAACCCTCATGGCAAAGATGGCAAGTACGGTCGATGTGTTGAGTCATGGTCGGCTTGACTTCGGCATTGGCGTGGGCTGGTACGAGCAAGAATTCCGGGCATATAGCTACGATTTTCCCGACGGACCTACACGCTTGCGTTATTTGCGTGACGCGGTACAGATCATCCTCAAGATGTGGACAGAAGAAGAACCCGTCTACGAGGGGCAATACCACTCCGTGCATGGAGCAATCAACCAGCCTAAAGGCGTACAGAAGCCACATATCCCCCTGTTGATCGGCGGCAGTGGTGAAAAAGTCACGCTCAAGCTGGTGGCGCAGTACGCCGACGCCTGTAACGTAGGTCATCTCGATAACGAGGGGCTGCAGCGCAAGTTTGCCATCATCAAGCAGCACTGCGATAATGTCGGGCGCGATTACAACACCATCCATCGCACTGTGCTGTTTAACTGCGCCATCGCTGAGACCGACGAGGAAGCCCTGGCAAAAAGCGCATCTTTCCAGCGCAACATCCCATCAGGGCGCATTCGCGAACAGGGGCTGGTCGGCACGCCCGATGCAGTGCGCAAACGTGTCATCGAGATCGAGCAGGCCGGAGCGCAGGAGCTTATCCTGTATATGCCCGACTCGAAGGATTTGACGCCCTTACGTATGTTTGCGCAAGCGTGCCTGGCAAGATAATAAAAGGGCGACCTTCTCGGTCGCCCTGGTTTTGTGCCGTTAATCACGGTCCAATGATTGTCCTACGAAACTTCCGGGGATCCGTTTGTCGTTGCATCAGAACCCTGCTTCGCAGCTAGCACACTCTGCTTTGTTGTACCAACTACATCTTGAGCCGTCTGCTTCACATCCGAGGTGGCCTTTTGTGCCAGATCACCCAGTTGCCCGCCGGTATCTTTCACCTTCGAGACTGCTTGCTGCGCGTAGTCTTTCAGGTTGCTCCCCGTCATCGCTACACGCTCAGAAACCTGCTGCGTGTATTGATTAAGCTGCGCGTTCGCGTTCTCCGGCAGGTAGCCTCGCAGCGTTGTGGCACGCTCAGCCAGCAGGCGACGCATCTCTTCGCCTTTCATGGGCGCAACTAGCAGACCAATACCAACGCCAATCAATGCCCCTTTAAAAAAACCTTTCATCCTCAAACTTCCTTTCTTTCCAGGCGCTACAAACTATAAGCATGTTCATGTCGCCTTATCGAAGATAATTTGCTTTCTATAACTTTACGTTTGAACGTGGCTGTAGGTTTCATATTATACATCAATTCATAGCAAACCACTCAACATTCGTATATATCCCGCTAAAGCCGCGTAAGGTCCGACCAGGGGAATCTCATCCGCCAGTTCTTGCAGCCGTGCCGCCGCGTATCCCTGTCGCTCCAATTTCTCAAGCCAGGTCTGGGCCTGTTTCACACGCTGGATATCTTGCTCGTTAAGAGGCTGCTTCCACTGGCCGCGCCCGTAATTATAGCGGCGCAATAGATTGGGGTCGCGCATATAGGCGCGCAGCAGGGGAATAATCACGTCGTTCAGGGCTGCCTCGCCGGTGACAGGCAGCAGGTAAGCCCTCAGCGCTGCCTCATCTATAGCACGAGCCAGGCGCATTTGATCGAGCAGCCGAACGCGCGTTTCCAGCGCCAGGCGCGCCGTATGAAGCAGCGCGCCCTGCAAACCAATTTGCAAATCTCGCAGGCATCCCGTCAGAGTCGCTCCGCTGCCTGAGCGTCCGACCCAGCCTTCAAACGAAGGTTTCAAACTCTTTTCGGACTGCCAGACGCGCACCATTTCACGAGTCACAGGCCAGCGCAGCCAGAAACGCGGAGGATTCGCAAGCGGGTCGAGGAATAGCGCTTCACTCGTCGCAGCTATGATGGCTTCGATAAACGCTTCCTGCTTCTCGCGTCGATTATTCCCGATAATCCAGGTATCTACAATGCTTGCTTTGCGATACGCCTCGTGGCGATATTTCCACTCGTCCAGGTCAAGCGGGGCGCACTGAAACTCGATAGCCTGGCGCACCCCATCACGATGAGTGACAAGAATATCGGCGATGCGGTTGGGTTCGGGCAGTCGCTCCTCAAGGGTAACACGAGCATGGGGAAACTGCTCTCGCAGCCATTGAGCAAGCACTATTTTACCGCGCATATGCCGCACCGATTCCGCTTCGGTACTCCACGCGCATTCACCTTTCTGGTGCGCAAAATGCAACTGCGTCTGCTTCTCTGGCCCACCGCGCGCATACACAATCCCGCGACAATTGGGACAGCGCAGCACCTGAGCATGCGACCAGGTTAGCGCCTCCTCTAGCGGTATCTCACCAGCAATCACCAGTTTCCCATCAGGGCCATACGCAACCAGCATGATCTAGCCTCTTCAATGCCCGGGCAAAATTTTCAGCGCAATCTCCAACGCCTATGCTTTCTGGTAAACATGTTCTACTCAACAGATTATAATTATAGTACGTGATGCAACAGGTGTGCTAGAATACAATCACATCCTGCTGGTAAGTACCCGATCATACACGTTGACAAACATGGAAAATGCGCAGCATCGTAGTCATTGTAAGGGCGGGAGTTGAGAGGACGTGGGGAGGAGACCCTTGCGGTCGCCCTCGTCCTTATTCGTAGCCGTATGGTAGAGGAGACCCTTGCGGTCGCCCTCGTCCTTATTCGTAGCCGTATGGTAGAGGAGACCCTTGCGGTCGCCCTCGTCCTTATTCATAGCCGTATGGTAGAGGAGACCCTTGCGGTCGCCCTCGTCCTTATTCGTAGCCGTATGGTAGAGGCAACCCTTGCGGTCGCCCTCGTCCCACAAACGCGGCGAGAGAGAAGTAAGGAGCATACATGCCAACAAACCCAATCAGGCCGGGCGACCTGGCTCACTTCCGCATCGGCGTTTATGCCCTGATCTTCGATGAAGAGCGCGTGCTGCTGGCGCATCGCCGCGATATCGATTGGTGGAACTTACCAGGCGGCGGCATGGAGATTGGCGAAACGGTCGAAGAGGCGCTCTGTCGCGAAGTGGCCGAGGAAACGGGCTTACTGGTGCAGGTCGAACGCCTGGTAGGCGTCTACTCCAAACCGCAGAAACAAGAGGTCGTGCTGACATTCCGCTGTAAGGTAATTGGAGGCGAATTGCAGCCTACCGGGGAGAGCCGCGCATGCCGCTACTTCTCACCAGACGCTTTGCCCAGCAACACGCTTCCCAAACACCGGGAGCGCATCGCCGACGCCTTTCTCAATCAGCAGGCCGCGGTTCTACGCGCGCAGCGCACCACAACAGAAGAAGACCAGCACCTGACTACTCTGTGAACGCTCTGTATCTCATAATCATAGTAAAGGCGGGGGCGGTGTAGATGCTGGGCGGTGGGCCTTGTGGCCGCCTTTTTCGGCATCATTAACCCTGGCAATAATATGGAATACATGCCAGTGTTTCGGCGACCCATCCGCCACGTGGCTATCGATATCCTCCTCCTCGAATTCGACCACCTCCAACCCTTGCAACGCCTGCATAGCTTCGTCCCTTGTCAGAAAGGTCATCTTCTCAGCGCGTTCAGGCGTATTCCATCCGTCATGTATCCCGAAGAATTGACCTACAAAGATACCGCCAGGACATAAAGCTTCCCGCACTCTACCGAAAACATCATAGAACTGATCTCGCGCAAGGAACGGCAGAGAAAAATGCGCATTGATAATATCGTAGCTCTCAAACTCAAAATCCACGAACGAGGATTGCACGGCGCGCAGCCTCTCCTGCGGAAAAGTCGCCAGGATATCCATAGCATGCGCGTCCGCGTCCACCGCCGTCACCTGCAAACCCTGCTCAAGCAAATAGCGCGTATCTCGTCCCGCTCCACAGCCAAGATCAAGCGCGCGCTCTTTATTCGTGAGCAAAGATACCGCCCGTATCAGTCTTGGCCAGGGCGGTCGCCCACCAGTATGTTTATAGAATTCTTTCCAATTAAATTGCTGCATGTACTATCCTCATTGCTCAAGCAAAATCAGCACGTCTCGCTCCGCTATCTCAACCTGCCCACCCTGATTCGACCCATCCAGAAGAGAGGTGAAAGTACCCTGTGGCAATGTAACCGTCTCTGGCCGATCGTTGTGATTCAGGATGAAAATTATATTGCGTCCATCACTATGTCGGCGCCGCGTCACTTCCACTCCCTCGACACTCTCCACCAGAGACACAACTCCAGCTTGCTTGCAGAGAGTTCGCGCCAGCTTAGACGCCAGTTCATCCCCGGCCTGCGTTGCCAGGTAGTATGCCCTGCCATCACCAAAACGATTGACAGTCAATGCAGGACCACCCGCGTAATAATCGCTGCCAAAGACTCCCATCGCGAGCGCACTCTCTAGATGTACCATTTCACCCCACAGTTCGCAGGCATATCTTCCCTCCATTGATCCATCTGCGATGATAACCTCGTTGGTCATTTCCTCAGTCCAGGGATCAAACTCTTCTACGTAAATGCCAAGCAGCCTGCGCAGTTCCCCAGGATAGCCACCCGGCACTACACGATCATATTGATCGACAATACCGCTGAAAAAGGTTGTTAGCAAATTTCCCCCGGCAGCAACATATTGTTCAAGCCTTTGCGTAACTCCCGGTCGCAGCATATAAAGCAGCGGCGCGATAAGCAGGCGGTACTGGCTGAGGTCACCGTCAGGCGGCACAATATCCACTATGACATTCAAACCATGCAGGGCGCGATACCACAGCTTGATCTGCTCCAGGTATTGCAGGCGGTCGCTCGGTCCCGGCAGGTACTCGACTGCCCACCAGTTCTGCCAGTCCATCACGATTGCGACCTCCGCTCGAATGCGCGAACCCGCGACAGCGGGCGCGATGCGTTCGAGTTCAGCCCCAATCTGCGCCGCCTGCCTGAAAATGCGTCCGTGCTCGCTGCCTTCATGCGGCACGAATGCGCTGTGGAACTTTTCCGCGCCTCCCTGCGCCTGGCGCCACTGGAAAAACATCACGCCGTCCGCTCCATGCGCTACTGCTTGCAAACTTTGCAGGCGTATTCGTCCAGGCCGTTTATGGGGATTCTGCGCCATCCAATTCAACTGGCTGGGCGTCTGTTCCATCACCAGGTGCGGCTGCCCATTCTTGAGGGAGCGCATCAGATCGTGCCTGAACGCATTCTCCCAGGGCGGCGCAGCGTTCGCTGGATAAAGATCAAAGGCGACAACATCCATGTACTGCGCCCAGTGAAAATAGTCCACAGGCTTGAATGCCGCGATAAAATTGGTGGTAACCGGAATAGACGGGGTTATCTCGCGCAGAATGTTCGCCTCGAGCAGGTAACACTCCAACAGCGAATCTGACATAAAACGCTGGTAATCCAACACCTGACCCGGATTATTAGCGGCAGGAGAGAGACGCGGCGGAATGATATCTTCCCAATCATAGTAATGCTGGCTCCAGAAATTCGTGGCCCAGGCAAAATTCAGTGCATCCAGTGACCCATAGCGTACCTGCAGCCAGCGCCGAAACGCGCTCGCGCACTGATCGCAATAACAACTCTTTACATGATCTCCGTACTCGTTATTGACATGCCACATAGCCAGCGCAGTATGCCCCCGGTATCGCATCGCCAGCCCGCGCACCAGGGCAGCAGCTTTGCATCTATAATCGGGGCTATTGGGACAATAATGCTGGCGCGACCCATAGCTCAGACGCTTGCCATCGCGTGTCACCGGCCACATATCGGGATACATGCGACTCATCCATGCCGGCGGGGTAGCAGTCGCCGTCGCCAGGTCCGCCGCGATTCCATGCTCCGCCAGCATATCCATAATGCTATCAAGCTTACCAAATTCATACTCATCCGGCTTGGGTTCAATCAGCGCCCAGGAGAAGACATTGATCGTTACCATATTGACATGCGCCATTTTCATGAGGCGCATATCCTCTAGCCAGGTAGATTCCGGCCACTGCTCAGGGTTATAGTCGGCTCCATAGAGGATTGTTGGAGGCATCACCTTATGAACTCTCTCTGCAATTGAGTACGCACCAGCGCCTTACCCTTGCGTATCACCCACCTGGGTGGCTGCTGCAACCGCAGCACCTCACGAACATCAGGAGCGGCCAGCACATTCAGGTCTGCCTTGCATCCAGGCTCCAGGCCATAGTCTTGCAGGCGTAAAGCGCGCGCCGCGTTGTAGGTCACAAAATCGAAGGCTGCCTCGATCTCACTCGGAGCAGCCATATGCGCTGTATGGCAAATGTAACCAACGACTTCCTGCTGGTCATTGCGCCCGAAAGGATAGAACGGGTCGGCAACATCATCCTGTGAGGAAAAAACATTGACACCATGCTGCCAGAGTTGCTTGACTCGCGTAATCCCTCGCCGTATCGGTTCTTGATCGTAACGCCCCTGCACAACCAGGCTGATATGTGGATTGCTGCTAATACTGACGTTCGCCTGCTTCAGCAAGTCCATCACCTTGTAGGCATGTACCTCGTTATAAGCCGCCAACGCCCCACAATGGCTGGCTGCAACGCGACCTTGATAGCCCTCTCGCAAGGTCTTGACCGCCAGGTATTCCAACGAACGACTCAAAGGATTATCCGTATCATCCACCAGCATGTGAATATCCTTATCATAACGCTTCGCAAGTTCAAAACAGAAATCGATATGTGCCCGCGCCTCATCGTCAAGCATCT
>Ga0070733_10001028_pt1 | contig 21216 bp, 18 predicted proteins | sample Coa_R1_9_FD_66450 | JGI IMG/M metagenome (GOLD analysis project Ga0070733, IMG submission 66450) | Surface soil microbial communities from Centralia Pennsylvania, which are recovering from an underground coalmine fire - Coalmine... | ecosystem: Environmental > Terrestrial > Soil > Unclassified ... | reverse complement strand
CTCGACCGCCTGGCCGCCTACCTGCGCGGCTCGGTGAACGTCAGCCAGGGGCGCACCTACTCCGGCGGCCTGACCAAGTTCGAGCCCGGCGAGATGGAGCGCCTGCCCGTTCCCTGGGAGGAGCTCAGATCCAGCTGTTGAACCACATCCGGGCCAGCCAGGAGCTGTACGGGATCACCTTGGCCGCGAGCACCGGGTACAGGTAGTAGAAGTTGAGCAGCACGGCCAGCAGGTACCCGCCGGTCAGGGCCGCGCCGATCCCCCGCCGCACGGGCGAAGATCTGACCGAGCCGATCAGCAACCCCAGGCACAGCGTGATCGATAGCACCAGGAACGGAACGAACGCGACCGCGTAGAAGTAGAACTTGGTCCTGGACAGGAACAGGAACCAGGGCAGCCAGCCGGCCAGGAAGCCGGCCAGGATGGCACCGGCCCGCCAGTCCCGCTGGGTCAGCCACCAGGCGAGGCAGATGAGCAGGGTGGCGATGGACACCCACCAGATCATCGGCGTGCCGATGGCCAGCACTTCCTGCGAACAACCGCGCACCCGGCAGCCGTCCACGCCGAGCTTGGGTGCCGCGTAGTAGAACGAGACCGGCCGGTGGATCACCATCCAGGTCCAGGGCTGCGACTCATACGGGTGCTTGGTGGTCAGCGTGTCGTCGAACTGCAGGATCGCCTTGTTGTACTGGTACAGCGAGACGAGAGCGTCGATCACCGGGGTGTGGATACCGTGCTGAGCAGCCCAGTTCCGGTCGTAACCGGTCTTGGTGAACAGCCAGTTGCTCCAGGCTGCGATGTAGGTGACCACGGGCACAAAGACCAGGGATACGAGCGTCCAGCGGCCGTCGCGGACCAGCCCGCCGCGCAGCCAGCTCGACACGCCGGCCGTACGCCGTGCACCGATATCCCAGGCCAGGACCAGAAGCGCGAACGCCGGGATGTACCAGACGCCGTTCCATTTCGAGGCGGTGGCCAGCCCGATGCAGACCCCGGCCAGCACCCGCCACCAGCGGATGCCGAGGAACGGCCCGGCCTCGTCCGGCTGGCGGCCCAGCATCGCCTCGGCCAGCCGGGCCCGGGTCCGGTCGCGGTCGATCAGAATGCAGCCGAACCCGGCGAGGACCCAGAACATCACGAAGATGTCCAGCAGCGCCGTCCGGCTCATGACGAACTCCAGGCCGTCCAGCGACAGAAGCAGTCCCGCGATGCAGCCGAGCAGCGTGGATCTTGTCATTCGGCGGGCAATCCGCGCCGTCATGAGAATGGACAGCGAGCCCACCACGGCGACCGCGAACCGCCAGCCGAACGGGTGCAGGCCGAAGAGCCATTCGCCCGCCGCGATCATTTCCTTTCCGAACGGCGGGTGCGCGACGAACTCGCCGCCCGGGCTGAAGAAGTGCCCGTCGCCGCGGGCGATCAGGCCGTTGCGGTGGCTGCTGTAGTTGTGCTCGGTACCGTACTTGAGGATGCCGTAGGCATCGGGCACGTAATAGGTCTCGTCGAAGACGACCGACTGCGGCAAAGACAGCCTGTTGAAGCGCAGGAACGTACCGAACGCCGTGACGATCAGCGGGCCTATCCACCCCCAGATGGCGCTGCCCGGCATCGGCGGGCAAAGCCTGGCCGCGAGCGCGGACAGTTGCGGGCGCCGTTGGGTGAGTTCCGCCTCCGCCTGGGATGTCATCATCGGTCGCCATCGTATTGGTTAGCGTGAACCTCGGTATGAAAGAGAACGGATCAGGGACGCTGATCGTGGCAGCGGTTCCCATCGGCTGCCTGGACGACGCCTCGCCCAGGCTCGCGGCCGCGCTCGGCCGGGCGCGGATCGTCGCGGCGGAGGACACCAGGCGGCTGCGCCGGCTGGCTGCGAGCCTGGGCGTGCAGGTCACCGGCACCGTCGTGTCCTACTACGAGGCGGTCGAGCAGCGTAAGACCGCCGGGCTCGTGGCCGAACTGACGGCGGGCCACGACGTGCTGCTGGTCACCGACGCGGGGATGCCCGCGGTCAGCGATCCGGGCTACCGCCTGGTCGCGGCGGCGGTGGCGGCTGGCGTACGGGTCACGGCGCTGCCTGGTCCCTCGGCGGTCACGGCCGCGCTCGCCGTCTCCGGGCTGCCCAGCGACCGGTTCTGCTTCGAGGGGTTCCTGCCCCGGCGGGGCGGCGAGCGCACCCGGCGGCTGGCCGAGCTGGCCGGGCAGCCGCGGACCATGGTGTTCTTCGAGTCCCCACGCCGGCTTGAAAAGACGCTGGCCGAGCTGGCCAAGGCGCTGGGGGATCAGCGTGACGCCGTGGTGTGCCGCGAGCTGACCAAGACCCACGAACAGATCCGCAGAGGGACGCTGGCCGAGCTGGCCGCCTGGGCGTCCGGCGGTGTCCTCGGCGAGATAACGCTGATCGTGGCCGGCGCCCCGCAGGCCGCCGAACCCGAAGGCGCGGAAATGGCCGCCGCGACGGCCGAGGTAGCCGGCCGGGTGGCCGCCGGGACGACGCGCAAGGACGCCATCGCGGCCGTGGCGGCCGAGCGCGGCCTGCGCCGGAACGCCCTGTACAGGTGCGTCATTGGCAGCGCAGGCCCCGAAGCCCAATAGGCTTTCCCCATGTCTTCGCCGAACCGCTCCATCCTGACCGCTCCTGCTTGGCCATATGCGAACGGACCGCGCCACATCGGGCACGTGTCCGGCTTCGGGCTGCCGTGCGACATGTTCAGCCGGTACCAGCGAATGGCGGGCAACCGGGTGCTCATGGTCAGCGGCACCGACGAACACGGGACCCCGATCCAGGTGCAGGCCGACGCCGAGGGCGTGACCGCCCGCGAGCTCGCCGACCGGTACAACCGGGTGATCGCGAACGACCTGACCAACCTGGGCATGTCCTACGACCTCTTTACCAGGACCACCACCCGCACCCACTACGCCACGACCCAGGAAATCTTCACCGGCCTCTACGACAACGGCTACATCTTCGCCAGGACCGCCATGGGCGCGATCTCGCCGTCCACCGGGCGGACCCTGCCGGACCGTTACATCGAGGGCACCTGCCCGATCTGCGGCTACGACAGCGCCCGCGGCGACCAGTGCGACAACTGCGGCAACCAGCTCGACCCGATCGACCTGATCAACCCGCGGTCCCGGATCAACGGAGAAACACCCGAGTTCGTCGAGACCGAGCACTTCTTCTTCGACCTGCCGGCCTTCACCGAGACGCTCGGGTCCTGGCTGCAGTCCAAGAGCGGGCAGTGGCGGCCGAACGTGCTGAAGTTCTCGCTCAACCTGCTCAATGACCTGAAACCCAGGGCGATCACCAGGGACCTGGACTGGGGTGTGCCGGTCCCGCTGGACGGCTGGCGGGCCCGGCCGGACAAGCGCATCTACGTCTGGTTCGACGCGGTGATCGGCTACCTGTCCGCGTCGATCGAGTGGGCCAGGCGATCGGGCGACCCGGACGCGTGGCGGGCCTGGTGGCAGGCGCCGGACGCGGAGTCCTACTACTTCATGGGCAAGGACAACATCGTCTTCCACTCCGAGATCTGGCCGGCCATGCTGTTCGGCTACAGCGGCCAGGGGGACCGGGGCGGGAAGCCGGGCTCGCTGGGCGAGCTGAACCGGCCGACCGAGGTGGTGTCCAGCGAGTACCTGACGATGGAGGGCCGCAAGTTCTCTTCCTCCCGCAACGTCGTGATCTACGTGCGCGACTTCCTCGAGCGCTACGACGTGGACGCGCTGCGGTACTACGTCGCGGTCGCCGGCCCGGAGAGCCAGGACACCGACTTCACCTGGGCCGAGTTCGTCCGCCGCAACAACGACGAGCTGGTGGCCAACTGGGGGAACCTGGTGAACAGGTCGGTCTCCTTCGCCGCCCGCAACATCGGATCCATCCCGCCGCCCGGCGCGCTTACCGCGGCGGACAACGAGATCCTCGGCCGCTCCAGGGAGGCATTCGCCCAGGTGGCCGAGCCGTTGTCGCGGTGCAGGTTCAAGGCGGCCATCACCGCCGCGATGCGGGCCACGGCCGACGCCAACAAGTACCTGTCCGACCAGGCGCCGTGGAAGCTGCGCGAGTCCGGCCCCGAGCGGATGCGCACGATCTGCCACGTGGCCCTGCAGCTCGTGGACGATGCCAAGACGCTGCTCAGCCCGTTCCTGCCGCACTCGTCGCAGCGGGTCTACGAGATGCTCGGCGGCACCGGCGAGTGGTCGGGGATGCCGCGGATCGACGAGGTGGACGAGGATGGCGGCCCGCCGTACCCGGTCATCACCGGTGACTACAACGTGGCGGCCCGCTGGGAGCACACGCCGATCCGCCCGGGCACGCCGCTGGAAGCACCGACCCCGCTGTTCGCCAAGCTGGCCCCCTCGGTCGTGGACGAGGAGCTGGCCAGACTGGAGAAGGCATGACGAAACGGCCGGAGCCGGACATCACGCTGCCGGCCGAGGCGCTGGACAGCCACTGCCATCTGGACATCATGAAGGAGCCGGTCAGCCAGGCGCTGGCCGGCGCACGCTCGGCGGGCATCAGGCGGGTCGTGACCATCGGCACCGACCTGGATTCCTCGCGGTGGGCCGCCGGCTGCGCGAAGGTGCACCCCGACGTCTACGCGGCCGTGGCGGTTCACCCGACCGAGGTCGAGGCCGTCGTCGAGGGCGCCGAGGACAGCCCCGAGGGCAAGGCGGTGGCCACCGACGCCGTGCTCGCCGAAATCGAGGCGCTGGCCGCCCTGCCGAAGGTGCGGGCCATCGGCGAGACCGGGCTGGACTACTACTGGGACCGGACCGCGCCCAAGGTGCAGCAGGAGTGGTTCCGGGCGCACATCGAGATCGCCAAGCGGGCGGGCAAGGCGCTGGTGATCCACGACCGGGACGCGCACGAGGACGTGCTGCGCATCCTGGACGAGCAGGGGCCGCCGGAGAAGGTGGTCTTCCACTGCTTCTCCGGCGATGAGCGGATGGCCAGGCAGTGCGCCGAGGCCGGGTACGTGATGAGCTTCGCCGGCAACCTGACGTTCGCCAACGCCCAGCCGCTGCGCGATGCGGCCGCGGCGGCCCCGGCCGGGCTGCTCCTTGTGGAGACCGACGCGCCATTCCTGACCCCGGTGCCGCACCGGGGCAAGCCCAACTCACCCTGGCTGGCCGCGCACACCCTGCGACGGCTGGCCGAGGTGAAGAACATGGACCTGGCCGAACTGTGCGGCGAGGTTACCCGGACCGCCGAGCGCGTCTTCGGGCCGTGGTGACAGCAGCGCAGCACCGGATGCTCGGGGCGTCCGACGTCCGCGAGATCGCGGGCAGGCTGGGGATCCGGCCGGCGAAGCGGCTCGGCCAGAACTTCGTCATCGACCCGGGGACGCTGCGGCGCATCGTTACCATCGCTGACATCCGGCCGGATGACTACGCACTGGAGGTGGGGCCGGGGCTCGGCTCGCTCACCCTCGCCCTGCTCCCGGCGGCCCGCCGCGTGCTCGCGATAGAGATCGACCCGGTGCTCGCGGCCGAGCTGCCGCGGACCGTCGCGGCGATGGCGCCCGGGCTGGCCGGCCGGCTGGCCGTGGTCACGGCGGATGCGGCGCGGATCGCCGAGCTGCCGGGTGAGCCAACCGTCCTCGTCGCCAACCTGCCCTACAACGCGGCCGTGCCGGTCCTGCTGCACCTGCTGGCCACCGTGCCGTCGCTGACCCGTGGCGTGGTCATGGTGCAAGCCGAGGTCGCCGGCCGGATGACGGCGCAGCCAGGCAGCAGGATCTACGGCGTGCCCACGGTGAAGCTGGCCTGGTTCGCATCAGCGCGCCGGGCCGGGGCGGTGTCGCGCAGCGTGTTCTGGCCCGTGCCGCGGGTGGAATCCGCGCTGGTGGCCTTCACCCGGCGCGAGCCGCCAGTGCCCGGCGTCCCGTTGCAGGACCTGTTTGCCGTGATAGACGCCGCCTTTGCGCACCGGCGGAAGGTGCTCCGTAATGGAGTATCTCAATCCAAATTTGCGAACTCGGCCGCTCAGGCGGAAGCAATCCTGCACCGGGCGGGCGTGGATCCCTCGGCCCGGCCGGAGTCGCTCAGCGTCGAGCAGTTCGCCGCCATCGCACTGGCCGCCAGGCGTGTCTAGCTGGGGTGACCGGCGGCGGGTACGATCAGCGAATCGTGACCGCTGTGACCGTGCGGGTGCCCGCAAAGATAAACCTGCAGCTCTCGGTGGGGCCGCCCCGCCCGGATGGCTACCACGAGCTGCTTACCGTGTTTCACGCGGTTTCGCTCTACGACGAGATCACCGTCGATCACGCCGGCCGCGGCAGCGTCACGGTCAGCGGTGAGGGCGCGGACACCGTGCCGGCCGGTGACGCCAACCTCGCGATGCGCGCGGCCGTCGCGCTGGCCAAGGCGGCCGGCCTGCCGCCGCGGCGGATACCGCGGACCGCCGCGGCCGATGGCAGCAGGAGCGGGCCCGGCGTCTCGATCGAGATCAGGAAGCGGATCCCGGTCGCGGCCGGTCTCGCGGGCGGCAGCGCGGACGCGGCGGCGGCCCTGGTCGCCTGCAACGAGCTGTGGCGGGCCGGGCTGAGCATGGCCGAGCTGGCCGAGATTGCCGCCGGGATCGGCAGCGACGTGCCGTTCGCCCTGTTCGGCGGGACGTCGGTCGGCCAGGGCCGGGGCGAGCGGCTGACGCCGGCGCTGGTGGCCGGCCAGTACCACTGGGTGCTGGCCTTCGCCGCCGGTGGGCTGTCCACCGCCGACGTGTACCGCACCTGCGACCGGATCCGGTCCAACCGCGGCATCGTCGTGGCACCACCCAGGCCGAGCACGGAGCTGATGGCCGCGCTGCGTTCCGGCGATCCGGCCGAGGTGGGCCCACTGCTCAGCAACGAGCTTCAGCCCGCCGCCCTTTCACTGCGGCCCGACCTGCGGCGGACTTTGGCGACCGGCCGCGAGTACGGCGCGCTCGGCGCCGTGGTCTCCGGATCCGGTCCAACCTGCGCGTTCCTCGTCACCGACGCGCAGCGGGCGGTGGATCTGGTCGTCGCGCTGACCGGCGCCGGGGTCTGCCGGTCGGCGGTCAGGGTCACCGGACCGGTTCAGGGTGCGGTGCTGACCAGCCCGTCCGAGGTCAGCGGCTGACCCAGCCTTCCGCTCGGCCGTTATGGCGAGCCGGCGTCGAAGGGGGCCAGGAGGGTGCGGAGCAGATCCGCCAGCGTCTCCCGCTCGATTGGGCCCAGACCGGCGAGCAGCGCTTCCTCGCTGGCCAGCAGATCGCTCAGCGCGGCGTCCACCCGGGCGCGGCCCTCGGTCGTCAGGGTGACCAGGATGCCGCGCTTGTCCTGCGGATCCGGCAGCCTGCGGACCAGGCCGGCGGCGGCCAGCCCGTCGATCCGGTTGGTCATCGTGCCCGAGGTGACCAGCGTCGCGTGCAGCAGCGCGCCCGGGCTCAGCTGGTAGGGCGGGCCCTGCCGGCGCAGGGCGGACAGCACGTCGAACCCCCACGCCTGGAGGCCATGGGCGGCGAACGCCGTACTCCTGGCCCGGTCCAGGTGCCTGGCCAGCCGCGATATCCGGCTGAGCACCTGCATGGGCCGCACGTCGAGGTCGGGACGCTCCGCCTGCCATCCGGCGACCAGGTCGTCAACCTCATCCTTGAGCTGCTCCGTGGCGCAGGGTTCCGGCAAAGAAAGCTCCGTGGCGCGGGGTTCCGGCAAGGAAAGCTCCGTGGGGCAGGGTTCCGGCAAAGAAAGCTCTGCCATCCCTGCGAGCATATCTCTTGACATCGAGATGTTCGGAGCGGTAGACAAGCCGGGAAATTACCTTGACGTCAAGAGAGATGTGGTGGTCATGTGGGATCCACAGCAGTACCGGCGCTTCGGCGACGAGCGGTCGCGGCCCTTCTTCGACCTGGTGGGCAGGATTGACTCCGGGAACCCGCGGTCCGTGGCCGACCTGGGCTGCGGGCCCGGCAACCTGACCGCCACCCTCGCGGAGCGCTGGCCGGAGGCGGCCGTCACCGGGGTGGACAGCTCCCCGGCCATGATCGAGGCCGCGCGGGCTGGCAACCCGGGCGGCGGGCGGCTGTCGTTCGTCCTGGGCGACATCGGCGACTGGACTCCGGACGCCCCGCTTGACGTGATCGTCTCCAACGCCGCACTGCAGTGGCTGCCCGACCAGCTCAAGACGCTGGCCCGCTGGGCCGGCCTGCTGGCCCCCGGCGGCTGGCTCGCGGTGCAGGCGCCGGGGAACTTCGACCAGCCGGGCCATGCCGTCATGCGCGAACTTGCCGCCTCCGGCCGGTGGCGGCCGCTGCTTGACGGGGTGCAGCTCAACAGGCAGGCCACGGATCCGGCGGACTACCTGGACCTGCTGGCCGGATCCGGCTGCGTGGTGGATGCCTGGGAGACGACCTACCTGCACGTCCTGCCGGGGGAGGACCCCGTGCTCGAGTGGTACAAGGGCACCGGGCTGCGGCCGGTGCTCGACGCCCTGCCACCGGATCTCGCCGGGGAGTTCACCGCCGAGTACGGCGCCCGGATGCGCGCGGCCTACCCGGCCCGGCCGTACGGCACCGTGTTCCCGTTCCGCCGCGTGTTCGTGGTGGCCAGGCGGGTCAGTCCCGCCTAGCGGCCGCGGCCGCCTCCGCCGAGATGCGCGGGTGCGGGTCGAGCTGCGACAGCCCGTTCCAGGCCAGGTTGACCAGGTGCGCCGCGACCTCTTCGAGCCGGGGCTTACGGGCGTCCAGCCACCATTGCCCGGTGACCGCCACCATGCCGACCAGCATCTGCGCGTACATCGGCGCCAGCTTCGGGTCGTAGCCACGCTCGGTGAAGACGTCACCGAGTATGTACTCCACCTGGCTGGCGATGTCGCTGATCAGGCTGCCGAACGTGCCCGCGCCGGAGGCCGGGTGCGAATCGCGGACCAGGATCCGGAACCCGTCGGCGTTGTCCTCGATGTAGCGCAGCAGCGCGACCGCGGCGCCCTCGAACTTCTCCCTGGTGTGATCGCCGCTGAGGATCTGGGTGGCCATCGTCAGCAGGCGGCTGACCTCGCGGTCCACCACGACCGCGTACAGCCCCTCCTTGCCGCCGAAGTGCTCGTACACCACGGGCTTGGAAACATCGGCCGTGGCCGCGATTTCCTCGATGGACGTGCCCTCGAAGCCGCGCTCGGCGAACAGGTGCCTGCCGATGTCGAGTAGTTGCTCCCTGCGCTCCTTGCCAGACATCCTGCGGCGGCCGGACCTTGATCCTTGCTCGGTCACAAACAAGACACTAACGTGCCCCAAACGCACGCCATACGCGGCTGGTCAGGCTGCGGCTCGCCGGGTCATCGAGCCGAGCGCCCGGCCACCCTGGCCAACCCGCTTGGCCGACAGCCGTTCCTCGCTGGGCCAGCGCACGTCGTAGACCCAGCCGAGCTTCTCGAAGAACCAGATCAGCCGGGCGCTGATGTCGATCTGCCCCTTGAGCGCGCCGTGCCGCGCGCACGTAGGGTCGGCATGATGCAGGTTGTGCCACGATTCGCCGAACGAGGCGATGGCCAGCCAGGACACGTTCCTGGCCTTGTCCCTGGACGTGAACTCCTCCCGGCCGAACGTGTGGCAGACCGAGTTGATCGACCAGGTAACGTGCTGCAGCAGGGCGATCCGCACCAGGCCCGCCCAGAACAGGGCGGTGAGCGCGCCGCGCGGTGACATCGACCACAGCCCGCCGGCCAGCGCCGGCAGCAGCAGCGACGCGGTGGCGAAGGGCATGAAGTACCGGGAGATCCGCCGGATCGCCGGGTCGGCGAGCAGGTCAGGGCAATACTTCTGCTGCGAGGTACGGTTGCCCTGGAACAGCCAGCCCATGTGGGCGAAGCCGAACCCCTTGGCCAGCGCCTTCCAGTCGTCGCCGAACCGCCACGGCGAGTGCGGGTCGCCCTCGCGGTCGCTGTACTTGTGGTGCCTGCGGTGGTCGGCCACCCAGTTGAGCAGCGGGCCCTCGAAGGCCAGGCTGCCTGCTACCGCCAGCGCGATCCGCATCGGCCGCTTCGCCTTGTACGACAGGTGGGTGAAGTAGCGGTGGAATCCCATGCTGATGCCGAGCCCGGAGATGTAATAGAAGACGATCGCCAGCAGAATGTCGTGCCAGCCGAGGCCCCAGCCCCAGGCGAACGGCACGGCCGCCAGCAGGGCCAGCAGCGGCAGCGCGACGAAGGCGGCGATCAGGACCCGGTGCCCAGTGGCGGCACGGGTGGGGTCAAGGTCTGGCTTGGGAGCCGTCGCGGCGAGCGCGGTTGTCTCGATCTGAGCCGTCATATAAACCTCGCGGGTGTAGCGTCCAGGGTCGCGTCCCCTACCCGTGCCCCGGGCTGTCACACCGGTGCCCGGATAATTGAACGCTTACGTCACCGTAGGCTACGCGACCGTAGGTTATGCAAGGGTCTGGGGAAGATTTCAGCTAGTTGTAGCGATAATCACACTCGCGCGTAACGGGGCTGTCTCACAATGTGAGACAACAGGTGTGACATGGCGGTGACCGAGCGAGAGGTTCATCGCGCCATCAGCGGATGGACGGGCGAGGAAAATCAGAACAAGCTGTGCTAGGCCGGGCTGTCCATGATCCGAACCGGCTCCGTGGTGCTCCGGTAAGGTGGGCGGTAAATCACCTTCCCGGGTCGTCTAATCGGCAGGACGGGGTCCTTTGGAGTCCCTAAAGAAGGTTCGAATCCTTCCCCGGGAGCGCTAGCCAGGTTCGGATCCTTACCTGGCGGTATCAGTACAAGCTTTCATCACTCCTTCCGCCCCGCCAGCGATCCGCTGGTACAACTCGGCGCTGCGCAACACGCGGACGACGAGGCAGCCGTGATAATCCTCGCCGACGTTCTTCCGGACGGTCTTGGGGTTGTGTCTCTTGAGCGTGGGCTTCCTGAAGCGTGCAAGGTCCGCTCGTGTCACGTCTGACCAGAACCGCTCCGCGGCGCGAGCGTCCGCGTTCTCGTGAATGAGTACGCGATAGGTAAGCCTGTTTGGTTCGACGCCGACGGTATGGAGGAAACGAAGGAAGAATCTGATCAGGCCGGGGTCGCTGTTGGTGAAGGCGACCTGATCGTCGGTCCTCCATGGCTTTGATTTGGATCCCTCGCACCAGTAGGCGATGGCCCCGGCGATGAGGACTTCCCTGTCGCTCAGTTCGCCGATCTCCAGGGACGCGGCCGAGATGACTCCTGCCCGGGCGGCATCGCGGATCGGGCGCTTGGCGGCCCAGAGCCTGCGGACTCCCTCGGCTGAGCGCTTGCGGGATTCCTTGACGCTCAGGTGCGGCGGTATGGGCATGTCCCTGACCCAGAGTGAGACAGAGCCCTTGGAGACATTGAGTTCGGCGGCGGTCTGCTCGTAGTCGAGGCCCATTTCACGCAGTTCGCGCGCCTGGGCGCGAATGTTGTCCTTGGCTCTTGGCCGCCGGGTCCACCCGGGTGGTGGCTCACCCTGCAGCGCCCGGGTGAGTGTGTCGCTGCCTATGGGGCCGAGGGCCTCCCTGATCTGGCGGCGGGATAGTCCCGCGCGTCGCATGGCGATCGCACGGTCTTTGAGCTGGCGAAGTTCGTCGGGGGTGCGCATGGCCGCAAGCTAGGGGCGGGGTCTGACGGAAACGGCTTTCGTGCTGGTGGGTGCGCGTGTGCCTGGTGGCCAGAATGCGCCGTAAAGAAGGATTGCAGTAGCTGACCTGGCCTCTTGGTTGGCGACCGGACGGTATCCTGCGAGAGTCGGGGACGTTAACGCGGGCGCCATCTGACAGGCCGGCCGCCCACGAAAGCAGAGGAGCCCTCCGCAGTGACCGAGAGCCGCCCCGCAGCCGTGATCATCCTTGCCGCGGGCGAGGGCAGGCGGATGAAGTCCCGTACCCCCAAGGTCCTGCACGCTCTGGGCGGCCGCACGATGCTCGGGCACGTACTCGCGACGGCCGCGGATCTCCGGCCGGACCGGCTGATCGTCGTCGTGGGCCAGGGCAGGGAGCTGGTGTCCGCCCACATTGCCGGGCAGGCGCCCGAGGCTACGGTGGTGGTCCAGCACCAGCAGGGGGGGACCGGCCACGCGGTCCGCACGGCGCTGGAGGCCGTCGGCCAGATTCATGGCGTGGTCGTGGTGACCTACGGTGACACCCCGTTGTTGCGCAGCGAGACGCTGGCCGAACTGGCCGCCGCGCACCAGGCGGCGGGCAACGCCGTGACCGCCCTCACCGCACGGGTACCCAACCCCACCGGCTACGGCCGGATCGTGCGCGACGGCGGCGGGGCGCTCACCGAGATCGTCGAGGAAGTCGACGCCACGCCGGAGCAGCGGGCGATCGACGAGATCAACTCGGGTGTGTACGCATTCGACGGAGATCTGCTCGCCGACGCGGTCAAGCGGGTGGCCACCGACAACGCCAAGGGCGAGGAATATCTCACCGATGTAGTCGCCATTCTGCGGGCCGATGGCCACCTGGCCGGCTGTGTCCGCGCCGCCGACCCGGCCGAGGTGGAGGGCGTCAACGACCGCGTGCAGCTGGCCAGAGCACGCCGGCTGTATAACGACCGGGTGCTGGCCCGCTGGATGCACGCCGGGGTGACGGTCGTCGACCCGGCGACCACGTGGATCGACGCCGACGTGCGGCTGGAAGCCGACGTGGAGATCGGCCCGGGCAGTCAGCTCCGGGGACACACGACCATCGAGGCCGGGGCGCGCATCGGCCCCGGCTGCCTGCTGACGGATACTACGGTGGCGCGGAACGCGGCCGTGACCCATTCCGTCTGCGTATCGGCCCGGATCGGCCCCGGCGCGAGTGTCGGCCCGTTCGCCGATCTGAGACCAGGTTCCGAGGTGCAGGGTAGCGAGGGAGCACAGAGCGCGTGAGCGAAAACCATTCGCTGGCTGACCGGCTCGGCGGGCCCCGGCCACCCGCCGCCAAGCGGCTGCTGCTGTTCTCCGGGCGGGCACACCCCGAGCTGGCCGGGGAAGTCGCCGGGTGCCTGGGCGTCGAGGTCACCCCGACCAAGATCTCCGACTTCGCCAACGGCGAGATCTTCGTCCGGTCGCTGGAGTCGGTCCGTGGCTGCGACACGTTCGTGCTGCAGAGCCACACCGCTCCGATCAACCAGTGGATCATGGAGCAGCTCATCATGGTCGACGCGCTGAAGCGGGCTTCGGCGCGGCGGATCACCGTGGTGACGCCGTTCTATGGCTATGCCAGGCAGGACAAGAAGAGCCGGGGCAGGGAGCCGATCTCGGCCCGGCTGATGTCAGACCTGTTCGCCACGGCCGGGGCCGACCGGCTGATGGCCGTCGACCTGCACACCGCCCAGATCCAGGGCTTCTTCGACGGCCCGGTCGACCATCTGTTCGCGCTGCCCATCCTCGCCGACTACCTGGAGAGCCGGGTCGACCTGCGGCAGATCACCGTGGTCGCTCCGGACGCCGGCCGGGTCCGGGTCTGCGAACGGTGGACCGACCGGCTCGGCTGCCCGCTGGCGATCATCCACAAGCGGCGCGATCCTGATGTGGCCAACCAGGTCAAGGTGCTCGAGGTCGTCGGCATGGTGCAGGGCCGCACCTGCCTGCTGGTCGACGACATGGTCGACACCGGGGCGACGATAGTGAACGCCGCGGAGGCGCTGTTCGAGGAGGGTGCGGACCAGGTCATCGTGGCGGCCACGCATGGCGTTCTCTCCGGCCACGCCATGGACACCCTGAAGAACTCCAGGATCAGCGAGATCATCATCACCAACACGCTGCCGATCCCGCACGAGAAGCGGATCGACAAGCTCACCGTGCTGTCCATCGCGCCGCTGATCGCCAGGGCGATCAACGAGGTGTTCAGCGAGGGCTCGGTCACAAGCCTGTTCGACGGCCAGAGCTGACCTGCAGCTGTCCGGCTCGCCGGGGCTTTCTGCCGTCTTTTCGTGGTCACTGTAGGTGACCGCTGTCTTCGCCCCCGAGATAGTGACGAAGACGGCGGCCACCAGCCCCCTCGCGGATCCCGGGCGCTACGGCCACGCCGCAGCCTTCCGGAGCACAGCGCCGAGGCCTGGAAACGACGGTCTGCGCTCCGCGCGGGAATGCGAGCGGGCGGCTCGGAATCGCCCCATAGCATCGCGGATCCCATGCACATCGTGATTAACTTTCGATTAAGCGGTTCGCTCCCTGGGCGCCAGATCGGTGCGCGGGCCAGACGTGAGGGGCGGCATCCGGCTATGGCCTGGGAGTTAAGATCGACACGGGTTCGATAGCACGTGATGTTGCCTTGAACGGACGGTGTGGTGCGCTTTCGGATCCTGGGGCCAGTTGAGTTCTGGACCGGTCAGGCCTGGGCAGGGATCGGTGCCCCCAAGTGGCGGTCCCTGCTGGCCGCGCTGCTGATCAACGCTGGCCAGGTGGTCTCGACCGACCGGCTGATCCATGAGATCTGGGACGATAAGCCACCCGCCAGAGCGAACAACCTGGTCAGCATCTACGTCCTGCGGTTGCGCCAGCTCATCGGCGACGAGCGCGGTGAGGTCCTGCGCACCCGGGCGCCGGGCTACCAGATCGCCCTGGAACCTGGGGATCTGGACGCCACCCGGTTCGACGCCCTGGTCCGGGAGGCCAGGCAGGCGCTGGCCGGTCACAAAACCGAACACGGAGCCGAGCTGCTCACCGAGGCACTCGCCCTGTGGAAGGGTGGCGCGCTGATCGACGTGCCACCCTCGGCCCTGGTCACCGCCGAGGCCGAGCGGCTGGAGGAAGCCCGGCTTGACGCCCAGGAGCTGCGTCTGGCGGCCGACCTGAGCTGCGGGCGGCATGCACAGGTCACACCCGAGCTGTTCCGGCTGGTCGCCGACCATCCCATGCGGGAGGGGTTCTGGGGCCTGCTGATGCAGGCGCTGGATGGCGCGGGCCGGCACGCGGAGGCGCTGACCACCTATCAGCGGGCCAAGGAGGCGATCTCCGAGCAGCTCGGCGTCGATCCCGGAGAGAAGCTGCAGCGGCTGTTCGAAGACATCCTCACCAGGGACACCTGGCAGCGGGAGCCTCAGGCAGGCCCTGCTGAGACGGCAGCGGATCAGGCTGAACATGAGCAGTCGCCGTCCGACCCGCCCATGCAGTTGCCCATCGACATCTCCGACTTCACCGGGCGGGCCGAGGGTGTGAACCGGCTGTGCGAGCTGCACCCGCGTGACGAGGACGACGACAGTCCGGGGGCGGTCATGGTCGCGGTGGTCACCGGGGCTGGTGGTCTCGGTAAGACCACCCTTGCCGTGCATGCCGCGCACCGGCTGCGGCCCCGGTTCCCCGACGGCCAGCTTTACGTGGACCTGCTCGGCGCCACCGTGCAGCCGCTGGCCCCGGGCGACGTGCTGGCCAGGTTCCTGCGTGATCTTGGCGTGGATGACAAGCACATACCGGTCGACGAGGATGAGCGCGCCGCGCTGTACCGGACCCGGCTGGCCGGTCGCCGGGTGCTCATCGTCCTGGACAACGCCCGCGATTCCGCCCAGGTCCGGCCGTTGCTGCCGGGCAGCTCGTCCTGCGCCGTGCTGGTCACCAGCCGGAAGAACCTGCCCGCTCTCCCGGCCGCCCGGCTGGTCGACCTCGATGTGCTCGAGATGGTGGAAGCACGGGCGCTGTTCGCTGGCATCGTGGGTGCCCAGCGCGCCGACGCCGAGCCCGATGCCACCGGCGAGGTGCTCACCGCCTGCGCCGGCCTTCCGCTGGCTATCAGGATCGCCGGCGCACGGCTGGCTGCCCGGCCCCGCTGGACCGTCCGCGCGCTGGCTGACCGGCTGCGCAGCCAGCAGGGACGCCTCGATGAGCTGAAGGTCGGCGATCTCGCCGTCCGCGCCAGCTTCGAGGTCAGCTTCGCTGATCTGCCCCCGGCAACGACCGCGGACGGGATCGGCCCGGCTCAGGCATTCCGGCTGCTCGGCCTGTGGGAAGGGCCGACCATCGGGCTGCCGGCCGCCGCCGCGCTGTTTGGCCAGCCAGATGCCAGGACGGTGGACGCACTGGAGCAACTCGTCGATGTGCACCTGCTGGAATCCCCGGACCTTGACCGGTACCGGCTGCACGACCTGCTGCGGGTGTACGCGAGCGAACTGAGCGAGGCCGAGCCCGCTCAGGTCAGGGAGAATGCCACGCGGCGGATCCTGTCCTGGTACCTGAACACCGCTGAGGCCGCCGCGAGGATCATCTCGCCCCACTATGTGCGGGTTCCGGTTGGTTCGGCGGACCCGGGGATAAGGCCGCTGACGTTCGGCTCGCCGGATGAGGCTCTGAAGTGGTCGGAGGACGAGCGGGCCAGCCTGGTCGCGGCCACTCGTCAGGCAGCCGCGAGCGGCCTGCTCGACATCGCCTGGCAATTGCCGGCCGCGACGATGGGTTTCTTCTACCGGCACAGCCACTGGGCGGACTGGATCACCACCCACCGGATTGGCCTGGACAGCGCGCGCAAGCTAGCCGACCGCCAGGCCGAAGCGTGGATGCTGAACAACCTGGGCATGGCCTACGGGCTGCAGCGCAGCGAAGAGGCGATCGGGTTCTTCGAACAGGCGCTGGCCATCGACCAGGAGATCGGCGACCGCAGGCATGAGGCACGGGCAACGACGAACATGGCGACCGCCTGGACCCATCTGGGCCGGTTCAGTGAAGCCCTCGAAGCCAGCGAGCGATCGCTGGTTCTGCAGCGCGAGATCGGCCGTCGCTACGGTGAGGGAGTCGCCCTGGGCAACATGGGCTGGGCGTACCGCGAGCTGGGGCGCAGCGAGGAGGCGATCGCCTGTATCCAAGAGGCGCTGACGATCTTCCGGGAGCTGGACGACAAGATGGCTGAGGCTGATTCGCTCAGCGAGCTAGGTGACGTGTATTTGAGCCTGGACCGGATCGCCGACGCCTTGCACAGCCTGAGCGAGTCCCGTGGCATGTGGCGCTCCATTGGCAACCTGCACGGCGAGGCCACGACCCTCCGGCTGCTTGGCACGGCCCTGCAGCGTGCGGGGCGGCTGGCTGAGGCGCGCGAGTCGCTGACCGAAGCGCAGCGGATCTTCGGGGAGCTGAGCGATCACAAGCAGGTCGAGGAAATTCGCTCCGGCCTGGCCAAACTCGGCGATACGGAGAGTTAACGCCACCGGGAGGGCCGCAGAAATGGCGGGATACCGCCGTATACGGTGATTGTGCCCACGTCGTATCGATCTCTGCCGATATGATGCACCCGGCCTGGGCAGTCAATACGGAGGGATGGATCAATGGGGGAATCCAAGACCACGGGCCAGTATTCCGAGGTCGAAGTAGAGATCAACGACGCCGGTCCTGAGCCCGAGCTCAGTCAAGACCGGCCGCCGGGGTCGGAGAAGCAGGGCACGATCTACGACGGAGCGGAGCCGGGTACCACCACCGAAGGTGGCGAAAGCAGCGAAGGCAGCGAAGGCGGCGAAGGCGAAACCGGGTCTGGCGACACCGAAAAGGAAGAAACCATATACGACGGGTAGTCAGCCCGGGCGTGTGTGCGGTGGCCGGTCCCCTAACCGGTGGCCGGCCACTCGTATGCCCGGCGGGAAGAAGCGGCCTGTTCCCCGGGTAACTGTCCGGACCGGTTACGCGGCGGGTGTGGTCCTCGGCTAGACTACGTTGGCTGCATGTGCGTCCCATGCTTACGCCGGCCGTTGGTGTGGTGGCCGAGGCGGACGCTCAATCGTTACATGTAAGGAGTTCCTGCCGTGCCTGAGGTTCCTATTTCCGCGGAGCCGCGCACCGAGTTCGGAAAGGGCCCGGCCCGCCGGACCCGTGTCCTGGGCAAGGTGCCCGCGGTTCTGTACGGGCACGGCACCGATACCCGGCATCTCACGCTGCCCGGTCACGACCTGATGATGGCGCTGAAGACGCCGAACGTGCTGATCAGGCTCGAAGGCCTGCCGAACGGGCACGAGCTGGCCCTGCCCAAGGCGGTCCAGCGAAACCCGATCAAGGGCTTTGTCGAGCACGTGGACCTCATTCTGGTCCGGCAGGGCGAGAAGGTCACGGTCGAGGTTCCGGTCCGGGTCGTCGGTGAGGTGTTCCCCGGCGGGATTCTCGACCAGCAGATGGTCCAGGTGCTGGTCGAGGCCGAGGCCACCCACATCCCTCAGGCATTCGAGGTCGACGTGGAGGGCATGGAGGTCGGCACTGCCGTGCACGCGGCGGATCTCAGCCTGCCCCGTGGTGTGACGCTCGCCGCCGACCCCGAGGCTCTCGTGCTGCATGTCATCGCCGCGCCGACCGCCGAGCAGATAGAAGCCGAGCTTGGGGTCGAGGCCGAGGTGCCAGCCGAGGTCGCGCTCGAGGCGCCGCCGGCCGTCGCCGAGGCGGAACCCTCCGGGAACAGCGAATAACCCGGCTGATCCGGCTCCGCCGGAAGGCGACCCGCGAGGGATCCGGCATGAGCGGGGACCGTTGGCTTATCATCGGACTCGGCAATCCCGGCCTGGAATATGTGGGGAACCGGCACAATGCAGGGCGCATGGTCGTGGAGCTGCTGGCCGAACGGATGGGTGTCAGGTTCAAGCGGCACAGAGCCCGTGCCGATATCGCCGAAGGAACGCTGTCTGGCGTTCCTGTGACGCTCGGCATAGCCCGGTCATACATGAACCTGTCGGGTGGGTCAGTAGCCGCGCTGCGCGATTTCTACAAGATTCCATCAAGCCGGATCGTGGTGATCCATGATGAGCTTGATGTTCCGTTCGGTGAAATCAGGCTCAAGCTCGGCGGCGGTCCCGGTGGGCACAATGGGTTGCGCTCGGTGAGCGCGGCGCTCGGCTCGCCCGACTACTACCGGGTCAGGTTCGGGATCGGCAGGCCGCCCGGCCGGATGGACCCTGCGGTGTTCGTGCTGCGCGACTTCGCCACGGCGGAGCGCAAGGAACTTCCGCTGCTCATCGAGCGTTGCGCGGACGCCGTGGAGGCATTGCTCCGGGACGGGCTCGGCCCTGCCCAGAACGAGTTTCACACTCGCTCATGAAACGCTGCGTAGTCAACCGGCCCCGACCGGCGCCTTACGGTGCCGGCCCTCCCGTCGGCCGGCGGGCGCGGGCCTCGCCTCATGATCACTGTCAGCTACCACGATATTACGTGTTTATGGCTTGTCTGAATAGCACAAAGCCACGGTCTTGCACCGTGTACTCAGATGCGTTCCTCATCACCTGTTGAGAAGTTTTAGCCAGGGAGCATGTTTCGCGGCTGCGGCGTTGCAAACCAAGCCCTGGCATCTCATGGACTTGGGGGAGAGTGATGGTTTCCTATCTTTCTGGTCGGATTACCATATTTATCCGGAAACGGGAAAGTCATCCGTTTTTAACCGTTGATGACAACCGCCCGCTATCGTTAGGCGTCAGACCCGTAGGAGCATTACCGGGAGTGCTGCGTGCCTGTACGTGGAGGGGGTCCCCGGTGCTCCGTCCCTGATGGGAACAACCGGCGGCCTGGGTCGGATGGAGGGGCAGGGAAGTGCGAGAACGCATTGCGGTGCGGCCTGGCGGAAGCCTCGGCATAGCCGTAGGTGAGCGGGCCACACCGAATGTCATTAGCTGGACGGGGAGATATCTCCGTCAAGCCATGATCGTTGACGGAGGTGCCGCGCTGCTCGCTGGCGCGCTTGCCCTCCGTAGCCGTATTGACACCCGCGGGCTGGGGCACATCCCGCCCGCCTACGTGGCGCTCACCGCTGTGCTACCGATTGCCTGGATCACTTTCGTCGCGCTGGCCAGGGGATATGAGGCCCGGATCATCGGTGCCGGGGCCGACGAGTTCCGTCGCATCATCAACGCCGGCATCGCCCTGACCGCTGCCGTCGCAATCGCTTCCTACGCCACGACCGCCAAGGTGGAACGTGGCTATGTCGTCATTGCCATGCCCTGTGTTGTCGCACTGGACATGGTCGCGAGATACTGGCTCCGCAAGCGGCTGCACAAGGTTCGCGCACTGGGGGGGTGCATGCGGCGTGCTGTTGCGGTCGGGCATCCGAAAGATGTGGAAGCCCTGATCAATGAGCTGCGCAGGGAGCCATATCACGGCCTGTCGGTCGTGGCTGTCTGCCTTGCTGGCAGTGCTGAATCCGATACGAATCTCGGTGGGGTTCCGGTACACGGCGGCCTCGCGGACGTGATGCCCGCGGTGCGCCAGTCCGACGCGGACACCGTGGCGGTGCTCGCCTGCCCTGAGATGAACGGGGCCGAGCTGCGCAAGCTCGCCTGGGAACTCGAGAAGACCGACACCGAGCTGTGCCTGGCACCGGCCTTGCTGGACGTGGCTGGCCCACGCACCAGCATCCGCTCCGCCGCGGGGCTGCCGTTGCTCTATATGGACCACCCCGACCTGACCGGGGCGAGGCAGGCGATCAAGAGCTTGTTCGACCGGCTGGCCGCGGCATCGGCCCTGCTGCTGCTCGCTCCGGTGTTCCTGGTCATTGCGGCCGCGGTGAAGCTCGGCGACCGCGGGCCGGTCTTCTTCCGCCAGGTGAGGGTGGGCAGGAACGGCCGTCCGTTCCACGTCTGCAAGTTCCGCACGATGGTGACCGACGCGGAGCAGCAGAAGAAATTGCTCGAACAGCACAACGAGGGCAATGGCCTGCTGTTCAAGATCAAGGACGATCCGAGGATCACCAGGGTCGGCTCCATCCTGCGCCGCTACTCCCTCGACGAGCTGCCGCAGCTCTTCAACGTGCTGGCCGGCCAGATGTCTCTGGTAGGACCCAGGCCGGCGCTGCCCGAAGAGGCGGCCAAATACGGGGACGAGGTCCGCCGCAGGCTCGCCGTCCGGCCGGGTATCACCGGCCTGTGGCAGGTCAGTGGCCGCTCGGACCTGCCATGGGAGGAAGCGGTCAGGCTGGACCTGCGCTACGTGGAGAACTGGTCCTTCGCCCTGGATCTGCAGATCCTGTGGAAGACCTGGTCCGCGGTAACCCACGGCGATGGTGCCTATTAAGGGGTTAGGGGGGCGAGGCGGCTAAGCTTGCTCGCTGTCCTTCGGCCAGCTTCGCCGTGGCCCGCAGTATTTACCCGGGGGGCCGAGCCCCCCGGAGGCGGCTAAGCTTGCTCGCTGTCCTTCGGCCAGCTTCGCCGTGGCCCGCAGTATTTACCCGGGGGGCCGAGCCCCCCGGACCCCCCACGAACGGGGCGGGGGTTGGTTTGCGATGGACCTCCGCGAATGGGGCTGGGGTTGGCTTTGCGGCTTGGGGCTGGGGTTGGTTTTGCGATTTGCGGTGGGACGGGCCCCGGGCCTGC
>Ga0070733_10001026_pt1 | contig 21250 bp, 18 predicted proteins | sample Coa_R1_9_FD_66450 | JGI IMG/M metagenome (GOLD analysis project Ga0070733, IMG submission 66450) | Surface soil microbial communities from Centralia Pennsylvania, which are recovering from an underground coalmine fire - Coalmine... | ecosystem: Environmental > Terrestrial > Soil > Unclassified ... | reverse complement strand
TTTGGCGTTCCGATTTCATGATGGGGATTGTTATGGTCGTGATCAAACCGGCATTCAAAGCAAACAGGAACGCCGCATTGCGGGCAAATCTGGGAATGCAGCGAGCAGAAATCTTTTCCGCATTCGACGCAATGCTGATGCCCTTCACGCGCGCAGCTTGACTTCGCGCACTGCATGACGCGGATGCTAACGCCGAATGCAGAGGGCGTCAAGATAAGGGCTTTGCAATAGCAGCTAGCCGGGGAACATCTTGAAGAACCAGTAGATCAAAATGCCGTAATAGGCAATGACCACGATGGAGCTGACGGCAACCGTCTGAAGGGTCTTGCCCTGGCCTGCATATTCCCGCTTCCAGCGGTAGGCGGAGGCGGCGATCAACCCCACCGCAAGAATAACCATCACGATGACCACGGTGCTTACGTCGCTAGTGGGTCGCTGTGCGCGCATCAGCCGAGAAACCTGGCGCATGGCGCCTCCCACCATTCCCAGCCCGTAAGCCAGAAGCAACCACACCGCAGGGACCATCATTCCCAGCATGTAAGCCCAGCGATCCTCAAAATAGAAAAGCATCAGGACGATCACGAGGTAGATGATGGATTGATAAAAGTGGAGCACAACGAAGTCAGGCTCCATGGTGCTCAGAACGAAAAAACAAACCATCATGGCGCTGGCCAGGGTGGCAATTCCGCGGTGGTTGGCAGTCATGGGCAACTCCTGGCGCGTACCATTTCACGCGCGGGTGATAAATTCAACATCTATTTATCTTACCGGGAAACCATCAGGGTCTTGCAGAGCGGCCTTGTTTGTGCGGTAGGGAGCGAAGCCGCTGCCCCAATCCACGCCAAACACTTCGATGTCGATTTTATCGCCGTCCACTTTGACGATCAGGTAGTGATAGGGATTGAGGCCGCGTTCGGGACTTGGCTTGACGAGATGCTGGAGTGTGACGTGCATTGCCGAATTGGCTTTCAGGAAGTCGCTGAGATCCGGCTCGCCGGTGTAACTGTAAATCGGGGCACCACCTCCGCCGGAAACGATAAGGTCCATTCGATGAAGACCGCCGGCGTCGGTGTAGTGCTCGACCCAGTGCTCGAAGAGATGCTCGTGGCCGGAAAAAACCAGGCGCACGTGGTGGGCGTTGAAGAGCGGCATGTAGCGTGCGCGCAGGCCCGCTGTCGGCGGCTCCACGCTGGCCCCACCGTGGGGCCCTGAAGAAAACGGAGCCTGGTGACAGAAGACGACCACATGAACGTAGCGCGAGCGGTCGAGGCCTTCGAGTTGACTCTTGACCCACTGAAACTGCTTTTCGTCATCGGCAATGTTGGCGTCCACTCCGATCACAAATGTGTTGCCATAGCCAAAAGCATAGGAGGCAGTGCCGGGCATGCGCCGCGGCGATCCTTGGGGCGGAATGAGGGCGGAAACTGCATCGAGATAATTTCGCAGACCCGCTGGCGTGGTGGTGGCTTCATGATTTCCAGGGACCAGAAAATATGGGACGCCACCTTCCGTGGTCAGGCGATTGATGAGCGGAACGAAGCTGACATTCCATTGGTGGGCGTCGGCTCCGTTCACGACTGCGTCGCCAGACTGCAAAACGAAGCTCACAGGAGATTGCGTATTCGCAAGGCGCTTTATTTGGGCGAGCATCGAGTCCACGATGAGCGAATGCTCATACTGGATCGCGACGCCATCGCGGCGGCCACGCGTGTCCCCATAGACGATGAACGTGAACCGAGTGACTGCGCTCGATTGCGCTTCCGATGGAAGAGGGTTTGCGGGAGGCGAGATGGGCGTGACCCGCTCAGGGTCCTGAGCTCCTTGAGCGAACGGACTGGGCAGGATCAGAAGACTTGCCAACGCCAAGCTCAAAACGAGCAGAGATTTGGGAATGTTCTTACGGTTCAAGTTGCGCCTCGCGATTTCCGTAATCCTCGAACGTGAAATCTTAATCCCGGTCACCAGAAAGAATGTGGCAGCTTCAAAAGCGAAGCAACCCTCGAACGAAATTATTGGCCGAGAATATTGTAGGTTGTGGTGCCCTCGACACGGACTTTGGCATAGGCGTCCGCCCAAACCTTGTGGTAGGGATCGGTGTCATAGGCCTTCAATGCGTCAGGACTGGTAAATTCCATACACATGCCGTATTCGCGGACGATGCGCTTCACGGGAACGGTGATGGCTGCGCCAGCGCGATATTTTTTGACGGTGTCGTCGTCAATATTGCCGAGATCCACCTGGCTGAGAGGCGACGCTAGTTTTCCGTACCAGACGTGGGTGATGCCCTTGATCTTCTGGGGGAGGGCGTCGCTGGCATTGTAGAAGGCGTCCCAATCGGCGGGCGTGGCGTCCTTGATGGGAGTCCAGGCAAAACAGTGCATGACGGATTTTTCGCCGGCGTTGGCGACCGGGTAGGAGATGACGAGCGCGGCGGCGCAAAGAATTGCGGCTGTGCAGGCAATGAGACGCAGGGAGCGCTGAAAAATCATGGTTGATTCTCCTATGTGAGTTTTTTGCTAGCGAAAGGATTGTAGCATTGGGTGTGAAGAGACAGCATCTAGGAAAAGGCTTTTACCGCAGTGGCGCAGAGGGCACTGAGGGGGCACGGAGAATGAGAGTTTTCCACAGGTTGGGTCCGGTAGAGGAATAAATTCTTTCAGAAGGGCGTTCGCTGGACTTGCGTTGTTAATGACCATCTGTAATACTTACCAGCATGATCATATCTGACAGACTTCGCGCCTTGCGCGAACAAAAAAACCTCTCGCAAGGGGACATCGAAAAACGCACTGGGCTGCTGCGATGCTACATCTCCCGCGTGGAGAACGGTCACACCGTTCCCGCGGTAGAGACGCTCGAGAAGTTTGCCCGCGCGCTCGAGGTTCCACTCTATCAACTGATGTACGACGGCGACGAGCCGCCCGTGCTCCCCAATCTTGGGAAGCGCAAGTCGGCGAATGACGTTGCCTGGGGCAGCTCCGGGAAGGATGCGCGCGCACTGCACAAGTTCCGGAAGTTGATGGGCTCGATGGATGAGCCCAACCGGCGTTTGCTGCTGCATATGGCGCAGAAGATGGCCAACCGGTAAAGCGGCCGGCCGACCGAACTGCCAACTCTTTGGTCGATGATTCACATGGGGGCGGCCCAGCCGTTTGCGTCGAATGTGGATGCAGAGGACTGGGCCGTTCGCCATTTGTAAGAGCTTGGGGCGGTCGAGACCCACACCTGCACGGTTCGCGTTAGTCCGAGCCGGCGGGCTGGGTTCGCATCCCCGGGGCCTGCTGATTCATCTCTTCATGTTCCACAAAAATATTCCTTGTTGAAAATCCTCCTTCAATGAAACAAATGGTCTAATTGAGCGTATATTCAGCAGGAATATCTCTGCCTGAAGAAGGGGAATAACGATGATTAACAAGATTGAGTTTGCGCCTCGGCGCTCGATGAGGAGAATTGCGACAATTGCGAGTCCGGTTGCGGCCCTGGTGCTGATGTTGATGCCATTTTCTGCGCAGGGGCAAACTGTGGACGAAGTGATCGCCAAGAACGTCCAGGCGCACGGCGGGATGGACAAATTGAAGTCGGTGAAGTCCATCAAGATGTCGCAGACGCTGAAGGCGGGCGGATTTCAAGCCGCGGTCAATCTGGAAAACAAGCGTCCCGACAAGGTGCGGGAAGAGTTCAGCCTCCAAGGGCTCACGCAGATTCAAGCTTATGACGGAAAGTCCGGATGGACGGTGAATCCGTTCGGCGGGCGGCGCGATCCCGAGCTGATGTCGCAGGACGACATAAAGGGATTGCAGGTGGATGCGGATATTGATGGGCCGCTGGTGGATTACGCGCAGAAGGGGCACAAGGCGGAGCTTGTGGGTCACGATTCGGTAGAGGGGACGGACTGCTACAAAATCAAATTGACACTTAAAAACGGCGATATTCGGACCTACTTCCTGGATGCGGATTCGTACTTGGAACTGAAGATCGAAACCCAGACGACGATCCGGGGCGCGGTGCAAGAGGGCGAGATTTATTTCGGGGACTACGAAAAAGTGGACGGCATGTACTTCCCTTTCGCAATCGAACAGGGGCAAAAGGGTGACCCGAACCGCGTGCAATTCACGGTAAATAAGATTGAGATCAACGTTCCACTGGAAGACAACTTATTCGCGGTTCCGGCATCGCTCACAGCAAAGCCGGATGCGAAAACGCCCGGTGCGGAGAAATAAAATTCTTCTCTTGAGGGTTGGGCCGGTGCGAATCTGCAAGATTTGAATCGAGAAGACGATTCCATGAGAGGACATTCAAGCGATGAATAAACTAAGCGCCCGTTTTGCAGGATTGGTGGTTCTGGCGGCAGCGGCGATGCTGCCCGCTTCCCTGCCCGCGCAGGATGCGAAGTTCGATTCGGATACGATTTCCGGCCTGGGGATGAGGAATATTGGCTCGGCGCAGATGAGCGGGCGCATAGACGCGGTCACAGCGGTCCACGAAAAAGGCCGGCTGACTGTGTACATCGCATCGGCGAGCGGCGGCGTATGGAAATCAATGAATGGGGGGACCACGTTCAAGCCGGTGTTCGACAAACAGCCGGTACAGTCTGTGGGCGCGCTGACGATTGATCCCAAGAATCCCAAGACAATTTGGGCGGGGACGGGAGAGCCCTGGACGCGGAACAGCACCTCAATAGGCGGCGGGGTCTTCAAGACGGTTGATGGGGGGGACAACTGGACGTTCATGGGGCTGAAAGATTCGGAGCGCATCGCCAAAATCCTGGTTGATCCAACGGATACGAACACGGTGTATGTGTGCGTGCCGGGGAAACTTTGGAGCGACAGCGAGGACCGCGGGGTATATAAGACCAGCGACGGCGGAAAATCTTGGAACAAGATCTTGAAGGGCGTGAACATGTCAACGGGCTGCTCGATGATGACCATGAGCTCGCGCGACTCCAAAACATTGTTTGCGGGGATGTGGGATTTCCGGAGGAAGGGATGGACCTTCCGGTCCGGTGGGGACAGCCCAACGGCGCCGAGTGGCAGCGGGATGTTCATGACCACGGACGGTGGTGCAAATTGGACGGAACTGGACCAGAAGAGCGCGAAAGGGCTGCCGGCAAAGCCGTGGGGCCGAGTCGCGGTCACCATCGCGCCATCGAATCCGAACGTTGTATACGCGCTGATTGAATCGACGAGCAGCGCGCTATACCGCTCGGATGATGGGGGCAAGAGCTGGGCGCGTGGCGACGCCAGCAATTTGATGGTCTGGCGTCCATTTTATTTTGCGAACCTGGTGGTGGATCCCAAGAACGAGAACAAGGTTTACAAGCCGGACCTGGGCATGATCATGAGTGAGGACGGTGGAAAAAGTTTCAGCGGGGTATCGAACGGGATGCATGGTGACGTGCACGATGTTTGGGTGGACCCCGACAACACCAATCATTTGATCTCGGGAGATGACGGCGGAATTTGGTATTCCTACGACGGGGGCAACAATTGGTGGAAGGGCAACAATCTGCCGATTTCCCAGTTCTATCACGTGAGCGTGGACAATGCGGATCCATACCACGTGTATGGCGGGGTGCAGGACAACAGTGACTGGGTAGGAGATTCGGCCTATCCCGGAGGGATATCTAATAGCCGATGGGAGAATTTGGGCGGGGGGGATGGCTTCTTTGTTTTCCCAGATCCCGCGGACTCCGATTATGCGTATGCGGAGTCGCAAGGCGGATATGTCTCGCGGGTAAACCGGCGTACGCTCTCCGATCGCAGCATAAGACCAGAGCCGAATTATGGAGAGGGCAAGCTGCGATTCAATTGGAATACGCCGATTCATATGAGTCCGAACGAAAAGGGAACGATTTACATCGGAGCCCAATTCCTGTTTCGCTCTCGCGATCATGGACAGAATTGGGAGCGAATTTCTCTAGACCTCACGACCAATGACCCGGAGAAACAGAAGCAGGAGGAGTCGGGCGGAGTGACGGTGGACAATTCCGAAGCCGAGATGCACACCACGATCTATTCCATCAGCGAATCCCCGAAGAATGGACAAGTCATATGGGTGGGGACTGATGATGGAAATATCCAAATAACGCGGGACGGCGGAAAAACCTGGACAAACGTGGTGGCCAATATTGCAGGGCTGCCGAAAGCATCTTGGGTCTCGTGGGTGGAGGCCAGCCAGTACGATCCGGCCACAGCTTACGTAACCATCGACCGGCATACGTTTGGCGATATGGATCCCTATGCATTCAAGACATCTGACTATGGAAAAACCTGGACCCCACTGGCCGTGAAGGAGAGTGGAGTGAGGGGGTTCGCACACGTAATCAAGGAAGACACGGTCAAACCCGACTTGCTGTTCCTGGGAACTGAGTTTGGGTTGTGGATGTCACTCGATGGCGGGAAACAATGGGCACAATATAAAGGCGGCGAATTCCCGAATGTGCCGGTACGCGACATCGTGGTGCAACCGCGCGAATCGGATTTGGTGGTGGCGACACATGGCCGCGGCATCTGGATCATTGACGACATCACCCCTCTGCGAAACCTGACGCGGGATGTGATGGCAAAAGAGGTGGCCTTCCTGCCCGGTAATCCAACACAGCAGCGGCTGAATGCCGGAGGAGGTTGGGCGGAAGGAAGCGCCACATTCTTCGGGCAGAACCCGCCCGATGCTGCGGTAATTACTTATTATCAGAAGAAACGCCACATTTTTGGAAAGATGAAGATTGAAGTGCTGGACGAGCAGGGCAAATTGGTGGATACACTGCCGGCCAACAGCAGGCGCGGATTGACGCGTGTCCAGTGGTCCATGCGGATCAAGGCGCCCCGAGTGCCTCCTGCGGCGAGCATCGCGGGCGCGACCGTCGGTCCACGCGTGTTGCCGGGTACGTATACGGTAAAGATGACCCGCGGGGAAGATGTGATTACGACGAAACTGGTCGTAGGGCTCGACCAGCGCGCTAAATACACCGCCGAGGACCGGAAGGTCCAGTTGGAGGCGGTGATGAGATTATATGGACTTTTCCGGGATATGAGTTTTGATGTCGACGAGATCAACGGCGTGCGCAACGCGTTGACCGAGCGCGCGGCGAAAGTTCCCGCAGGGGATCCTCTGCACGCCCAACTGGCTTCCCTTGCCGACCGGGCAGATGCAATCCGCAAGAAGATCGTGGCGACGAAGGAAGGCGGCGCGGTCACGGGCGAGGAACGCATTCGTGAGAAGGCGTCAAACGTGTACGGCGCAATCACATTCTATGAAGGACGGCCTGGTGAATATCAGGTTGCGCGAATTGATTCCCTGAAGCACGAACTGGATGATGTGGCCAAGGAGTTCGATGCGTTCGCGGCTAAAGAGCTACCCAGTGTCAACACATCCTTGGTGCAGAAGAAGCTCGATGCGATCCAACCCGTGCGCCGAGCGGATTGGGATAAGGCGAATGCGGATACAGAGGGCGGCGGGCAGTAGGCCAAAAAACCGACGAATCAGCCAAGGGCGCAGGACCTAGCCTGGCAGGAGCCTGCGCCAGAGCCCTATCGCCGGATGCAACTTCAATCCGGGTTCGTGCGTTCTTATAGATAGCAATGAGACGCCTATTCCTTTGCTGCATTGCTTCCCTTCCATTGTTACTTACCGTGGGGTCCACACAGGCCCAGGATCCCAACAAGATCATTGACCAATACCTTAAAGCCGCAGGTGGCTCGAAGGCCCTTTCCAAGATCACGACGCTCTCGATTGAGGGCTCATTTACCGGCGACGTGGAAGGGACGTCGGGGACCTACACATTTGATCTCAGGGCGCCTAACCGGTACTACTCTGAACTGAACGTGATTTCCGCGCCCGGAGAAACTGCGGGAGCAAGCGGCTCTTCTTCGTCAAAACCGGGCGAGCAGCATTTTATCGCCGCGTACAATGGCAAGTCAGCGTGGCGCGAAGATTCATCAGGAAATACAGCGACACTTCTTGGAGCGGATGGGCAGCAAGTGGAAGTGGCCGCCGAATACTACAACTCCCGGCTGATCGACTTGAAAAAAAGGAAAATTGGTGTCGCGTTTGTAGGCCATTCGCAATGGGGCGCCCGCGAAATTCTGCAATTGGAATTGACCTGGCCATCGGGGATGAAGCGCGAGGTTTATTTCGACACGCAGACTCACTTGATTGCCAAGGAATCGGCGCCGTTGGCAGGGAGCAACGAAGAAATACTTTATGACGATTATCGAAACGTGGATGGCGTGAAGCTGCCCTTCAAAATCGAACTTCACCGCGGCAACCAGAAATACACGATTGCGGTTTCAAAAGCAGCGATCAATGACAAAGTTACCGAGCGAGTGTTCGATTTCCCGCGGAATGTGCAGGTGCAGTTGCCTGACTTAAAAGCGCTGTTCAAGGAGATTGACCAGAACCAGAAGGCCATCGACAAGATCAAGGAAAACTACGCGGGGACGCGTGATGAGGAAGAGACGGAATTCGAGGGCTCGGGAAAAGTGAAGAAAGTCACCACAAACGAGTACACCTTTTTCTATATGTATGGCGACGAAATATCTACGCTGGTGAAGAAGGACGGTAAGGCGCTAAGTGAAAGTGAACAGAAGAGGGAAAACGAAAAGGCGCAGAAGGCGATTGAAGAGGCGCAGAAGCAGGAAGCGAAGAAAGAAGCCAAGGACGCCAAGGCCAAAGAGGAGCGTCAGCAAGAAAAGGATGATCCGGACATCGAGACATTTCTACGCGCGTGCCAGTTCGTAAACCCCCGACGCGAGCGGTTTCGCGGGCAGGATGTGCTGGTCTTCGACTTCGAGCCTAATGTTGAATTCAAGCCCCACAAAATGGTGGAGGACCTGGTACACAAATTGGCAGGAGTGATTTGGATTGATGAGAAGGCCCACGATGTGGTGCGGCTGGAAGCCTATTTTGTGGGCGATTTCAAGATTGCCGGCGGTTTGTTGGCTAACTTACAAAAAGGGACCAGCTTTATTTTTGAGCAAGCTTATGTGAATAACGAGGTGTGGTTGCCGACTTACGAAGAGGCGCATGTTGGAGTTCGTCTGCTTCTGGTGAAAGGGTTCAAGATGAACGAAGTTACACGGTATTCGGACTATAGGAAATTCAATACCAGCGTGGTCCCTACCGTGGCGCCGCCGAAGCAATGATGAAGTAACCCTAATAAAGTCAGAAGAGCTTCCTGGAATGCAGTGCCACAGGAAGCAATCCGAAGCATCCTCTCCCGCAAGACGAAGAATCTCTCAGCATTCGCTCTTTATTCGTGGCGAAGGGCAACCATGGGATCCACCTTTGCGGCGCGGCGCGCCGGGACATAGCAGGCGGAGACGCCCACAAAAAGCAGGCCAAGTGATACGGTCACGTAGGTGATCGGATCGGTTGGTGCAACGCCAATCAAGAAACTGCCCAATACGCGCCCAACGGCAAGCGCGGCGAACAAGCCGACGACTAGCCCGATCCCGATGATGACCACGCCCTGGCGGCAAATCATTTGTAGAACGGTTGCGGGACGCGCGCCCAGGGCCATGCGAATACCGATTTCGCGCGTGCGCTGGCTGGCGGCGTATGAAACCACGCCATAAACACCCACTGTGGCAAGGATCAGCCCGATGATGCCGAGAGAGGCTGCAAGGCCGGCGCCAAATTGAAACAAGAAAAGGCCGTTCAAGCTTCGCATTGCGCTTGACATGGTTTGCACGCCATAGACTGGCATAGTGGGGGCAAGGGACTCGATGGTCTGCTCTGTGATTTGGGCCATGGACTCGGGTGCGCCAAACGCTCTTATTTGTAGAGTTGAGAGAGACTGGTAGTGCTGTGTGAGGGGGGCGAAAAAGAATGGGGCCGGCGCTTCTACAAGATTTCCGGTCTTGCTGTTCTTTACCACGCCAACGATTTCCAGCGGATGCTTTCTGGCTGCCGCCTGATCGGCTTCATGGCCGCCTTCCAGAAGCACGAAGTGGCGACCAATGGGGTCTTGCCTGGGCCAAAACTGCTGGGCCATGGATTCGTTGATGACTGCGACGAGCGGGGAATTCTGCTCGTCGGCGTCGGTGAACCCGCGACCTTGAAGAATCGGAAGGCCCATGGTTTCAAAATATCCTGAAGAAACAAAATTGTAACCGGCCTCAGGCTTGGACTTGCCATCGGGAGACTGATAGCCATCCACTTCGATGCGATCGCCAAATTGAAATTCACCGAGGGGAACGGTTTGCGCGAGCGACGCGGACTGAATTCCGGGGATGGAGCGGATGCGCGCGAGCAATTGACGATCGAAATCGCGGCCCTGGGCTTCGTTGTAGCCGATCTCGCGCGGGTCGATGGTGAGATTCAAAACGTGCTGTGGGTCGAAACCGATGTCGGCAAAATGGACATTTGAGAGGCTTCGGGTGAACAGACCCGCGACAACCAAAAGCATCAGCGAACCGGCAACCTGCGCAGCAACCAGCGTGCCGCGGAGACGCTGGCGGCTGCCTGTCGATGAGCGCTCGCTTTCGTGCAACATGCCGCTGAGGTTGATCCCCGAGGCACGGATCGCGGGAACGATACCGGCAAGGACACCCGTGAGCAGGGCCATCGCGAAGGCATAGGTGAAAACGCGCCAATCAAACTGAAAATCGAGTGTGATAGGGATACTGGTCATCAAGTTTATGGAGCCGAGTGCTCGGCTGGCCGCCAATCCCAGAAATATACCTGCAGCGCATCCGACAAAAGCGAGAACCAGGCTTTCGGCGAGGAGCTGACGAATCAATCTGCCCCGGGCGGCGCCAAGCGCGGCGCGGACGGCCATTTCGCGCTGCCTGCCCGCGGCACGAACCAGGAGCATGTTGGCAACGTTCAGGCAGGCTAGAACCAGAACGAGCAATGCGAGGCCCAAGAAAATAGCTCCGAGCGACGTAAGGGGCTTGGAAGCTGGATTGGAGGAGGGTCCATCGGGGCCAAGGTGCCAAACGTACAGACTGATTCCCTTCTCCGTTTTCGGGTACTGGTCGGAAAGGTGCGAGGAAACAACTTTCAGTACGGATCCGGCTTGATCGAGAGAAACACCGTCCTTTAGCCGGGCAGTAATTAGAGCGTCGCGCGCACCTCGGTCGGTCATGAAATTAACGGGACGGCTGCCGTCGGCGGATTGCATGCCGATGGGGAGATAGCCTTGCGTATCGAATAAAGAGATCAGGCCTCGAAAGCCTTTTGGCGCGACGCCAATGATAGTGACGGGACGGCCGTCAAATGCGGCCTGCTTTCCGACAATGTTGGGATCGCTGCCGAAGCGCGTGGCCCAATAGGAATAGCTGAGAACAACGACGGGATCGGCTCCGGCGACTGCGCCTTCGGAGGGAAGAATGAATCGGCCCAGATGCGGTTTAATGCCAGTGAGGCGGAAGAAATTCCCTGAGACATAACCCGGCTGAATCGGCTGCGTTTTGCCGTCGACGGTGAGGCCACCGCTGAGCCCGAAGCCGATGCCAGCCACATCGCTGAATACAGTAGAAGATTGGTTACGGATATCGAGGAGATCGGGGATGGAGAAGCCGTTGCTGTAGCGGCCTTCCTGCTGAATGGTGAGAAAAGTAATTTGCTCCGGATGGCTGACCGGGAGCGGGCGAATCATGAGCCAGTCAACGACACTGAAGATGGCGGTGTTGGCGCCAATACCGAGGGCCAGTGTGAAAACGGCCAGAGCTGTGAAGCCAGCGTGTTTACGCAGCATGCGGACGCCATACACGAGATCGTGCCAGAGAGCGCTCATCGGTTCGCCTCCGGATAAATGTACGAAGATGGGTGAGGAAAGGTTTCCTTCAGATAGGTGATAATTGCACTCCGCGTGAGTACATGATGTGGCAAATTGTGTCGTCCTTTCTAATTGACGCGAGACGAAAGTGTCTTTAAGCTGCGCCGAGCGGGGTCGGATGACCACCAAGATAGCGTCGCACTACATGGAGATAGGCTGCCGAATTCCCAAAGAATATTTTTGGGCGATTGGCTGGGGAGAGAGCGACGTGGGGATTGAGACCGGGTCGTATGACGCGGCGCTCAATATGGCGGGCATCGAGAATTTCAACATCATGGTGTACACGTCGGTGCTGCCGCCGGAGGCGACCGAACTGCCTCACCTGCCGGCGATTCACCATGGCTCTGTGCTGGAGGGAATCATCGCCATACAACATTCGGACAAGCCAGGGACGCGCATCACTGCCGGGCTAATGCTGGCGAAGGTGTTTCGGAAGTCGGACAATTCATTTCTGGGCGGATTTGCGTGCGAGTACGCTGGCGGGGCGAACTTGATGGAAGTGGGGACGAATTTGAGGGAGGCGATGCGGGAACTGTTTGCACGGAGATATTCGGCGAATCTCTATCGTTTGGAGGCGGGGAAATCGGTGGTGCGGTCCTTTGTACCTCAGAAAAAGTATGGGACGGTGCTGGTGGGGATTGGGTTCGCGAGCTACCTGACGCCGGTGCTGGAGACAAGGGCGGCGGTTACGCCGTCGCACAAGGATAAGTCCCACGTGAAGTACACGGCGGGGTGAGGGAGGAAAATAAGGTGAAAAGACAGGGCTTCACCACAGAAACACGGAGGGCACAGAGTTTCTAGGGAGAAATTGGAGAGGTGTGGACTAGAGATCGGGGCCGCGCTTGTCCGTCATTTTGGTGATGTCGAAGGATATTTTTAGGGAAATTTTGTTGGCGGCGGTGTAGAACTCAACGCCTTTTTCGCCTGGCGGAATTAATGGGGCCCCAGCGAGGGATTTCTTGGGGAATTCGTAAATGATTGCACCGGGGCGGGTGCTGTCTCCAAGCTCCACAAAGACGCGAGCGGGGGCAACCTTTTCTTTTGATTTCTTGGACATCAGGTAGGAACCCGACATCAGTTTTTCTGCACCTTCTCTGGCGAAAGCACTCAGATTATTTCCCACCACTGCGATTTGATAGTTGTCGTATAGCGTGGCCAAATTAGTGCGGGCTTCCGCCGGCGGCATCCCAGAAAGTTCCTTGCTGCGAGCCTTGGCCTCACGAATGGTGCGCGAGGAGATCCAACTCACGGTGAAAAGCATTACCGGTCCCGTACCCTGTGAGGGCGCGCTGCTAGCCGCGTTGGCAGGAGTGCCCCGAGCGACACCCCCCATCAGGGGATCATTGACCGGTGATTGCGTGGTTGAGGTAATGACCGAAGGTGCCGCGTCCGCGCCCTGCATACCGAACTGAATCTGCCTGGTCCAGGGTGAATCGGTAAGAATTCTCTGAACATCCTTCAGATCCCAATCAGTGAAATCTTTGTCCTTCCAAGGATCGTTGCCGCGGGCTGCTGCCGAGGCAACAAGAATCATCGCGAGAAGCAAAGTAGCTCGTTGCTGGGATGACCTTTTATTGGGCATTGGCCACGCGACCGGGAATTGGATGCTGTTCATACTTCATTTTGATGCATCAGCCGAAGAAATGCTGGCTTACGCGCCCTGGGACAGGGCAATTTCGTTGACCTCGACTGGGCGCTTTTCGTGGGCGGATCGGGTGGCGGCCAGAGCGATGCGCAGTGCGCTGATGCCGTCGTCAATAGTGATGCTGGGTGGCTGGCCTGCAAGGACTTTTTGCGCGAAGTCTTCGAGCTGAGTGACATAGGCCTGCTCGAAGCGCTCCATGAACCAGGGTACGGTATCGTGAGCGACGGAGTTTTGGGTCATGTGCAGAATTGCAGTCTCACGGAGATAGCCCATGCGCAGAGTCCCATCGGAGCCGAGCAGCTCGGTGGAAATGTCGTAGCCGTAGAGCCCAGTACGAGTGAGATCCACCATGCCGAGCGAGCCGTTCGAGAATTGCAACGTGACGACCGCGTTGTCCCAATCATTCACCGCGGCGAGCTGAGGCGAAATAATGCTTTCGGCGACGCTGAACACCGAACGGACTTCCCCCATGAACCAGCGGGCCAGATCGAAATCGTGAATCCCCATGTCGAGGAGCATGCCGCCGCTGTGGCTGGGCATCGCGTATTCGGGCGGTTGGGGGAATGGATCGCGCGATGACGACTTGAAAAGCAATGCGCGGCCGATCACACCTTTGTCGAGGCGCTTCTTGGATTCGAAGTAGGCTCTATCAAAGCGGCGCATAAAACCAATCTCCAGAAATCCGCCGGTACGGGCAACAGCCTGCTTCATCTGATTGCACTCGGCGAGGGAGAGCGCAGGCGGCTTCTCACAGAATGTGGGCTTCTTGTGGTCGAGCGCGGCGATGACGATTTCGCGATGCGTGTGCGTAGGCGTGGTGATGACCACAGCGTCCACGTTGGAATCGGCGAGAAGATCATTGGGATTAAGGAAACTGTGGGAGACGTCGAATTCCGCGGCGATTTCTTTGAGGCGCGCTGGATCGGTGTCCGAGATGGCGGCGAGTTTTACTCCGGCAACGCGGCGGGAGAGAAATTTGGCGTAAAGGCTGCCCAGCCGGCCAAGGCCAATCAAACCTACATTCAAGTTGCGTGACATTCGTTGGTTTCCCCTCAAGGATAACTATTATATGACAAATATGACGGGCACTTGGGGTCCGCTTATTTCAGCGGAGGAAATTTTTCCGGCGGGCGGCGATGCCTGGTGGCCTGTTCATAGGCGTACGCAAATTTGATAAGAGTTGGTTCGTTGAATAGTTTGCCAAGGAAAGTGAGGCCGACGGGAAGCGTGTCATAGGTGTACCCCATTGGAACCGTGATGGCGGGGAAACCTGTTTGCGGGGAGAGGACCTGGCTGTTGTCTCCGGCGGGGCTTTTCATGTCGCCGACTTTGCGGGGGGCGTTGCTCCAGGTGGGATAGATGATGGCATCCAGGTTGTCGCGTTGCATGGCGGCGAGGATGGCTTCGCGAAAAGCGGTCTTGCGCTCGTTGTGATAGACGTCAAGACAGGGAGTGGGAGGCTCGTCGGCTGGCGTGTGCGGGGCGATTGCGTTTTTCAATCGTCCGTCAATGTAGGGGAGATAGAGACCGGACTCAACGATCTGCGCGATGGTGTGGTAGGGCGCATTCGGGGCGTGCTTGGCAAGATAGGCGTTTACATCAGCCTGGAAATCTCCGCAGCCCAGGTGTTGAGTGAGCGTTTCAAAATCGGGGATCACAAATGGATCAACGATCATAGCGCCTTGCGCCTTCAAATCTTCAATGGCCTTCTCGGTTAGGGCTTTGATTTGAGGATCGGTTGTGGGGCTGTCGATGTATGGGCGAAAGACACCGATTCGCGCGCCTTTCAGGCCATTCTTATCGAGGAACTGCGTATAGTTCTTGGGGATGCGGCCTTCGGAATTCTTGGTGATGGGATCTTCGGGGTCGTATCCGGCGACCACGCCGAGAAGTGTTGCGGCATCTTCGACGGTGCGTGCGATGGGGCCGCCGACATCGGCGCTCAGAAAAAGAGGAATGATTCCGTCACGACTGGTGAGGCCGATGGTGGGGCGAATGCCAACCAGATCATTGTGGGAAGAAGGTCCACGGATGGAGTTGCCCGTATCGGTGCCCAGGCCAATCTCGCCGAAGTTTGCCGCGACGGCGGCGGCGGTGCCTCCGCTAGAGCCCGCGGGGACGCGGTCGAGGTCGTAGGGATTGCGAGTGATGCCAGCAATGGAGCTGACAGTCACATAAGGACTGAACGCCCACTCGGCCATGTTTGATTTGGCGAGGATGATAGCTCCAGCCTCGCGGACTTTCTTCACCATGTAGGCATCTTCAGAAGGAAGAAAACCCTTCAATGCGAGAGAGCCGCCGGTGGTCTGCAAATCCTTGGTGTCGTAATTGTCTTTTACGATGATTGCGATTCCGTGAAGCGGGCGAAGTTTTCCGGTCCGCTTGAATTCCAGGTCGAGTTTGTCGGCGTCGGCGAGCGCGTCGGGATTGATTATGACAATGGAGTTCAGATGGGTGGTTTGATCGTAGGCCCGGATACGCTTGAGATATCCCTCGACCAATTGACGGCAGGTGATTTTGCCGGAGCGGATGGCCCGTTGAGTCTGCGCAATTGTGGTTTCGGAGAGTTCAAAATTGGCTTGGAGCGCTTGAGGTAGCACCTGAGCGGGCACCGGCGCAACGACCAGAACAAGTACGAATGCGAATGAAGCCGGGCTCAAGAAAGCAAAGGGCAAACGACGCACCCTATCGCGGATCACTGCTGTTCTGTCTTTCTCAAGGCGAGCCCGGAGCCTATGTAAGAAGCAGGAAGAAATATGAGCAGGCCACAAATCCAAAACCAGAGCGGGTGAGGAAATTCGAGCAGGTCGGTAATTGCGGCACCCAGGAGGAAGATACCCACAATCATTCCATGAAGAACCTTGGAAGCATGGGCGATGCGAGCCGCGACCCAAGCGCCGAGAAGAGCACTGAGACACCATCCGACGATCACCAGGATCAGCGAGGCGAGTGGGGCATGCGCCAATGCCTGCTTCACGGCAGCCGTGTCCTCCAAGTCCACGCTGGCCGGAAGCGGAAACAGAGCAGCATTGGCAAATTCCACGCCGGCTAAGATGATGAACCCACCGAGGATTCCCGCAAGTACCGAGACGATACTACGAAGGATGGGGTGCACCCTTGCGGCGGTCCTTTCCGGCATGCCATTTCCGTTGCAGTGGAATGATAACACTGCGAAGCAACGGCCGCCGATGGATTAGGAAATGGAGAAGGAGATTCGCAGTGCACGAAACTGAAATGAGGCTTGCATTTTCGTGTTTTATACTTTATGATATAAAGTACTTGCCGAGTCAAGGAAGCAGACGATGACCCTATTCGACCTGGTGTTCTTGGCATCCTTTCTGATCACGGTCGCGGTTCTTGCGATGGTTGGGATTGCGGCCCTGCGCAGGCAGTGGCCGCTGCTTCGCAAGCTTCTGATTGGTTGGGCGGTGTTTGCGACCGTTTATTTTGGCGCGATGATCGCAGTTTCCTTGGCATCCCCACAGCGAGTGCTGAGTGTGGGTGAGAACCGATGCTGGGACGATTTTTGCATCGCGGTGATGAACGTCCAACGCAGACCTGCAAGCCACGGGAATTCAGTAGATTTGACTCTTCGGCTTTCCAGCACCGCAAAGCGTGTTATGCAACGAGAGAATGGGGTGGGTGTCTACTTGATCGATAACCGCGGAAACCGGTACGAAGCCAATCCGGTCACCACAGAAATACCTCTTAATGTTCAACTCGGGCCAGGAGATTCCGTCGAGACCCTTCGAGTTTTTCAGGTGCCGCTCGATGCTCATGGACTTGCGTTAGGCTTTACTCACTCTGGGCCGGGATACTTTATTATTGGGGATGATGGAAGCTTCTTCCATAAGCCGACGGTGATACGGATCGAGTGAAATCGTACGCCCCTCCAATACACAGAATTCACGTAGGTAGAATCACGACCTTGAGAAGACCTGCGGAGAGAACCCCGGTCCGCGGCGTTGCGCGGCTGCGCGGCTATCCGCTAGAATCGCAGGCGACCCTCTGATGGAAGCTTCCTCTCCAAAACCGCGGATCGCATTGGGCGCTGACCATGCTGGATTCCCCGCCAAGGAATCCATCAAAAAATATCTCCTGGAAACGGGGTATCCGATTGAGGATTTAGGGACCTGGTCGGATGAATCGGTAGACTATCCCGATTACGCGCGGCGTGTCGCCGAACGGGTAACGCGGGGAGATGACCGATTCGGCATACTCGTTTGCGGCACAGGAATTGGGATGAGCATCGCCGCGAACAAGATTGAGGGGATCCGCGCGGCACTGGCGCATGACGGCGCGACGGCACGCATGGCCAGAGAGCACAATGACGCAAATGTGCTGACGCTGGGCGGCCGTGTTGTGAGTGACGCACAGGCGATTGAAATTGTGCGCGATTTTCTGGGGACGCAATTTGCGGGCGGGCGTCACCAGCGGCGAATTGATAAGATTTCCGTGTTAGATCACGAACGCAAATAAAAGGGGCCACAAGTGAACCAAGTGATTACGAAACCGAACACGCCAGACCGGATGAATCTGCCGTTGCGCGAGGTGGACGCAGAGATCGCGGAGGTTATTCAGCTCGAGGGCAGGCGCCAGGCGACGGGACTGGAACTGATCCCCTCGGAAAACTTTGTTTCCGAGGCAGTGATCGAAGCGATGGGGTCGGTGCTGACGAATAAATACGCCGAAGGTTACCCGGGCAAGCGATATTATGGCGGCTGCGAGTATGTGGATCGCGCCGAAGTGCTGGCGATTGAGCGTGCTAAACAATTGTTTGGCGCCGAACACGCCAATGTGCAGCCACACTCGGGATCGCAAGCGAACCAGTCCGTCTATATGAGCGTGTTGCAGCCAGGTGACACCGTTCTGGGGATGAATCTGGCGCATGGCGGGCACCTGACGCACGGGCATCCGCTGAATTTCAGCGGGAGGATGTACAAGTTTGTGGCTTATGGTGTAAAGCGTGAAACGGAGCAGATTGACTACGATGAAGTGGATCGTCTGGCGCAGGAGCACAAACCGAAGATGATTGTCGCTGGGGCGAGCGCGTACTCACGAATAATCGATTTCCCACGGTTTGCCGAGATTGCGAAATCTATAGGCGCGTTGTTTTTCGTAGATATGGCGCATATCGCGGGATTGGTGGCCGCAGGCGTGCACCCCAGTCCGGTGCCGCATGCGGATTTTGTTTCCACCACGACACACAAAACGTTGCGCGGACCGCGTGGCGGGCTGGTGCTATGCAAGGAGCAATACGCCAAGGAACTCGACAAGCTGATGTTTCCCGGAATTCAGGGCGGGCCGCTGATGCACACGATTGCGGCAAAGGCGGTGTGCTTGAAGGAAGCAATGCAACCGGAATTCCGCGAGTATCAAGAACAGGTTGTGACGAATGCGCGGAAGCTGGCGGCTGGGATGGCCAAGCAGGGGTTCAGGATAGTGAGCGGCGGGACGGACAATCATCTATTCCTGGTCGATATCAACTCGCGAGGGATCACCGGCAAGGATGCGCAACCGGCACTGGACCGAGCGGGAATAACGGTGAACAAGAATTCGATACCGTTCGATCCGCTGCCCCCGATGACTGCGAGCGGTATACGAATGGGTACGCCGGCGATTACTACTCGCGGGATGCGTGAGGCGGAGATGGGGCCGATTGCGTCGTGGATTGCGGATGTGCTTGGGCATTTGGGCGATGTCGCGACGGAGAATCGCGTGCGTGGAGAGATTGCAAAATTTACGGAGCGATTTCCGCTGTACCTGAGTCGCTGGCACGTTTCGGCGTGAGTTCCCTGCCCTTCTAAATCTCTTCGATCGATAATTCAGTGAAGCGGCCATCGCGGATGCGGAATGCGCGGACGGGTCGCGGCGCGCCGGGTACGGGTGAAATGATGAAGTGGGCCGCGTCGGGATAGTAAGCGCGCTCAATGTCTGAGATCGAGGGCACATTCTCGCCGTGGGGATGCGAGTGGTAGATGCCAAGCAGGTCCAGTTGCTGCGTGCGCATTTCGCGGACGAGGGCGAATAATTCAACCGCCGCGATTTCGTATGCAGTCGAACTCGAGAGGGCGTTGCGCGCAGGGAAATACTTTTTGATTGCACCCTCGCGTCCGGCCAGCAGTCCGCAACATTCCTGTTCGGGAACGCGCTGGGCGTGATCCAGTATTTGGGCCAGAACCCCGCGGGCGATGCGGATGCTGTCCACCATAGTGGTGATTCTATCCCGTCCGCGATTGCCGATGAAAAACGAATGGGCACGGCCGCCGCGAACGGGCCGTGCCCCTCATCTTCTTCCGACGTCATTCGCTAGGCTTTTTGGGCCTGCCGGCGCAGAAATGTCGGAACCTCCAAGTCATCCGTCTGCGCCTCGTGAATGATTTCAGGCGCCGGGCGTTGAGGTGGTTGGATTCCGGCGTCGGGCTGATGCTCCCGACCTGACTTCCAAGTCTTGGGCAAGTAGGAAGGCCTCTGTTGCTGGGTCTTGCGGGAGACGTCACGGAAGCCCGCGGCAATCACGGTGATCTTCACGGACTCCTTCATGGCTTCATCGAGAACCGCGCCGAAAATAATGTTGGCGTCTTCGTGCGCTGCCTTCTGGATGATGGACGAGGCTTCGTGGATTTCGTGCAGGGAGAGGCTGGACGATCCGCACACGTTGATCAAGATTCCTTGCGCACCCTGGATGGAGTTGTCCTCGAGCAGCGGGCTGTTGATGGCGCGATTAGCGGCATCAATGGCGCGATTGGAACCGGAAGCAACCGCAGTGCCCATCACAGCGTAGCCCTGTCCATGCATGATGGCTTTTACGTCGGCAAAGTCGCGGTTGATGATGCCGGGAACGGTGATGATGTCGCTGATGCCCTGCACGGCCTGGCGCAGGATGTCGTCGGCGATACGGAAGGCCTCGAAGAAACTGGTGCCGCGCTCGACGGTGTCCATCAGACGCTCGTTGGGTATGACAATGACGGTGTCCACGCAGCCGACGAGCTCAGAGAGCGCATGCTCGGCCTGCATCATGCGGCGCTTGCCCTCGAAAGCGAACGGCTTGGTTACCACGGCTACAGTAAGCGCGCCGAGTTCTGTTGCCAGCGAAGCCACGACGGGCGCGGCGCCGCTGCCCGTGCCTCCGCCGAGGCCGGTGGTGATGAAGACCATGTCAGAGCCTTCCATGGCTTCGATAATCTTTTCGGTGTCTTCAAGCGCAGCTTTGCGCCCGACCTCCGGATTGGCGCCAGCGCCCAAGCCCTTAGTGAGCTTCGCGCCAAGCTGAAGTTTTACGGGTGCCTGCGATAATTTGAGCGCCTGCAAGTCGGTGTTGGCGCCAATGAATTCAACGCCTTCCACCTTGGCGCGAATCATGCGGTTAACAGCATTGCAGCCTCCGCCGCCGACGCCAATCACACGGATCTTCGCGCCCTGGAGCACTTCTTCACTGAACGAAAGCCGGATTCCCGATTCTTTCGGACTCATGTTCCCCCCTCGTTTTTTACTGCGTCCCCCTCAGGACAGTGGGCCCCGTTGGACTGGCCCCGCGCGCGCCACCGATCCTCAAGATCAAGACCGATCCCCAAAACCAAACGGTTCCGCAAAATAAAATGCGAAACACAGCTACTGTCCCGCAAACATGGCTTTCAGCTTCCCCACCAGAGAATTGGGCTTCGCCGCAGATTGGCGGCGAGCCCTGGCTCCATAAAGTAACAAGCCGACGCTGGCGGAATATTCTGGCTGAGCAAATTCCTCCGGCAAGCCGGGCAAGCCGCGCGGAATGCCAATGCGCACGGGCAGAGAAGACATGCGCTCGGCCAGCTCAACCAATCCTGTCA
>Ga0070733_10001025_pt1 | contig 21252 bp, 14 predicted proteins | sample Coa_R1_9_FD_66450 | JGI IMG/M metagenome (GOLD analysis project Ga0070733, IMG submission 66450) | Surface soil microbial communities from Centralia Pennsylvania, which are recovering from an underground coalmine fire - Coalmine... | ecosystem: Environmental > Terrestrial > Soil > Unclassified ... | reverse complement strand
GATGGCCCGCGACCCCGCCGCCCTGCAGTTGCGCCTGCTGCAGACCGTGGTCGAGGTGGCCGCCGAGAAGAACAGCACGCTGGTCATGCCCGTTCCGGTCGAGCTGCTCAGGTTCTTCGACAAGTTCACCCCCCCGGCGCCCGCAGGCGACAGGAAGCCGGCCGCCGATTCGGTGTCACTCGCGGACTTCGGCGACGAGGACGCGGCTGAGGCCGAGATCACGAGCGGAGCGCCGGTTGAGATACCCCAGGTCCCGCCGATCCCCATGCTGCCCATGCAGGTGAATAACGGCAACCTGGCCGCCGCAGTACCGCAGCAAGACGCAGCGGCCCGGCATCACGACGATGCCGCGGACTCTGGCGCGTAGGCCCCGCTCGCCCTGTTCTGCGCATGACTCCGTGGTCAGGACAGCATTGACTCCGGGCTGCTAATGCGGTTGGGATGACCTGGACGTTGTGATCAGCGTCAGGTCTTCGTGTCCGGCGAAGTCATGGAAGTTCTTGATGTTGAGCGCCGCGACGGGCAGGTCATGAGCCAGGCAGCAGGCGGCGATCCAATCGCCAAACCGTGGCTCCTGACCAGCGGGGTCGTAGTCATATCGGACGTCCCCGGCATGGCGGGGATGAAACGTCGGTGCCTGCCGCTAGGTTCGGCTCGTGCGACGGGTCAGGATCTTTGAATTTGATCTTTCCAGCCTGCGGCGGGCCGTGGGTGGTGGCAGCTACGTGCGGGGCGGCGAATATGCCCGCCAGGGTGCGGTGCTGTGGTCGGAGTGGGATGCCGGCGATGGCGTGCTGCGCGGGGCGGTGCGCGGGCACGGCGGGACCATTTACTCCCCGGCCGCCTACCTCACGCTCGGCACCGGCGAGTCCGCCAGGTTCGACATGGGCGAGTGCGACTGCCCGGTCGAGTTCAACTGCAAGCACGTCGTCGCGCTGATCTTGTCCACGCTTGCTCCGGAGCCTGACGAGCCGCCGAACCCAGGCCCGGCCGCCTGGGAGCGGTCGCTGGATTCACTGCTCGGGGTGAGACCCGGCGGATCGGTGCGGCCCGCTGCGACGCCACTCGCGATCGAGCTGACGCTGGCCGGCGGCCATGGTGGACCGGGTCAAGCTCGCTGGAGCGGCGCGACGGCACAGCCGCCGTTGCGGCTGACCGCGCGGCTGGTCCGGCCGGGCAAGAACGGTGGCTGGGTGGCCGGCGACCTGAGCTGGAGCAGGCTGAACTCGCTGCGCTACTCCGGAGATTACAGTGACCAGCACCTGCGGCTGCTCCGGGATTTGTACGGTCTCTATCAGACATCCAGCGGGCGTGCGGATTACTACGGGTACCACTACGGTGACGACCGCTCGATCGAGTTGTCCTCGGTGGGCTCACGCCATCTCTGGTCATTGCTGGACGAGGCCGCGGCCGCGAACCTGCCGCTGGTGTACCAGGGTAAGCGCGGCATGCTGCCTGGGTATGAGAACGCGGAGTTCTGCCTGGACGTGACCCGCGCGCCGGGTGGCGGGCTGCGGATCGTTCCGGTGATCCGGGCCGTCGCAGGAGAAACCAGCCCGGGCGAAGCTGCCGCCGGGCATGCGGTGCCCCAGACAGCCGACGGCGGGGAAACAGCTGTGCCGGTCACGTTCATCGGCCCCGACGGGCACGGCGCGGTGTGCATCAGCTACGCCGACGCGACGGGCGGTGAGCCAGGAAGCTGGCGTTTCCGGCTGGCCAGGATGACCCGGCCGGTGCCAGAACCGTTGCAGCGGATGGCGCTGGCGGGCGAGTCGCTGGAGGTACCCGCCGCGCAGCACGACAGGTTCCGGGACCAGTACTATCCGCGGCTACGGCATACCGCAACAGTGATCTCGTCAGACGGCTCGTTCACGCCGCCGCTGATCTGCGGCCCAAGCCTGGTGCTGCACGCTGCCTACGGCGACGGCCACGAGCTGGAGGTGAGCTGGGAGTGGGCCTATCAGGTCGGAGACTCGCCGCTACGCGCGCCGCTGCAGACGGACGGTCCTGACGACGGCTACCGGGACCTGGCCGCCGAGCGGGCGCTGCTGGCCGGCCTCGACCTGCCCCTGGACCGCTACGGACTACTGTCGCCCGGCTCCGGCACGCCCGGCGCGGCGGTGCCCGCGCTCGTCCCGCGCGCCAGCCTGGACGGCCTCGACACCATGCGATTCAGCACCGAGTTGCTGCCGCTTCTGGCCGGTCAACCGGGCTTGACCGTCGAGGTCACCGGCGAGTCCGCGGACTACCGGGAGGCCGGAGACTCACTGCGGATCGCGGTCTCGACCGATGAAGTGGCTGGTGAGACCGACTGGTTCGACCTTGGCGTGACGATCACGGTGGAGGGGCGCCCGGTTCCGTTCCTGGACGTCTTCCTGGCACTCAGCCGCGGGGAAGCGCATCTGCTGCTGCCCGACGGGGCTTACTTCTCGCTGGACAAGCCCGAACTGCGGGCGCTGGCCCGGCTGATCGAGGAAGCCCGCGCGTTGCAGGACTCGCCGTCCGGGCCGCTGCGGATCAGCCGCTACCAGGCCGGGTTCTGGGACGAGCTGGCCTCGCTCGGCGTGATCGGGCACCAAGCGGCGGCCTGGCAGAAGCAGGTCCAGGGCCTGCTGTCGATCGGCACCACCGGCGGAGCCGAACTGCCGGCCGGGCTCCGGGCCGAACTGCGTCCCTATCAGCAGGACGGGTTCGGCTGGCTGGCCTTCCTGTGGCAGCACCGGCTGGGCGGCATCCTGGCCGACGACATGGGACTCGGCAAGACGCTGCAGTCGCTCGCCCTGATCAGCCACGCCCGCGAGCAGGATCCGGCGGGCGGCCCGTTCCTGATCGTCGCGCCGACCAGCGTCGTGGCGAACTGGGCCGCCGAGGCCGCGCGGTTCACCCCAGACCTGACCGTCGTACCGGTCACCGAGACGCTGGCCCGCCGTGACCGCCCCCTGGCCGAACTGGCCGCCGGCGCGGATGCCGTCGTCACCTCCTACACGCTGCTGCGCCTCGACTTCGACGACTACTCCGGACTGGGCTGGTCCGGGCTGCTGCTGGACGAGGCGCAGCAGGTGAAGAACCGCCAGTCGAAGGCTTACCAGTGCGCCCGGCGGCTGGCCGCCCCGGTGAAGATCGCGATTACTGGCACGCCGCTGGAGAACAACCTGATGGAGTTGTGGTCGCTGCTGTCCATCACGGCGCCGGGCCTGTTCCCCAGCCCGGACCGGTTCCGCGACTACTATGCCCGGCCGGTAGAACGCCACGGCGACGCCGCGCGGCTGGCCCAGCTCCAGCGCCGGGTCCGGCCGCTGATCCGCCGCCGGACCAAGGAGCAGGTGGCCGCCGACCTGCCGGCCAAGCAGGAGCAGGTGCTGGAGGTCGACTTGCATCCGCAGCACCGCAGGGTCTACCAGACGCGGCTGCAGCGGGAGCGACAGAAGGTTCTCGGCCTGATCGGCGACATGAATGCCCACCGCTTCACGATCTTCCGGTCGCTGACCGTATTGCGCCAGCTCAGCTTGCACGCCGGGCTGGTTGATGAGGCGCACACCGCCCTGGCCTCGGCCAAGATCGACGCTTTGATCGGCCAGCTCGGCGAGGTGACCGGCGGCGGGCACCGGGCGCTGGTGTTCAGTCAGTTCACCGGGTTCCTTGGCAAGGTCCGCGAGCGGCTTGAGGCCGAGAACATCTCCTACTGCTATCTCGACGGCAGCACCCGCGACCGGGCCGCCGTGATACGGCGCTTCAAGAATGGCGCGGCCCCGGTCTTCCTGATCAGTCTCAAGGCGGGCGGGTTCGGGCTGAACCTCACCGAGGCCGACTACTGCTTCCTGCTCGACCCCTGGTGGAATCCGGCGACCGAGGCGCAGGCCGTGGATCGTACCCACCGCATCGGGCAGACCCGTAACGTCATGGTCTACCGCCTGGTCGCCAGGGACACGATCGAGGAAAAGGTGATGGCGCTCAAGGCCAGGAAGGCCAGATTGTTCTCTAGCGTCATGGACGACGGCGATATTTTCTCCACCACCCTCGACGCCGACGACATCCGCGCCCTGCTCTCCTGAGACCGGCGCGGGCGGCGGCAACTACGGCGTCGCGCCTGATGATCTGGACTGAAGCAAATGGCTTTATGTTACAGTACAAAGGTGCGAGGGACGACGGCCGCTGAGATCGCGCAATCGCTCGAGCGCGCGATCGACCGCGGCGAGATCCGGCCGGGTGAGCGACTGCCGACCGTCCGCGGCTTCGCCGGGCAGCTCGGGGTCAGCCCGGTGACGGTCGCGGCGGCCTACCGGAGCTTGCAGCAGCGAGGCTTGATCATCGGCGAAGGGCGGCGCGGTACCCGGGTGCGAGCCGGCACCGGGCGGCCCTACCTTACGGTGTCGCCCATTCCGGAGGGCGTGCGCAACCTCGCGCTAGGAAATCCGGACCCCGAGCTTGTGCCGCCGCTGGCGAAGGCGCTCACGAAGCTGGACCCGCATCCGGGCTTCTACGGCGGGCGGGCGAACTTGCCGGAACTGCTCGAGCTGATGCGGCGGCAGTTCGCCGGCGAGGGTGTGGCGGCCGACCGGATCGCCGTCGTCTCTGGCGGGCTGGATGGGATCGAGCGGGTGCTGACCTCGGCCTGCCGGGCCGGGGACGCCGTCATTGTGGAGGATCCCTGCTTCCCCCGGGTGCTCGACCTGGTGAGGGCGCTCGGGATGCGGCCCGTTCCCGTCGCCCTAGACGAACAGGGACCACAGCCGGACTCGCTGGAGCGTGCGCTGCGTACCCCGGTTTCGGCGGCGCTGCTGACTCCCCGGGCGCAGAACCCTACCGGTGGTTTCATCACCGCCGGGCGGGCGCACGACCTACGGCGGCTGCTGGGCCGCTACCCGGACCTGCTTGTGCTGGAAGATGACTACGCCGCGCCGCTGGCCGGTGCGCCGCTGGAGACCCTGACGTCCAGCCGGTCACGGTGGGCGCAGGTCAGATCGGTGTCGAAGGTGCTGGGCCCAGACCTCAGAGTCGCGTTCCTCGCCGGTGACGAGATGACCCTCACCCGGGTCGAGACCCGCCAGCGGCTCGGCGCCGGCTGGGTCAGCCAGATCCTGCAGCGCATCTGCCTCGCCCTGCTCTGCGACCCCGATACGGAACGGCTGCTCGAGCGTGCGGCGAAGACCTACCGGGCACGGCGGGAGGCGATGCTCAGCGCACTCCAGCGCCATGGCCTGCAGGGGTTCGGCCGAAGTGGCATGAACGTCTGGGTCCCGGTCGCGGACGAACTCACCGTCGTCAGACGGCTCTTCGACGCCGGCTTCGCCGTCAGTGCCGGCGAACGGTTCCGCATCGCATCGCCGCCAGGGATCCGAATCACCATCTCGACGCTTCGCGAAGGTGAGGCCGGCGAGGTGGCACGTTGCATCGCCCCGGCCGGACAGGCGCTCGCCTGGACGCAAGCCGGCTAGCCACCGTCCGGCCTGCGGCGCCGGCATCACCAGCGCTCGCCGGGAACTCACGAAGGAGGGTGCATGCTCCTAACCGAGGACATGAAGCAATTCGTACTCAGCCAGCGGCTCGGCTACCACGCGACGGTCAGCCCAGATGGCACGCCGAACCTCTCCCACGCAGGGACGATGAGCATCTACGACGACGAGCATCTCTTCTTCGCCGACATCCGCTCACCGCGAACAGTTGCGAACCTGCGCTCGAATCCGGCGATCGAGGTGAATGTCGTCGACATCTTCTCCCGGCGCGGCTGCCGGTTCCGGGGAGCGGCCACGGTCCACGAGCATGACGACGTCTACCGGCGAGGTCTTGAGCTGCTGCGCGAGCGGGACTACAGCGCGTACAGCGATCGAGTTCGCTCGATAGTCCTGATCCGCGTCCAGGCCGCGGAGCACCTTACGTCACCCGCATACGACACCGGACAGACCGAAGCCGAGCTTGTCGAGCACTACATCCACTACTACGTGAGCCTGCACCGCAACGGCGCATCGGAGTGAGACGGGAACCGGTCATGGCACAGCGGGCCGCGAGGACTCAATATCTCTCAAGAATGCCGCCGTCGGCGGGTCTGCCGGGTAGAACGACTCGATGGCCAGTTCCGACAGCGTAATTTCACGGGGTGTGCCGAACACGGTCGTCGTGCTGAACAGCGAGAGCTCGGTGCCGCGTACGCGCAAGCGCAACGGGACCAGGATCGCACGGTTGCCCGGCTGGGGGGTGGCCCGGGGACTGGGGTAGGCGGCCAGTTCGTCGCGTAGCGCGATGAGCGCCGGGTCGGCGGTCGACTCGATGTCACGGTTCAGCCGGTCGAGCAGGTGTGCCCGCCATTCGGCAAGGTTGGCGATGCGGGAGGCCATTCCGTCCGGGTGCAGGCTCAGCCGCAGGACGTTGACCGGTGGCTCAAGCAGCGTTGCCGCCGCTCCCTCGGTCAGCAGGGGAACGGCGTCGTTGGCCGCTACGAGCTCCCAGTGGGAGTCGATGACCACGGCGGGAAAGGGGTCGTGCGCCCGCAGCACGTGCTCGATCGCCTCGTGGACGGCCGACATGGGCGGGTCCGTCAGCCCGTGCACCGGATACGCGGGGGCGTACCCGCCCGACAGCAGCAGCACGTTGCGCTCGCGCAACGGCACCTCGAGCTGCTGCGCGAGGCGGAGAATCATCGCGCTTGTCGGCCGGGACCGCCCGGTTTCGATGAACGACAGGTGCCGGGCCGATATGTCGGACCGCAGCGCCAAGTCGAGCTGGGTGAGCCGGCGCCGTTCCCGCCAGCTACGTAGCAGCGTGCCGACGGGAACCGGCTCCCCGGCATGCCGGCGGGTAAGTGTCGTGGATGTCATCCCGGCCACCATATGCACAGCTTGCCGGGCTGTGGGTACCGCATGGCCGCCGCGCGGGCACATCTCCTTACCGGTGGTTGCCCAGACCGGCATTGAACGCGCACGGCCCTAGGCTCAGCATTTCTGTGGCACGAGCTGCACTTCCTGCAGCGGAACCTGCGCGTGACGTAGCCCGGTGGCCGGCCCTCCGTAACGCGGGCCGGCGTTTTTGCCGCGGTTCTGGGCCTGGTGTAACGGGAGGCCGGGTGGGAGCGCTTTGTTTACCGGTCCAGGCGCTTCGGACTTGCCGCGGTTCAGGCGGATCACGTATCTCGGGAGGGTGTCGCATGCCGGGTAACCCAATGACGTCGCCACACCAGCTCAGCCGCGGGGGTGGACTAATCGGGATGCGCTTTGCCCGTGGCACGGGCCGGGGGAGGCTGGCCGCCTGGGCCGCGTTTGGCGTCCTGGCGTGCGCGGGCGGCGGGCTGGCTGTTCCCGGTGCCTCCCAGGCCCAGGTGAACCCGATCCGGCACGTTGTGGTGATCTATCTGGAGAACCACACGTTCGACAACCTGCTGGGTTTCTGGTGTGACGGCCATTCTGGCCGCTGCCCGGACGGTGGGATGCCGTCTTCGGTGACCCTCTCGAACGGGGCGGTGGTGCGGCCGGGCACCGATCCTGACACGGTGCCGAACGTGAGCCACAGTGTCGCCGCGCAGCAGGCCGCGATCGACCACGGGAAGATGGACGGCTGGCAGAGCATTCCCGGCGGCAGCTGCGACGCGGCCACCGGCTACCAGTGCGTCAGCGGCTACCAGCCCTCGCAGATTCCCAACATCACGACGCTGGCGCAGGACTTCGCCATCAGCGATCACACCTTCTCCCTGGCTGACTCGCCCTCCTGGGGAGGGCACATGGCCATCGTCGCGGCGTCCCAGGACAACTTCACCGGTGACAACCCGGTCTCGGTCAAGGGCGTGAAGCCGGGCCCCGGCTGGGGCTGTGACAGCAACAAGGTGTCCCCGTGGATCAGCCCAGGCGGCCGCACCGAGAAGGTGCCCAGTTGCGTGCCCGCCCGCATTCAGGGCCTGCGCTTCGGCGGGGCGTTCGAGCAGACCCCGGTGAAGCACATCTCCACGATCATGGACAGCCTCGACGCGGCGGGCCTGAGCTGGAAGCTGTACGGGGCGAACAAGAGCCAGAACGGTTACATCTGGTCGATCTGCCCCAGCTTCGCCGATTGCCTGGACACCAGCCAGGACGCCAACCTGGTCCCCGACTCCCAGTTCCTGTCCGACGCCGCGGGCGGCACGCTGCCGAACTTCTCCGTGGTCACCCCCGGCGGGCCGGACTACGCCAATAGCTGCCACAACGAGTTCAGCATGACCGCCTGCGACGACTGGGTCGGCCAGCTGGTCGGTGCGGTGGAGAAGAGCCCGAACTGGTCCTCGACCGCTGTGTTCATCACCTGGGACGACTGCGGGTGCTTCTATGACCAGGTGCCGCCGGGGACCAACCCGGACGGCAGCGCACAGGGGCCACGGGTACCAGTGATCATGGTCAGCCCGTACGCGGTCTCCGGCTACACCGACACCACCGCGACCACATTCGCCGGCATCCTCGCCTATACCGAGCAGACCTTCGGGCTGTCTCCGCTCGGAGCCAACGACGCCGGAGCATACTCATTCGCCAACGCCTTCAACTACTCACAGGCGCCGCTGAAACCCGCTCCCATGGTGGACCGGCCGCTCCCAGCGTCGGCCAAGCGCATCCGGCTGACCCCGGCGCTGGAAAAAGACCCCACCTAAGCCAGATGCCGGTCACCTTGGCTGCGGAACATGTGACGCGGGCCGTCCGCGGATGCCCGGTGCCGTGATCGGCCAGGATTTCAGGGCGGTGCTTGCCGCGGCGCAGGCGGGCGACGAGCAGGCGTTTTCCCGGCTGTGGCGGGATGGCAACCCGGCCCTGCTGCGTTACCTGCGTGTCATGGCGCCGGATGTCGCCGAGGATGTGGTGGCCGAGACCTGGCTGCAGGTGGTGCGTGGCCTGACCGGTTTCCGCGGAGACGAGCAGGCGTGGCGGGCCTGGCTGTTCACCACGGCCCGCCGTCGCATGCTCGACGAAGTACGGCGCCGCTCGCGGCGGCCGGTGCGAACGCTGGAAGAAGTGTGGCCGGCCCAGTTGCCGGTCTCACCGGATGCCGCCGACCTGGTGATCGAGCGTGCTGGCACCCGGTCGGCGATGGCGCTGGTGGCACGGCTGCCAGCCCACCAGGCGGAGGTGATTCTGCTGCGAGTGGTGGCTGGGCTGGACAACGAGACGGTCGCGCGGCTGGTGCGGCGCAGCCCTGGCGCGGTCAGGGTGGCTGCTCACCGGGGCCTGCGGCGGATGGCCGAGATTATCGCCGAAGCGGGTGCAATGCTGTGACCAGACCCAACACGCCAGACCCTGACCGAGTGGACCTGCTGGGACCGGTTCGGCAGAGCGCCTCACCGATCAGCGACGCGTCCTTGGCGGCCCTGCTCGCAGGGGCGAAGCCGCCGCCAGGCTGCGAGCCGCAGTTGCACCCGCTGGCGCAGACCCTGGCCGAGCTGACCGGCCTGCCCGCCGGCGGCGAACTACACGGTGAAGCCGAGACGCTCGCCGCCTTCCGCTGCCAGTTCGCCGCGTTCCATGGCCAGCCCGGCAGGCCGGGTCCAGCCGGCCGGCGCCACCGCAGGCCGCGGCTGCCATCCACGCTCCTGCCGGTCAGGGCCGCCATCGTGGCGAGCGCCGCAGTCCTCAGCCTCGGCGGTCTGGCCGCCGTGGCCTATACCGGGGCTCTTCCCGCCCCGGTGCAGCGGCTCGCCCATGAGTTCATCGCCGCACCTTCCCCGGGCTCCCGGTCAGCCACCAAGCCATCACCGGCAACGACGCGCACCGGCACGTCCCCCTCCCACCGGCCCCGCCCGGTGCCAACCCCGCACCACTCCAGCAAACCCAGCGAGCGTCCCACGCCACACGGTTCGGGTATGCCCAGCGCACATCCCACGCCACACGGTACGGGCAAGCCCAGCGGGCATCCCACCCCAAGCGGTTCGGGCCGGCCAAGCAGCCCCCCGGCTCAGCACGGGACGGGCAAGCCGAGCAGGCTTCCCACGCCGCACAGCACCGGCGCCCCGGCGATACATCCCCTGTCCCGCACGGCACAGTCAACGTCACATAACCAGCCATTCCCAGAAGTCACCAAGCGGCCCGTGTAACACACGGCCAGCCGCGAGCGTTCCGGTTACCGCATCATTCCCGACCCCCCCTGCGTTCTGTCATGACTCATCCGTACAGAAGCTCGCTGGACGTGCGCCCCCACCCGGACAGTAACCCGGTGCATACCAGGCTCCACATCGCGCCAGGCGGCAGGCAGCCGCGGGTCGTCGTTCTCATCCCCGCCCATAACGAAGCGGCGGTGATCGGCGCCACCATCGCATCTCTGCACAGGCAGACACGCCCGCCCTACCGGGTCATCGTCGTCGCCGACAACTGCTCGGATGACACCGCGGAGCTCAGCCTGCGGTGTGGCGCCGAGGTCCTGGCAACCGCCGGGAACACCGCGCGAAAGGCCGGAGCGCTCAACCAGGCACTGCACCGCGTCCTGCCGGGACTCGACCGCGAGGACTTCGTGCTCGCCATGGACGCCGATTCCCAGCTGAACAAGAACTGGATCAAGCGCGCGGTCGGCGCGCTCACGCTGGACCGGCGGCTCGGCGGGGTGTGCGGAACCTACACCGGTGAGCCGGGAGGTGGGATGCTGTTCCAGCTCCAGCGCAACGAGTTCACCAGGGCTTCACGGATGATCGGCCGCCGGGCCGATCTGTGGGTGCTGTCAGGCACCGGGACCATGTTCCGCGTGCCCGTCCTGCGCGAGGTCGCTCGCGAACGCGGCCGGACGCTGCCCGGCATTCCAGGCGAGTACTACTGCAGTTCCTCGATCACCGAGGACTATGAGATAACGCTGGCGCTGAAGACCCTGGGCTACCGCTGCGTGTGCCCACCGGGCTGCACGGCGGTGACCGAACTGATGCCGACCTGGCGGCACCTGTTCCGGCAGCGGCTGCGGTGGCAAAGCGGGACCCTGACTGCCCTGCGGCAATACGGGATCACCCACGCGACCTGGACCAACTGGGCCCGCCAGGCGTTCTTCTACGGGCGCTACTGCGCGCAGCTGGCCAGCTGGGCCATCATCATCTGGTCGCTCGTCACCCACCCGGGGCTGACCATGCCGCCATGGGTGGCCGACATGATTCTCGTTATTTACTGTGAGCGAATAGTCACGGTCCGGAAGGCCGGTCCTCGTGGGGTACTCCTTGCCGTTCTGCTTTTCCCCGAATGGTGGTACGGGATGTTCGACGGCCTGTACCTCTTCCAGGCCCTCAGACGCGAATTCACCCAGCACAACCTTTCCTGGGGACATGTTGCGAGGGAGTTAACGAAAATATGCTCCGTATCATCGCCGCCGCCTTTTTCGGGTCCGGCGGCCCGTATTTGTACCTCCGGCTGCTGACAGCCGCCTACGCTGTGTCGGCGATCGGCCGCATGATACCGGTGAAACGCAAGCAGGTGCCCGGGTACCGGCGCCGGATGCCCGCGGCCATCGGGGCCCGGGACCAGGCCCGGCACCGTGCCCGGCCGGGCAGACGGTCTCACCGCGCCGGAAGGTCACTGCCGGAATGCGGTTTCAGGGCTGAGGACCGGGCCGGCCAGCCCGGTTTCGGGAATGTTGGTGGCATTGAAGCAGGCCTCCCGCTAGCTGTGCCTGCTTCGGCCAGAAGCCCGCAGAGGCCGCCTATGGAGTTCCAGCCGGGGCATCGGCGCTGACCTGAGGGTCCGGCCGCACCACCCACGCCAGGTGACCTCGGCGTGCCGCAGCGCAGCCATCCGGCCTGCTACGGCGGTGCCTGGAACGCCCCCGGCGCGGCCCTGCTCACGTCCGGGTCCCTCAGCCCATGCTGATGGGCCGCGCCGTGCCGGGCATGTTTGCCTGCCATCTGACCGGGAAGCCGATCCGTCTATTACGTCCCGCATTGTGGCAATCACCGGGAGGCTGATATGGCCAATCAGCCGGCCGCTGACGGAAGCATCCAGGGACTGCACCGCGATGCGGTGGGACTGGTGCCGGTTCTGTTCCAGTCCGTTGCCAATGACATCGAGCGCCCTTCCCTCCGCGAACGGCGGTAAGACCCTCGCCCGCGCCGGTCCACCACCGCACGGATCACAGCCGGTTGTGACGGATCCACAGGGTGAGCCACAGGTGCTTATAGGGCCGTACGGTGACCTGGGTGAAATCGTGCAGCAGTACCAGGCTCTCGGCGCGGGACAGCGCGGTCAGGTGCGGTGACGGCAGGCCGCCGATGACCCAGATCCGGCGGTGGCCGAGCATGAGCGGGCGGATGGCCGCGAACGGCTTGTCGATGCCCTGATAGGACGCCGCCGTCGCCGGGGAGACGGCCAGTGCGAAATCGCTGGTCTTGCGGAACTGCTCCGGGTACCCCAATTCCGCCTTGCGGTAGAACGAATTGATGAACAGCACGCCGTCTCCGCTGTGGGCGTGTGCCGCCAGATAGAACGCCAGGCCGCCGAAGTTGAAGTCGCGGCTCGCCGGGAGACGTTCGCGGTACTGGTGCCCGAGTTGCAGCAGCAGCGTGCACAGGCACACCGCCACACCAGGCAGCGCGACCAGTTCTCGCCGGCGTTTGGCGGCGGCCAGCCACCGCCCTATCCGGTACAGCCCGCCGCCCGCCAGCAGTGCGGCTCCGGCCTCGCCGTAGAGAACATAACGGTCCTGGTACATCGGTGCCGCGATGCGGGACTCCACGAGCAGCAGCCCGGCCGGGACCAGAAGTAATGGTGCGGCCACCGAGGGCAGGCTGACCCCGCCGCTGCGCCACCAGGCAGTACCGGACGCACCATCCGCGCCGCCGCGCCGCCGCCGCTCCCATTCACCGGGCGGGAGCACGGCCACCATGGAGCACACCACCACCAGCAACGCGGCCGCGAAGGCCGCGCCGAAGTAGTCCTGATAGAGCAGCCACAGGGCATGCGGGCCGGGTCGGTGGATCCAGGAGACGGCACTTCGCTGCAGGTAGCCGAGCCACAGCAAGGGGATGGCCAGGAAGGCGCCCACCGCCGAGGCGGCCAGCCAGTGCCCCGCGGCGCGCCGCCCGTACCGGGCCAGCAGGACCGTGATCGCGTGCGCCGCCAGAACGAGCAGCGCCATTTCGTTCAGGTAGGCGCCCAGTGTGACCAGCGCTGCGTAGAGCGCCCACCGGCGGGTGACCCGGGCCCGCGCGGCGGCAGGCCGCTCTGCCTCCAGGGCGCTCAGCAAGGTCAGGGTCTGTCCCAGTACGCACGTGTACACCAGCGCGTAGGATCGCGCCGTCTGTGCGTAGTAACTGATCGAGGGCGTCAGCGCCATGATCAGGCCGGCGAACAGCCCGGCCCAGCCGGATCCGGTGAGCCGCCGGGCGATGACCACCATCAAGGCCGCGGCGGCCACCATGGCGGCCACCGACGGAATGCGGATCACCGCGGGGCTCGTGCCGACCGCCATCCAGCCGTGCAGCAGCAGGTAATACAGCCCGTGCACGGCATCGATGTGGCGGAGCAGGTGCCAGAGCTGGCGCAGCGGCAGCAGGGCCACCCAGTGGCTGATCACCTCGTCGTTGCCCATTGCCGAGGCGCGGGCCAGCCCCCACACCCCCAGGAAGGTCATCGTGCCAGCCACCACGAGGACTGGCCCGTGCCTGGCCGCGACCGCCATCCATCCCCCGGGCCGTGCCGCTGCCGCAGCCTGGCCCCCTGGTACGCAGACAGCTTCTGTCTGGGTGGCGTTCGATCCGGCCTTCACTGGTCCGGTGAATCCTGGGATCGGGGGCCGGTGATGCGGATGCCGCCAGGCGCGGTGGTCACTGCCCGGTGGGCCTCAGCGCTGGTCTTCCACTGGTCCTGGGTCACGGCTTCACTCTTCCGATGTGCTCCCGAACATGAACAGAGCCGGTGATCGGACCCGGGCGGCACAACCCCATTCATGGGCTGCCGTGCCTCCACCTTCACCGCTTCGCCCACCGCCGCGCAACCCGCCTTCCACCCAGCTCAGGTCAAGTACGTGGCAAATATCAGGGCTGCCGGGTGACCAGAACTTCACGGTCGCCCGGAAACTCGACCGTGGCCGAGCCATGTCGCGTGCGGCTCATCGCATTCGTTCCCTTCCTTGCAGCTCTTGGAGGTAGTCATCCATCCGCTCCAGCCGGTCATTCAACGCCCGCTCGTACTTGGCCAGCCACGCGTGCACCGGCTGGAGGTGCGCGGGTTCCAGGCGGTACAGCCGGCGGCGCCCGTCGGCCCGGCAGCTGACGAGTCCCACCTCACTGAGCACCCGCAGGTGTTTTGACACCTGGGGCTGGGACATCGAGAGGTCGCTCACGATCGCCCCGACCGGCTTCTCGCCTGTGATCAGCGCGTCCAGGATTTCGCGACGGTGCACATCGGCAACCGCGTTGAAGACATCCGACGTTGTAGCGGCTCTGGCCACGCTTCATCATATTCCAGTATCGGCATATGTCTGGCACTTCGGCATGACAGAAGTCCGCACGGGAGACCGAGTGGCCGGCTGACAGCACGAGGGCTGGCGGCTAGCGGGTGACGATCGTTCCGGCCTGCTGCGCAAGCAAGGCCCGGGCGTCGGTGAGCTGGCCGATAGCGGCCATCTTGCCGGTGGCTTCGACGAACCGGCAGACGGCCTCGATCTTCGGTCCCATGGACCCGGCCGGGAAGGACCGTGCCCGCAACTGCGCCGGCGTTGCCCGCCGGATCGGCCGCGCCTGCGGTGTGCCATACCCATCCTGGACAGCCGTCACGTCGGTGAGCAGTAGCAGTGCATCGGCATGCAGTTCGCGGGCGAGCAGCGAGGTGGCCAGGTCTTTGTCCACGACCGCCTCGACTCCCCTCATCAACCCGGTGCCGTCGCCGGCGGCAACCGGCACGCCTCCACCGCCGGCGCAGATCACGATCGTCCCGTTGTCCAGCAGGGCCTGGATGACGGGCAGGTCGAGCAGGTCAATCGGCTCGGGCGAAGCCACTACCCGGCGCCATCTGTTGCCATCCCGGCGGATCTGCCATCCCTGGCTGGCCGCGAGAGCGCGGGCTCGCTGTTCGTCGTAGCCTGCTCCGACGAACTTGGATGGCTGGGCGAAAGCCGGGTCGTCCGCCCGGACCAGGGTGCGGGTGACCAGGCAGGCGGCGCGGCGCTCGGGCAGGGCGTTGTGCAGGGCCTGCAGGAGCCAGTAGCCGATCATTCCCTGCGTCTGTGCGCCTAGCACGTCGAACGGGTAGGGGTGGGACAGTGCCGGATCATGCTCGCTTTCCAGCGAGAGCAGCCCGACCTGTGGCCCGTTCCCGTGGGTGATAACCAGGTCATGCCCGGCTGCGAGGGGGGCCAGCGCATCCACGGCCCTGATCACGTGTGCTTCCTGGATCTCGGATTCCGGCGGCTCGCCCCGTTCCAGCAGGGCGTTGCCGCCGAGGGCGGCGACGATCCTCATTGCTTCTCACCTGCCGTGGCGATGATGAGGGGCCTTGGTGATGTTGTGCCCAGGAAGACCGGCGTTCAGGCTGGGTCCGCTCGATCGGGCAGGTCATGCAGCGCGGGCCGCCACGGCCACGGCCCAGTTCGGTGCGCACCCCGGTCGAGGTGACCATCGCCTCGGCCTCCTGCCGGGGACCTGTGGGCCCTGGGACGGTGCGCCGGGGCGCAAGGCCCGGGATTGTCGGGACTTTGGGCTCTACAGGGCTGGCCGGGCCGGGGCGCAGGCTACGAAGGAGCGCTGCATCTTCGACGCCGCGCCGAGTCAGCCCAGTCCAGCTCCCCCGGGGTGGTCGTCATGAGCTCCCAGATCGTCTCGCACTCGGTCCCACTTGCCTCGATCAACCTGAACCAGACCGGTTCCTATGTGCACTGGTCGATCTTCAACGTCTCGGTGGCGAACCTCGTGCTGATCGCGGTGATGGTCGCCATCTTCGGCGTGGCCCTGCTGGTCCCGTTCCCGCGGGCGCGCGGTATGCAGCCCACCGCGGTTCCCGGCACGGACAGCGCGCCCGGTCCGCGGCCGGTGCCCGGCCAGGCCGATGAGGACAGCCGGATGTGGACCAGCCGGCTGCGGCGCCGCGCGCTGGGGTCGCTGCCGCCGGACAAGCTGCTGCCCGATCGCCAGCCCGCCTACGTCGCGTCCTGGGTCTACGTGTTCGGCGTGGCATCCCTGGCCGCGCTCGCGGTGGCCATCGTGTCCGGGTTCGCAATCGCGATCGGCGGCGTGGACTGGTGGCACACCAACCCGGTCGGGCACTTCTTCAACAGCTTGCACCTGTGGAGCGTCGAGCTGTTCATGGCGCTGATCGTCATCCACCTGTGGGGCAAGTTCTGGATGGCCGCCTGGCGCGGCCGCCGGGCCATGACCTGGATCACCGGCGTGGTCGCGTTCGTGGCCGCGATCGTGGAGTGCTTCACCGGCTACCTGTCTCAGTCGAATTTCGACTCGCAGTGGATCTCGCTCAGCGGCAAGGACGCCTTCAACTCGGTCGGCGTCGGCGCATTCTTCAACCTGATGAACCAGGGCCAGATGCTGCTCTGGCACGTCGTGCTCATCCCGATCCTGCTGATCGCCCTGGTCGGTGCGCACGTGCTGCTGGTCCGGATGCGCGGTGTGTCGCACCCGATCGACGCGCACAACGCCGGGGTGAAGGGGAGCGGCCGGCTCCGCCGCCGCGCGATCAAGACCGCCGACGCCGCTCCCTGGCGCGGTGCCACCAGGCGCTATGACATCCTCAAGGAGGGCAGCATCGCCGGCGTGATCGTGCTGGCGCTGACCTTCACCCTGGCCGGACTGCTGTCCTCACCGGACGTCCCGCCGGTCACGGTCGCCACCTGGGCGAAGCTGGCACCGGCCGACTTCCTGGCCACAGCGGCAAGTGAACTCAACGGCACCAGCCTTTCCTCGGACTATGGACCGCCATACAACAACGGCACCGGCAGCGTCCAGCATCTGCTGATCACCCCGCAGACCTGGCCGGGCATCACCCAGCCGGTCAACTCGGCGCAGACGTTCGTGATCGCCCCGCTGGCCAAGCTGGCCCCCACCGACCCGCCGCTGGCCGCCAGCCTCACCGCCTACCGGTCGGCGTCCGCCGCGCAGCAGCTTAAGTGGGCCAACGCCTATGCCAATGCGGTTACCAAGGTGAAGTTCGCCGCCGGTACCCCGGTCGTGCCCAGGGCCGCCGACGGGCCGGTCCCAGCCCTGATGGCCACGGAGCTGACCTTGGCCCGCAGCGGTGCCCTGGATGCCGACCTGATCGCCCAGCAACCGTTCTACGGCACCAACTTCACCAAGCCGCTGCTGTTCATCGCCGACGGTTCCTACTTCGCCGGCCAAGCCCAGGCGATGAACCTCACCGGCGGGCAGTGGGGCGTGATGAACGAGACCGGCAGCTACCCGGGCCAGCCCTGGCTGTGGCTGTACACCCTGTGGTACCAGGTCCCGCACTTCTCCACCTCGGCCAACGTGGACATGATCGCGGTCTACCTGACCGGCCTGGGCACCATCCTGCTGCTGCTGGTGCCATTCATCCCCGGCCTGCGCGACATCCCGAGGGCCATCCCGCTGCACCGGCTGATCTGGCGGACCTGGTACCGCTCCACGCCAGGACCCAACGCAACCTCCGTGCCGGACGACGCTCCCATCAGCAAGGTCTGAGGAAACCGATGACCGCTGTCACTGGGCAGGCGCTGACCGGCACGCAGCTCACCACCCTGGACCGCTACTGGCGGGCCGCCAACTACCTGTCGGCCGGCCAGATCTACCTGATGGCCAACCCGCTGCTGACCGAGCCACTGCGCCCCGAGCACATCAAGCCACGGCTGCTCGGGCACTGGGGCACCACGCCCGGCCTGAACTTCATCTGGGCCCATCTCAGCCGGGCGATCACCGCCGGTGGGCCCCCGATGATGATCGTGATCGGCCCCGGGCACGGCGGCCCGGCCGCGCTGGCCAACACCTGGCTGGAAGGCAGCTACACCGAGGTGTACCCGAGCATTCCCAGGGACGCGGCCGGGATGCGTCAGCTCTTCCGGCAGTTCTCTTTCCCCGGGGGCGTGCCCAGCCACGTGGCGCCGGAGACGCCCGGCTCCATCCACGAGGGCGGCGAGCTGGGCTACTCGCTGTCGCACGCCTTCGGTGCCGCGTTCGACAACCCGGACCTGATCGTCGCCTGCGTGGTCGGTGACGGCGAGGCCGAGACGGGCCCGGCCGCCACCGGCTGGCACGGCTGCCGGTTCCTCGACCCGGCCCGCGACGGCGCCGTGCTGCCCATCCTGCACCTGAACGGCTACAAGATCGCGAACCCGGCCGTGCTGGCCCGGATCCCCGATGACGAGCTGGACGCGCTGCTGCGCGGTTACGGCTACCGGCCGGTCTACGTCAGCGGCCACCAGCCGGATGTCATGCACCAGCAGATGGCCGCCGTGCTGGACCAGGCCATCGGCGAGATCCGGGCCATCCAGCACACGGCGAGGTCTGGCGGCACGGGCGGGTCAGCCCGGCCGCGCTGGCCGCTGATCGTACTGCGCACGCCCAAGGGCTGGACCGGCCCGGCCGAGGTGGACGGCCTGCCGGTAGAAGGCACCTGGCGCGCTCACCAGGTCCCACTGGCGGAGGTCAGGACCAACCCGGTGCACCTGGCCCAGCTGGAGGACTGGCTGCGGTCCTACCGCCCACAGGAACTGTTCGACGCCGGCGGGTGCCCGCGGGCGGACCTGCTGGGCCTGGTGCCGCCGGGTGAGCTGCGGCTGGGCGCCACCCCGCACGCCAACGGCGGGCTGCTGCTGCGCGACTTGGTGCTGCCCGGCTTCCGTGATTATGCGGCGCCGGTACCAGCACCCGGCGAGCACGTCAGCGAGCCGACCCGGGTTCTCGGCCGGATGCTGCGCGACGTGATGCGGCTGAACGCCCCGCACCACAACTTCCGGATCGTCGGCCCGGACGAGACCGAGTCCAACCGTCTTGGCGCCGTGCTGGAGGTGACCGGCAAGACCTGGGAGGAGCGGATCCTCGGCGTGGACCAGAACCTGGCCGCCGACGGCCGGGTGATGGAGATGCTGTCCGAGCACACCTGCCAGGGCTGGCTGGAGGGCTACCTGCTCACCGGCAGGCACGGCCTGTTCTCCTGCTACGAGGCATTCATCCACATCGTGGACTCGATGTTCAACCAGCACGCCAAGTGGCTCAAGGTCAGCCGCGGCCTGCCCTGGCGGCGCCCGGTCGCCTCGCTCAACTACCTGCTCACCTCACACGTCTGGCGGCAGGACCACAACGGTTTCTCCCACCAGGACCCCGGGTTCATCGACCACGTGGTGAACAAGAAGGCCGAGGTGATCAGGGTCTACCTGCCGCCGGACGCCAACACGCTGCTGTCGGTCGCCGACCACTGCCTGCGCAGCCGGAACTACGTCAACGTGATCGTCGCAGGCAAGCAACCCTGCCCGGACTGGCTGGACATGGAAGCCGCCATCCTGCACTGCACCCGCGGCGCCGGAATCTGGGAATGGGCCAGCAGCGATTCCGGCGGTACCGAGCCCGACGTGGTACTGGCCTGCGCCGGCGACGTACCCACCCTGGAAGTGCTGGCAGCCACCGACATCCTCCGCAGGCACCTGCCCGGACTGCGGGTCCGGGTGGTCAACGTCGTGGACCTGATGCGGCTGCAGCCAGCCATCGAGCACCCGCACGGGATGACGGACGCCGAGTTCGACGCCACGTTCACCACCGGCCGGCCGGTGATCTTCGCCTACCACGGTTACCCGTGGCTGATCCACCGGCTCACCTACCGGCGCGCCGGGCACGCCAACATCCACGTCCGCGGTTACAAGGAGGAGGGCACCACGACCACCCCGTTCGACATGGTCGTGATGAACGACATGGACCGCTTCCACCTGGTGATGGACGTCATCGACCGGGTGCCCGGCCTCAACCGCAAGGCTGCCTGGCTGCGCCAGCAGATGGCCGACACCCGGGCCAGGCACCACGCCTGGACCCGCGAGCACGGCGAGGACCTGCCCGAGGTGCGCGACTGGACCTGGCCGCGCGACTGACCCGCCAGAGCCGGCCGCCCCTGCTCTGCGCTCTGGGGCGGCCGGTCCAGCAGCCGCCTGCGGGTGGTCTGCAGTTGGGCGGGGACATCTGCCCCACCTCCTTCTGCTGCCCTGGGTCAGCGCAGCTGGCGCAGGAACGGGTCCCGCGGCCGCGCCGGGCATATCCGGATCCGTGCACCGGCCGCCTGCGCTCCGCCGGGATGCACGGTGACCGGGTCGAGGTCGAGTTCGGCGATCTCTGGGACCTCGTCGGCGAGCAACGAGACCCGCACCAGCAGCCGGGCCAGGGCCCCGGTGTCCATGGCAGGGCTGGCGTCGTGCCCGAACAGTGCGGGCGCGGCGTGCACGCCGTGCAGCAGGTCGCCGGCGTCGGCTTCGGTGAGCGGGGCCAGCCGGGCGGCCTGGTCACCGAGCACTTCGGTGGCCACCCCACTCAAGCCGAACATGACCACCGGGCCGAACACGCCGTCATGCACGACGTGAATCCGCACCCTGACGGCGCCCGTCTCGCCCGCGGGCTGCGCCAGCGAGATCCCGTAGCAGGACAGCAGGTCAGCCACGGCGGCCGCGGGCAGCCAGCTGCCTTCCGGGTTGCCGGTGAGGAACGCCGAGGCGAGTTCCCTGGCATAGCCGGGCCGCACGTCGCCGAGCTTGGGCACACGGCTTTGCTGCCGGTCCCGCCAGGCCCGGTAGCGGGCGGCGTGACCGAGCGCACGGGCGGCGGCCTCGGGATAGGCGTAGCTGGGCAGCGCCTGGAGGCAGTCCGCCCGGTCCGGTTCCCCGCCGCCGGCCGCCTGCGGCTGGTCAGTTATCTTCTTTTGGTTTATCCGAACGGAGGGGGCCTGGCCAAGCTGCGCGGTCGCGAACGTCTTGAGCACACAGGCCGACCGCACCGCGACCGTGAGGTCAGCGACGGCGGTCGGCACGGTGATCGCGAGCACCGCGTCCACGTCCGGGTCGGCGGCGACCTCTTCCAGGCTGGCCCGGAAGGCCTGCACCCCGGCAGCCGCGGTGGTGATCACCGGCCCGGTGACCTTTGCGCCGCGTGGCAGCAGCCTGGTCAGCCTGCGCTGGACCAGCTTGGATACGGTCGCGACCGCCAGGCCGTTCCCGGCGCAGGCGCCGGCGGCCAGCATCGCGGCGTCCGCGGCGTTGGAGACTATCGCGACCCGCTCACCGGCCGGCAGCGGCTGGCTGGCCAGCATGGCGGCAGCCTCGATGAGTTCGCCGAGGCTGTGCGTGGCGATGATGCCAGCCTGCGCGAACAATGCCTCCTGGGTGACCGGC
>Ga0070733_10001024_pt1 | contig 21255 bp, 16 predicted proteins | sample Coa_R1_9_FD_66450 | JGI IMG/M metagenome (GOLD analysis project Ga0070733, IMG submission 66450) | Surface soil microbial communities from Centralia Pennsylvania, which are recovering from an underground coalmine fire - Coalmine... | ecosystem: Environmental > Terrestrial > Soil > Unclassified ... | reverse complement strand
GGCGTAGCTGGGCTGAGCGTACTGCTGCGCATAACCCTGCTGCTGGCCGTAACTGGGCTGAGCGTACTGCTGCGCGTAGCCTTGCTGAGCGTAGCCTTGCTGAGCGTAGCCCTGCTGGCCAGCCTGAGTGTGCTGCCCCTGTCCCTGACCAGATTGCCCCTGACCAGGCTGCCCCTGACCAGGCTGCGCCTGTGCCTGACCAGGCTGCGCCTGTGCCTGACCAGGCTGGGCGTGCCCCTGGCCCTGACCGGGCTGGGCGTAGCCCTGCTGGGCTTGACCCTGCTGGGCCTGCTGAGCGTGGCCTTGCTGTGTGTAGGACTGCTGGCCGTGCTGGCCGTAGCCGGGCTGGGCCTGCTGCTGCGGGGTCTGCGGCGAACGGCCGGCCTGCTGACCGTAACCCGGCTGACCGTACCCCTGCTGACCGTACCCTTGCTGACCGTATCCCTGCTGTGCGTAGCCTTGCTGCGCCCAGCCCTGCTGTGGGTACCCCTGCTGCCCGGCCTGCTGCTGGCCCGGTTGCTGGCCATACCCGGCCTGAGCGGCCGCCTGCTGGCCCTGGGCCGGCCGCGCCTGCTGCTGCCCATAGGCGGCCTGACCGTAGCCACCCTGGCCCGGCAGTTGCTGGGTGACGGCCGCCGGCGCGCTGGCCACCGTGGCGGCCCCGTGGAGTTCGGAGGATCGCATGACGGACAGGGTGAAGAACAGGCCGCCGGCCGCGACCGCCAGCGCGCCGGCGTTGAGCAGGAAGTCCTGGATCTTGCCGGTCGTGGTGAGCTGGGAGCCGAACGCACCGAGCCAGGTGACAACACCGAGGACGGCCGCCACCGCCTGCAGGCCCACCGCGGCCTGCGTGATCTCCTTCGCCTTGGCTACCTTCTCGCCGGTGAGCGTCGCGATGGCCACGGCCGCCACGGGCAGCGCGGTGATGTACACGGCGCCGAAGTAGCTGAAGGCCTCGAGCGCGCGGTCGCCGAAGGGCAGCCCGCCGCCCCCGGCCAGATCGATGAACTGGCTCTGCGCGCTGAGCAGAGTCCATATCCCGATGATCACGCTGAGTGCCATGCCGGCCAGCAGCAGCCACGCGACAGGCTCGCGAACTCGCTGTGCTTCGTTGCGTATCACTTGGAACTCCCTGAGGTCTTGGGTGATGGCTGGCAGCCCTGGATAGCCTGCCTGCCATGTCGCCGCGGCACGCGGAGTCACGACCGGTGGCGGAACCTGCGAGACTGTCCGCCATGCGCATCACCGTACTCGCCGGCGGTGTCGGGGCTGCCCGGTTTCTGCGCGGTTTGAAGGCCGCTGCCCGGGACGCCGAGATCACCGTCATCGGCAACACCGGGGACGATATCACCCTGTCCGGGTTGCGGGTGTGCCCTGACTTGGACACCGTCATGTACACGCTCGGCGGCGGGATCAACGAGGAACAGGGCTGGGGCCGGGCCGCCGAATCGTTCACCGTGCAGCGGGAACTGGCTGCCTACGGCGCGGTTCCCGGCTGGTTCGCCCTTGGTGACCGCGATATCGCCACCCACATCGTGCGGGCCAGGATGCTGGCCGCGGGCAGCCCGCTGTCGGCGGTCACCGAAGAACTGTGCCGGCGCTGGCAGCCGGGCGTCCGGCTGCTGCCCATGTCCGATGAACCGGTGGAGACACACGTCGTCATCGAGGAGGACGGCAGCCGCCGCAGCATCCACTTCCAGGAGTGGTGGGTCAGGCTGCACGCCAAGGTCCCCGCCCTGGAGATCACGCCGGCCGGGGTGGAACGGGCCAGGCCAGCGCCTGGGGTGATCGAGGCCATCTCGGCGGCGGACGTCGTGCTGTTCCCGCCGTCGAACCCGGTGGTGAGCATCGGCCCCATTCTGGCCGTGCCGGGGATCCGCGCGGCGGTCAGTGCCAAGACCGTCGTCGGGGTCTCCCCCATCATCGGCGGCGCGCCGGTCCGTGGCATGGCGGACGCCTGCCTGACCGCGATCGGCGTGCAGACCAGCGCGGCCGCGGTGGCCGCACACTTCGGGGCCGGCCTGCTCGGCGGCTGGCTGGTGGACGAGCAGGACAAGGCCGCTGCCGACGACCCCGCGCTCACCGGCATCGCGGTCCGCGCGCTCCCGCTGTACATGCGGGATCTGGCCAGCACGACCGAGATCGCCGCGGCCGCGCTCGGCCTGGCGGCGGAGATCCGCGCATGACCGGCATCAGCATCACCGGGATAACCGGGCTGCCCGAGGTCACCTCGGGCGCCGATCTCGCCGGGCTGATCGACGCGGCAGCGCCCGGCCTGGCCGACGGCGACATCCTCGTCGTCACCTCGAAGATCATCAGTAAGGCCGAGGGGCGCCTCATCACGGCCGATCGTGAGCAGGCCATCGACGCGGAGACGGTCCGGCTGGTCGCGCAGCGCGGGCCGGCCAGGATCGTCGAGACCAGGCACGGCCTGGTGCTCGCGGCGGCGGGCGTGGACAACTCCAACACCCCGCCGGGGATGGTGGCCCTGCTGCCCGAGGATCCGGACGCCTCGGCGCGGCGGCTGCGCAAGGCCCTGGCCGGGCGGCGCGGAGTCCGGATCGGCGTTATCGTCACCGACACCCTGGGCAGGCCCTGGCGGATCGGCCAGACCGACGCGGCCATCGGCGCGGCCGGCGTCATTCCGGTGCGTGACCACCGCGGTAGCAGCGACACGTTCGGCAACCTGCTGGAGGTCACCGTGGCCGCGGTGGCCGACGAGATCGCCGCCGCCGCCGACCTGGTCAAGGGGAAGACCACCGGCATGCCCGTCGCGGTCGTCCGCGGGCTGGCCGAGTTCGTCACCGACGCCGACGGCCCGGGTGCGGCGGCGCTGATCAGGCCGGCCGGCGAGGACATGTTCCGGTATGGCTCGGCGGACGTGCCACTGTCCCGGCGGACTGTGCGTGAGTTCTCCGCGCAGCCGGTCGACTCCGGCGCGGTCCGCCGGGCGATCGAGGCCGCGTTCACCGCGCCCGCGCCGCATCACAGCGTGCCGTGGCGGTTCGTGGTGCTCGAATCACAGAAGGCGCGCGAGCACCTGCTCGACGCCATGCTGGACGCCTGGAAGGCGGACCTGACCTCCGACGGGTTTACCGAGGAGCAGATTGCCCGCCGGGTGCGCCGGGGCGAACCGCTCCGGCGGGCGCCGCTGATCATCGTGCCCTGCCTGATGTCCGACGCCGCGCACACCTACCCCGACACCCGCAGATCTACTGCGGAACGGGAGATGTTCCTGGTGTCCATGGGCGCTGGAGTGCAGAACCTGCTGGTCTCGCTGGCCGCCCAGGGCCTCGGCTCCTGCTGGGTGTCCAGCACCCTGTTCTGCCAGCCGGTCGCGTCAGCCGCCATGGGCCTGCCCGCGGACTGGGAGCCGATGGGCGCGGTCGGCGTCGGCTATCCCGCGGCGCCACCGCCGCCACGCCCAGACCGGGATATCTCCGCGTACGTCCGCTATTCCTGAAGGCCAGACACCCTCCGTCAAGAAGAAAAATAAGTAAGGAAATCAGCGGCAGCATAGCCCGGACGGCGGCGCACACACCGTCACCGGCCGCGGCGGCCTTCCGTAAGGAAATCAGCGGCAGCATAGCCCGGACGGCGGCGCGCACACTGTCACTGACCGCGGCGGCCTTCCGTAAGGAAATCAGCGGCAGTGCAGACCGGACGGCGGCGCACACACCGTCGCTGGCCGCGGCGGCGGCCTGGCGTTCGGCGGAGACCGGCCCGTAGGTGGTGGTGCGCTGCCGCATGGGGCGCCCGGTCGGGGCCACCATCTCGGCGAGCTGGCTGATCGTCTTGTACGAGCCGTTCTGCGACCCGGCCATCCGGCTGATGGTCTCCTCCATCAGCGTCCCGCCCAGGTCGTTGACGCCGCCCTGCAGGACCTCGCGGCACGCATCCGGGGCCAGCTTCACCCACGAGCACTGGATGTTGCCGATGGCGCCGTGCAGCAACAGCCTGGACACCGCGTGCACCGCGCGGTTCTCCCGGCGGGTCGGCCCGGGCCGGGCCAGCCCGGCCAGGTAGATCGGCGCGCTGGCGTGCACGAACGGGAGCAGCACGAACTCGGTGAAGCCGCCGGTGCGCTCCTGGATGCCGCGGATCACCCGCAGGTGTGCCACCCAGTGCGCCGGGGTGTCCACGTGCCCGTACATCATCGTGGCCGACGTCGGGATGCCGAGCTCGTGGGCTGTGGTGATCACCTCGATCCAGGCCGAGGCGGGCAGCTTGCCCTTGGTCAGCACCCAGCGGACGTCGTCGTCGAGAATCTCCGCCGCGGTCCCCGGCAGCGAGTCGACCCCGGCCTCCCGCGCCCGGACCAGCCACTCCCGCACCGGCAGGCCGGTCCTGGCGGACCCGTTCATGACCTCCATCGGCGAGAACGCGTGCAGGTGGATCTCCGGACAGCGGCGCTTGACCTCGGCCGCGAGGTCGAAGTACGCGGTCCCGGGCAGGTCGGGGTGGATGCCGCCCTGCATGCACACCTCGGTGGCGCCCGCCTCCCAGGCCTGGCTGACCCGGTCGCCGATCTGCTCCAGGGAGAGCGTGTAGGCGTCGGCGTCGGTACGGCGCTGGGCGAAGGCGCAGAACCGGCAGCCGGTGTAGCAGACGTTGGTGAAGTTGATGTTCCGGTCCACCACGTAGGTGACGTCGTCGCCTGCCACGTCGGCCCGGACCGAGTCGGCCAGCGCGGCCAGCGCGCCGAGCTCAGGCCCGTCCGCATCGAGCAGCGCCAGCGCCTCGTCATCGCTGAGCGAGGCCGGATCCGATTCGGCGCGGCGCAGGGCGGCGAGCACCTCGGACCGCATCCGCTGCGTGGGTGTGGCGTGGATGCGGCCGCGGACCTCGGCCCAGTCGCCGTAGACCTCGGCGAAGTCGTCCCTGCGGTCGCTGGTCCGGCCGGCCGTGTCGATGGTGACGTGCAGGTCGGTGCGGCCGGCTGCCTCGCCCCAGCCGCCGTCGGGCTCCTGCCAGGGCAGCCCTTTCGGGACCGCCTGCTCACTGGCCAGCCCGGTCGCCGGATCGGCAAGCTGCGCGACGTGCCCGGCAAGCCGTGGGTCCAGCCACGGTTCCCGGATGTAGCCGGGATAGATGGTCAGCCGCTCACGCAGAGTGAACCCGCTGGCCGCTGTGTGCGCCGCGAGCTCGTCGATCTGCGGCCACGGACGCTCGGGGTTGACATGGTCCGGGGTCAGCGGGGAGACGCCGCCCCAGTCGTCGATCCCGGCCCGCAGGATCATCTGGTACTGGTCGCCGATCAGGTTCGGCGGCGCCTGGATGCGCATGCCAGGGCCGAGGACCAGCCGGGTCACCGCGATCGTGGCGGCCAGATCCTCGAGGTCGGCGTCGGGCACGCCGCGCATCTTGGTGTCCGGCTTGGCCCGGAAGTTCTGCACGATCACTTCCTGGATGCCGCCGTACTCCCTGGCGATCTTCCTGATCGCGAGGATCGAGTCGGCCCGCTCGGCCAGGGTCTCGCCGATTCCGATCAGGATGCCGGTGGTGAACGGGACACCGCACCGGCCGGCATCCTCCAGGACGCGCAGCCGCACCGCGGGGTCCTTGTCCGGGCTGCCGAAGTGCGGCCCGCCACGCTCGGTGAACAGCCGGGTCGCGGTGGTCTCCAGCATCATGCCCATGGACGGAGCCACCGGCTTGAGCCGCTGGAAGTCCTGCCAGGACAGCACGCCCGGGTTGAGATGCGGCAGCAGGCCGGTCTCCTCGAGCACCCGGATCGCCATGGCCCGGACGTAGGAGAGCGTGTCGTCATACCCGGCCTCATCCAGCCAGGCACGCGCCTGCTGCCAGCGGTCCTCCGGGCGGTCGCCCAGGGTGAACAGTGCCTCCTTGCAGCCGAGTTCGGCGCCGCGCCTGGCGATGGCGAGCACCTCGCCGGGCGACAGGTAGGGGGCAGAGAGCCGGCCGGGCACCGTGGCGAACGTGCAGTAGCCGCACCGGTCCCGGCACAGCCTGGTCAGCGGGATGAAGACCTTGCGGGAGTAGGTGATGACATCAGGCCGGCCCGCGGCGGCCAGGCCCGCGTCCCGCACCCGGCTGGCGTGGCCGAGCAGCGCGGACAACTGCTCGCCACGAGCTTGCAAGGCAACCTCGGCCTCGCTCCTGTCAAGGGTCTTGCCGTCCCTGGCCCGGGCAAGCACCCGTCGCATCGCGCTGTCGGAAACGCCCACCGATTCACCCTACGTGGTGATCGTCACCGGCCTGGCGGCGCGGCCGGCTACGTGTCAGCGCTCAGCGGGGCGGTGGGACCGTCCGGCGACCGCAGCCGGCTGTCGATGACCACCCGCGCGAACTCCTGCGTTTCGCTCTCGGGCAGCCGCCGGAAGCCGTCTGCGGTCACGGTGACGGCAACCGGATAGATGTCCCGGGCCGGGTCGGGGCCGCCGGTGGCCGAGTCTTCGTCGGCCGCGTCATAGAGGGCCTGCATGCAGGCGAGTATCGCGTCCCGCGGCGGCATGTCCTCGCGGTACAGCTTCTTCAGCGAGCCGGTGGCGAAGACCGAGCCAGAGCCGATCCCGTAGAACCTGCGTTCCTCGTACGGGCCACCGGCCGGGTCATAGCTGAAGATCCGGCCCCGGCCGGCGTTCTCGTCGTAGCCAGCGAACAGCGGTATCACCACGAGGCCCTGCATCGCGAGGGCCAGGTTGCTCCGGACGATCGTGGCCAGCCGGTTGGCCTTGCCGTCCAGGGACAGCGCACGCCCCTCGATCTTCTCGTAGTGCTCGAGCTCGACCTGGAACAGCCGCGCGAACTCCAGGCCGATGCTGCCCGCGCCCGCGATGCCGACCACCGAGTACTCATCGCCACGGAAGACCTTGTCGGCATCGCGCTTGGCGATCATGCTGCCCGCCGTGGCCCGGCGGTCGCCCGCCATGACGACGCCGCCCGCACAGGTGACCGCCACGATGGTCGTCGAATGCGGCAGTGACAGCCCGCTGCCCTCGCCGCGGCCGCCCGGAAGCAGGCTGGGCGCATGATCGGCGAGGAAGCCGGTGAACGACGACGTGCTCGCGTTCATGAACGCACCACCGGGCAGCTCTGGCCTGCCAGACTCTGGGCCGCCAGACCCTGGGCCACCGGGCTCCGCAGAATTCACCGGGCCAGCTTATGCGTCGGTGGAGAACCGGACCGAGAGCGGGCCCAGTTCCACCCCGGGCCACACCCGCGCGCCGCCGCGAAGCTCGTTCCCGGCCGCGATGACCGCGTTGTCGCCGATCACCACGCCGTCCAGGACCGCACCGCCGGCCACGTTCGCCCCCCGGCCGATGATGCTGTCCCGCACGACCGCGCCAGCTCCGACGATCGCACCGTCGAACAGCACGCTGCCGGTCACTATGGCACCGGCGCCGACAGCCGCGCCCGCACCCACCGCGGTACCGCCGGTGACACTGGCGCTGGCATCGACGGTGGCTCCGGGCAGCAACAGCGCCTCGCCAGCGGCCGCGGGCACGGCTGGCGAGGCCAGGCGGCCAAGCACGAGGTCGCACGAGCCGCGCACGAAGGCCTCGGGCGTGCCCACGTCAAGCCAGTAGGAGTTATCCACGTAGCCCATCATGACCTGACCGGCTTCGATGAGCGCCGGGAAGGTTTCCCGCTCCACGGAGACCACCTGCCCGGGCGGTATGTCGTCGATGGCGCGCCTGGTGTACACGTAGCAGCCGGCGTTGATCCGGTTCGTAACGGGGTTGGGGGTCTTCTCCAGGAAGCCGGTCACCCGCCCCCCGTCGTCGGTCGGCACGCAGCCGAACCTGGACGGGTCGGCCACCTCGACCAGGTGCAGCGTGACCGCCGCGTCGGCCTTGCGGTGCAGGTCGAGCTGGGCGGGCAGGTCATGGCCGGAGAGAATGTCGCCGTTCAGCACCACGACCGGATCGTCGGGACCGCCGTGCAGCCGGGACGCGGCGTTGCGGATGCCGCCGGCGGTGCCCAGCGGCTCCGCCTCGTGCACGTAGTCGATCTCCAGCCCGAAGCCGGCTCCGTCACCGAACTGCTCGGCGAACATCTCCGACCGGTAGGAGGTGGCGAGCACGACCCGGGTCACCCCGCAGGATGCCGCCCTGGCGAGCTGGTGGGCGAGGAAGGGCACACCAGCCGTGGGGAGCAGGGGCTTGGGGGCCGACAGGGTCAGCGGGCGCAGCCTGGTGCCCTTGCCGCCGACGAGGAGGATGGCCTCCAGCGGTTCGCCCGCCCGGGCAACGGCAGAGCCCGCACGGCCGGGGGCGCGTGAATCAGCAGACATGGGCACGGAGGTTACTCCGCTTGCTGCTCCGCCGCACGCTGGTACGACACCAGGTGCGCCTCGGCAGAGGCCGACCAGGTGAACTCCTGAGCCCGGGCCTCACCGGCCCGCTCCAGCGCCTCGCGGCGCGCGGAATCCTCGATCAGGGCGCGCAGCGCGTCCCGGATGCTGTCGGCGTCCGGCTCGGTGTAGGCGACCGCATCGCCGCCGACCTCGGGGAGCGAGGTCCGGTGCGTGGTGAGCACGGGCGCCCCACAGGCCATCGCCTCGAGCACCGGCAGGCCGAACCCCTCGCCCCGGCTGGGGAAGGCGACCACCAGTGCCCCGCCCAGGTAACCGGGCAGGTCGGTGAACCGCAGGTAGCCGGGGCGCACCAGCCGCAGGTGCGCCGGGACCGCGGCGACGGCCGAGTCCACCTCCTCGCTCCAGCCGCTGCCGCCGCCCAGCACGAGCGCTGGCGGGTTCTCCAGATCCGCCACCGCCGCGGCCCAGCCGGTGATCAGGGCGGGCACGTTCTTGCGCGGTTCCAGTGCGCCGAGATAGGCGATGTAGGGCTTGCCATGCAGGCCGAGGCGGTCGGAGACCTGCCGCACCCGGTCCGGATCCGGCCGGTGGAAGAGCACGTGATCCACGCCGTGATAGGCCACGTCGATCCGGGTCGGGTCCGCGCCGAGCACCCGGACCAGTTCGTCCCTGGTGGCCTTGGACGGCACGATCAGCCTGCTCGCCCGGCGCACGGCGGTGCGGATCGCCGACTTGAAGAAGGCGGCGGTGACGGCGGTGTGCAGGGCCGGCTCGGTGAAGAAGGTCAGGTCGTGGATGGTGACCACGATGGGGGCGGACGGCCGCAGCGGCATCGAGTAGTGCGGTGCGTGGATCACGTCCGCGTTGACCTGCTGCGCCACCAGCGGCAGACCGGTCTGCTCCCAGGCCAGCCTGGCCGGCCGGTGCGCGATCGCGGTCGGCCCGGCCACGATGCTGGCGCCCGGTACGAGCTTGGAATATCTCTCTTCGTCGGCGCGCTGGCAGGCAACCGCCAGATCTGCGCCCGCTGCCACGAGCGCAGCGATCAGCCCGTCGACGTAACGGCCGAGCGCACCCCGGTCGGCCGGAACGGCGGTCGCGTCAACAAGAACACGAGGCGACACAACCGATCTTGCTCCTCTCCTCTGGCCGCGGCCTTGAGGCAGGCGAGTAGCTGCGGAGATCAGCTCTCTTGATATATCCCGTCAGGATCGAGCGTACGCCCACTGCCGGGCTGATGTGCGCACAGGCACCGGCCCCCTGGCCAGGACACGCCACGCGCCCGGCCGGCTTCACTGGCTTGCCGCCGCCCGTTCTGCTTGGTCGAGCGCGTTCTTCATCTTGGCCATGTCCTGGCCGTAGGCGGCGAAGTCGCCGGTCCTGAGCGCCTGCTGGCCCTGCTGATAGTACTGCTGGGCCTGCTTGACGTATTTCAGCGCGGCCGATGAGCCTGTGCTGTGCGCCGGTGGCGTACCGCCGGAACTGCCCGGGGTGCCGAACAGCTGGCCGAGCGCGCCGGCCAGCGTCTGGCCGTAACCGACGTTGCCGCCGAACGAGACGAACACCCGCTGCTCGGTCGGGTAGGAGCCGGTGCTTCCGGCGGCCGACGCCTCGACATAGACCGGCTCGATGTACAGGAAGGCGCCACCGAACGGGAGCGTGATCAGGTTGCCCAGGATGACCTTCGACCCGCCCTTGCGCAGCTGGGAGAGCTGGATGGAGGCGGTCGGGTTGGTCTCGAAGGAGTTCTGCACCTGCTCCGGGCCCGGGATGGCGGTGTCCTGCGGCAGGTCGAGGATCCTGATCCGGCCGTAGTCCGGGGACCGGGGATTGCTGTCCACCGTCATGAACGCGGCCATGTTCGGCCGGCCCCGCTGGACGAACGAGGTGCTCAGGGAGAACTCCGGTGCCGGGTAGCCGGGCATCGTCATGGTCAGGTAGTAGGCCGGCTGCGGCGCCACGTTCGGGTTGGGGCCGCTGGGGTCGTCGGGCAGCGTCCAGAAGTTCTGCCCGCCGTAGAAGGCCTGCGCCTGGGTCACGTGGTAACTGGCCAGGATCTGCCGCTGCACGTCGAGCAGATCCGATGGATAGCGCATGTGCGCCAGCAGCGCCGGCGGTATGTCGCGGCGCGGCTTGATGATGCCGCTGAACGCCTTCATCCAGGTGTCGAGCACCGGGTCGGACCGGTCCCACTGGTAGAGCGTGACGGCGCCGGTGTAGGCGTTCACCACGGCCTTGACCGAGTTGCGGATGTAGTTCAGCTCGCCGTCGCCGGGCTGGCCGACGGCGGACCCGCCGGGGCTGGTGCTGTCGGCGGTCGCCTGCTGCAGATCCAGCCGCTGTGAGTAAGGGTAGTCGTCGGTGGTGGTGTAGCCGTCGACGATCCAGTAGATGCTGTGATCGGCGACCACGGGATAGGCGTCGCCGTCCAGGGTGAGGAAGGGGGCGATCTTGGCCACCCGGGACAGCGGGTCACGGACGTAGAGGATCCTGGAATCGGCGTTGATGGCGGAGGACAGCAGGATGTTGGGCTCGTGGAACTTGACCGCGTACAGCAGGCGGTTGAGGAACGAGCCGATGGGGACGCCACCGCCGCCGGTGTAGGTGTTGTCGACCTGGCCCGCGGTGCTTTCGTTGGGGTAGTCGAACTCCATCGGGGCCCGGCCGCGCGGTGCCCCGGCGATCGCGTACTGGGTCTGCTGCTGGCCGAAGTAGATCCTGGGCTGGTAGGAGCCGAGAACCCCGTGCGGTGGGATGTCGCTCTCGGTGAAGTCCGGATCGCCGTCGCCCTGCACGGCGTTGGCGGAGGCCGCGGCGAACCCGAACCCGTGGGTGTAGACGAGGTGCGTGTTGACCCACGTGGCCTGGCCTGGCGGCGGGCCGCCGAGCCCGCGCACCCCGACCACCATGTCCTGGGGCTGTGACCCGGCACCCGGTATCTGGTACCGGTCCACGTCCAGCTGCCCGGGGAAGCTGTAGAAGCTCTTCACCTGCTGGAGCTGCTGGAACGTCTGGGAGACGACGCCGGGGTCGATGAGCCGGACACTCGGCAGCGCCGCGGCCTGGGCGGCGAGGGAACTCGACGCGGCCACCGAGGCCGCTTGGTACGGCATGGTCACCGCGCCGTCCACCGCATAGGCGGCCCGGGTGCTGCCGATCTCCCGCTGCAGATACGGCGCCTCCTTGGCCAGCGCGTTCGGCTTGACCACGAACTGCTGGACGATCGCCGGGTAGACGCCGCCGATCAGGATCGCGGACAGCACGAGCAAGCCGAACCCGACGGCGGGCAGCAGCGCTCGCTTGCGTATCGCGCCGGCGAAGAACAGCACGGCGCAGACCACCGCGATGGCGGCCAGCACGGTCTTGGCCGGCAGGACGGCGTTCACGTCCGTGTATGACGCGCCGGTGGCCACCGTCCCGCCCTGGGCCAGGTCGATGCCGTACCGGTCGATCCAGTACGAGACGGCCTTGACCAGCACGAACAGCCCGAGCAGGGTGAACAGGTGAGCCTGCGCCGCGGCCGTGGCGCGGCCGGAGGACGATTGCACCCGCAGGCCGCCGTAAAGGTAGTGCACGCCGGCCGCGATCGCCGTGCTCAGCAGCACGGCGGCGAACAGGTATGTCAGCACCATCTGGATGAACGGGTAGACGAAGACAAAGAACGAAAGGTCGAGGTGGAATTGCGGATCTCTGATGTGAAAGGAGGTCCGGTTGACGAACATCAGCCAGGTGCGCCAGGAAGCGGCGGCGGTGAGGCCGGAAATAAGCCCGATGAGGCCGGAGCAGATCCCCAGGACGAGCCAGCGCCTGGGCTCGAGCGCCACCCGGTAACCGTCGAGCGCGCGCTGCTCGGGGGTGCTCGTCGTGTTTTCCGGCCGGAGCCGGTAGGCGAGTGCCGCATTGAAGCCGGCGGCCCCGGCCATCAGCACCCCGGTAATGCCGAACAACGCCCATTTGACGCCGTAGCTGGTGGCGAATACCGAGGTGTAATGGACCGAGGAAAACCAGAGGAACTCGGTCCATATCCCGCTGCCCACGGCCATGACGATGACGAACGCGAGAATGGCCGCCGCCACGATGGCGGCCCGGCGTGGCCAGCGTCGCCGGCGTGCCGTACCGCGTCCCGGAACGTTCCCGTTTGCGCCGGGTGCCCGGAAGGTCATCCCATCTCCAGCGTGGTCCGGCGAACCGTCAGCAGGCCGGGGTGGGCCGGCCGGCCTTGAGCGCTTCCAGCGCGCTCACCGCCCCGGCCAGGGTGCTCACCTTGATCAGCCGCATCCCGGCCGGCACCGCACCGGCGGCGTCCTGGCAGTTGGCCGCCGGCGTCAGGAATACCGTCGCGCCCTTGGACCGTGCTCCCACCATCTTCTGCTGGATACCCCCGATGGGCTGGACGGTGCCGTTCGGCTCGATTTCCCCGGTCCCGGCGATGAACCGGCCACCGGTGAGGTTCACCGGTCCCAGCTTGTCGATGATCCCCAGGGCGAACATGAGCCCGGCGCTGGGACCGCCGATATTGCCAATGTTGATCTTCACGGCGAACGGGAAGACGAAGCTCTCCACTATCTGGACGCCGATCACCGGATAGCCCTGGAACTGTGTGGTCCGGATCCGGATCCGCCGGAGCTGGCTGCCCCGCCGGATGGTCAGCTCCACGGTCGTGCCCGCCCTGACCCGCCGCAGGAGGGTGCTCGGGTCGGCGCGGCAGCCGACCGGCTGCCCGTTGACCGCCGTGATGACTTCGCCTTTGCTCAGGACGCCCGCTGCTGGCATCCCCTTCTCGGTGGCGACGATGGTGTCCACGGTCTGGAAGCGGATGCCGAGCTGGCACAGGGCTGCGGCGGTGGCCACCTGCTGGGAGTTGGCCATCTGCTCGACATCCTGCTGCTGGACCTGCTGCGCGGACCCGCTGGTGCCGAAGACCTCTTGCTGGGGGACCACCGCGTCGTGCGGGTCCAGCCAGGCCCGCAGGGCGGTGAAGATGTTGATCTCATCCCCCGGGCCGCCCTGGAAGTCGACGGTCACCATGTTCAGGTTCCCCACGGTGCGGTTGACCGGATGACCCTTGATGTCGATGAGGGGCTGGCCACCGGGGCCGGTGCCCAGCGTGTTCAGCGTCGGCCCAGGGCTGAGGATCACATAAGGGACGGGCAGCACCGCAGCCATCGCGGCCGCGATGACGACCGCGATGCCTGCAACCAGCAGGGTCAGGGCACGCCGGGACATGACCGGAAGACTACGCGCTGCCCACCCACTCATCCGAGCCGTCCCCGAAGTACTGGTGCTTCCATATGGGCACGCTCTGCTTGATCGCGTCGATGAGCTCCCGGCAGCAGTCCAGTGCCTCGGCGCGGTGCTTGCCGGACACGGCGACCACGACCGCGACGTCCCCGATCCGCAGGTCCCCCACCCGGTGCACGGCGGCCAGCCCGTGGACAGGGAAGCCGGCCGCCACCTTCTCGGCCACCTTGCGCAGTTCGGCCTCGGCCGAGGGATGCGCCGAATAGGACAGCGCCGTCACCTCGCGGCCGGAGTCGTTGTGCCGCACCGTCCCGGCGAACAGGGCGATCCCGCCCGCCGCCGGATCGGCCACCGCCTCCCGCGCTTCGTCCACCGACAGCGGGCTGTCGCGGATCGCGATGAGCCTGATGACATTCCTCACCGGGCCAAAATACCTGCAACTTACCTGCGGTGGCGGCGGGCTCGTTACGTGCGATGACGGTGGTGTGCTCATTACGTACGGTGACGGCGGCGTGCCCGGCGGACGATGGCGGCGGTGCCGATGACCGCGACGGTCGCCCCGCTGGCCGCGATGGTGGCCTCCTTGCCCGCCAGGCGGCGGCCGACCACGGCGTGATGCCCGGCCCGCTGGGCGAGCAGGACCCGCAGGGCGGCCTCGTTGTCATATGCCGGCCGCCAGCCGGCGGCCCGCAGCGCCGCGCAGTCCACCACCCACGGGTAGACGACGTAACGCAGGTCGGTGGCCGGAGCCGGGGTGATCCCGACCCGGTGCAGCCGCTGGGCGGTGCCGAAGGTGAGCCCGGCGGGCAGTTCGACCCGGTGCAGCCCGCTCAGCTCTTCCACCTGGTCCTGCTCCAGCCATCCGTCGCAGCCCACCGCGAAGGAGCCGGTGATCTCGCCGGCCACGGCCAGTTCGAGCGCGGACACCAGGTCGTCGGTGTGGCAGAACTGCCAGCTCGGCGTGCTGCTCTTGATGGTGAGCAGCCTCGGCGCCTCGAAATGCCTGGTCACGAAGGTATCGACGCCGGGGCCGACCAGCGCCGCCGGGCGCGCCACGGTGATGAGCGTCCCGGGGTTGGTCCGCGGCGCGCGGCGGGCCAGATCCTCGATCTCCAGCAGGTCACCGACGACGCTGCCGTCGAGGTCGGTGGCCAGCGGCGCGGTCTCCGGCAGCGGCACCGGGTTGTCCGGGCTGGCCCCGTACACCATCGCGCTTGTCACCAGGATCACCCGGCCGACCCGGCCGGCCGCGGCCGAGGTGAGCACGGTCTGCACACCGCGGACGTTGAAGGCCCGCCTGGCGCTGCGGTCGGATTCGGGCGTCAGGTCGAGGTCGGTGTGTACCAGCACGTCCACCTCGGCCAGCCGGCCGGCCAGCGCGGGATCGCGCACGTTCACCACCCGCCAGGTCACGCCGGTGGCCTCACCCCGGTGATCGTCTATCGCGATCACCCGCCGGACCCGCTCGGACGCTGCTAGCTTGACCGCCAGCGCATGACCGAGCCCGCGCGCGGCACCGGTGATCGCGACGACGGGGCCGTCACCCTCCGGGCGGTCCTCGCCGGGACTGCCCTGAGGCTCGGTACGCCGCCGGCGAACCTGGGCGTTGGGGATGGTCAAGGTAGGCTGCTCCTTAGAGACTTATTCAAAACTAGTCCCGCGTGCCTGATGTTCAGGTCTGTGATCTGGAGTAACTAGCTAACCACTCGGAGTTCTGAATAAGCCTCTTGGGTAACGTGACCGACATGACCCTTCCATCCTGCCCGAAAGGCTGCGAAGATGGCTGACCCTCCCTTCGGCTTCGGGTTCGGGTTGCCTGACGACCCGGACAAGGGCCAGGGTGATCCAGAGCAGACTCCTGGTGGGAGTGATCCTGCCCTGGGGCCGTTTGGCGCCCTGGGCGACCCACAGCAGTTCGCGGACGCGCTGCGCCAGTTCGCCGACCTGATGTCCTGGAAAGGCGGGCCGGTCAACTGGGATCTGGCGAAGAACGTGGCCCGCCAGGCCGTTGCCGCCCAAGGCGACCCGAGCGTGCTCGACGTCCAGCGCAAGCAGGTGGACGAGGCACTGCGCCTGGCCGACCTGTGGCTGGGCGACATCACGACCTTCCCGTCGGGAATCCGTGCGACCCAGGCCTGGAGCCGGTCCGAATGGGTCGAGGCCACGCTGCCGGTCTGGTCCAAGCTGTGTGACCCGATCGCCGCCAAGGCCGTCGAGTCAATGGGCGGGATGTTCACCCTGAGCCCGGAAGACCTCGGCGAGATGCCGCCGGAAATGCGCGCGGCCATGGGTGCTGTCACCGGCGGGCTGAGCAGCCTGGGCCCGATGATGCAGCAGCTCGGCGGTGCGATGGTCGGCGGGCAGACCGGCGCGGCGGTCGGCGCGCTGGCCCGTGAGGTGGTCAGCTCGACCGACGTCGGCCTGCCGCTCGGGCCGGAGGGAGTGGCCGCGCTGCTTCCCGCCGGGATCACCGAGTTCGGCCGTGGGCTTTCGGTGGACGAGGAGGAGATCCGGCTGTTCCTCGCGCTGCGCGAAGCGGCCCACCACCGGCTGTTCGCGCACGTGCCGTGGCTGCGGGCGAGCCTGCTCGGCGCGGTCGAAGAATACGCGCGCGGCATGGCGGTGGATGCCTCCGCGCTGCGCGATGCCATGCCCCAGGTCGACCTGACCAACCCGGAGGCCCTGGGTGAGGTGCTGGCCGGCGGCAGCGCGCTGTTCCACCCCGAGGACACACCGGAGCAAAAGAACGCCCTGGCCCGGCTGGAAACCGCGCTCGCCCTGGTGGAGGGCTGGGTAGCCACCGTCGTGGACGCGGCGGCAGGTCACCGGCTGCCGCACGCCGACGCCCTGGCCGAGGCGATCAGGCGCCGCCGGGCGACCGGTGGCCCGGCCGAGCGGACCTTCGCCACCCTGGTCGGGCTCGAACTGCGCCCGCGCAGGCTGCGGGAGGCCGCGGCCATCTGGCACGGGCTCACCGAGGCGCGCGGCATCGACGGCAGGGACGCCGTGTGGGCACACCCGGACCTGCTCCCGACCGCCGGCGACTTCGACGACCCGGACAGCTTCGTCCGTGGCCAGCCGGAGCTGGACACCTCCGCCCTGGACGAGAACGGCGAACCCCCGGACGACCCCCGCGACTGATTTCCGGTATCCACAGCCGGTGGATACCGCAAACCCAGCGTGCCATTGCCGAGCCGGGCTCAGCCTGCCGTGCTGAGACCGAGGACGAGCCGTGAGTCCGCATTCTGGTGCGCGATCACCGAGATCACGTGCAGGACGGCTTGTTCCTGATAGCCCGCCGAACGCAGGTTCTCCAGGTCGGCTTCGGCCATCGCCCAGGGCTGACGGCTGAGCTTGCGGGCGAACCCGATCAGCGGTTCGTCGCCATCCTCAACCGGCGTGAGCTCGCCGAGGGCCTCGGCACCTTCCCAGTCCGCCGCCTCTTCGGCGGCAACGGAAGCCAGCAGCCGCCGCTCACGCCTGCTGATCGGCTTGTCGGCTTCCAGCACGTAGCCCCGCCACGTTTCCCAGGCCGCCCGCAACGCCTCGTTCCGTGGCCGCCGCCGGTGCCCGGCAGGCTGGCCGGATGAGGTGGACCGGTCCGGCCGGGGTGCCGCAACCTGGCACCGGTCCGGCTCGAAGGCGGGCAGCGCCGTCGGATAGTCGAACTCGATACCGGTCGCGTCGGCGACCCTGGTGAAATAGTTGAACATCGAGATCACCGCGATGGCGCCCTCGATCTGCTGCTCATCGAGTCCCTGCCGGCGCGCATCCTGCACCGCTTCCCCGGTCAGTGCCCACGGCTGCGCGGTAAGCGTCACCGCGAGCGCGGCAAGAGCGCGCGCACGCGGTTCCAGGGATTCGGCATCGCCCTGCAGGACGGCCAGAGAGGTAGCGGCTCCACCGCTGGCTACACGCAGAAACTCTGCGTGAGCGGACGTTCAATAAAAGCACTGGTTCGTCCGCGACGTCGCACTCGCCAGCAGTTCCCGGTCGGCCCACGGCAACTGGCTGGCCGCCAGCGCACCGGACACGCCGAACGTCCGCTTCAGCAGTTCCGGATCGAGGCTGTGCGCGCGGATGATCCCGGCCGCGTCCCCGTGCGGCGCACGGTACACCGGCGGCATGGGCCGCCCATCCATCGCAGCATAGGCATCAGCCAGCGCGCCCGTCGCTTCTGCCTGCGAGATCATCCCCAGCCACGCCATGGCCAGATATTTTCATCCGCCGCGACCCTGGGCAAGACGCCGCCCCGAACCGCGCAAGACAAGAGAATCCCGGTATCCCGGCCCTCAGTCCGGCAGCCCTACGGGTCGCTTGCCGCCGCCCGCAGCCTGCCGTACTCCTCCGCCAGAGTGGCCGCGTTCCAGTGCGCGTTGAGGCCGCTGGGATTGGGCAGTACCCACACCCTGGTAGCGCCGAGGCCGCGCTCCTGCCTGCCGACGGCCGCCCCGCGCTCGCCGAACGCCACCCGGAACGCCGTCACTCCCACCACCGCCAGCCAGCGCGGCCGGAACACCGCCACCTTGGCCGCCAGCAGTTCGCCCCCGGCCAGCAGTTCGGCTGCGGACAGTTCGCCGGCGCGTGCAGTGGCGCGCGCCACGACGTTGGTGATGCCCAGGCCCAGGTCCAGGATCAGTTCCTGCTCGGCGGGATCGAGCTGGCGGGCGGTGAACCCGGACCGGTGCAGCGTCGGCCAGAACCGGTTGCCGGGGCGGGCGAAGTGATAGCCCACGGCGGCCGAGTACAGGCTCGGGTTGATGCCGGAGAACAGGACACTCAGCCCGGGGCGCACCAGGTCGGGGATGGTCCGGTTCCTCGCCGCGGCGAGTTCGGCCGCCGTGGGACGGGGAGATGGGGCGTCGCTCGGCATCCAGCCATGGTGCCACCAGCACGGACAGCGAGAGTGTCGTTCCCCGCTGTCATGCTGACGCCATGAGACTGGCGCTGAAGCCCGGGCTGGCCCGGGTGTGGCGGGACAGCGACACGCTGCAGATCGGGATCGACCCACGCCGGGCCGTGGCCATTTCCGGGGCCGGCCATGCTGCTGCCTTGATCGGCTTACTGGACGGCAGCCGGGACCGGGCGGGAATGATCGCCGCAGCCGGTGAGCATGGCATCAGCGCCGAGGCGGCCGACGAGTTGATCAAGCTGCTCGCCGCCGCGGGTGTGCTCGACGAGTTCCCGGCGGGTGCGCTGCGCGCCGTGCCGGACGGCGTCCGCTCCAGGCTGGCACCCGAGCTGGCCACCACGTCGCTCGCACACGGCGACGGCGATGGTGGCGCTCGCTCGCTGGCCCGCAGGGATGCGGCCTACGTGCGGGTCTACGGCGCGGGGAAGGTCGGGGCGACGCTGGCGGCCCTGCTGGCCAGCTCCGGGATCGGGCACGTGACCTGCCGGGATACCGCGACGGCGTTCGCCGCCGACCTGACACCCGGTGGGCTGTGCGAGGCGGACATCGGCGCGCCACGGCAGTCTGGCGCGGCCCGCGCCATCAAAAGCGCCGCCCCGCAGGTCCGCACCGAGGACGACGCCGGGCGGCCGGACCTGGCGGTGCTCACCGGCCAGCATGGCCCGGAACTGGCCGCCACGCTCATGTCCGGCGGCGTGCCGCACCTGAGCGCCGCCGCGGGCGAGGCGATCGGCGTCGCCGGGCCGCTGGTCCTGCCCGGCCGCACGGCCTGCCTGCGCTGCCTGAACATGACCCGGGCCGATGCCGACCCGCAATGGCCGCTCGTGCTCGCCCAGCTCACCGGCTGCCAGCCGGCCACGCCGGCCTGTGACTGCGTCCTGGCCACCTCGGTGGCGGCACAGGCCTGCGCGCAGGTGCTGACGTTCATCGACCGGCGCGGAAAGGCCGACGCCGTCATCAACGGAACGCTGGAACTGGTCCTGCCCGGCTGGCAGTGGCGCCGCCGCACCTGGCTCCCCCATCCGGCCTGCGGCTGCGGAGCGGCCACCTACCCGACGGGCCGCCAGGCGCGCGTTCGCGCATCGGGCAGCGGTGACGGACAATGTTGATCGTGAATGACATGCCGCGCCGTGCCGTCACCCGGTCCGCCAAGCTGGCCACCTTGCCGGTTGGCCTGGCCGCGCGTACCGCCCTTGGCATTGGCAAGCGGATCGGCGGCCGCCCGGCTGAGATCGTCGCGGGTGAGATCCAGCAGCGTACGGCCGAGCAGATCTTCAGGGTCCTGGGAGAGCTCAAGGGCGGGGCCATGAAGATGGGCCAGGCGCTGTCGATCTTCGAGGCGGCGCTGCCACCCGAGCTGGCCGGCCCATACCGGGCGACCCTGACCAGGCTGCAGGAATCCGCGCCGCCGCTTCCGGCCCGCACCGTGCACCGGGTACTCGAAGAGGACCTCGGCGAGGACTGGCGCGACCAGTTCACCGAATTCGACGACCGGCCAGCCGCCGCCGCTTCCATCGGCCAGGTGCACAAGGCCATCTGGCAGGACGGGCGCGAGGTAGCGGTCAAGATCCAGTACCCAGGCGCGGGCAAGGCGCTGCTCAGCGACTTCACCCAGCTCAGCCGGGCCGGGCGGTTGTTCGGCATCCTCATGCCCGGGCTGGACGCCAAGCCGTTGCTCGACGAGCTGCGCAACCGGGTCGCCGAGGAACTCGACTACCACCTCGAGGCGCAGTCACAGCAGGCCTTCGCCGACGCCTATGCCGGCGACCCCGACATCTACGTGCCCCCGGTGGTGCTGGCGACCGACCACGTGCTGGTCACCGAGTGGATGGACGGCACCCCGCTTTCGAAGATCATCAGCGATGGCACCAAGGAGGACCGGGACCGGGCCGGGATCCTCCTGGTCAGGTTCCTGTTCTCCGGGCCGGCCAGGGCCGGGCTGCTGCACGCGGACCCGCATCCGGGCAACTTCCGGCTGCTCTCCGACGGGCGGCTCGGCGTGCTCGACTTCGGCGCGGTGGACCGGCTTCCCGACGGGTTCCCCCCGTTCATCGGGAAGCTGCTGCGGATCATGCACGACGACGGCGAGATCGAAGAGGTCGAGCACGAACTGCGGGTGCAGGGCTTCCTGCGTGAGGGCATCGAGGTGGACCTCGACGCGCTGCGGGCCTTCCTCGCACCGCTGGCCGAGCCGTCCAGCGTGGAGACGTTCAAGTTCAGCCGCGAGTGGCTGCGCGGTGAGGCGGCCAGGGTGACCGACCTGAGGCCGTCCAACATCTCCCGCCGGTTCAACGTGCCGCCCTCCTACGTGCTCATCCACCGGGTCTCGACGGCCGGCATCGGCGTGCTCTGCCAGCTGGAATGCGAAGGGCCGTTCCGCGCCGAGGTCATCACATGGATGCCGGGCTATGAAACCGCCGCCGAAGAAAACACATCAGAACAATAATCAGCGCCGCTCGCCAGGCCCCTGTTGGCCGGTCTGGCGAGCGGCGCCGATGTGATTTGCCGGGGCGAATTCTTTTACCAGGCCGGCACAGTGCCTTTTTGAATTCGCATTATGCACAACTACACTGCCAGGTTACCGTGGCCGTGACGAGCCCGATCGCCGGCCCGGACCCGCCGGGCCCGCACTGCCGATGCGGTTTTGCATAACGCTCAGGGCCGGTCACAGCTCCGCCTCCAGTTGCTGCCGGAGCCTGGTGGCTTCGACCCAGGCCCGGCCCATCTGCCGCTCGGCGCGCGCCATCCTGCGCTGCGTTCGGCGCAACGCCCGCACCCGCGCCGCATTGCGCTGCTCCACCGCCTGCTCCAGCCTTTCCTG
>Ga0070733_10001022_pt1 | contig 21309 bp, 19 predicted proteins | sample Coa_R1_9_FD_66450 | JGI IMG/M metagenome (GOLD analysis project Ga0070733, IMG submission 66450) | Surface soil microbial communities from Centralia Pennsylvania, which are recovering from an underground coalmine fire - Coalmine... | ecosystem: Environmental > Terrestrial > Soil > Unclassified ... | reverse complement strand
CCCGCTGCTCCGGCGAAAGGTAGCTGAAAACGTGACCTTGCTGCAGATCGGTTCCTCGCATGCGCGTCTTGTACCACGACTTCTCCTATTCAAGGAGAGTTTTTCAGCAGCCTGCTAGACGCTGCGCACTCGAGCGGCATCGTCCACCGGGACATTAAGCCCGCAAATATATTCGTAACGACGCGCGGCCAAGCCAAGATCCTCGACTTCGGGTTAGCGAAGCTGACGCCGGGAAGCGCTGGCGGCACGCCAATCGGGGTGGCCGCCAAGACGGCGGCGCTACGGCCCACGGCGTCATTTGATCGCGAGCAGCTCACCAGTCCTGGCGTGGCGATGGGCACGGTCGCCTACATGTCGCCCGAGCAGGCCCGAGGCGAACAACTCGATGAGCGGAGCGACCTGTTCAGCTTCGGTGCGGTCCTCTACGAGATGGTTACAGGGTGCCAGGCCTTCGGAGGCAGCACGACGGCGGTCATCTTTGATGCGGTCCTTAATCGGTCACCTGCATCCCCAGGGAGTCTGAACCCTGAGCTCCCTCCTAGACTCACGGAGATAATCAGTAAGGCATTGGAGAAGGACCGAGAACTGCGCTACGAGCGCGCTTCCGAAATGCGGACGGACCTGAAACGCCTGAAGCGCGACACGGATTCGGGACGTTCGAGCGCGCGCGCGGCCGCGGCGGAAGTCGCGGCGCCTGCCGGCCGTCCTAAGAAGCGATGGCCGGCTCGGTCGATAGTCGTCGGTGTCGTGGCCACATTTGGCGCTCTGGTTGTAGCTTACTCGCTCAGACCCGTGCTGCCGCCACCTAAGACCTCAAACTATACGCGCATCACGAATGACAGCCGAGAGAAGGTTTTCATCACCAGCGGTTACTGTTGCGCACCTGTACTGCTTACCGACGGGGCTCGGATATATGTCCAGGAAAGTATTGGAGGCCACGCATCTATTGCCGAGGTCTCTGCCGCAGGTGGAGAAGCGGTACCGATTTCAACGCCCTTCCAAAACGTCATGCTTTGGAACACTTCACTCGACCGATCTGAGCTTCTGGTTGGTAGCTTCAGCAGCGCTGAAATGGAAGAGCCGCTCTGGAGTTTGCCAGCGCTGGGCGGAACTCCTCGCAGGCTGGGCGACCTCATCGGTCACGACGCGGCTTGGTCCCCGAGCGGGGATTTGGTCATCGCAACCGGTAACGAGCTACACATCGCCAAGGCTGACGGCAGCGGGGCCCGCAAGCTTGTGACCGTAGCTGGCTTCGCAAGCTGGCTACGCTCGACGCCCGACGGACGCGCCCTGCGCTTTACGGTAAATGAGATTCTAAACTCCAGAAGTTCGCTTTGGGAGGTTGCCAGAGATGGAAGCAACCTTCACCCCTTGCTCCCCGGGTGGAACAACCCACCAGAAGAGTGGGGCGGCAATTGGACTTCGGACGGGAAGTATTTTGTGTTTGAATCCACGCGCTTCGGGAAAACTGACATCTGGGCAATAAGGGAGAGAAGTGACCTCTTCCGAAAGTCCAGTCGAGAACCGGTGCAGGTGACTTCAGGTCCGATGAACTTTCATGCGGCCGTGCCCAGTGTGGACGGGAAAAAGCTTTTTGTCATCGGGGAACAGCGGCGCGTTGAGCTGGTTCGCTATGACTCGAAGTCCGACCAGTTCGTGCCTTACCTTGAGGGGATTTCGGCCGAGGGAGTGAGCTTTTCGAGGGACGGCCAGTGGGTCGCTTATGTTGCATACCCGGAAGGAACTTTGTGGCGCAGCAAAGTGGATGGCAGCGAGCGGTTGCAGCTCAGTTTCCCCCCCACCCAAGCCCTGTTGCCAACCTGGTCTCCCGACGGAAAGCTAATCGCCTTTGGGAGGGTGGAACCTGGCAAGTTAATGAGGCTTTGTGTGGTTCCGCATCAAGGCGGTAGCCCGGAAGAACTACCAACCGGTGAGGGTAGCGCGGGCCTTGGGTTCTGGTCGCCCGATGGTGGTTCGATATATTTTTCGGGTGTTCACTATGGGAAGCAGGGAGAATTGATTGGGTGGATCAGGTCGTTGGATTTGAAAACGAAGCAGATTTCTACGGTACCAGGCTCCGAGGGTACGGTCTATTTGGCCGGCTCCCCCAACGGGCGCTATCTCGCTGCGGGCTCCGCGGATTCGCACAAGCTGGTGCTGTTCGACTTGGTGACCGGGAAGTGGTCGGAACTCGCCAAGACAGACGTAGGATACCCGACCTGGTCTTTAGACGGAAAGTACGTCTATTTTGACACGGGTCTAGGAAAGGAAAAGGCGATCTATCGCGTCAGCATCGCGGATCGGAAGCTCGAGCGCGTGGCCAGCTTGAAGAACTTGCGGCGCGCGATGGGGAGTTGGGGCCTGTGGAGCGGCGTGACACCCGACGGTTCTCCTCTGGTTCTGCGCAACGTGGGCAGCCAGGAAATCTACGCTCTCGACTGGCAGGCCCCATGACGCACTGATCGCGCCTCCTGCGGTGCTATGGTCGAACCCCAGATGACTCAGTCAAGCGGCATCTCCCTGGCGACGCCCGACAAACTGAGGTAACCGCAACAAAATGCCTTTCATCGCATGCAGGCCCTGGGCTTCCGTAGTAATATCGTCTCCCTTCGGTCATGTGTTTGCCAGGAAGCCTTGCCTTGAATCTGTTCCTCTCCCTGGGCGGCCCCAACTTCATTTGAGTTGCCCCCCTGGGTCATTTCGGGTCAAGGTACTCCGAAGAAATCCTTCACGAGAATAATACTCTCATCCGACTACTCCCGAACGCCGGTGTGTTGACCGGACACCCTTTCCTCCTCTATTGTTTCAGACTCGGAAGCTCTGGAACATGAGATAACTCGCTGGCCATCGTCCGTCCTCCTCGGCCCCGAAGGGCAAAGACAGACGTTACCAACTTCGGTCAGACGAAATGACGCAGGCTTGCCGAAACCTCACGGTTCGTCACACGACCGCAACTCACCTGCTTCGCGCCGGTGTCGATCTCAACACGATCAGGGCATGGCTGGACCATGTCTCACTGGATACAACGAATATCTATGCGGAAACACACCTGGCAATGAAAGCGAAGGCTCTGACTGCCTGCGATCCGGGAGGAGGGAGGCGCCGAAAAAAGAGGTGGCGAGACGATCCTAACCTAATGGAGTTCTTGCGAAAGCTCTGAAGGCGAGCTAGCAACGTGTTCTTCCGATTACGTTGCGCGGAGGGTTGAAGGAGTGATAGGTTGGGTGAACCAAGGGTCCAAACCGAAAATATAGGCTCCTTCCTTGCGAAGTGGCCATGAGCGAAGTGAACAAGCCTACCAAGGACATCAATCCGGGAACTTCTCCAGCGCAAGCCGATAGCAGTGCGTTGCCGAATCCCCACTCCGCCGCCACCCTCGATACTTCCGGATTGGCGTCGCCCGCTCCCCCCGCCGGCTCTGCAGCCGGCCTCACGCCAGTGGAACGAAAATCCCTGGGGCCATATCGGCTGATTCAAAAGCTCGGCGAAGGCGGCATGGGACAGGTGTGGCTTGCTGAGCAGACGGAACCGGTGCGGCGGCAAGTTGCACTGAAACTCATCAAGGTCGGCATGTACGACGATGCGGTGCTCAAGCGCTTCCAGTCGGAGCGGCAATCACTGGCCATCATGGACCATCCCTCGATTGCCAAAGTGTTTGACGCCGGCTCGACTCCCGACGGCCAGCCCTACTTCGTAATGGAGTACGTGCAGGGCGTTCCCATTACGGACTTTTGCGACCAGAAACGGCTAAGCATTCGGGAACGGCTCGCGTTGTTCATCAAGGTGTGCGAGGGGGTACAGCACGCGCATCTGAAAGCCATCATTCATCGCGACCTGAAGCCGGCGAACATCATGGTGGTGGAGGTGGATGGGAAGCCGGTGCCGCGCATCATTGATTTCGGACTGGCCAAAGCGGCCTCGCCACAGACTGCCGATGAAACGATGTTGACGCGGGTTGGATCTTTTGTGGGCACGCCGGGATACATGAGCCCGGAGCAAGCGGATCCGAGCGTGCACGACGTGGACACTCGCGCGGATGTGTACTCACTGGGGGTGGTGCTCTACGTCCTGCTGACCGGCTCTTTGCCGTTTGACCCTAAGAAGTGGCTGAATAAGCCGATACACGAAGTGCTGCGGCAAGTCCGCGAAGATGAACCGCCGCGGCCCAGCACGAAGATCGGAATGGAGAAGAAGTCGTCGTCGGCCAACGCGGAGATGCGGCGGATGCAGCCCCGGCAGTTGGTGAGTTTGCTTCACGGTGATTTGGACTGGATCACCATGAGGGCGCTGGAAAAAGACCGCGCACGGCGCTACGGAACGCCCTCGGACCTGGCGGCAGACATCACACGATATCTCGATCATCAGCCGGTGGTGGCTCGACCGGCCAGTGCCGGGTATCGCTTGCAAAAGTACGTGCGCCGTCACCCTATCGCAACGGCTGTGGCCACGGGGCTGGTGATGCTGATTGGCGCATTTGTGGCGGTGCAGGGCGTACAATTGCGCCGCACCAAGGTCGAACGCGACCGCGCGAACCGTGAGCGGGACCGCGCCACCCGCATCACGGACTTCATGACCGGAATGTTCAACGGAAGTATGTACTTTACGCAAACCAGGTCATTTAGCGTAATAGTGCGATTAGGTACAGAGCCGCTTCCTCAATGGTCTGGAAGGCTTGGCCGTGTAGCGAGAGAGCACCTTCGTCGATGCTCAAGTGACCTCTGGACACGTCCGGCAAGTGCGCGGCATCCTCAGCCTTGAAACGCTGCCAGTAGACGGTGTGGCCGTGCCGGTCAACATCGACGAATCTCCATTTCTCCCATTCCAAATGAAAAGAGGACTCAGATGTTGACGTGAATATGCTGCCCCTGTGATCTAAGCGGCGACCGTCCGCTTTGGCGCATTCGGCCCGAACGATGGCGACCAGCTTCGCCCACGTCCCATCGCTTTCTTCAGCGTTAATGTCGTCTACAATCTGGCCAATAACCATCTGTATTCTCCGAGTGCAGATTTTAGAGCGAAAGTCAGACGAAAGTCAAGCGACAGGCGAATTCTCGCGGCTCGCAAAGTGCTGATTCTATGGCCAATATAGTTGCTCTCAGTTCAACTTTGTACTTGACAAACGCGTGCGCCAAGTATAGAATTCCAGCATGAGTAAACGATCTGAGCTTTCCAAGTCGGAAGTCATCAAGGCGCTTCCGCTGGCCTGTTCCGACGAACTGGCCGCTGTAGAGTTTATCGAAACTCTGCGCTGGGGCAAGAGTCCCGGTTGCGTTCATTGCGGCTCGGTGGAAGTCTACAAGATGCTCGACCCCAAGACCGGAAAGCGCAACAAGCGATTCCTCTGGCGCTGTCGGGATTGCGGGAAACAGTACACGGTGCGCATCGGCATGGTCTGCGAGGAATCCCGCATCCCGCTTCGTCATTGGTGCTATGCTTTCTGGCGCGCGGGCACGTCCAAGAAGGGCGTGGCTGCTCTTGAAATCATGCGCCAGTGCCAGATTAGCTATAAGTCTGCCTTGTTCCTCATGAATCGGATTCGGTTCGCCATGGCCCCGGACGCCGACAACCCGAAACTGACGGGCACGGTCGAGTGCGACGAAACCTATGTTGGCGGGAAGCCGCGCTACAAGGGTAACAACAAGCGCGGACGCGGAACGAGCAAGACTCCTGTGTTTGCAGCGGTCGAACGCAATGGCCAGATTCGACGCCGGGTCGTCGCCGATGTGACCGGCGAAACGCTGAAAGATGCTATCCGCGAAGAAGTCGATGCGCAGGCGCGGATCGTCACTGACGACTACCTCGCATACCGGGGCATCGGCTCGGAGTACGCAGGCGGCCACGAAAGCGTCTGCCATTCCACCCGTGAATACGTGCGCGGTGACGTTCACACGAATACCGCCGAAAGCTCCTTTGCCCTTCTCAAGCGCGGCATCATGGGCATCTACCACAACGTCAGCCGCGAATACTTACACCGCTATCTGTGGCAAGCCGATTTCCTGTGGAACAACCGCGCCATGAACGACGGTGAGCGTACGGCTCTGGCCGTTCGGTCAGCCGAAGGCAAACGGCTGAGGTACAGGATGCCAACCGCGTGAATGTGATGGAGATTTGTGTTGGGAAGGATTGTGATTAGTTTAGAGTGGACTGGGAGAGATCGCATGGCCGACGACTGGGTCAGCAAATATTTTGGGACTCGAAAGCGCGAAGAGGATAAAGAAGCGGCAGACGCGCGTCGAATGGATTTGGCCAAGGCTGCCTCACCCACTTTGTTCAGAGATTTGGCGCTCAGGGTTCAACGGGACGTGGACTCCTTCCAAAAAGAACGCAGCGATACAGGAATTAAGTTCGAGTACATGACGCCTCACGCTTTTCTGGTAAGACAGCAGAAGTATCCAGCCGTCACTTTGGAAGTCACGCTTAGTCTGCTTTGCGTTCACTACGCTTATACGTTCCAGGCTGATCACGCAAGCGATTCTGAGACGAAAGAAGGAGACCTCTTGATGTCCGCTGACCTTCAGGGCCGCGTTCAACTGAAGAAAAACGGCAAGCCTTTCACCGACCACTCGGAGACCTCGGAGTTTTTGCTGACGCCTCTTTTTGACTATGCAACAAGTTAGCCGCACTCCGCCCGCTGAGTATTGCCGACACTGCGGCAATGTCGGACCGCCAGCCGAGGAATGCGAGAGGCACTACGGGCCAGGATTTATCCTGCTCTTTGCTCTTTTCATTGTCTCCGTGGTTGGATTCATTCTGCTGTTCATCGAACACGATTACACGGCTTGCGTTTCAACGGCTCTGTTTGGCATTCTGCCGTGGCTGATCTATCTAGCCCGTGGGCTTCACAAGAAGTGGTACATCGTGTGTGAGAAGTGCCAAACGCGGGGAACCCTTATCCCGCTCGACTCTCCGGTCGCACGCGCCAAATTGAAGACGGCAAGAGAAACCAAATAGCGCGAAGGCCAAGACGGGAAGACTATGCGGAAAAAGCACGCGCGTCCTGTAAAGCCGAAGGCCAAGCCCGGCCCGAAGCCGCAGTACCTCAAAATCGACGGGGACTGGCGAGACGCGCTCAAGCGGGCCATTCAGAAGAAGAAGCCAGCGGAAGGCTGGCCGAAGTAGCGTTACGAGATGGAGTTAACGACCGGCTCCAACCTACTCCAACTCACTCCAAGAATTTGCGTAAAGTACATACTTCCGATGTTCAATGTGTCGGACCCGAGCGAAGCGCGCGGCAATACCATTACCGCCCGCGAAATTCTCGACAAAGCCTCAAAGGACATTGGCACTGGCCTCGCGAAAGATCCGGAAGCTCAGGCGCAGATGATGCAGGTCATGGGGAACGTGTACAGCGACCTCGGACTCTACGCCCGCGCTCAGCCACTCTTGGAGCGCTCCGTCGAAATTAGCAAGCGGGTCCTCGGGCCGGAACATCGGGAAACACTAGATTCGAGGAACGACTTGGCCGGTATTCTATGGCGGGAGGGCCACTACGCCGAATCCGAGAAGTTGAGTCGGGAAACGCTCGAGATCTCCCGCCGTGTCCTCGGGCCGGAGCATCAGGAAACGCTAGCTTCGATGAACATCCTGGCGCTTGATCTGGATGACTCGGGCCACTTCGCCGAAGCGGAGAAGTTGGAACAAGAAACGCTCGACATCCAGCGCCGTGTCCTCGGGCCGGAGGATCCGGGCACAATAAATTCGATGAACAACTTGGCGAATACTCTGTGGCACGAAGGCCATTTCGCGGAAGCGGAGAAGTTGAATCGGGAAACGCTCGACATCCGCCGCCGCGTCCTGGGTCCGGAGCATCCGGACACACTAAATTCAATGAACAACTTGGCGCTTTGTCTGTTGGATTTAGGCCATAACGCCGAAGCGGAGAAGTTGCGTCGGCAAACGCTCGACATCCAGCGCCGCGTCCTGGGGCCGGAGCATCCGGAGACGCTAAAGTCCATGAACAACTTAGCGGTTGTTCTGTCTCGCGAAGGTCGCTACGAAGAAGCAGAGAAGTTGAATCGGCAAACGCTCGGTATCCGCCGCCGTGTCCTTGGACCGGAGCACCCGGACACGCTAAAGTCGATGGGCAACTTGGCCGATGTTCTGTCGAGCGAAGGTCACTACGCCGAAGCCGAGAAGCCGTTGCGAGATTCGCTCGACATCAAGCGCCGCGTCCTGGGGCCGGATAATCCGTCAACGGCTGCTACCGTCTACAACCTCGGCTGTATGGAAGCACGCAGAGGAAATCGCACGGAGGCACTGTCGCTTTTGCGACAAGCGATTGACCACGGGCTTTCTCCATCCGGCGCGCTTGGCATGGAAAAGGACAACGATCTCAATCCCCTCCACGGCGACCCGCGCTTCACCGCTCTGGTTGCCTATGCCAAAGAACACGCCGCGGCAGCCCCAAAGCCAAAATAGACTTGAACCACCCCCAAGCTCGGCAATCGCCAAATTCCTTGCATGCCTGCCGCGACAGTGCATATGCGCGTCGAGGATTACTACCAAACCTACAAGCGCTGGTGGTGCGGGCTGCACGAAAAAGGTGGAAAGCGCTACCAGCGCATTGGCAGATAGCGGATTACCCGCCGAAAGTCGCCCAGCGTTTACTAATCGACTCGCTACGGTACAATTCTAACGGAGCACCCGGAAGTGCCACGAGGCAGGAGCCCCCTCGCCCGAATACGTTCGTGTAGGATTATTTCAACAACCGTGACACAAACGTAGGACCTTTTCAGGAATCGCGACACGTATTTTCATGAATTGTGACATCGCGTGCCAGAAACCCTTTGATATCAATAGGCCCGTTTTCACTTACTCTGACAACCTACACCCGCTCCAGCAGATGAAGGCGTTCCTGGGTCCTCGAAGTCGCCATCGACCAGATTCTCGAGCATTGGCTTGAGGGGGGCGCGCCAGACCGGCCTTCATGACATCAAGCGCAGCACGCTGGCTAATCAGTTGATAGCCTTTCACTTCCCTGGCCCTGCGACGGCCATCTCAGCGGCCTGCGCGGTGGTGCAACCGCGGCGGGCTTTTGCCCGCCCACTAACCTGCTCGCTACTCAGCTTGCCTACGGCTTTCCTCCTGCCAGGGTTTGCCGCTCCGGCTATATCTGGTTCTCACAACTGTCGACCGGTGGAAAAACTTGGCAGCCGACGTGCCTGTCGCGCGCTCAGCCTCACTACGTGCTCGGTTCAGCCTGAGGAACGCTGGCCGCGCCACCTGCCTAACCCCGGGGGGCATAGCTCAATGCGCGCCGATGAACTGAAGCCCAACATGATTCTCCGCGTCCGATGTTTCCGGAGCCGGTCCAAGTGATCGTAACGATTCCGACGGGCTCGTCCGTTAAGCTGGTTGGCAAGGACCTCAACAGCGGCCAAGTCCACGAGCCGAGCCTCGACGCGGGCCAGATGGCCACACTGGAAGCCACACTTGAGAAGGCACGTTGCGACGGCGATCCCCAGAAGTTTCAACTGGAAATGGAGGCCCTCCCGTTAGGTCTCGCTTCGGGTACCACCGCCACTCTGCTCTGTCGATCGCCCGCGCCATCGTGGGCCTTAGGCAGACTCCGCAGTTGCGCACACGTGTGCCGAAGTTCATGAGTTTTTCGCAGAGCGATCTGTGACCGATGCGATGATGTTCCACTGAAATGCCGACAGGAACTGACGTCGGCAGATTAGGCAGCCACGACGGTAGGGCGGATGCCATTAGTTACGTTCCCGAGCGCCAATCGGCTCAAACCGTGGCTGGGGAGACCTCGCGCGGGTCGGTAAGGCCGGACACCCTCGCACTTGTCCCGCGAAACGGATGCCACCTTGACCTGGAAATGTGCGTGACACAGACGTTGTCTAAGCAAGCCGCGCGGAACCCTGGACGTTAAGCGAGGCCGGCTCCGTTGGGGGCATGCTCTCGTCTTGGCGTGGACCTGTGGCTCAGGTCTACGTGTCGCTTAGCCTCACCATTGAGAGCATGTAGGCATAACGACGAAGAGAGGGACAGACGGAGATGAAGGTCACCGCCGCAGACTCGCCTACGTCCGCTCTCAGGGTCTCTACTCACCGAAAAGTGTGACGGCTGCAAAACTCTCCTGAATCAAACCCTGCGCTACACGATTGCTGGAAGGCCAAGGGTTTAGTCGCGTGAGCCAGGCAAGAAGGGGAGGGGAAAATGGTTGGTGAACGAATCCGCCAGCTTCGCGAGCTTAGGGGATTCGGCTGCGCGCGTTGCTTGCAGCCTATGACTCTGAGGGGCCACCTCGGCAGCAGCGGACGGGGTCAACTGGCGGCAACTATTATAGAAGCTCCGAGCCCCGCCCCTTCCCCTCAATTATCCCAACATCTGCACCGTTCTCAAGATTGACGAGTAACAGGTCGATGCGAATGGAGCCTGTGCCGGCCCGTTTTCTGCGACGTACAGACGTTGCAGCCTCGCCGTCACGATATTGGAGGCGCTGACCCAGGCGGTGTAGATGAGAATGCCGCCTCCGGCCATTCGCCGCTCCAAGGCGTTTCGGCAGACCTAGAGCCTAGGCCCGGCCCGTTTCATGTGGCGGGAAGGACCCGCCACCAAACCGCAGAAGATTTACGGCACGTTCACGAGGTAGCCGGAAACACTCACACTGCAAAATCCAGATGCGGAAATCGCGGTCACGTTGCACTGGACCGATACGTTGGTTGAGGGATCGGCGTACAGGCGTGTCTGCTGGCCGGCAGCGGAAGTCGTAACAGAGCCGTTGTCGAAAATAAAATTGAACGGGAGAATGTAACCCACGGTGATCCCACCTTGCGCCACCCCGAAGGACACAAACTCGCCCTTGGCCGGGCTGGGGAGGACGGCAAACATGTTTACAAACTCGATAACTAACTCCTTCCCAGTCGGAACTACGATGGATGTCGTATCTGTGCAGGAACTAGTACCGCCTGTAAAACTGCAGCCCCAGCTACTCTGGAAGGGCTGCCTGGCTGCGTTGTCAGCATCCCGGAAACTGGCGCCCGGCGCCAGGCTCACGCTCGGCGTTCCGCTGATGCTAACGGTCGGCGTCCCACTGATGCTGACCGCCGGCAGGGTCCCAACGTTCACGGTCGGCGTGCCGGTGATGCCGACGTTCCAAAGGCCGCTCTGTGCGGCCTTGGCGCTGACCGTCCCGGAAACTGGTAAGGGCGTGTTCACGACGATAACGTTCGATGGGCCGGGCCCCGCCGCGCTCTGGGGCGGGTCAGTCAGTCCGATCAATCCCGCCAGACCAGCGAATGCCGCAACCACGAAGAGACCGTTCCGGAGCTTCTTCGCGGGCAGCCCTTTTCCGTAGGCCGCTGCGGCCAAAAGAGCATGCTTTAAGATTTTCATGGTAATTCTCCTTTGGAGTTTGATTTATTGCGTCTCTCTGTTGATCTTGGGCTCGGCTGGGTCCGGACTTTCGCCTCTTTGGCGGCTGCGTATTCCTTCATTTGCCGCTCCAAGGCGTTCCGGCAGACGTAGAGCCACCCCTGGGCTGTTTCCTCCCCGTGCAGCTCCCCTGCCTCGAGCCAGGCGGAAATGGTGAGGGAGGGAACGGCGGCCCACTCGGCGGCGCGCTCGGGTGACGGCATCTCGACTTCGGCGGCGCAGGCCCCGCACCAGGCTCGAAACGCAGTAGGACGCCGCCGCACGGTCGTCACCTCATAGGTTTCGATTCGAATGCTAGCGGTCCGCTTGGATTTCACCTTCCCTCCGTAGAGGCGGCTTGATGCCGCCACTGTTCGATAGTGGGGGGACACCCGCCGCTACGAACCACCACTAAGAGCGGCCTGTCACCGTCTCCGGCGACTCCGTATTCCTTCAGCGATGACCTGCCTAAACCCTTGGTCTTGAATCGCGGGGCATCTTCGGTGACGCCGGCTTGAAAAGTCTTCAGAAAGGGTCTAAGATTTTCTCAATTCTTCTAAGCGGCGCTAACCGTATGGGAAGCAGGGATTTCTACGACTTTGGCCCCTTCCGCCTGGACGCGCGCAAGCGTCTCTTGCTGCGGGGCGGCCAGCTGATAGCTCTCACGCCCAAGGCTCTCGAGACCCTCCTGCTGCTGGTCGAAAACAGCGGCCGAGTGCTTGAGAAAAAAGAGCTGATGAATAAGCTGTGGCCCGAGGCTTTCGTCGAGGAGGCCAACCTCGCGCAGAACATCTCATTGCTGAGGAAGGCTTTAGGCGAGAGTCCCAGCGACCATCATTACATCGTCACCGTACCCGGCCGCGGATACCGGTTTGTGGCGCAGGTGCGAAGGACAGACCAACGGGCCCGTGCTCGATCTGCCCTGGGTGGAAGGGCAAATTGCAGTTGCGGTAGGAGTCGACCCCGACCTGGGAAAGCCGTTGCTCCCCGCTCGCCGGACAAGCTACAAGGACCCCTTCCATCGGGCGCCTTCATGGCGTTGGATACTCGCTCTGGTCGGACTGGGTGTCGGGCTCGCGGCCTTGCTCCTTGCCCTGAATGTGGGCGGATTCAAGGACCGCCTGTTGGGCACGCCGAAGGTCGGCCCCATTCGCTCCCTGGCAGTGCTGCCGCTCGAAAACCTATCTGGCGATCCCAATCAGGAGTACTTCGCCGACGGGATGACCGACGAGCTGATTACGGAGCTGGCAAAGATCGGCGCGCTGCGGGTGATTTCACGAACTTCGTTCATGCGTTACAAGCGAACCCGGAAGCCGCTGGCGGAAATCGCCCGCGAACTGAACGTCGATGCGGTGGTCGAAGGGACGGTGATGCGCTCGGGTGAAACTGTCCGCATCACCGCGCAGTTAATCCACGCGCCGAGCGATCGCCATCTGTGGGCGAACGCTTACGAAGGAAGGATCGACGACGCGGTCGTCCTTCAGGGCGAGGTGCGGAGGCGATTGCCGATCAGGTGCGAGTTAAACTTTCTCCCGACGAGCGCGAGCGGCTGCGTAAAGTGAAAACCACAAGTCCGATGGCCCATGACGCCTACTTACGCGGGCGATTCTACCTCAGCGAAGACTCGGGACACAAGGCGCTGGACGAATTTAATCGAGCCATTTCATTGGATCCAACTTACGCTCCAGCCTACGCCGGCTTGGCGGATACCTATTCATTGGCAGGCCTGCTCTATTCTTTGCCGCCACGGGAAGCGCTTCCCAGAGCCGAAGCGGCGGCGAAGAAGGCGCTGGAGCTTGACGACGGACTTGCGGATGCACACGCGGCGCTCGGGTATATCGAGCTGGTCTACGACCTGGACTGGGTGGCATCGAACCGGGAGTTTTACCGCGCGCTGTCCCTGAACCCGAACGATGCGGTGGCTTACGAGTGTGTGGCCGTCCGGCTGGCCGCGCTGGGACGCGGGGATGAGGCGATTGCCGCCATGCGGCGAGCCCTCGAATGCGATCCCCTGTCGCCCGAAATCAACGCCGGCCTGGGTTGGGTCATGTACTTCGCCAGGAAATACGACCAGGCGATCAAGCAACTTGACAACACGCTTGAGCTCAATCCTGAGTTTGGAACGGCGAGGTTGTTCCTCGGCCAGGCCTATGAACAAACCGGCCAGTACGACCAGGCGATCGCCCAATTTCAAAAACTGAAGACGGATTCTCAGCTCTTGCCAACCGCTCTCGCCGCCCTGGCGCATGCCTACGCCGTTGCGGGGAGGACTGGAGCGGCGCGGAAGACTTTGGAGGAAACTAAGGCTCTGAGCCGCCGAACGCCGCTCGCTCCGTCTTTTCTCGTCCCCGTCTATGTGGTGCTCGGACAAAAAGCCGAAGCCTTCGCTAACCTCGAGAAGGCCTTCGAGGAGCGTGATTCCTTCCTGATTTATGTGAATGTGGACCCCAGGTATGACAGCCTGCGTTCCGACCCACGCTTTCAAGACCTCGTGCACCGCCTCAGGTTGCCACAATGAATCTCGAGCCCGCTCCTGACGCTTAGCTTGTCGCGGCTGCTTTTCCCGGGGAGGGAGGGCCCGTGGAGCCAGTACCCAAGCCCTTTCAGAACACGCGCATCCTCGATCCCTCGCCGAATCGATCCGAAGCTCTCTCGTGGCCACTTCCCGATAGGGGGAGATGCCATTGTGGGTAATGCCCGTTGTCGAGATGGCGCGCGAAGCGCCGGCGTCGATGCTCACTCGTGGAGTCGGGTACTTGCTACTCGGCACAGATGTCCCAGGAGCGTTCACGCGGCCGAACGCCATAATCATGCAGACAGCGACTCCTTTGTGAACCGCCACGCGCTGGCACTCGGAACCTCCAACCTTTGCGTGCCAGGTCCATCGACCCCCGCTCAAAACCGAGCGGTAGTAGTGGGAACATGTCGGCGTATACTCCCGCTGCCGGATATTCCATCCGAGGCGGGATCAGGCTTTCGCACCGCAGCGCTCATCCGCCGTCGGCGGGGCCACTCGGCGGTCCGAGCCTTCTTGTGTCTGTGTCCAGCGGTGGTGGTTCCTTCAAGGGCCGCGATGGCTTGGTTGAGTCGGTCTCGCTCCGCCTTCAGTTCGGTCAGAATCGTGTCCAGTGTCAAGGGTAGCTCCTCTCATTGCGGTGTCAAACTCACCTATGCAAGACTCAGCTCGCGTCTGTCTTTCTGGTCGGGGCTACTCTCCTGCTGGCGCGGGGGAGTAGCCGGTGCTCTTGTCCTGACGCACGTTCTTTCCCGCCTGCCGGGCCACCAAGGTCGTTCCCATGGTGACTGTGAAATCTGAGTGTTCCTGCTCTGCGTTATATCCAAGGGGGCCGGGCCCGTTCGCGGGTTTAGGGAGGCTGTGTCGGCCCTTGTGGGTCGCTCAATGTCTGAACAAGACCATTGCGAAGCATTTCGGTCTCTTGGTCGTCCTTGTTGGCTTTAATCCGCTGGAACTGTTCTCGCGCTCGTGAGGCGTCCTCGCTGCGGCCAACACTTCTGTACAGAATCGCCAAGCGGTACCAGGCATCCGAAAAGCTCGGATTTGCTCGGACGGCTGCCTCAAGGTCAGCGATGGCCGCTTGATTGTCGCGAAGCGCCTCGTGCGCTTTACTCTGAGCCAGGTAACAGAGGCTGCAGTGGGGAATAGTGCGATTGGCGATGGCAAGTTCTTCGAGGATTCGGTCGTACTCACGGGACTGCCGCTTCAGAGAGAGTGCGGCATGAAGATAGTAGAGGTAAGGGGATGGCCGCGGGAGGGCTAGCCCCTGTGCCGCAACCCGTTCGGCGTCCTCGAGTTTTCCATCCGAATACAGTGCATAGACCATCAGTAGCTGCGCCGGCGGAAAGTCTGGCTCCAGTTTGAGCGCCTTCCTTGAAGTCTCCACTGATTCTACTTGCTGCCCACTCAAGAGCTGGGACAGGGACAGTCCCAGAAGAAGAAACGGCGACTGTGGATTGGCGTTCACGCCGCGCTCGAGAACCTGCGTAGCCCGACGGTAATCGCGCTGCCGGACGTAGAACAGGCCGAGATCTAACGCGTAGTTCTCCTCGCGAGGGGCTCCGGCAAAAGCTGCCTCAAGGTCACGCTGCGCCTTCGACGTCTTGCCGAGGGCAGCCTCGATTTTGCCGCGTAGGTATGAACGCGCTATTTCCTCTTGTGGCGAACCGTGCGGGCTAGCCTCCAGGGCCGCCGCCGCTTCGGGCAATTTCTGCTGCGCGAACTCCGCCAGCGCCAGGTTGTAGTGCGCCTCGAAATTTTCTGGATGGTCTTTGGCACACCGGGCGAACACCTCCGACGCTTCGGCGTAGAGCTCGCTCCGCGCGAGGGCGACTCCGACACGAAGCAGAAGGTCGGGGTCGAGTTGAGGGCGATCTAGCAGCTTCCGCAGACAGTCTCGCGCCCTATCGACCTCGCCTTCGGTTAGGGCCGCCTGAATCTCCCGTGCCAACGAAACAGGGGAAGAAACATCCTGGTCTTGGATTGTTGGCGCAGCCAGGCTCAGGTGCGATACTGACGCTGCAAGGCCGCTGGCGAGTAGAGGTAAATCAAGCGTGATGAGCGAAAAGATAGCGGTAGCCACCGAGCGACACGCGCGGCCCTTCAAGCCCATGACCCCTCTGGCTCGATTGTCTGGTCTAGCCTTACCAGATTTACGCAGTCAAAGCGGATCGACCGCTCGAGTCCTCGTGCGCTGCTCCGTTCGCGTAGCTTCCCGGGCGAAGCAGCCCAACCGTTCGGAGATCGCTTCCGCCGCCTGCTTCACCGTGCCGGCTAGAGCGGGAACGCGCTCGAGCGGAATCTGACTGGTCGTCCCGGCCACGCTCACGGCTGCAACGGTCCTTTGGTGAGCGTCAAATATAGGCGCGCCGACGCAACGCAGCCCGCTCTCGTCTTCTTCATCATCAAAGGCATAACCTAATTGCCGCACCTCAGCAAGCTCTCGTTTCAGAGCACTCGTCGAGATGAGGGTGCGGTCATTGTGCCTGGGGAAGCCCTTGGCGCGAATCACCTGCTCGAACTCATCTTCAGGAAGAAATGCGATAAGGGCTTTACCGACTCCGGTGCAGTTGACGTCCAGCCTGCGGCCAATCCAGGTCGCCAGCTTCAGCAGTCCGGGCGCCTCCACTTTTTCAACGATCACCGCCTCGTTGCGTTCCAGTACCGCCAGGTGAACCGTGAGCCCGGTCTTTCTCATGAGCGACTGCAAGAACGGTTTGGCTTCCTCACGCAGATCGAGGTTCTCGAGGGCGCTCCGGCTAAGGCTCACGAGCCGCAGCCCGAAACAGTATCGACCCGTTTGAGTGTTCTTTTGCAGAAACCCCCTCCGTTCGAGGGTGTTCAAGATCAGGTGGGTGGAGCTTTTCGGAATCCCCAGCCGCCGGCTCATTTCGGAAACTGAGAATCCGCGCCTCGACTGAGCAAGGAATTCCAGGACGGTAATTGCCCGCTCGATGGAGGGTACGGCGTAAGCCTTCGATGCACTTATCATGGCCTTCCTTCCGGAATGTGTTCAACCTATTGGACGGTGGGCACCAACCGTACCAGATACCGCTTGACAGATCAACTGGCGGCCCGAATACTCGCGGCAACAGCTTGATCCATAGCGTCGGCTCGTTGGGCTGAGGGCCCGAACAACGGAGATAAACGCTAACACCGGTTGGTAACGGCTGAGCCGGGTCTCTCCTGAAGATCACAAAGGAGGCTCGCATGACTTCCCGACGAGTACTTCTTGGATTTCTGGGTTTAATGCTGCTCTATTGGAGCGCGCCTCTCGCGGCGCAACTGAATCGCGGCGCCGTCGAGGGCATCGTGACCGACACCCAGGGTGCGGTGGTGCCGGGAGTCACGGTCGTGGTGACGGATGTGGATACGAACGTGGCGCAAACGGCCAAGACCAATGGGGCCGGCTATTACCAAGCGGTGGATTTGGTCCCCGGAAACTATCGCGTTCACTTCGAGGCTTCCGGGTTCACGGCCGTGGACGTAACAGACATCAAGGTTCTAGCGGGCGCACCCACGCGGGTGGATCGTCAATTGACAGTCGGAGTTACGCGCCAGCGGATTGAAGTCAGGGCCGGAGCTCAAGTGCTCGAGACCGCGGCGTCTAACTTCAGTACGACTCTGCAATCCGACCTCATCCGTGATCTCCCTCTGGCGGGTCACGATCTGCAACAGCTCGTGTTCCTGATGCCAGGAGTCAATGTGCTGGCCGGCCCGCCCGGCAGCAATTTCGGGTTCAACAGTGAATTCGGAACTTTTCCCGACCCCACTCATATTTTCGGGTCGGATGTGTCCGTGAACGGCGGCCAGGGCGGAACCAACGCCTGGTATCTGGATGGCAATCTGAACCTGGTGGGCTTCGCTGAGAACGTCGCCGTCAATCCCGCTCCGGACGCGGTGGGAGAATTTCAGGCCATCACCAACGCCTTCTCGGCCGAGTACGGCCGCACCGGAGGAGCGGTGTTCAACACCGTCCTCAAGTCGGGGACGAACGGGCTCCACGGCAATCTTTACGAGTTCCTGCGCAATAGTGCTACTAACGCTCGAAACCCTTTCACTTCCATCGATGCTTCGGGAAATATTATTCCCCAGAACCAGCTCCGCTATAACGATTTTGGGGCCACCATCGGCGGTCCGGTGATTATTCCGCACGTTTACAACGGCAAGAACCGGACGTTTTTCTTTTTCTCCTCCGACACCAGCATTCTGCACCTGACCGGCAACAACGTCTACACGGTTCCCACTGCACTCATGCGTCAGGGGAACTTCAGCGAAGACCCCAACGTGGTCCAATCCGGGATATGGGATCCCAGCAGCACCGTGGGGCCGGACGTCAACGGACTCTTCCAGCGGACCGCTTTCGGGACGCCGGTGCCTGGGAATCCCTTCGGCGCGAACGGCTGCCTGAACACTTCGGTCGAGGCTGGAGCGGGCATGGCGACGCCGGTGGTAACTTGCAACTTTGCCACGCAGCTCCCGGCCAACCGCCTGGACACCACCGCCATGTTCTTCATCCAGTCGTTTCCTATGCCGAACCATATCGACACGACCGGGAGTTGCCCCTTGGCCAACGGTGGAGGCGTCAGTATCTGCAACAATTACCTGGGGACGGTGGGCAGCAGCCAGGACGTGAACAATTTCTCCATCAAAATCGATCACTCGTGGAGCGACAAGAGCAAATACTTTGGCGAATGGCTGTTCAGTCCCGGCAAGTACAACAACTTCCGCGTTCCCTGGACCGGGCCCACCTTTCCCATGGATTTGGTCGGCTTCAATTCCAACTACCCGCTCGATTTCGCCAATCAGAATATCGGATTGGGTAACACGTACACGATCAGCCCGTCGCTGGTGAACGAAGTCCGTGCCAGCTTTACGCGCCAATTTCTCACCACCCACCCCAACCATCCTTACCCGGACAGCATCAGCGGCCAAACGTCGGTGCAAAAGCAACTGGCGCCGATCGGCATACCGGAGGACCATTTCTTCCCCACGCCGAACTGGCAAATCACTTCGACGCCGGGCGGCGGCTACATTCCTTTCGGGCCGACGGCGTGGGTGAACATCGCGACGATGGCCGAGGCTTATACGATCCTCGACAACGTGACCAAGGTGATGGGACGGCACACGCTGAAGACAGGATTTGTCTACCGCCTGGAGCACACTGCCTACGAGAGCGGCTTCCCGACCATCTTCTCTTTCAGCGGCGGGGTCGTTCAGGATCCCAACACGGGCCTCGGCGCCAGCGGACTGACTCAATTCATGCTGGGTGCGGTCGCGAATGACGGCAACTCCACCACCGGCGTTACGTCGGCGCCCTATGAACGATATCGCTACTGGGGATTCTACGGACAGGACGATTTCCGCGTCACACCCAACTTCACCTTGAATCTGGGTCTGCGCTGGGACATCTTTGGCTTGTTCAACCTGCGCCAACATCCTGCTTCCAATTTCTGCCTGGGATGCTCCAATTCCACCACCGGATTGCCAGGTAAGGTGATTTACGTCGGAGATCCGCAATGGCCGGGAGGCGGCCAGGATGTTGCTCCGCCTCTTTATAACAACTTTGCGCCGCGAATCAATTTTTCCTGGTCGCCGTTCGCCGATCGCAAGACGGTCTTCCGCGGCGGCTACGATATTTTCTTTAGCAACGCGCTCGAGGGCATCAACGCGCCGGGACAGGGCGCTGCGAACGAGCCGGGCTGGTCGGTGGGCTACCCGTGGGTGCTGAGCGGCAACCCGCAATGCGGCGACTTCTCTGGCCAGTGCGTGGCGTTTCCGCTGAGCGATACCAGCACCAACAAGGCCAGCCTGACCACGCCTGCGTACACGCGGGTCTTGCCAGCCCAGAACCGGGCATCGCTGCTCGGGCTCACTGGTATCGATCCGTTCGTGCCGCCGAGCCGCGACCCGATGGTCCAAATGTGGAACTTCGAAATCGAGCGCGAGTTGCCCGGCAATATGGGCCTGACCATCGGCTATGTGGGCAATCACGGCGCTCATTTGCTGGGAAGCGATAAGATTTATAATTACCTTCACACGGCGGATATCCTCAAGTATCAAACTCTTTTGAGCTCCAATGTGCCCATCACCAGTGTGTATTCGGGGCAGACGGCCGCCGAGCTACAGCAGGTGTACGGGAGCTCCCAACTACCTCTGAGCGTTCTGCTGAGGCCCTATCCCTTTTACGACGCTCTGGGGAATAGCGGATTGTATTCCTTTTCGGATTTCGAAGGAAACAGCATCTATCACGGGATGAACCTGAGGGTGCAAAAGCAGACCTCCCACGGTCTCCAGTTCATTGTTGCGTACACGGTCTCGAAGCTCATCTCGAGTCCTTTTGTCGGGCAGCCGTCCCGCCAAACGGTGGACCCGATTCATTTCTCGAAGTCCGGCAACCTGGGCGGCCGAGCCGGTGAGATCGGCTTTAGCGGCGGCGGTGGCTACGGGGTTACGTACCAGAACCGCGACAACCTGAAGGTTGACCGATCCATCTCGGCTGAGGATATTCCTCAAATTCTGAACATTGCGTCAACGTATGAACTGCCCTTTGGCGTGGGAAAGCCGCTGCTTAATCACAAGGGCGTTTTGAACGGCGTGCTGGGAGGTTGGCGGCTGGCCGGCAACTTCAATGCCGAGAGTGGCACGCCGCTGGCAATCACCGGGCCCTGCGATGACCTGCAACTGTTAGAGGCCGACGACGGGTGCCGAGTCAATCTGGTCGGGAACCCGAGCTTCGGTGGAGGCCGCACTAAGGCTCAGCAGATTGCCGACTGGATCAATCCGGCCGCTTTTGAGCCCGTCTTTGGCAACGACCAAAGCTTCTGGGCCAATTACAGTCACACCGACCCTCGCGCCTGGCTGTTCGCACAGTCGGGTCCGTTGCTGCCCAATTTCCGTGCGCCCGGTTATTGGAATCTGGACACGTCTCTGGGCAAGGACTTCCACCTTGCCGAACACCAGTACTTCGAGTTCAGGTGGGATGTGTTCAATACGCTGAACCATCAGAACCTGGGCCGGCCCAGCAACAGTTTTTGCCTGCCGGTGGCCGCAAGCGGAACACCCGACCTGGTGCATCAGCCCGGCTGCCAGTTTGGGCGCATCAGCAACATCCAGACCGACCCGCGGGCGATGGAGTTCGGGCTGAAATTCCTCTGGTAACTCGCGCCGACCGGTCGTCCTACAGGCTTGCCTTGATGAAACCAGCGTTGCTCCTCGCCTGCCTCTTTCTCGCCACGTTGGCGTCGCCGGCCGAGACGCCGGTCCCGCACTGGACCACGAAGCCGTACCGGGCGCTTCTTGTCGTCGAACATTGGAACGATCCCTCGAGCGTGCTGGTGGATCATGAGAAAGACACGTTTCAGCCCGTCGCTGCGCTCCTCAAAGCCTGGTCGGTTCCCTTTGATATCCTGCGATTGGATCAGCAACAC
>Ga0070733_10001021_pt1 | contig 21317 bp, 21 predicted proteins | sample Coa_R1_9_FD_66450 | JGI IMG/M metagenome (GOLD analysis project Ga0070733, IMG submission 66450) | Surface soil microbial communities from Centralia Pennsylvania, which are recovering from an underground coalmine fire - Coalmine... | ecosystem: Environmental > Terrestrial > Soil > Unclassified ... | reverse complement strand
CCGCTCTCTTACGAGTTCGGCACGAACTGGAGCCGCTTTGCCCTGGTCGCCGGCAATGTGATTGGACCTCTGGTCGGGTACGAAGTGCTCACGGCATTTTTCCTCGAGGCGACTTTCCTGGGCGTGATGCTCTTTGGATGGAAGCGGGTGCCGCCGTGGCTGCACGTCACGGCCGCCATCCTGGTGGCGGTGGGGACCGCCATCTCGGGCTTCTGGATTCTCTCTGCCAACAGCTGGATGCATACGCCCGCCGGCTACGAGATGCGCGACGGCATCGCTTATCCCCTTGACTGGCTCCGGGTAATTTTCAACCCCAGCTTCCCCTACCGCTTCGCGCACATGATGTGCGCGGCCTACCTCACGACCTCGGTGGTGGTGCTGGGCGTCGGGGCGCGCTACCTGCTGCAGCAACAGTTCGCCGTCGAAGGCCGCACCATGATGCGCATGGGCGTCGGCATGATCGCGCTCCTGGGACCCCTGCAACTGCTGCTCGGCGATCAGCATGGCCTCAACACCCTGAAGCACGAGCCGGCGAAAATCGCCGCCATCGAGGCGCACTGGGTGAACGACGGGCCTGCTGCGCTGGTGTTGTTTGCCTGGCCGGACGAACGTGCCGAGTTGAATCGCGCCGAGCTCGCGGTGCCGCGCCTGGGCAGCCTGATTCTCGACCACGAGTGGAGCGGCCACGTCCCGGGCCTCATGGATTTCCCGCGCGCCGATCGCCCGCCGGTGGTGCCGGTGTTCTTCGCCTTCCGGGTGATGGTTGGCATTGGATTTACGCTCATCGCCCTCGGGCTCATGGGCGCGTACCTGTGGTGGCGCCGGCGCCTGTTCGATACGCGCTGGTACCTGCGCATCGCCGCCATCACCTGGCCGCTGGGGTTCATCGCTATTCTCGCCGGCTGGCTGACGACCGAGACCGGCCGCCAGCCCTACATCATTTATGGGGTCATGCGCACCGCCCAGGCGGTGTCCCCGGTGAGCGCAGCGACCGTGGCGGTGTCGCTCACTCTTTTCGTGCTGGTGTACTGCGCGGTGTTCTCCATGGGGATCTACTACATTCATAAGCTCATCGCGCGCGGACCGGCATCCGCCACGCTCGCGCCGTCCCCACTGCCGCAGGGGCTGCCCAACCGTCCGCTGTCGCTCGCGGATCCGCCCGTGGGCGACCCATCGCAGGTGCCACCGTGAATCCTGCCGGTCTTTCGGGCGCGGCTTACTGGCTGCCGCTCATCAGCGCCGGCGTCATCGGCCTCGCGGTCGCCATGTACGTGGTCCTCGATGGCTTTGATCTCGGGATCGGCATCCTCTTCCCGTACTTTCCTTCCGAAGCCGAGCGCGACCAGCTCATGAATTCCGTCGCGCCGTTCTGGGACGGCAACGAGACCTGGCTCGTGCTCGGCGGCACCGCGCTGTTCGTGGCGTTTCCGCTCGCCTATGCCGTGATCCTCCCGGCGATGTACCTGCCGGTGATCCTGATGCTCCTCGGGCTCGTGTTCCGCGGCGTCGCCTTTGAATTCCGCTGGGTGGCAAAACCGCATCATCGACGCTGGGACGTGGCGTTCGCCCTGGGGTCAAGCGTCGCCGCCTTTGCGCAGGGGCTGATCCTGGGTGGCGTGCTGAGCGGGATCCCGGTGGCCGGCGGGGCGTTCGCGGGCGGCGCGTTCAGCTGGCTCAATCCCTTCAGCCTCATGTGCGGCTGCGCACTCATCGTCGGCTACGCACTCATCGGCGCGTGCTGGATCGCCATGAAAACCTCGGCGGCTGCGGAGGCCCGCGCCCGCCGCCAGGCAAGGGTGCTGCTCGGGGCGCTGCTCGCCTTTATCGTGCTGGTGAGCATCTGGACGCCGCTGGAATTTGCGCGCGTCGCGCAGCGCTGGTTCAGCTGGCCGAACATCGTGTATCTGTCGCCCGTGCCCGCCATTACCGCGGCGCTCGCGATCATCTGCTGGCGGGCCCTGCCGGGGCGGCATCCCACGCTCGCGTTCTACAGCGCCGTAGGCCTTTTTGTCGTGGCCTTCGTCGGCCTGCTGATTTCGACCCTGCCGTATCTCGTCCCGCCCGTCATCACGCTGTGGCAGGCGGCGGCCGCGCCGCGTTCCCAGGCGTTCATGCTGAGCGGCATGGCGGTCATGATCCCGGTGATCCTCGGCTACACGGTGTTCGTGTACCGCACGTTCCGCGGCAAGGTGCGCCCGGGCGAGGGCTACCACTAGGAATTGGCCGTCGGTGGCCGCGATTTCGCGGCCGCAGGGTTTGGGGTTAGAGTCGCAATTGGGTCGCAATAACAAACAAAGGGGGCGCAATGCCCGCATTTCACTTCATCGCGTTGCATACGCTGTGGCTGCCGATCCTGCTGTCCTCGGTCATCGTTTTCATCGCGAGCTCCGTGATCCACATGGCGCCGCTGTGGCACAAGAGCGATTTCCCGAAGATGCCCAATGAAGCGCAGGTGCTGGATGCGCTGCGTCCGCTCGCCATCCCGCCCGGGGACTACTTCATCCCCCGAGCGAGCGGCATGGATGAGATGCGGACCCCGGAGTTCAAGGAAAAAATGGCGCGCGGCCCCGTGGCCGTGTTCACGGTCATGGCCAACGGTCCGATATCCATGAACCGCAGCCTCCTGCAGTGGTTCGTGTTCCTGCTGGTCGTCGGGGTATTCGTCGCCTACATCGCCGGGCACTCCCTGCCGGCTGGCACCCCCTACCTGCGGGTGTTCAAGAGCGTTGCCGTGACCACCTTCGCCGCCTATTCCCTGGCCCTGGCGGAGCTGTCGATCTGGTACCGGCGCTCCTGGACCATGACCCTGAAGTCGGCCCTGGACGGGGTGATCTACGGGCTGCTCACGGCCGGGGTTTTCGGCTGGTTGTGGCCACGCTGATCGATTGGCAAAAATCGCAGCGATTTTCGCGGACCAGGCCTGGCTTTGGCCGGCTGCGGCGGTGAGGCTGAGCCTGTGGCGTGCGTCACGCGCGCGCGGTGTTATGACCGCGACCCTTTGGATCTGCACCGAAGGGTGAGACAGCCTGCCTACAAGGGCGCCAGAAAGTTAAGAGTGCGTCACGCTTGCATGACATAAGGAATGGTCTGATACAGTCACTATCTCAAGTGCTTTCGAGGCGAGCGTGGGATCGATGAATCAGGGTCGCGGTCTTTGCATCACGGCATTTGCCGCTCTGCTGATCTTCATCAACTCAGCTGCGCGCGCCGGGAGCACCGAGGCCGAAGACGCCGCGGTGCCGACGACCGTGAAGTACTCCGCCCCCAAGGGGCTGCGCTCCGGTGCCGCGCTGGTGCTCGACACGACGCACTCCTCGGTCCTGTATTCGCACAACGCCGACGTGGCCATGCCCATTGCCTCGATCACCAAGCTCATGACGGCGTTGGTCATCATGGACGCAGGGCAGCCGCTGGATGAACCGCTCGAGGTCAGCGCCGAGGACCGCAGTTCTGGCAAGGGTTCGCGCTCACGCCTGGCGCCCGGCACGCGCCTCACGCGCGGCGATCTCATGCACCTCGCCCTCATGGCTTCCGAAAACCGTGCCGCTCACGCCCTCGGGCGTTCCTACCCGGGCGGGCTTGACGCCTGCGTGAACGCCATGAATGCCAAGGCACGTGAACTCGGCATGACCACCGCCCACTTCGTGGAGCCGACGGGACTGTCGGATGAGAACGTCGCGAGCCCCGAGGACCTGTCGAAACTGGTGATGGCGGCGGCAAAAGTTCCGGTCATCCGCGAGTACTCCACCGACCGCGGCTACGCGGTACGCGTCGGACGCCGCTTGGTGCGCTTCCGCACCACCGATTCGCTCGTGACCCGCCCCGACTGGGAAATCCAGGTGCAGAAGACCGGCTACATCTCCCAGGCCGGCCGCTGCCTCGTGATGCAGACCGTGATCGAGGATCGCACGGTGGTCATCGTGCTGCTGAATTCCTACGGCAAACGCACCCGCGTGGCCGATGCGCGCCGCATCCGCAAGTGGATGGAGGCGAAGCTGACAGTGCACGCGGCGCCGGTAGCCGCGACGACCTAGGTCCGCCGCGCGCTAGGCGCGCGGCTCGATGTCGCGCAGGTGCCGGGCGGCCGAAATCCACGCCCCGCACCACCCCAACACGACTCCCGCCCCGAGCAGGATGCCGACGTCATCCGGCGCGGGCCCGCGCAGTACGTAGCGGCTGCCGTACAGGCGCGCCAGCGTCGCCACCGGTGCGCCGAGGATCACGATGGTGATGGCGACGATTCCCCAGGCGAGCAGCGCACCCCCGAGGCCGTAGAGCATGCCGGTGTACAGGAACGGCCGGCGGACATAGGAGTTGGAACCGCCGACGAGCTTGGTGACTTCGATCTCGGCGCGGCGACCCTGGATCTCCAGCCGGATGGTATTGCCGATGACCGCGAGCACGCCCACACCCAGGAGCGCCGCGGCGATGAGCAACAGGTGCCGCAGCACTTCGAGGATGGCGTTGAAGCGCATGACCCATTCCGCGTCTACCTGCACCATGTCCACCTCCGGCCAGGCACTGAAGTAACGCTTCAGCGACTCGAGCGCCGCGCCCGAGGTGTAGTCCGCCCGCGGGCGCACGTGCAGCACGTGCGGCAGCGGATTCTCCTTCAGGGCCGTGAGCGCGTCGCCGAATCCGGAGTAGGTGCGAAATTCCTGCAGGCCCTGGTCCGCCGGGATGAGGGTCACGGCGGCGACATCAGCGCGCTGCTGCGCGGACTGCGCGAGTTGCTGGGCCTTGGCCAGCGGCACGTCGGTCTTCAGGTACACCGACATGTCCACGGCGCTCGCGAAATTGCCGGTCGCCGCCTGAGCGTTGATCACGAACACGCGCAGTGCGGTGGGTAGCGCCAGCGCCAGCGCGATGACAGTGAGGGTGAGGAGCGTGGCGAGGGGTGCGCGCACCAGCTTGCCCAGCGAGCTCAAGAACGCCTGCAGGTGGCGCGCGCTCGTGACGCCAAGACTCATCGGGTCGCCACCAGGCTCGGCAGTGAGTCCCCGGCATCGCCTTGCACCTGGCCGTTCTCGAGCACGATCACGCGCTGGCCGAACTCGCGCACCAGGTGCATATCGTGCGTCGCCACCACCACCGTCACGCCCACATCCTGGAAGCGCCGGAACAGGCGCATCACTTCCAGCGACAGGTCCGGATCCAGGTTGCCGGTGGGCTCATCGGCGATCAGCAGCGCGGGCTTGCTCACCACGGCGCGCGCGATGCCGACGCGCTGCTGCTCCCCGACCGAGAGCTCCAGCGGCAGCACCCGCTCCTTGCCGAGGAGGCCCACCTGGTCGAGGGCGGCGCGCACCCGTTTGTCGATTTCCTTGAGCGGGGTTGCGGCCACGGCGAGCGGCAGCGCCACGTTGTCGTACACCGGGCGATCGGCGAGCAGTTTATGGTCCTGGAACACGACCCCGATGTGACGCCGGAAGGCGGCAATGTGGCGCGCCTTGAGCGCGTGGGTGTTCTTGCCGTTGACCAGCACGTTGCCGCGGGTCGGACGCTCCAGAAGCGCGATGAGCTTCAGCACCGTGCTCTTGCCGGCGCCGGAACGGCCGGTGAGGAACACCATCTCGCCGTTGTGGATGTCGAAAGTGATGTTGGTCAGGGCTTCGCGCCCGTTGGCATAGCGCTTGCTGACCCGGTCGAAAATGATCATGCCGCGCCTGCCCCGTCGGTGAGCACGGCGGCGAAGGCGCGGGCGTCGAACTCGCCAAAATCCTCGGCCGCTTCACCGATGCCGATGTAGCGGATGGGAATTTTCAGTTCCTGCGCGATGGCGATCACGATGCCGCCCCTTGCCGTGCCGTCGAGTTTGGTGAGCACGAGTCCCGTCACCCCGACGGCGGCCGTGAACTGGCGCGCCTGGGCGAGGGCGTTCTGACCCTGGTTGGCGTCGAGGACCAGCAGCACCTCGTGCGGCGCGGCCGGGTCCACCCGCTGGATGACGCGCCGGACTTTCTTCAGTTCCTCCATCAGGTGCGACTGGCTGTGGAGCCTGCCGGCGGTATCCGCGAGCAGCACATCGCTGCCGCGCGCGCGCGCCGCGGCCATGGCATCGAACACCACTGCGCCCGGATCCGCCCCCGGGAGCTGCGCGGCGAAGGCAGATCCCGAGCGTTCCGCCCACACCTGCAGCTGCTCGATCGCCGCGGCGCGAAACGTGTCCCCGGCCGCCAAGAGCACGCTGCGGCCCTCATCCGTGCAGCGCCGCGCGAGCTTGCCGATGGTGGTGGTTTTTCCCGAGCCATTGACGCCCACGACCAGGATCACGAATGGTTTCGCTGAGCGCTCGATCACCAGGGGCTTGGCGCAGGGCGCGAGTATCTCCACGATGGCCTCACGCAGCGCGGCAATCAGCGCTGACGCATCGCTAAGTTCGTGGCGCGCCACGCGCGCCCGCAGGCCGTCCAGGATCCGTTCGCTTGCCGGCACGCCGACATCGGCACTGAGGAGTCGCGTCTCCAGCTCCTCGAGTATGGCGGCATCGATCGCGCGCGCCTTGACGAGGTCGGCGAGATCGTAGCTTAGCCAGGAGTTGCCGCGGTTGAGGCGCTGGCGCAGGCGTTTCAGGAATCCGGGACTGCCTTGTGGCGGCGGTGCGGGGACGGGTACTACGGGAGCGCGTCGGAACATGGCCGCATTGTAGCGGGCAAAAAGACGCGGGGCGGCCCTTGCCGCCCCGCCATCGCTGCAGCGTGCTTTTAGCGGGCCGCTCTTATTGGATCACCGTCGGATTCGCGATGAGCAGCGTCGAGCCCGGGGTGTTGGCGGGAATGCCCGCCGGCGGGATCGGCGCGCCGGTGAAGCTGATGGCCTCGGTCTGCATCTCCGCCGTCACCGCCGGTACCACGTCATCGATGATCGAGCCGTGATCCCCCTGCGTGAAATTCACGTAGCCGCGGATGCCGGCCGCAACGTTGACGATCGGTGCCTGGCTGGCCTTGATCTGCGACAGGGGCACGGGTCCGTACGCGGAGGCCTTGATGAGCGCCGCGGTGGCGGAGTTCGGCACCACCTGGTCGGGAAGCGAGCCGCCGCCACCAACCACCTGCAGCAGGTGGATCGGATGCAGGGCTGCGGCCTGCGCCACGTAGCTGATCGGATCGCCGGAGTCGACTGCGTTCTGCGCGTCGCGGAAGAACTGCGCGTACAGCGTGGTACCGGGGATGAGTCCCTGTGCCTCGAGTCCGGCGTTGATCACCGGCGCGAAGGTCGGCGAGTTGAGCAGCAACTGCGTAACATTGCCGCCGGGGCTGGCGAGGGTGCCCGTGCTGACGTCGCTCGCCGGCACCACACCCAGGAACACCGTACCGACGATCGCGCCGAGGGAATGCCCGAGGTAGTGGGTCTTGCCAGCGGCGAAGATCGGCGGCGCGCCCGGCACGTTGTTCAGCGTCGCGCCGGCCACCGAGCGCTCCAGAGTAATGAGGTCGGCGGCACCCTGGCGCAGGTTATCGCGGGAGGTCAGCAAGCTCGCCAGGTTGATGAAGTGCGAGCCGGAGGGGTCGATCTGACCGGCCATCCCACTGGTGTCGAGATCAAAGGTGCGCTCGATGGACTGCTGGGTCATCGGCAGCCCAAGTCCTGCGTACAGCGGGTTGGCCGCCGAGGCGTACAGCGGATCAGCAGTGCTGGTCACGCCGTGCAGCGGCAGGTCGATCGCCACCACCGCGAAACCCGCGTCGGCGAACGAATCTGCTACCCCGAACATGTCCTCGCGGTTGCGGGTGATGCCGTGCTGGAAGATCAGCACCGGCCAGGTCGTTGGACACGGCGGGGTGGCGATGCAGGCCTTCACGAATGCGGAGTTCGCGTTAGGCACCGTGGCCAGCACGGGAATCATCAGCGTCTGGGTCGCAACCGGCACCGGGTTGAAGCGCGTGACGTTGGTGCTGGTCGGGTCGAGCGCAAACGGCGCCGCTTGCCAGGAGGCGGTGAGGGGTGCAGTCGCGCTCAGGTAGTACGGCACGGTCAGCACGCCGACAAAGAAATCTGCGTGACCGGCGAGCTTCGGATTGGCGGCGCTGGTGGGGAGCCCGGTAGCGTTCAGCTTCAGCGCCTGCGGCGGCGTGGTGGCGCTGAGGATCTCGAGCGAGTCGACCGTCGACTGTGTCGAGAAGCTGAAGGAGGCGACGATGTTGGCCGGGTTGTAGCCCGGGGCGAGGTGCGCATACAGCTGCGCCAATCCGAGATGCGCACCGGTAAGCTGGCACACCGGGTTCAGCTGCGGGTCGGTGATACTGGCGCAGATGGGACTCGTCGCAAGCGCGGTGAGAAAACTGGCGTAGTCCGTATCCGGGACCGCAGCCGCGCCCCCAACCGTGATGAGGTTGCTCAGGAGCACCAGGTACGCCTCACCGTTGCCGCCGTTGGCCGCCGCGCATGGTGAGGTGGTCGCGGGCGGTGTCGGCAGACACGTGCTCGCCGCCAAGGGATGGAGCGGGGTGATCTCCAGAATCGTGGCATCGTCGGCCGCTACGCCGACCGAGTAGTCGGCACCGGCGCAGCTACCTCCGACCACGCAGCCGAGGAGGGGCGCGAACGCCCCTGTGCCACCGACGATGGCCGGCTCCACCGGCGCCTTCGCTTGCGGCCCGGCATTGTTCGTACTGATGTGGATCATGACCACCGCGCCCGGGGTTGCGAGCGATGCGACGTCGATCGGCCCGTTGAAGCGCTCGCGAATGGCGGCATTGGTGGAGAAGCCGTCGAGCGAGTTAACCGCCGCCTGGTTGGGGATGAGCGCGTTCGCCGGCTGGATGTTCAGGGTGCCGTCGGTGGAGTTGGCGAAGTAAACGTCGAACGGGTACGGCAACAAGCCCACCTTGACCTGGTACAGCGCGGTGCTGGCCGCCTTCTGCGTCGGAGCGGTGCCGCCCCCCGGATTGCCATTCATGCTGAAGGGGTTGGTCGCACCAATGGTGTCGCCTGTTGAACAGCCGCCGATGAAAAACGCGATTGTTGCAATGGTGGCGGCGATGAGTTTTTTCATATCCCTCGAACTCCTTCAAACCTTGTGACCGCCTGGCACTCCAGGGCGTCAGGCGAGGGCGGTCCATTTTGTCTTGATTGTAGACGCGAGCCACCGTTCTTATCGTGGCCCACCTGGCGTGACCCCTCCCGCCGGTGCTGTTTTGAGCGCATGTAGATGAGCCAAGCTAGAGTACGCTTAGGGTGAGAACGGTGGCAAGGTGCGACAGTTTCTGGACGCGAGCTAAGTGGCGTTCCGCGACAAGTCAGGCGTCGGTGTTGCCGACCCGGTGAGGCGCGCCGGCCAGGCGCGCGTGCTGCGCATCATCGGGGGCAGCTGGCGCGGCCGCAAACTGCGCTTTCCCGCGAGCGACGGGCTGCGGCCGACACCCGATCGCGTGCGCGAGACCCTGTTCAACTGGCTGGGCACGCGCGCGCAGGGCGCGCGCTGCCTCGACCTTTTCGCCGGCAGCGGGGCGCTGGGACTTGAAGCGCTGTCGCGCGGCGCGGCGCACGCGACCTTCGTGGAGCGTGAGATCACGGCGGCGCGCGAGCTCAAGGCGCGCCTGCTTGAATGGGGCGCGCCGGACGCGCGCGTCGAGCACGCCGAAGCGCTGGCGTTCCTTGGCGCGGCGGCCAGTGCCTTTGACCTGGTGTTCCTGGATCCCCCGTTTGACTCGGATCTCGTGCCGCGCGCGGCCGCGCTCCTCGAGGATCGTGGCTGGCTCAAGGCGCGCGCACTCATCTATGTCGAATACCCCGCCCGCAGCGCCGCGCCGGCCCTGCCATCGGCCTGGACTGTGTTGAAGGCGAAGCAGGCCGGCGAGGTCGGTTATCATCTCTATGCGCGCGCCGCGCTCAATGCACCCAAGCCGCATGAAACGTAACGCCGTCTATCCAGGCACCTTCGATCCGATTACGAACGGCCACCACGACCTGGTGCGTCGCGCCGCGGGTATTTTTGACCGCGTGATCGTCGCCATTGCCGCCAGTCCCACCAAGACGCCGATGTTCCCGCTCACCATGCGGGTGGACCTGGCGCGGCGCGTCCTGAGTGACCTGCCAAACGTGGAGGTGCAGGGCTACGCGGGGCTGACCGTTGATTTTGCGCGCCAGCACCAGGGGTCGGTGATAGTGCGTGGCCTGCGGGCGCTGTCGGATTTTGAGTTCGAGTTCCAGCTCGCCAACATGTCGCGCCACCTGGACCGGAATTTCGAGACCGTGTTTCTCACCCCGCAGGAGCAGTTCACCTTCATCTCCTCGACGCTGGTGCGCGAGATCGCGGTGCTGGGGGGCGACGTGCACGAGTTCGTGCACCCGATCGTCGAAGCCGAGCTGAAGAAGCAGCGCCGCAGCTAAAGGCGCTCGCATCCCGTAAGGCATCATGGACAAGATTGCACAGCACGGACTTGAGGGGGCTTGGGTGCCGATCGAAGCCAGCGTCGCGGGCAACCAGCTTCCCGTTGATGATCTGCGGGTGCGCTACTTCGTACTCGAGGCAGGCGGGTATCGCATCATCGACCGCAGCAACCGGGTCGTAGACGACGGCCGCTACCTCATCGACCGCTCGCCGGCGCCACCCACCATGGACATCGTGGGCCAGAGCGGGCTGAGCGCCGGCCGCACCATGCACGCGATTTACGAGCTCGAGGGCGATGAGCTCACGGTGTGCTACGACCTGCAAGGCGGCGAGCGCCCCGCCGGGATGCGGCCGCGCAAAAATCAGATGCTGCTGCGAATCACCTACACCCGCGCGGCCATCGGCTGCGGCTGACCCGCGTGTGGGCCGCGGGCCTTTAGCCGCTGGCGCGCTTTTTTTCCCCGGCACGCGCGCGCAGCTTCGCGCCTTTCGCCACGCGCTTCTTGACCCGGGCTTTGCGGCGTTTGCGTGGCAGGCGCGGCAACACCACGCGCTGCACGGGCGCCGGCAGCTTGCCGGCACGATCGAGTTCCAGCGCCCGCCACAGGTACCAGGCCGCGGCGCTGCGGTACGGCTTCCAGCGCTCGCCCCACAGCGCCAGCACCTTCGGCTTCGGCAGCCGCCTGAGTCCGTAGGCGGCACGAAACCCGGCACGCACGCCAAAATCATCCACCGGCAGCACATCCGGCCGCCCGAGCTGGAACATCAGCAGCATCTCCACGGTCCAACGGCCGACCCCACGCACCTGCGTGAGCCGCTCGATGATGACCGCGTCCTCGAGGGTTGCGAGCGTGCGGCGGTCGGGCACGATTGCGGCGAGCGTCTTGGCTGCCAGGTCCTTGAGCGCTGCGACCTTGGCGAAAGAGAACCCGGCGGCGCGCACGGTTGCCGCCGACGCGTCCAGGACTTCCTGCGGAGTCGGAAAGTCGCTCTTGCCGCAGGTCGCGATGAGACGCTTGAGAATGGTATTAGCCGCCGTGCCATTTAACTGCTGGTGGGCGATGGCATGCGCGAGCGCCCGGAAGGGCTCGTGGTCTCCAAGCTCGAGTTTCAAGGGCCCCGCGGCGCGGATTACCCCGCCCAGGATCGGATCGGCGCGGGTGAGGTGGGCGAGGATGCGTTTGCTCATGGTGCGGCTTATTTCTGGCAGGCGCGGCAATAGTACGTGGAACGCTGCCCCTGGGTTCTGGCGCGCACCGCCGTGCCGCAACGGCGGCAGGGCTTGCCGGCGCGCTCGTAGACGTAGAGCCGCTGGCGGAAGTAGCCGGGCGCGCCGTCCGCGCCCACGTAGTCGCGCAGCGTCGTGCCGCCGGCGCGGATCGCCTGCGCCAGCACCGCGCGCACCGCGCGCTGCAGCTGCGCAGTTTCAGCGCGTGACAGTGTCGCGGCGCGCCTGCCCGGGGCGATGCGGGCGCGGAACAGCGCTTCGCTGGCGTAGATGTTGCCCACGCCGACCACGAGATGGCTGTTCATGAGCAGCTGCTTGATGGCCACGCGCCGCCGGCGCGTCACGCGCCACAGGTATTGCGCGTCGAACGCCGCCGCGAAGGGCTCAGGCGCGAGATGCTTTAGCAGCGGGTGTCGTTCGGGATCGGCCTGGGTATAGAGAAGACTGCCGAAGCGCCGCGGATCGTTGAAGCGCAGCGCCTTGCCGGAGTCGAGCACGACATCGAAATGGTCGTGTGAGCGTCGCGGCTCCCCGGCTTTCACCACCCGCAGATTCCCTGACATGCCGAGGTGCACGAGCAGCGTCCCGGACTGAAGCTCAAGCAGCAGGTATTTCGCGCGGCGGCTGATGGCTGCGATCCGCTGTCCCGCGACTGCGGCTGGCAGGCGCGCCGCTATCGGCCAGCGCAGCCGGCGCTCGTAGACCTCGAGCGCAACAATGCGCCGACGCCGCACGTGAGGCTCAAGGCCTCGGCGCGTAGTTTCGACTTCGGGAAGTTCGGGCAAGCGCGGGGCTCCCGCGCCAAGCTTACTTGATCTTCGACTCTTTGTAGGCGACGTGCTTGCGCGCCATCGGGTCGTACTTCTTTACTTCCAGCTTGTCAGGATGCAGCCGCTTGTTCTTCGTCGTCACGTAGAAATGGCCAGTGCCGGCCGTGGACAGGAGCTTGATCTTGTCGCGCATGGTGTTCTCCTTAGCCCTACCGGCCTTAGATCTTGCGGCCCTGGGCGCGCAGCTCGCTGAGCACCGTGTCGATGCCCCGCTTTTCGATGGTGCGCATGCCGTTCGTGCTCAGGCGCAGCGTGACCCAGCGCTTCTCGGTCTCGACCCAGAACCGCTGCGTGTGCAGGTTCGGCAGGAAGCGGCGACGCTTCCTGTTATTGGCGTGAGAGACGGTGTTGCCGACAGCCGGCTTCTTGCCGGTGACTTCACATACGCGAGACATACGAAAACCTTCAAAGAGTTCAGTGACTTAGGAGCTTTGCTACCCCTCGGCAGAGGGCTCCCGGGCCGGGCTTTATACCAGCCCGGCGGCAGGATCTCAAGGAGGCGCGGCGCGGGGCTCCCTAGTCAGATCAGGCCATGCTCGGAGAATGAGTAGCAGCCGCCGTCGCCAATGATGAAGTGGTCGAGCACCCGCACGTCCATGAGCGCGAGCGCCTCCTTCAAGCGCCGCGTGATGAGTTCATCCGCCTGGCTGGGTTCGAGCACGCCGGAAGGGTGGTTGTGCGCGAAAATCACCGCCGCCGCGTTGTGCAGCAGCGTCTGTCGCAGCACTTCGCGCGGATGCACGCCGGCGCGGTCGATCGTGCCTCGAAACAACTCCTCGAATGCGATCAGCCGGTGGCGGTTGTCCAGGTACAGGCAGCAGAAAACCTCGTACGGGCGATCGCGCAGCTGTGCGAGCAGGAACGTGCGCGTCGTCTCGGGAGCTGCGAGCGCAGGACCCGTGCTCAGCGCTTCGCGGAAATGCCGCCGCGCCAGTTCCACCGCTGCCTTGAGGATCGCGTAGCGCGCAGGTCCGATCCCTGCGAGTGCGCAGGAGCGCGCCCGCTCAGCGCTCAGCAGTTCCCGCAGTGAACCAAAATGCGAGATGAGCGAGCGCGCGAGCTCCACCGCGGACCCGCCACGGGTGCCGGAGCCTAGGAGCACCGCCAGCAGCTCCGCGTCAGATAGTGAATGCGCGCCGCGCTCGAGCAGCTTCTCGCGCGGGCGTTCACGCAGCGGCCACTGACGGATGGTCATTGCGGCATCACGCGCCGGCTCCGCACCCTAAGGGTCGCGATCCACTCAAGGGCGGGGCATAGCGTCGGCCGCCGTGGTTGCGCACGACGAGAATCGAGCGCGAAATTTGCTCGACCGTGAACCGGCGCGCGCGAATGGTCATTAGCTTGGAGTCTAAGAAGTGCCGGGACTCCTCGGGGAGGGGAATAAAGCGCCGCAAACGGGGCGATTTGGCGCCTTGCCGGGTGGAATCAAGCTGACAGCGGCTTGAACCGAAAGCCAGGCGCGCAGACGCGGCTCAACCCAACCAAGCGTGGTAAGAAAGAGAGCGGCAATAGTCAGATTAAACAACAGGTGTGCGCTCGCCACGGCCACGGATGGGTCGCCCAGGCTGAGCATCGCCCGCGAAAACGGTTTCAAGATGGGCACGAAGAGCAGCACACCAACGAGGTTGAACAGGAAGTTTGCCGTGGCGGTCGCGCGCGCGACCGGTTTCATCGCAAGACTGGCGATCAGCGCCGTCGAAGTCGAGCCTATGTTGGCTCCCATCACCAGTGCTATGGCCGACTCGAACGGCGGGACTCCCCGCTGCACCAGGAGAATGGCCACGCCAACAGTGACGCTGCTCGATTGGATCAGGGCCGTGAAGGCCATGCCGAGCAGGACTCCCAGCCACGGCGCTTGCGCCAGGGCCAGCGCGTTCTGAAACCAGGGTTCGTGCTGCAGAGGCGTGAGGCGAGTGGAGATCAGATCGAGCGCGAAGAAGATCAGGCCGAAATAGAACACCGCCGGCGCTTTGCAGCTCGCGGCTGAAGCCCTGCAGCCCATATAGAAAGAGAACCACCGCTGAAATCGCGGCAATGATTCCTTGCAGTGGCGTCATCCAGGACCTCAGCGCTCGCGGGCTAGCACCGCGCGCACTCTGCGCAGCTCCTGCATCTTCTGCGGTCCCACCCGCGGGTAGGCGAGGTCGAGCTCGTGCACCGCTTGCCCGATGGCGGCTGCGACTACCAGCCGCGTGAACCACTTATTGTCGGCCGGCACGACGAACCATGGCGCCCGCTTCGAGGCGGTCGCCCGTATCGCCTCCTCATAGGCGAGCATGTAGTCGGACCAGAAGCCGCGCTCGCGCACATCGGATGCGGAGAATTTCCAGTGCTTCTGCGGCTTGTCGAGGCGATCCAGGAAGCGCTTCTTCTGTTCCCCACGCGACACATGCAGAAAGAACTTGAGGACAATCGTCCCCTGCCGGGTGAGGTATTCCTCGAGGTGTGCGATGTCGGCAAGCCGCTCAGTCCAGATACGCTTGCTGAGGCACGGAGCGGGCAGCTTCTGGCGCTTGAGGAGGTCGGCGTGCACCCGCACGACGAGCACCTCCTCGTAGTAGGAGCGATTGAAGATCCCGATGCGCCCGCGTTCGGGCAGGCACTTCGAGTGGCGCCACAGGAAGTCGTGGCTGAGGTCTTCCGTCGAGGGCTGCTTGAAGGAGAACACCTGGCAACCCTGCGGGTTGATTCCCGACATCACGTGCTTGATGGTGCTGTCCTTGCCGGCCGCGTCCATCGCCTGGAAGATGAGCAGCAGTGACCAGCGGTCCTGCGCGTAGAGCAGATCCTGCTCCTTCGCCAGCCATTCCGTGCCCTGCTGCAGCAGCTGCGCGGCCTCGGTCTTGGCCAGCGCCAGACCGCGGGTGTCCCTGGGGTCGAAGTCCTTGAGACGGAACTTCTTGCCGCTGGTGATGCGGAAGGGTTGTACGTACTTGGCGAGTCGGTCGAGGATCGCGTCAGGCATGCTGCTGTCTTTATTGCGTGGAGGCCCAGCTAGCGCGAATCGCGATCTCATCATAGACCGCGCGGACTGCGGCCGCGCCTCAATCATTACTTCCGGTTCTAAGGCTCCTGCGGCAACAGTCTAAGAACTGCCCATGACCCCCCGGGGAGGGGCGCAAGTGGGCGCAAATGGCCCTGAGTTGGCGATAATGAAACGCCCCTGCCCGCGCGCGTTCCCCGGTGCGATAATTGCCCCATGCAAGGCAAGCACATCCTGCTTGGCGTCACCGGCGGCATCGCCGCGTACAAGAGCCCGGACCTCGTGCGGCGCTTACGCGAACGCGGCGCAGAGGTGCAGGTGGTGATGACTGCCGGCGCGCGCGAGTTCGTGACCGCGACCACTTTCCAGGCGGTATCAGGACGCACCGTCCGCCATGACCTGTGGGATGCGGCGGCGGAAGCGGCCATGGGACACATCGAGCTTGCGCGCTGGGCGGATGCGGTACTCATCGCACCCGCGAGCGCGGATTTTCTCGCCCGCCTCGCCACGGGCCAGGCGGATGATCTCCTGGCGACGCTGTGTCTTGCGACCGAGGTGCCGATCGCGGTGGCACCGTCCATGAACCACCTCATGTGGGCGCACGCCGCGACCCGCGCCAACATCGCCACGCTCGCGCAGCGCGGCGTGCAGGTGTTCGGGCCCGGGGCCGGGGATCAGGCCTGCGGCGAGAGCGGCGACGGCCGCATGCTCGAACCCACCGATCTTGCCGAGCGCGTCGCCGCGCTCCTTCCCGGCAGCGGGCCGCTGCAGGGACGGCGGGTGGTGGTTACCGCAGGTCCCACCCGCGAGCGCATTGATCCGGTGCGATTCGTCAGCAACCGCAGTTCGGGGCGGATGGGCTTCGCGGTTGCGCAGGCGGCGCGCGAAGCGGGCGCCACAGTGGTGCTGGTGAGCGGCCCGGTGGGACTGCCGACCCCGGCTGGCGTGGTGCGCGTGAACGTCGAGAGCGCTGCGGACATGCTCGCCGCGGTGCTGCAGGAGCTGCCGGGCACGGACATTTTTATTTCCACCGCCGCGGTCGCCGATTACCGTCCGGCGCAAGCGGCGGAGCACAAGATCAAGAAAACCGCGCCCACCATGGAGCTGTCCATGGAGCGCACCGCGGACGTGCTGGCCACAGTGGCGGCACGCGCCGATCGGCCTTTCGTGGTGGGATTTGCCGCGGAAACGCAGGCGGTGGAGCAGAACGCGCTGACGAAACTCATGAAGAAGAATCTCGACATGATCGCCGCCAACGAGGTCGGTCACGACAAGGCCTTCGACTGCGAGGAGAACGAGCTCATCGTGCTCAGCCGCACCGGCCGGCACCAGCTGCCGCGTGCCGACAAAGTAACCCTCGCCCGCGGCTTCGTGGCGCTCGTCGCCGCGGAGTTCGCGGTGCGTGCCGGCACGCGTCAGCGACCTGCGCTGGCGCAGGTTTGAATTCACCCGCCCGCCGCGCACTGCGGGTGCGCATCATGGATGCGCGCATCGGCCGGGAATTCCCGCTGCCCGCATATGCGACCGCCGGTTCGGCGGGACTGGACCTGCGCGCTTGCGTGGCCGCGCCTCTTACCCTCGCCCCCGGGCGTGCGGAGCTCATTCCCACCGGGCTCGCCATTCACGTCGCGGACCCCGGGCTCGCCGCGGTGATTCTGCCGCGCTCGGGCCTAGGGCATAAGCACGGCATCGTGCTCGGCAATCTCGTCGGCCTGATCGACTCGGATTACCAGGGCCAGCTCATGGTGTCGTGCTGGAATCGCTCGGCGGAGGGCTTCACGATCCGCCCCGGCGAGCGCATCGCGCAGCTCGTCATCGTGCCGGTCGTGCAGGTGCAGCTGGAGGTGGTGTCGGACTTCGAAGCGTCCACGCGCGGCGCGGGCGGCTTCGGGCACTCAGGCCAGCACTAGATTGATCGAGACCAGCGTCGCCAATAGACTCGGCTGTCGCAGAACTTCAGAGGCTGCCTCGAATGAGCGTCCGCGAATTGTTCGAACTCGGCGGAAAAGTGGCTCTGATCACTGGCGGTTCACGCGGTCTCGGGCTGCAGATCGCGACCGGACTCGGCGAAATGGGCGCGAAAATCGCGATCAGCGCACGCAACCCCGCCGAGCTCGAAGAGGCCAAATTGCAGCTCGAGAAGCACGGCATCGATGTGCTGACGGTGGTCAATGATCTGTCCGACGCCGCGCAGGCACCGGCATTGGTCGACGCGGTGCTGGCGCGTTTCGGCGCCCTGCATATCCTGGTCAACAACGCCGGCACATCCTGGGGCGCGCCGGCCGAGCAGCTCCCGCTCGATGCCTGGAACAAGGTCATGGCGCTCAATGCGACCAGCGTGTTCGTGCTGAGTCAGGCCGCCGCGAATCGTTGTTTCATCCCGAACCGCGCCGGCAACATCATCGTCGTGGCCTCGGTCGCGGCGCTGCGCATCGGGGTGAAGATGAAAGCAGTGCCCTATTACGCCTCGAAAGCCGCGGCGCTGCATATGGTTCGCGCGCTCGCGAGCGAGTGGGGACCCCACGGCATTCGCGTCAATGCGATTTGCCCGGGATTCTTCCCCTCGAAGATGGCAAGCGGGTTGCTCGAGAAAATCGGCGCAGCGGTCATTGCGCAAACCCCGCTCGGGCGCATCGGCAATGACACCGACCTGCAGGGTGCGGCGGTCTACCTCGCCTCGGACGCTTCGCGTCACGTGACCGGTCAATACATCGCCGTGGACGGTGGCGCCTCGCTCGTGTGAGCGGCTGCCGATGTCACTGGCCATCAGCGTTAGCGAGATGCCGTACCTGCTCGGGTTTTCCTCCGGCGGCAGTTTCACGCGCGCATTTCGGCGCTGGACCGGTCAATCGCCGTCGAACTGGCGCGCAGGCGCGGCAGCGCCGTGAGTCGACCATCCAGAGCCGTGGTCGCGCGGCAACTCGGCTTGCCGGCAGTGGTCGAGCAGATCGAGGTGCAGCCGCCGCGCCACGGCGAGGTCATGATCCGGCTGGCCGCGTGCGGCGTTTGCCACAGCGACTTATCGGCGACCAACGGTACGATCGGCTATCCCCTGCCGCTCGTGTTGGGGCACGAAGGAGCCGGAATCGTGACCGCCGTCGGCGAGGGCGTGAGCCGTTACGCGATCGGCGATCACGTCGTCAGCACATTCGTGAGCATGTGCGGCCGCTGCCACTACTGTCAGACGGGTCGCCCGCATCTGTGCGTGCAGTCCCTGCAAGCGCTCTACACCTTACCCGACGGCAGCGTGCGTACCTTCGACGCGGCCGGAGCGCCGCTCAACGTATTCTGCGGCTGCGGCGTCATGGCCGAGTACGCGACCTTGCACGCCGACAACCTCGTGAAGATCGATCGGCAGATGCCGCTCGATCGGGCCGCGTTGATCGCCTGCGGCGTCATGACCGGTTTCGGCGCCGCGGTCAACACCGCTCGCGTCGAAGCGGGCTCGGTCGCGGTCGTGTTCGGTTGCGGCGGAGTCGGCCTCAATGCGATCCAGGGCTGCGCGATTGCGGGCGCCGCAATGATCGTCGCGGTCGACACCAGCGCGCCCAAGCTCGAACTGGCCGAGCGCTTCGGGGCCACGCACACGTTCGACGTGACCGGACAGGAGCAGATCGGCAAAGCCTTGTACAAGCTCACGGGCGGTGGTGCTGATTATGCCTTCGATTGCGTGGGCCTCGGTCGGATTTCCGCGCAGGCCTTCGGTGTCCTGCGCCGCGGCGGCACGGCGGTGACCGTCGGTATTGCCGCGCCCGCCGACCAGATCGTTCTGAATGCGCAGCACGTCGCGATCAGCGAAAAAACGCTGACCGGCAGCTATTATGGTTCGGCGCGACCGCAGCTGGATTTTCCGCGGCTCATTGGTCTTTATCGCAGCGGTCGCTTGAAGCTCGACGAACTCATTACCCGGACCTATGCGATCGATGAGGCACCGCAGGCATTCGCCGATCTCCAGGAGGGCCGGCCGGGCCGCGGCGTCATCGTCTTTGCAGATATGACTTAGACGAACAGCGGTCGTTCCAGGGCCTCGCCGTCCCGGGCTTTAATAATCAGATCGATTCGTTCGTGGGCGACCCGCGCAGCTTCGGCACCACCATACGCGTGAAATTCTAGGGGAACCTGCGCGCCGAGTCAGACTAGACTCGGGGGATCAAAGAGCTCCTGAAGGGATGCGCGTCGGCGTATGAGTAACGTGGACTTCGAAGTCAGCGGCGCGGTTGCCGTCCTGCGCCTGGACAATCCTCCGGTCAACAGCCTCGGCCACGAGCTGCGCCGTTCGATCGTGGCCGCGCTGGCGCGCGCCGAGGACGATTCGGCCGTGAAGGCGGTGGTCCTCATCGGCTCGGCTAAGGGCTTCTCCGGCGGCGCCGATATCCGTGAATTCGGCACGCCGAAGTCATTCGCTGCCCCGAACCTTCACAGCGTGCTGCGCGCAGTCGAGGACTGTACCAAGCCGGTGATCGCGGCAATCGGTGGCGTGTGTATGGGCGGGGGGTTTGAGCTCGCGCTCGCCTGCCACTACCGCATCGCCACCCTGGACGCGCGGCTCGCGCTGCCAGAGGTGAAACTCGGTCTCCTGCCCGGGGCTGGCGGCACTCAAAGGCTGCCGCGCGTGGTCGGAGTCGAGCGGGCGCTGAACATGATCGTGTCCGGCAACCCGGTGCGCGCCGAGGAACTGCGCGGCACGGCGCTGTTCGATGCGATGGCTGGCGGGGATCTGCGCGCGGCCGCCCTGGATCTGGCGCGCGCGCTGATCGCCGCAGGTCGCGGACCGAAGCGGGTGCGCGACCTCAAGATCAAGATGCCCAACGCGGAAAGCTACCTGCAATTCGCCCGCAATACGGTGAAGGGGCTCGCCGGCCCGTACCCGGCGCCGCCGGCCTGTGTTGAGGCGCTCGCGGCTGCGCTCCAGGAGCCCTTCGAAGCCGGGTTGAAGCGCGAACGCGAGCTGTTCGTGACGCTCATGGCGTCCCCCGAATCGGCGGCGCTGCGGCACATCTTCCAAGCCGAGCGCGCCGCGTCCCACATCGACGGCATGCCCGATTCGGTCGCCACACGCCCGATCAATCGGGTCGGCGTCGTCGGCGCAGGCACGATGGGCGGCGGCATCGCGATGAGTTTCATCAATGCGGGATTGCCGGTCATGCTCCTGGAGACGACCCAGGAGGCGCTCGACCGAGGCCTCGCCAACATCCGCCGCAATTACCAGGGCGCGTTGCGCAAGGGCTCGCTTACCGAGGCGAGCCTCGAGCAGCGCCTGGCGCTGATCACGCCGACCTTGCAGTACGAGCCTCTGCACGAGGCGGACCTGGTGGTCGAGGCCGTGTTCGAGAATCTCGAAGTCAAGAGAAAGGTGTTCGAGAGGCTCGATGAGATCGTCAAACGAGGCGCGATTCTCGCCTCCAATACCTCGGCTCTGAACCTGGATGTCATTGCCCGCTTCACGAAGCGGCCGCAGGACGTCATCGGCCTGCACTTCTTCAGTCCCGCGAACGTCATGCGGCTGCTCGAGGTCGTGCGCGGAGCGCAAACCGCGAACGACACCCTCGCCACGGCAATGGCACTGGCCAAGACCATCGGCAAGATCGCGGTCGTAGCAGGCGTTTGCGACGGCTTCATCGGCAATCGGATGGTGGCGCGCTACGGCATGGCGGCGCACGACCTGCTGGTCGCCGGCGCGCTGCCGCAGCAGATCGATGCCGCGCTGCAGAAATTCGGGATGGCGATGGGCCCGTTCCGCATGGCGGATCTCGCCGGGCTCGATATCGGCTGGGCGCTTCGCAAGCGTCGCGCGGCGGAATTTCCCAACGAGGATTTCTCGAATGTTGCGGATATTCTGTGCGAGGCGGGTCGCTTCGGGCAAAAGACCGCCGCGGGATTCTACCGCTACGAGGCCGGTGCACGCGAGGCGCTAGCCGATCCGGCGGTGACTGCGATCATCGA
>Ga0070733_10001020_pt1 | contig 21327 bp, 19 predicted proteins | sample Coa_R1_9_FD_66450 | JGI IMG/M metagenome (GOLD analysis project Ga0070733, IMG submission 66450) | Surface soil microbial communities from Centralia Pennsylvania, which are recovering from an underground coalmine fire - Coalmine... | ecosystem: Environmental > Terrestrial > Soil > Unclassified ... | reverse complement strand
TGGGCGGGGGGAGGTGGCTGGTCTGGCCAGTCGGCTGGCTGGTCTGGCCAGTCTGGTGGTTGGTCTGGCCAGTGTGTCTGCCCGGTGTCGTGTGGGTGTTGTGGCGGTCCGCCGGTGTGGCGTGCTTGGTCGGCGTGGGCGGGGGGAGGTGGCTGGTCTGGCCAGTCGGCTGGCTGGTCTGGCCAGTCTGGTGGTTGGTCTGGCCAGTGTGTCTGCCCGGTGTCGTGTGGGTGTTGTGGCGGTCCGCCGGTGTGGTGTCCGTGGTCGGCGTGGGCGGGGGAAGGTGGCTGGTCTGGCCAGTCCGGCGGCGCCCAGACCGTCCGGCGGTCGCCGTAGGGCCGGTTTCCGGCTGAAGAAGCGCCGTAGGGTGGGTCTCCGGCTGAAAAGGCATGGTCTGGTGGCACGCCTGCCCCGTCGGTGGGCGGCACGAAGTGACCGGGCGGCTCGCCATGGCGCGGGTAATCCCCGCGACCGTTGTCAGCGGCGCGCCCGGCCCCGTGCGTCGGCGTACTCATCCGGATCCTCCGGCGGGTGGTCGTTCGCGAGGTCGTCGCCTTTGTGGACTGACCCGACGCTACCCGTTATGGCTGCCGGACCTGGCGGTTCAGGCGCAGGATCACCCTCAGGCCCGCCATCTTTCCGCGATCGCCTGATCGCTCGTGCACCCGAAGTCAGCACGAAGATACCAAGTGCCACAGACATCACTACCAGGGCCAACGTGCCGAACTTGGTCGCATGGACGGACAGTTGCACCTGGGTGCCCGGCAACGGGGAGCCATCCGGGTTGAGCAGTTTGAATGTCACGTCGGTCACTCCGACCGCGGCGGCATGTACCGGCAGCCGGACGGTGTAGATCTTCCCGGCCGGAATGGTGATCACGGGGTCGTACTTGCCGATGCTGAGCCGGCCTGGGCTCGGCGTGCTCGCCTGCAGCCTGACCTGGATGTCTCGCCAGGTCAGGCTGTTGGAGATGGACACAGGCACCTTGCCAGAGGAACCGCCCAGGGTTATCTGGCCGGAGTCGACGATTCTGACTTTTCTGCCCTGGTCGGCGACGTAGCCGGACACGCGGTTGAGCAGGTCCTGCCGGGTGGCTGCCTGGCTGTCGCCACGCCACGCGGAGGATTCGAGCGCGGCGACCGCGGAGCTCAGATAGCTGGGGTCGGGTGGGCTGAGAATGCCCGCCTGCACCTTGACGGCCGCGTCGAGGCGCGCCACCTGCGTCAGGTATGCCGAGCTCAGTTCGGTCCGGCCGGCCTGGTGGTCGGGCGGGGACTGGCGGCGCACCTGCCCGCTGGGGTGCGGGGCCGCGGCCAGGTCCGCCAGGCTGGCCGGCCGCAGCCAGGGGGCGTGCACCGTCTCCGCGAGCAGGCCGCGGGCCAGGCCCGGGGATGGATTCCATCGCGACGGCGGGGTCACCACCAGCGACCGGGCCAGGTTCGGAGCCTCCGCGACGATCATGGCCGTCTGCGCGAGGAAGCTCTGCTCGGTGGCGAACGTCGCGCCCGGGCCGCTGGCCGGTGCGCTCGCGAGAAGGTTGCTGATCGTGTGGTCTGCGAGCAGCACATGCAGCGACGAACCGACACCGGAGGCGGCGGATGCCTGCGCGCTCGGTGTGTAGTTGGGTATCGCGCCGGCCGGCGGCATCACGCTGGAGTCGAGCACCACGGTGCCGATCCCGTTGACCGCAAGGCTGCCGAGCACGCCCGAGTCGGCAATCCCGCCCTGTGGCCAGGCGATCGTGTCGCCACTGGGGGGCAGGTGCAGAATCTGCTGGCCGATGGACCGGCCCTCGCTGAACGCGCTCCTCAGGTCGCTGTCGAGGCCGTCATGGCTCAGCGCGGCCACATCGACGTCCGCGTACGGTGTCAGGAAGACCTGCTGGCCCGATATGGCGCTGCGCAGGCTGTCCAGCCATGACCCGGCCATACGGCTGCCGGGCTTGTGCGTGGCTCCGCCGCAGCCAGGGCCGCCGCCGACCGTGTGCGGGCTCGCCATCTTGCTCACGTTCTGCACGAGAGCGGGGTCGATCGCCCAGGTCAGGTGCGCAGCGGACGAATAGCTGGCGGCCGCGGCCAGCAGGCCGTTCAGCCGCCCGCCGGCGGCCAGGCTGGCGGCGAGGCCACTGGAGAGCAGCCCGGGGCAGGCGGCCTGATAGGGCTGGTCGATAAGTGGCCAGACCCACCCGGTGCTCAGCTTCCGCGGCTGCTGAGAGCCCGGCCCGTTGGCCCAGAACGGCAGGAACGTCCGGTCGGTGGCGGCCGGTATGCCCTCGCTGTCCAGCACCTGGGCGGCTAGCGGATAGACGCCGAACTGGGTCATCCCCACCGTGGCCGGGTCCAGCGTGGCCCGCCAGTGCACGGTCCGGCCCGGGGCGATCACGCCGGGCAGCGGCACCGCGCTGCCCTCGGGCACGTCCGCCGCGTACTCACCCGAGGCGTACAGGGCCAGCTCGTCCCTGTCGTTGAAGGGCATACCGGAGGACCGGAGCTGGATGGATTCGCCCACCTGCGCCGCCCCCGTGCCGTTCCGGACGATGCCGGTGACCGTCACAGTCCGGTTCGGTGTGGCCCACTGCGGGCTGACCGACTCGATGATGACCGAAAGCTGCCCGGGCAGCGATTGCCGCTTTGCCGCGCTGCTGGCCAGCGCTGTGCCGATCAGGGCTGGCCCCACCGTAAGGAAGAGGACGACTATGACGGTAACCGTGCCCGCTGCCCTACGGATGGCACCGCGCCCACCCGGTGCGGGGATCCGCCTGGGCGCAACATGGGTAGGGGGCACGGCTGAAATGCTATTGCCGCCGGCTGAGCGTTGCGGATGGTGACGGTGTAGCCGTCTCATCCAGGGGTCCGGGGGGTCGTCCTCCAGAGTAGATACCGTGGGTCATGGGGCGGTTGCCAACAGCAACAAGCGCGGCTGACCGCCTCGGCGGGTAGATGCCACTATGTGAGAAGACGCTGCCCCGCGCCATGTTTAAAGCTTATCCATTCCACTACCCTCGATGCCCGTGCCAGATTCGACACCACTGACCTCCGAGCAGCGCAAGGCCGCCGCCCGCCTGCTCGCGCCCGTCGTCCGCCCGCTGGACGGGCTCGCCCGGCTGTTCGCGTCCAGCGGCCACCAGCTGGCGCTCGTCGGCGGCCCGGTGCGCGATGTCTTCCTGCGGCGGCGCTCCGGGGACATCGATCTGGCCACCGACGCCTCGCCCGAGGAGGTCATGAAGATCACCGCGGACTGGGCCGACGCCATGTGGACGGTGGGGATCGAGTTCGGCACCGTGGGCCTGCGCAAAGGCGGCAAGACCATCGAGATCACCACCTTCCGCAGCGAGAAGTACCAGGAGGACTCGCGTAAGCCAGACGTCCGGTACGAGAAGACGCTGGAAAGCGACCTCGGGCGGCGCGACTTCACCGTGAACGCGATGGCCGCGCTGCTGCCCAGCGGTGACCTGGCCGATCCCTTCGGCGGCCTGGGCGACCTGCGGGACAAGGTGCTGCGCACGCCGGGCAGCCCTGAGGACTCGTTCACCGACGATCCGCTGCGGATCCTGCGCGCGGCCAGGTTCGCCGCCCAGCTCGGCTTCGAGCCCACCGATGATGTCAAGCGCGCGATGCGGGAACTCGCGGGCCGGCTGTCGATCGTGTCCGCCGAGCGGATCACCGCCGAGCTGACCAAGCTCATGCTCGCGCCGGCCCCGGTGCGCGGCATCGAGCTGCTGGTCGATACCGGCGTGGCGGACCAGGTCCTGCCGGAGGTACCCAAGCTCAGGCTCGAAATGGACGAGCACTACCGGCACAAGGACGTCTACCGGCACTCGCTCACCGTGCTGGACCAGGCGATCGGGCTGGAGGAACGCTACGGCCTGACCGGGGATCTCGTCCTGCGGCTGGCGGCGCTGCTGCATGACATCGGCAAGCCCAAGACCAGGTCACAGCTTCCCGGTGGGCGCGTTGCGTTCCACCACCACGAGGTCGTGGGCGCGACCATGGCGCGCTCCCGGCTGAAGCAGCTCCGCTTCCCGGCCGCGGTCGTGGACGACGTCTCCAGCCTGGTCGGGCTGCACCTGCGGTTCCACGGCTATGGCAGCGGCGAATGGACCGACTCCGCGGTACGCCGTTACGTACGGGACGCCGGGCCATTGCTGACCCGGTTGCACGCGCTGACCAGGGCCGACTGCACGACCAGAGACAAGGCCAAGGCGGCCAGGCTGGCCCGCACCTACGACAGCCTCGAGAAGCGGATCGCCGAGCTGAGCAAGCAGGAGGAACTCGCCAGCCTGCGGCCCGACCTGGACGGTCACGAGGTCATGAGCATCCTCGGCGTGGGCCAGGGCCGGGTTGTCGGCGACGCGCTCCGGCACCTGCTGCACCTGCGGATCGAGAAGGGCCCGGTGGGCAAGGAAGCGGCGACTCAGGAGCTACTGCGCTGGGCGGACCGGGAAGGGCTGGCCGTGCCCTCCCGGGAGGACGCGGGGCCGCCGCCGGATCGCTGACGGATGAGCAGCGAGTAGACCAGCCCGGCCAGCACGTAGCCGCCGCCTGCCACCGCCAGCAGCGGATATGACTTGCCGGTGGCCGGCATGAACGCCGCGCCCACGGCGGCGCCGACCACGAACGGCGCGTTGAACAGCATGTCGTAGAAGGCGAACACCCGGCCACGGAAGTCGTCGTCCACTTCCTGCTGGATGATCGTTGTCGCGCTGATGGCCACGCCCTGCGCGACGATGGCGACCGAGAAGCTGACGATCAGGAAGGGCACCTGGCTGAACGTCGAGCCGAGCGGCCCGGCCACGACGCCGGCGATCACCAGCAGGAGCGCTATCAGGGTGCCCCGGGACAACCGCCGGTTCGCCACGGGGGTGATCACCGCGGCGGCGCCGTAGCCGAGCGCCGCCGCCGCGATCACCAGGGTGAAGTGGGCCAGCGCGTTGTTGGCGTTGGAATGGTAGAAGTAGTTGCGGTACAGCAGGATCGACATCAGGAACAGGATCCCGTACATCATCCGCTGGCACCCGGTGGCGAACAGGGCGGCCGACGCCAGCCGCCGGTGCAGCACGTGCCGCGCCCCGGCGATCAGGCCCATCGTGACGAGCCGCAACTCCTCGAGCGCACCGGTGCGCTGCGCCTCGGCCGCTGCCCGGTCGGGGCCGAGCAGGTCCCGGTGCATGGTCGCCCCCACCGCCCCGGCCGCCAGGTAGCACACACCCGCCACCAGCAGGGCCGCCGCCGAGCCGCCGCGGCCTCCGCCGGTGGCCAGGTGGATGCCCAGGCCGGTGAACCCGCCGAGGAAGCTCACGATCGTGCCGGTGGTCGGTGCCACCGCGTTCGCCATGACCAGCTTGTCCTCGGGGACGACGTGCGGCAGGGCGGCCGACAGCGAGGACAGGAAGAACCTGTCCACACCGAGCACCGCCAGCACGCCGGCATACAGCGGCAGGCCGAGATTGCCCGAGGCCACCAGCGAGGCGGTCAAGATCACGAACACCGCACGCAGCAGCGCCGACCAGACCAGGATCTGCCTGCGCGAGACGCGGTCGATGATGATGCCCGCGAACGGCCCGATCAGCGAGTAGGGCAGGTAGAGCACGGCGAACGCCCCGGCCGCCCTGGCCGGATTGGGGAAGCTGGTCGCGTTGAAGAACACATACGTGCCCAGCCCCGCCGTGAACATGCCGTCGCCCGCCTGGGAGACCAGCCGGGTGCTGAACAGCCGCCGGAAGTCCCGTTCGGCGAGCACCGCCGACAGGTCACGGAAGAAGGATGACGGCTTCCCTGGCGGCCCGCCAAGCCTGCCGCGGACCGCTGCCAGGAAGCCCCGGGAATCCGCGCTGGCTGCCACCCGCTCAGATTACGGTGTCACTCCTGGTGAATCCTCGCCCTGGCGGCTGATTTAACGGTCGACTTCCCCGGCGATGAACTTCTCCACCAGGTCGCGGCACACGTCGTCGCCGTACTGCTCGGGCGGCGACTTCATGAAGTAGGACGACGGAGACAGCACCGGGCCGCCGATGCCACGGTCCTTGGCGATCTTGGCGGCCCTGATCGCGTCGATGATGACCCCCGCGGAGTTCGGCGAATCCCAGACCTCGAGCCGGTATTCCAGGTTCAGCGGGACGTCGCCGAACGCCTTGCCCTCGAGCCGGACGAACGCCAGCTTGCGGTCGTCCAGCCAGGGGACATGGTCGGACGGGCCGATGTGCACCGAGGCGCGCTCCATCTCGTGTGGGATCTGCGAGGTGACGGACCGGGTCTTGGACAGCTTCTTGGTCTGGAGCCTGCTGCGCTCCAGCATGTTCATGAAGTCCATGTTGCCGCCGACGTTGAGCTGGTAGGTGCGGAGCAACTCGACGCCGCGGTCCTCGAATAGCTTCGCCATGACCCGGTGGGTGATGGTGGCGCCGACCTGGGACTTGATGTCGTCACCGATGACCGGCACACCCGCCTCGGTGAACTTGCCGGCCCACTGCGGGTCGGACGCGATGAATACCGGAAGCGCGTTGACAAAGGCGACGCCGGCGTCGATGGCGCACTGCGCATAGAACTTGTCGGCCTCTTCGGAGCCCACTGGCAGATAGGAGACGAGCACGTCCGCCTGGGTCTCCCTGAGCACCCGCACCACGTCCACCGGGGGCTCGTCGGACTCGGTGATGATGTCCCGGTAATACTCGCCCAGGCCGTCGAAGGTGTGGCCACGCTGCACGATGACCCCCGTAGGGGGCACGTCGCAGATCTTGATGGTGTTGTTCTCGCTGGCCAGGATGGCCGCTGACAGGTCCTGGCCGACCTTCTTGGCGTCCACGTCGAAGGCAGCGACGAACTCCACGTCGCTGACGTGGTACGGGCCAAACTGCACATGCATCAGGCCCGGCACCCGGCTGCCCGGGTCAGCGTCGGCGTAGTACTCCACGCCTTGGACCAGGGAACTCGCGCAGTTGCCTACGCCCACGATGGCTACCCGTACCGATCCCATAAGGATGGCTCCTTTACTCGTACCGTTCAGGTTGTGTTCACTCATGGCGCGGCCGTGCCCACGGGGGAGCAAGCGGCCGCGGCCGGGTCAGGTTGGGGTGTTGCCAGCCGGGCCGCCCGGGCCCGGGCCGGACTCTCTTTCCGAGGCGATCAGCTCATTCAGCCAGCGGACCTCCCGCTCGACCGACTCCAGCCCATGCTTGTGCAGTTCGAGGGTGTAGCTGTCCAGGCGCTCCCTGGTCCTGGACAGGGCGGCCCGTACGTTTTCCATCCGCTCTTCGAGCCGCGTCCGGCGTCCTTCGAGGATCCGCATCCTGACATCGGCCCTGGTCTGGCCGAAAAAGGCGAAGTGGACGCCGAATCCTTCGTCCTCCCAGGCGGCGGGCCCGCCTTCGGCGAGCAGATCCTGCAGCCGCTCCTTGCCTTCCGCGGTCAGCCGGTAGACGATCTTGGACCGTTGCCCGGCCAGCCCGCGCTGGATTCCGGCCTCGGTCTCCTCCGCGATCAGGCCCTGGGCCAGCAAGTCTTTCAGGCAGGGGTAGAGCGTTCCATAGGAGAATGCACGGAAGGCCCCGAGCAGGGCATTGAGCCGCTTGCGCAGCTCATAGCCGTGCATGGGCATCTCGTGCAGAAGGCCCAGGACGGCGAGCTCTAGTACCCCCGACCGCCTGCCGCCACGGCCCCTCCCCGAGCCAGAGCCGCCTGCGCGATGCTCGATCACCTAGCCGCTACCTTTCCAGCGATCCCAGCCCGCACCGTGCGGGTCCGGGGGCCTCGGCCCCCGGCAGATACCGATCCACGCCCACACCGCCTTCGCAGCGTGGAGGGTCCGGGGGGCTTGGCCCCAGGCAAATACTGGAGCCACTCCAACCCCAGCCCCAGCCCGCCGCGTGGGGGCCCGGGAACTCGCCCCAGCCCCCAGCCCGCAGCGTGGGGGTCCGGGGGGCTCGGCCCCCCGGGCAAATACTGCGAGCCACGGCGCAGTTGCCAACGGCAACAAGCATGCGAAGCCGCCGCCACCAACACCCTTCTATTCCGATGTATCGGTTCGATACATCGCCAAGATATGTGCGAAGCCCGCAGAGCGCAAGTGTGGAACCATTGGGCAACTTTCGGTCTCGGCTATGTCGGCCTTCCCGCGTACCCTGTCGGGCATGGGCACTATGCGCTCCGTCGTGGACTACGCGCTCGCCAAGAGGGCGACGCTGAAGTCTGTGCTGGCCGGGCGCACCACGATCGCCGACGTGTGCGACGCTCATCCCTACCTGCTCAGAGCGGCCAAGTTCCATGGCGAGCCGACCGACCGGATCTGCCCGATCTGCCGCCGGGCCAAGCTCACCCACGTCACCTACGTCTACGGTGACGAACTGGGCCAGTATGAAGGCCGGGTAAAAAGTGGACCAGAACTAGACGAAATGGCCTTGGAATACGGAGAGTTCCAGGCTTACGTCGTCGAGGTCTGTCAAAGTTGTGCGTGGAACCACCTCGCGTCGTCCTATGTTCTCGGCACGGGCGAACCGCGCAGCCGGCGCGGCCGTCGTGTGCGGGCCAGCGACTAAGTCACCGCGAGGCCGGCGGCTCCGCACGCTTGTTGCCATTGGCAACTGCGCCGTAGCTCGCAGTATTTGCCCGGGGGGCCGAGCCCCCCGGACCCCCACGCTGTGGGTTGGGGACTGGAGGTCGAGCCTCCTGGACCCCCACGCTCTGGCCTGGGGGGCTGGGGCCAAGGGCCCTGGACCCCGCGTTGGGGGCTGGGGGCGAGTTCCCGGGTCCTGCGCTGCGAGGACGGTGTGGGGGTCGAGCATGGTGTGGGCGTGGGGGGAACAGACCATCGGGCCGGTAGCAAAGGGCGACCGGGTACCTTGAGTGCCAGCTTGGGCGTCATTGCCCGCTAGACCCGTGTGACGTGGATCGTGCTGGATGCTCTGCGGCGCAGCAGATCCGCGGGACACGGCCTGGACCCCCGACAGCTCGTGGCCCGCAGCCCCGCGGGTGGCGAATCAGTGAGGACGCGTGAGTACTCCAGATTTCACCGGATCCGGCCGGCCACACCGGCGTGAAGCGGATCCGGCCAGCCATGGCTACGGACGCGGCGAGGACAGCGAACGCTACGGACTCGGCAGCCGGGCCGCCCGCCCCGGCGCCGGCGGATACGGCGACCGTGGCCGCGGCGCCAGCGGTAACGGCTACAGCCGTCGCGACAGCGTCAGCCGGGGCAATGGCGCCAGCCGCAGGACCAGTGACGCGCTCGGCAGCGACTACGGCCGCCGTGGTGACTACGGCCGTCCGGATGATGACGAGCGCGGCTATGGGCGCCCGGGCGAGGCCAGCCGCCGCGGTGGCCGTTCCCCGGGCCCCCGTGGCAGAGACGAGCGCGGCTATGGGCGCCGCACCGCGGGCGGCTACGGGGATGGGTACGGCCGTCCGGATGATGACGGGCATGGCTATGGGCCGGACGAGGGCGGCCGGCTCCGCCGGGGTGCGAGTGGCGCCGGCTCCAGGCTGAGGGGCCGCCGGTCCGGGCGTGACGGCTACGCCGAGTACGGCCCCGGCGGCGGTGGCGGCGGCAACGGTGGCGGCCGGGGCAGGAAGGGCAACGGCGGCAAGGGCGGGAAGCCGCCCAAGCGCAAGGGGAGCTGGTGGCGCCACTGGTCCTGGAAGAAGGTGGTCGGGGTCTTCTTCAGCGTGATCGGCCTGATCATCGTGGGTGTCGCCATCACCGTCGTCATTGACTACAACAGCACGCCGATCCCCACCGACGTGACGGCGCTGGCCATGCAGCAGGCGTCGACCGTGTACTTCAACGACGGCAAGACCGTGGTCGGCACCTTCGGCACCACCAACCGCCAGGTGCTCAGCTCCAGCCAGATTCCCAGCCAGCTCAAGTACGCCGTACTCGCGGCCGAGGACAGGAACTTCTACAACGAGGGCGGGGTCTCGTTCACCGGCATCCTGCGCGCCGCCTACGAGGACACCCTGGGCGGGGGCAACACGCTGCAGGGCGGCTCCACCATCACCCAGCAGTTCGTGCGCAACTACTACGACAACATCGGGACGCAGCAGACGATCGGCCGCAAGCTCAAGGAGATCTACGTCTCGATCAAGCTGGCCCATGTGAAGTCCAAGGACTGGATCCTCACCCAGTACCTCAACACGATCTACTTCGGCGATGGCGCCTACGGGGTCGGTGCGGCCGCCGAGACATTCTTCGGTGAGCCCGCCAGCAAGCTGAACGTGTCCCAGGACGCGATGATCGCCGCCATGCTGAACGCTCCCGGCCAGTTCGACCCCACGCCGGGCTCCGCTGGTTACAAGCCGCTGGTGGCCCGCTGGCAGTACGTGCTGCAGGGCATGGTCACCATGGGCAAGCTGACCCAGGCCGAAGCGTCGGCACAGAAGTTCCCGAAGGTCGTCAGCTCCCACTCGGCGTCCTCGGGCTGGACCGGCTACAACGGCTACATCATGCAGGATGTGCTGGCCGAGCTCGAGAGCACCTATCACTACTCGCTCTCCCAGATCGACAACGGTGGGCTGCACATCGTCACCACGTTCAGCAAGCCGCTGATGGATGCCCTCTACCACACGGTCGGCCAGGAGGAGCGGGCGATGCGGGCGGCCGGCCCGGGCGACGGGCTGCCCTGGTTCGCGCACGTCGGTGCCGTGCTCGAGCAGCCGGGCACGGGCGCCATCCTGGCCATGTACAGCGGGCCGAGCTATTCCGAGCCGTCCGCTTACTGCAAGAAGATCTTCTGCCAGGTGGACATGGCGCTGGGGAACAGGGAGCAGGTCGGCTCGTCGTTCAAGCCGTACGTGCTCGCCGCCGCGCGAGCCCAGGGAATGAGCGTCAAGACCAGCATCCTGGACGGGACGTCCCCGCTGTGCGTGCCCAGCGACCAGTACCCGACCCAGTTCTCCCAGCCGGCCAACGGCACGAGCTGCCCGTCCACGCCCTACGGCTGGCACATGTTCAGCAACGACGAGGGTGACGGGGCCCAAGGCCCGCAGACCGTGGTGAACGCGACCGCCCAGTCGCTGAACACGGCCTACACCGACCTCACCCACCGGGTGGGCACCCAGAACGTCATCAACATGGCCAAGGCCTTCGGGGTCAACACCGGCAACTACCCGAACGGCTCCAACCTGCAGGCCGACGTCGGCCAGGTCGGCATCGCGCTCGGCCAGAACGCCCTCACCGTCGGGGAACAGGCGAGCACCTTCGCCACCCTGGCGGCGAACGGCGAGTACTCCACCCCGCACGTGATCAAGGACATCATGGTGGGAACGAACCTGGTCCAGGCCAAGGTGATACACCGCCAGGTGCTCACCCCGGACGAGGCCGCCGACGTGGACTATGCGCTGTCACAGACAACGATCAGCGGCACCGGCACCAAAGCCGAGATGAGCGATGGCCGGCCGATGATCGGCAAGACCGGCACCACGAGCACCGCCCAGTCGGCCTTCTTCCTCGGCGCGATCCCGCAGTACTCGTTCACCGTGGGCATCTTCACCAATCAGCAGAACGCCAGCACCGCCGCCGGCGCGCAGACGCTGAACAACCTCGGCGGGCTCGGTGGTTATGGTGGTGACTGGCCGGCCCTGATCTGGCACGCCTTCGCCCAGAAGCAGTTCCTCCAGCTTCCCGTCCAGAACTTCCCGGCGCCGACCTTCGGCGGCACCCAGTGGAACCTGATGGGCCAGGTACCGGTCCAGCACAAGAAGCCGAACCCGGCACCGACCCACACGCCCTCACCGCACCCGACAAACACCTGCGGCAATGGCAATCAGCAGCAAAAGGGCTGTCACACCTCGCCTCCGCCGACCTCGCCCCCACCCACCAGCCCGCCGCCGACCTGCAAGAACCCGAACAAGTGCCACACCGGCACGCCCACCCCACCGCTGGTAGCCCAGGGTGGCAGCAACAGCGGCACCGGCAACACCTCAACCTCGGGCAGGCTCGTCGCGACAGACCCTGCCCGTCAAGCCGCCAGCCCGGGCGTTATGCAAAACCGCATCGTGAGTGCGGACCCGTAGGGTCTGCGCGAGCGATCGGGCCAGGTCAGCGATGCGATCACCGGGCGGTAATTTTGCATAACGCGGTTTCGCATGAGGCACCGCCTCGGCTCCGTGGCTGGCTGGCAACGGCTAGCCTGACGGGCGAACCTGGCAGCCGATGACGGAGCACGACGTGGCGGGGGTTGGTCAGACCATGCCCGGGCGTGGTAGCGGCTCGCCCGGGATGTCGCGGCGGGCCTGGCTGATCGCGCTGGCCAGCTCGACCGGAGCCCTGGCGATCGCCAGCCTGCTCGGCAGCTCACTGGGCTTCCTGGCCAAGTCCGCCTGCCGGGCGGGCGCCTGGAACAGCGCCTATGGCGAGTTCCACGGGCACTGCTACACCGACATCTACCCGCTGTACTACGGCGAGGGGCTGACGAACGGCCAGGTTCCCTACTTCGGCCACCACGTCGAGTACCCGGTGCTCATCGGCGCGGCCATGCAGTTCGCCGCCACGGTGGTGCGGCCGATCAGCGATCCGTTCACCAGAGGCCGGGAATTCTTCGACGTCACCGTCGTCCTGCTCAGCCTGTTCGCACTGGCCGGCGTGCTGGCCACCGGCTACCTGGCCGGCCGGGGCAGGCAGTGGACGGCGCTGCTCGTCGCGTTGTCGCCCGCGCTGATCCTGTCCTCGTTCATCAACTGGGACCTGATCGTGATGGGCCTGACCGCCGTGGGCATGGCGGCCTGGGCGGCCCGCCGTCACGTGCTGGCCGGTTTGCTGCTCGGCCTGGCCATCGCCACCAAGTTCTACCCGCTCATCTTCTTCGGCCCGCTGCTGCTGTTGTGCCTGCGGGCCGGGCGGATGAAGGCCTTCTGGACCACCACGGCCTCGGCAGCGGCCTCCTGGCTCGCGGTGAATCTGCCCGTCATGATCCTCGCGCCGGCCGGCTGGGCAACGTTCTACCGGCTGAGTGAAACCAGGGGTGCCGACTGGGGGCCCATCTGGTACTTCCTGGAGTACCTGCACTGGCCGCTGCTGGGCACGACCTCGCTGACAACGCTCAACCTTCTCTCGCTCGGGACGTTCCTTCTGGGCTGTGTGGGGATCGCGGTGCTGGCCATGGCCGCGCCCCGGCGCCCCCGGTTGCCGCAGCTGTTCTTCCTGATCCTCGCGGTGTTCCTGATGACCAACAAGGTGTGGTCACCGCAGTATGTGATCTGGCTGGTGCCGCTGCTGGTGCTGGCCAGGCCGAGGATCTGGTCGTACCTGCTCTGGCAGGCGGCCGAGGTCTGCTACTTCCTGGCGATCTGGTCCTACCTGCTCACCGAGGGTTCGCATCCGGGTGGGATCAGCCCCGCCCTGTACTTCGCGGCGCTGCTGGCCAGGTTCCTGACCGTGGCGCTGCTGTGCGGCCTGGTCGTCAAGGACATCCTGCGGCCCGGCACCGACGTGGTGCGGGCCTGCGGTGAAGACGACCCGGCAGGCGGTGTGCTGGCCGGTGCGCCCGACGTCAGGGTGCTCAGCTTCGGCCGTGCTGAATAAGCACTGAGTACGGGTGCTCAGCCGGTCGTAGGTACAACCGCCGGCCAACGGCGGTTGGTTGCGGGATTCCGCCGGATGGGCTCGCAGGAGGCGGTGACCGTTGCCGGGGACGCGGCCGGCCTGCACGTTCTGGTGGCCGGCGAGGCGGATGGCTATTCCTGGCGCACGGTCGCCACCCTGGGGGTGGCGGGAACCGGCACCGCCCGGTGGATCGGCCAGGCCTGCGTGACCGGTGGCGGGCGGCGGGCGGTTGTGGTGTACGCCCCGGCGCAGATCACCAACTCACCGGACGAGCTGGGCAGCGGCGCGCTGGCCGCCGTGGTGAACCTGGCCACCGGCGCGGTGACCCCGGTGGCGGCCGGGGTGTCCATCGCCTACTTCGACCCCGGCTGCGGAACGGGCCAGGACGCGGTGCTGACCCAGGGCGGCTGGGCGCCCCGGGCCGGCCAGGTGGACCAGACCCGGCTGATGACGCTCGATGCGGCCACCGGAAGGATCACCCGGACGATCGCACTGCCCGGCGAAGCTGCCTCCGCAGTCCCCTACAAGGGGGAATCGCCGCCGCCTACGGTCGGGGAATTTCCATTATTGACGGACGGGGCCGGACGACAACGCTCGTGAAGACTTCCGGGACGATCTCAGCACCTTCGACCTGGGCACCGGCGCGCACGTCATGCTGAACAACGTCACCTGCCAGGGGAGCACCGGCTACGACATCGCCTGGGACGCCATGGCCTTCGTCCCGGCGTAGGTAACTCACCGGCTGGAGCTGGGCCGGACCTCGGGGCAGCGCCGTCATGACGCTCTGGGAGACAGCCGGGACGCGGGGGAGGGCTGCCTCCCGGGGCGGTGGACCGGGGTCAGGCCGCGTCGCCGGCGAGGTGTTCGCGCAGCCAGCGGATGTCGGTGGCTGGATCGGGGGTCTCGCATACGGCTGGAGCGCCGGACCCCCGGAGCACGTCGAGAAGCAGCTTCGGGTCGATTTCCCCGTCGGTGATCCCGGCGTGCCTGTCCCGGCCCGAGCCCCGCTCGTCCCGGGAGTTGTTCAGGTGCACGAGGTCGATCCGGCCGGTGATCGCCTTGACCCGGTCCACGATGCCGTCCAGGTCCTCGCCGCCAGCGTGTGCGTGGCAGGTGTCCAGGCAGAAGCCGATGTTGTCGTCGAGGCCGGCCGCGATCGCCTCCCACAGCCGCTCCACCGCGGTCAGGCCCCTGGCCATGGCCCGGTCGCCGCCCGCGGTGTTCTCGATCAGCATCGGCACCGGGCGCTCGATCCGCTCGACCGCCTTCTGCCAGTTCGCGAAGCCTTCCTCCACGTCGGCGCCGGCGTCGACGTGACCGCCGTGCACGATGACCCCGGCCGCGCCGATTTCGGCCGCGGCGGCCAGGTACTGGCCGAGCAGCTTACGGCTGGGGATCCGGATCCGGTTGTTGGTCGTCGCCACGTTGATCCGGTACGGGGCGTGGATGTAGACGCCGACCCCGGCCTGGGCGAAGGCGTCCTTGAGCGCGGCCGGGTCAGCAGGGAAGACCGGCGCCTTCCAGTCCTGCGGGTCGCCGAGGAAGAACTGCACCACGTCGGCGTCCCAGGCCGTTGCCGTGGCGAGAGGGTCGTCACGGTGAATGTGTGCCCCGATGCTCGTCATGTTCCGAGCCTACGGGCAGCGCGATGATGCGGTGAGGGTTCTTCAGGCGCCGAGGCCGCCGTGCGCGAAGCCGAGCCCGGCTCCGACGAACGCCCCGATCAGCCCGGTCACGATCAGCATTCGCTCGGGCGTGGTCGCCGAGATGAGCTGGTCGTAGAACCCGACGAAGATCGCGATCAGCCCGAGAATCACCGCAGGCAGGTGAAGGGCCACGACGAACCCGGTGCTGACCGCCGCGATCCCCAGGAGCAGGGTGATCACGGCCAGCGTGTTCTCGAGCGGATGGGTCCTGCCGTCGTTGTTCAGGGTGACTTCGAGCAGATGGGAGCGGTGTCTGGTGACCTGTGACACGGATGCCACCTCCTGCGGAGCGCCGTCAAGGCGGGGGCCTTCGCCGTCGAGTGTTCCCATCTTCGCTCGCGGGGAATCCCCGCCGGGGACACGGCACGGCCGCCGCCGCGGCGTGCGCGAGACGATGGCGGGGAGCCGTTCCGTTCAATCCATAGAAAGATCCTTGGTAGGCTGACTGCGCTGCGCGAGCCGTAGAGGGTTTCCTCGTCCGCCGCGCTGCACCTCCTGTCACCCAAACACCGTGACCGCGTCAGTCCAAAGGAGGCCGGGTTCGCGCATGCGTCACTACGAGATGATGATTATCCTCGACCCTGAGCTCGAGGAACGTACCGTTCAGCCGTCGCTCGACCAGTTTCTCAACGTCATAAAGACCAGCGGTGGCACCGTCGACAAGGTCGACGTGTGGGGCCGCCGCCGGCTGGCTTACGGCATCGACAAGAAGTTCGACGGCATCTATGCGGTCGTGAACCTGACGTCGGAGCCGGACGCCGTGCGGGAGCTGGACCGGCAGCTCAACCTCAACGAGGCGATCCTGCGGACGAAGATTCTCCGTCCTGAGCGTCACTGACGGCTTGACCGCCGGGCCGCAGACAGTCGCCAACGTCCAGACCCTCAGGCGATCGCCAGGAACGTCAGAACCCGGAGGATCGCTAATAATCAGGAACGCCCGGGCCCGGACGATCGCCAGGAACGCCGGGGCCAGGCGATCGCCAGGAACGTCAGGGCCCGGACGATCGCTAAAAACGTCAGACCCCTAGACGATACTGGTTTTTAGAAAGAGTTTTTTCAACCAGCGCTGGGCGATCTTATTCGCCCACGCGGCCGAACGACCGGGAGCAGTCCCCATGGCAGGCGACACACAGATCACGATCGCCGGGAATCTCGTCGAGGACCCCGAGCTCCGCTATACCCAGACCGGGCAGGCGGTCGCCAAGTTCCGCGTGGCGTCCACCCCCAGGTTCCGTGACAACGCGTCGGGCGAGTGGAAGGACGGCGAAAGCCTGTTCCTCACCTGCAGCGTGTGGCGGCAGGCAGCCGAGAACGCGGCCGAGAGCCTGCAGCGCGGTATGCGGGTCATCGTCTACGGGCGGCTGAAGCAGCGTTCCTATGAGACCAAGGAAGGCGAGAAGCGCACCGTGTACGAGGTCGACGTCGATGAGGTCGGCCCCTCGCTGCGCAACGCGTCGGCCAAGGTCACCAGGTCTCAGCGGTCCAGCGGCGGCTACGGCGGCGGTAGCGGTGGCCAGGGTGGCGGCGGGTACAGCGGCGGTGGCCGCGGTGGCCCGGCCGACGACCCGTGGGCAGCCGAGTCCGGCGCCGGTGAAATGTCCGACGAGCCACCCTTCTGAGCAAGACCCATAACAAGTAACCGACCATCCCCGCTGATCGCGGGGCTCTGCAAAGGAGCACCATGATGGCCAAGGCCCCGATACGCAAGCCCAAGAAGAAGGTCTGCCTGTTCTGCCAGGAGCAGATCACTTACGTCGATTACAAGGACACTGCGCTGCTGCGCAAGTTCATCTCGGATCGGCACAAGATCAGGGCTCGCCGGGTCACCGGCAACTGCACACAGCACCAGCGCGATGTCGCGACCGCGATCAAGAACGCGCGCGAGATGGCACTGCTGCCCTACACGAGCACGGCGCGCTGAGGCTGAGGAGAACTGACACCGATGAGTCGCACACCGATGAAGCTCATCCTCACCCAGGAGGTCACCGGCCTCGGTTCGCCCGGCGACGTGGTCGAGGTGGCCGGTGGGTACGGGCGCAACTACCTGATCCCGCGCAAGCTGGCCATGCAATGGACCCGGGGCGCGGAGAAGCAGATCGATTCCATCAAGCGCGCCCGCTCGGTCCGCGAGATCCGTGGTCTCAGCGACGCCAAGCAGGCGGCGGGCCAGTTGGAGGCGCTCAGCGTCCGGCTGGAGACCCGGGCGGGCGCCAGCGGCCGCCTGTTCGGTTCGGTGAGCCCGGCGGACATCGCGGCGGCCGTCCGCGCCGCGGGCGGTCCCGAGCTGGACCGGCGCCGGATCGAAGTCACCAACCCGATCAAGACCGTCGGCTCCCACCAGGTGAAGGTCCGCCTTCACCCCGAGGTCACCGCCTCCCTGGACGTGGAGATCGTCGGCACCTGAGGGGTGCGTGATGCTGGCCCGGGGGACGACCCTCCGGGCCAGTTCCGTCCTTTGCAAATGACGCACTTAGCCGCGCGGTGTCTCTGTTTGTTCGTAGGCTGCGCGGCGCCTGGCGAGCTCGGGGTCGAGGTCGCTCACCATCGCCCACAGCCGGGCGATGCGCTCCGCCAGCCGAGGCGGCACCGTCCCATCGCAGCTGTCCGCGGCCAGCTCGTCGATGGCCTCGGTGAGGCTGTCGAGCGTTATCGGGAGGACCGGAGGGTCGCTCCCCCGGCTCGGCATCGCGGGCGGTGACGAAATCGGCATCGGAGGGTCCGGAGGGTCGCCCCTCCGGGTCGGCATCGTGGGCTGTGGCGAAGTCGGCATCGGGGAGTCCGGGGGGTCGTCCCCCCGGGCAGGCACCGCGGGCTGCGACGGAGTCGGCATCGGGGGGTCCAGGGGGTCGCTCCCCCGGGCAGGCACCGCGGGCTGCGGCGGAGTCGGCATCGGGGGGTCCAGGGGGTCGCCCCTCCGGGTCGGCACCGCGGGCTGCGGCGGAGTCGGCATCGGGGGGTCCGGGGGGTCGTCCCCCCGGGCAGGCACTGCGGGCTCCGGCGAAATCGGCCGCAGGCCGATGAGCGTGCAAGGCCGCCTCGGCTCCTCGTCATCGAGCGTCACCTCCGGGGTCGAACACACACTCGAACGATAGCCTGCCCTTCGGACAGTACGCATGGGATCGGGGAATCGTTAGCCGGCCGTCTGTCCCGTGCCCGGGCGGTCGCTCCGGTCATCCTCCGTATGTGGATAACTTCTGGCTGTTGTGAACAGAAGAAACAGCCGAAGTTTTTCTTCCACACAGCCGGTGGATCGTATAACAGCAGGTAGAAGACCCGGTTCCGAGGCGTGATGGAAAATCTCCCCAGCCGTGCCCCCAAGCTGCGCACAGTTCCGGCGGCGTGTCTTCACAGGCTATCCACAGGGCCTGGTTGGCTGTCTGCCCGTGGTGCGAGCACACTGTCCTAGCTGTGGCGCCGCGGAAATGTCGGTGCCTCGGACTACAAAGGAATCAGGTCGGCCGCGCACCGTCGCGGAGAGCCAGGCTGGGGGAAGGCGGTGGGCAGGTGAGCGTCACCGAGATCGCACCGAGAGGTGGCGATTTCGAGCGGACCCCGCCGCACGACATCGCGGCAGAGCGGTGTGTGCTCGGCGGGATGCTGCTGTCCAGGGACGCCATCGCCGACGTGCTCGAGGTGATCCGGCCACGAGACCACTACCGCCCGGCGCACCAGATCATTCACGAGATCATTCTCGACCTGTACGGACGCGGCGAACCCGCCGACGCCGTCACCGTGGCCGCGGAACTCACCCGGCGTGGCGAGATTGCCCGGGTAGGCGGAGCCGACTACCTGCACACGGTGATCGCCTCCGTGCCCACCGCGGCCAACGCCGGCTACTACGCCAGAATCGTCAGGGAGCGGGCGATCCTGCGCCGCCTGGTCGAGGTCGGCACCCGCATCGTCCAGCTCGGCTACTCCGGCGACGGCGACGCTGACGACCTCGTCGACCAGGCGCAGGCCGAGATCTACGCCGTCACCGACCGCAGGACCAGCGAGGACTACCTCCCGCTCGCCGAAATCATGCCGGGAGCCCTGGACGAGATCGAGGCCATCGGCAGCCGCGGCGGCGTGATGACCGGCGTCCCGACCGGCTTCGCCGACCTGGACGCCCTCACCAACGGCCTGCACCCCGGCCAGATGATCGTCATCGCGGCGCGGCCAGCACTGGGCAAGAGCACCCTTGCACTGGACCTGGCCAGGGCGGCCACGATCAAGCACGGCATGGCCACGGTGATCTTCAGCCTGGAGATGAGCCGTAACGAGATCACCATGCGGCTGCTCTCCGCCGAGGCCCGGGTGCCGCTGCACACGATGCGGACCGGCCAGCTCAGCGACGACGACTGGACCCGGCTGGCCAAGCGGATGGGCGAGGTGGCGGATGCACCCCTGTTCATCGACGACTCGCCCAACATGTCGATGATGGAAATCCGGTCCAAGTGCCGTCGGCTCAAGCAGCGCAACGACCTGCGCATGGTGATCATCGACTACCTGCAGCTCATGAGCTCCCCGAAGCGGGTGGAGAACAGGCAGCAGGAAGTCTCGGAGATGTCCCGCTCGCTCAAGCTGCTGGCCAAGGAGCTGGAGGTACCCGTCATCGCCGTCTCCCAGCTCAACCGTGGTCCCGAGCAGCGCACCAACAAGCAGCCAATGCTGGCTGACCTGCGGGAAAGCGGTTCAATCGAACAAGATAGCGACATGGTCATCTTGCTGCATCGTGAGGACGCGTACGAGCGGGAGTCACCGCGCGCCGGTGAGGCGGACCTGGTTGTCGCCAAGCACCGAAACGGGCCCACCGCCACGGTGACGGTCGCCTTCCAGGGGCACTACAGCCGCTTCGTCGACATGGCGCCAGGCTGAGCCACCCTCAGGCCTGACGGCCCACTTCGGCGGCGAGGCGGACCGCAGCGGCGACCAGTTCGCCATTGCCCTGCGTGACGCTGCCGTCGGGCAGCACGGTGGTGTCTTCGAGCCCGATCCGGATGTCCCGGCCCAGCCGCAGAGCAGCCTGGATGACATGCCAGGTCGCCAGCTGATAGGCGTGGTGCAGGCGCGGCGCCCGGATGCCGTGCCGGTCGAGCGCCTCTTCAGCGGCCATCGCGGTGGCCAGGGCGGTACCGGAATCACCGTGCGGCTCGATCAGGATCCGGATCACACTGCCGGCGAAGTCGCTTTCGGCCAGCCGTTCCACGTCCTCAGCCGTCCAGATTCCCGCTTCCACCGGGATGCCCAGGCCGGCCAGGGTCGCGGCCAGCTCATTGGTGCCCGGCTCGGACAGGTTGACCGACGCGAAGTCGGGCCGGTCGTCCCCGGTCCAGCCGGCCACCAGGGCCAGCCGGCGTTCCGGGTCGCCATCGACTGCCCAGATACCCGTCGTCACCCCGACCGGAATGTGCGGGACCGCGGCCCGGACGGCGTGGACGGCGGCGAGAACCGCCTCCGCTTCGAGCGTCTCGTTGCCCGACGCGTCGCGTGGATGCACGTGAATGGCACCCGCACCGGCCCGCGCCACATCCCGGGCGTCGGCCGCCAGTTCTGCCGGAGTGATCGGCACGGCCGCGTGCTGCTCCCGGGTCGTTCCGCCGTTCAGGCAAGCCTTGATCAGCATGCTGTCACGCGATCCGTTCGAGGTAGTCCTGGTAGAGGGTGACAAAGCCGTCGGCGTCGAAGGTGATGTCCGCCTGGTAGCCCACGGAGTGGTAGCGCACCGTCCGGTTCCCCAGCGGCTCGTAGCGCTGCCATGCGGGCTGCGCGGTCAGCTCCGGGATGCGCACGAAACGCATGGTGTATTCGCGGGTGGCCGCATCGTCGGCCAGCAGCCCGTCGCGGACGACCGGCAGGGAATTGAAGAACGCCGAATGATGCAGGTCGAAGAAGTCGGCGTCGCCAAGCTCGACGTGAGCGGCGGGACCGCCATCCATCATCAGTTTCAGTACCGGCCCGTCGAGCTTCCAGTGCAGCTCATAGGCGATGCCGATTTGTGTGCCGCGGGCGCGGTCAAAGCTCTCCACATGCACGATCTCCATCCGGGGGGCATCGAGTCCCCGCCAGAGCATCGTCCGGCTCGCCATGATCACTCCAATGGGTTGTCGCG
>Ga0070733_10001017_pt1 | contig 21373 bp, 17 predicted proteins | sample Coa_R1_9_FD_66450 | JGI IMG/M metagenome (GOLD analysis project Ga0070733, IMG submission 66450) | Surface soil microbial communities from Centralia Pennsylvania, which are recovering from an underground coalmine fire - Coalmine... | ecosystem: Environmental > Terrestrial > Soil > Unclassified ... | reverse complement strand
CACCAGCGTCGGCTGCGGCGGCAGATCTGTGTCCCAAAGATCGTGATGCACGGTCTGTAGATACCACTTCGTCTTGCCGGTCATGGCGTCCACGGCCACCAGCGAATTGCCAAACAGGTTCGCGCCCGGGCGGTCTCCGCCATAGCGATCGTCGCTTGGCCCGCCGATCGGCATCAACAGCGTGCCGGTCTGCGTATCGACCGTAAACGTGTTCCACACATTGACGCCGGACCTGTTCTTCCAGCTGCCCGTGGTTTGTCCAGGAACGTCGAGCCAGGTTTCGTGACCGGGCTCACCGGGCAGCGGGACCGTGTGGAACGTCCAGACCAGCTTGCCGGTCTCGGTATCCCACGCGCGAACATCGCCGCGTCCGCCATAAGAGCCGTAGTCCTGCAAATGCGAGCCGGTGAACACAAGGTTCTTGTAAACAGCCGGAGCGCCGTTCAATCCATACGGCGCGTTGTCGACTTCCGGGGCCTTGACGCCGGGCTTGAGATCAAGCTCGCCTTCTCTTGCAAAGCCCGGTACCAGCTTGCCGGTTTTGGCGTTCACCGCGATCAGGAAACCATCCTCCGTACCGAAGAAGATCGTCGGCGGCCCGTTGCGATCGCCGGGCCAGTAAGCGATCCCGCGCGAGGTCCGGGCGGCATGCTGGTGATCGAAGGTCCAGATCCTCTTGCCAGTGTCGGCCTCGACCGCAACCAGGCTTTGATACGGAGTAGCGAAATAGAGAACGTTACCCACCATCAGCGGTGTCGTGCTCGACGCCTTCGGCTTGGCTGCGGGCGGAGCGGATCCCGTTTCGTACTTCCACGCCTGGATCAGCTGGCCGACGTTACCGGCGTTGATTTGGGTGAGGGGCGAGTAGCGCTGCGCCCCCGAATCCCGGCCATACATGGGCCAGTCGTTTTGCGCGAATGCGATCCCCGCCGTGCAGGCCGCCGCCAGCATGACGATTCTGATTTGCATGTTTGTTCCTTGCCAGGTGAATTATATCCGCAGGTCTTTTTTGCGCGAAGAGAATAGACTGAAGGGTATTGAGGAGATCTTGCCATGCGGTTCAAAAGGACGCTTGCACTTGCAGTGTTTTTCGTCGAAGCGGCTCTTGGGCAAACGCCGGCAGACGAATTGAGATCAAGACTTGCCAGTGTTCATTATCCAGCGCTTGCCGAGGCAGCTCGGATTCAAGGGGACGTACATCTTCGCATCAACTCCGGCGTGGTTACTCTTATCTCCGGCCCTCCGCTCCTCGTTCGAACCGCCGTCGAAAGTGCGAAAACGGTCGGATCGATCCTGGGTGCAGGCGACTTTGACGTAACGTATCACTTTGTCGTGTCCGGCGGCACCACCAGCGTGCTCACGCCGGTCACTGTTAAGAGAGGAAACCCGTTCGGAAGGGCCGTCTTGAGGATGTTTGGACTGAAGACCGAAAAAGTAGTTCTCGAGTATCAATGCCGAGAAGTTGCTGCTCCTGCAAGCGATCTAAAGATTTCCGGGGCGACCATCGAGATCCAGGTCTTTGGGAGAGAACATTGTCTGCAGACTGAGGCGGCAACGCTCATCGCCCGACGTTGAGAGCGGGTGTCGGCCGTCAGGGCAATTCGTCCAAATCCAACAGATCCTTTTTCCGGCCAGCCGCAAGCTTGTTGCGTTTCAGGTCTTCGAGGGATATGGCCGGTATCCTGAGGTCGTCGTCCTCGATGGTGACTCGACGCAGCCAGCAATCCTCAAATTCCACACCGGATATCGTTCTCAGCACCTCGATTCGCAGTGGCGGCACTCCCATGCGCACCATGGCGTTGGCCTCGTGGAGAAGATCGTCAGGCGCGGCGGGGAATCCGAAATCGCGAATGGCATTGAGGACTCGTCGCAGGTTGTCAGGATCGGACGCGATCCAGATGTCCATATCCACGGTGTTCCTGACGTAACCGAACGCGTTTACGGCGTAACCGCCGATCAGCATGAACCGCGCGTTATGAGCGTCGAGCGACTTCAAGAACTCTTTGAAATCGGGTGGTATCCGGGTCGTAGGCATTCATGATCTGCCGGGTTAGTTCCAACGCCGCCAGCCGCTCTTCCATCGTTCGGGTCTTCCAGTAGTCATTTGCGTCGGAAGGCGTGTCGGCGGTAACCACAGAGATTGCCGAACGGTCCATCCGGACTTCGTCTACCAGCGACATCGCCTGATTTTAGCAGACAACACGATAACCGCTACTTGTGTAACTCCGTCTCCGGAGCAGCAGGAGGCGGCGGAACCGGAGCTATCGCCCCTCGACCCCGCCCAGGCCCAGCCGCCGGAGGCTGAGGCAGCTCCGCCGTTCCGCCGAGCTCGAACACTAACAGCATCGGCGGATTGTCAATCTTTTCATCCGTAGGGCGTGGCGTTCGAGAAGGCTGGCCCGCGCCGGCCATGAATGCTACATATTGCTTTCCATCCACCATGTAGGTAATCGGAGGAGCGGCGCCGGTCTTGTTGGTCTTGATCTCGAGAAGCTTCTCGCCCTTGTCGGCGCTGTACGCCAGCAACCGGCCATCGCCGATTACCTGAAACACCAGGTTGCCCGCTGTGGTGACCGTCCCGCCGCCGGCCGCGCCTCCGCCCGGCGTCCGCCAGATCAGCTTCTGATTCACCGGATCCCAAGCCTCCAAAACTCCGCGTTGCCCGGCCAAAGGCTCCGGCCCTATAATGGGCGGCACGATCGGCGGTGTACCACCTCTCGCGAAGCCCGTTCCCGTGTGCCCGTACGGCGCCGCTACCACTTCGTCGGCCGCAACAAATATATAGCTTCCAAACGACGCCGGAAGATAAACGAGGCCGGTGGCCGGATTGTAAGACATGGGCGCCCAGTTGTGAGCGCCGCCACCGGTCGGATAGATCTGTACAGGAGTCTTATCGTAGAAAGCCTCCTGATTGACGATCGGCCTTCCGGTCTTTTCATTGAAGCCCTTGGTCCAGTTCACCTGCACGAACGGCTCGGCGGAAATGAACTCTCCAGTCACGCGATCCAAAACATAGAAGATGCCATTCTTCGGCGCCTGCATGATCACCTTGCGGGTGCGGCCTTTGATATTGAGGTCCGCCAGCATCAGCTGCCCGACGGAGTCGAAATCCCAGTTGTCGTTCGGAACGGTCTGATAATGCCACTTCAGTTTGCCGGTGTTCGCATCCAAAGCGACGATGGAGCATGTGTAAAGATTGTCGAGCCCTTTTGCGCCGCGGAATTTTTCCACCCATGGTTCCGCATTTCCCGTACCGGCGAAGACCGTATTCGTCTCGGAATCGTACGCCATGCCGTCCCACACGGATCCTCCGCCGCCCATCTTCCACCAATCGCCGCCCCACGTTTTCGCCGCCGCGCGCTGGGCTTCGTCTTCGAAGCCTTTGGAGGGATCGCCCGGAACAGTATAGAAGCGCCACGCACGCTTTCCTGTCGAGATTTCGTAGGCGTCGATGAATCCGCGAATGGGATGATCGCCGCCGGCCACGCCGATCACTACTTTGTTGCCCGCGATACGCGGAGCCATCGTCACCGCGTACCAATCCTGCGTATAGGCCAACCGCGCTTCCCATAGCGGCTTGCCGGTCATTGCATCCAGCGCCGCCAAACGGCCGTCAATGATCGGCGCGAAGATCATGCCGTTCGAAATCGCGATCCCGCGGTGGACGATGCCGCAGCAGATCTTCGGGGGAACGGCCGTCTGGTTCACTTCCGGGTCCCAGCGCCACAGCTGCCTGCCGGTGCGCGCGTCCACCGCGAATACCACGCTCCAGGTGGTCTCCCCATAGAGCGTGTTGTTCCACATGAGCGGAGTCCCTTCCTGTTGGCCGCCGCCAGCGCCCAGCACATAGGACCAGGACAAGCCCAGCTTGTCGACATTCGACGCATTGATCTGATTCAGCGGGCTGTAGCGGGTCTCCCCCTGGGTACGCCCGTAGGTGAGCCAGGAACCAGCCAGCGGATCGCTCGCGGTTCCCGCCAGTTTCAGGACATTCGCGTCCACGGCGCGCGGTTGTTGCGCCGTGGCAGTGAAAACCAGAGTGAGCGCGGCGATGACGCCCGCAGCGGGCACGGCCTTGATATTGAGTGTGGTCACGAGGTGATTTCCTTAAATGGAGTATGACTGTTTCCCGGCCATCAATTATACGGAGGAAGTCTGAAAAACGTTCCCCTCCGGATCGATTCCGTCGCAGGATTCCGCCGGATTCTTGCCGGATGTCGCTCGCGTGGCTGGGGTCGTAAAGAAATTTCGATTTGCCGGGCCATTTCCTCCGGAATTGCGTGCAGGGCGAAATCCGTCCATTCTTTATTGAGGAGCTTGTTCCCGAGCATCTCGCTGTATATATGAATCGCGAACGGTATTGACGCAAGGCCCTTTCCTGGTAGACTGTAGTTCGCAATGCAAATTCTCAAAACTCCAGCCACCCTGCTGGTAGCGCTGGCCATCGGCGCGCCGGCGATATTTGCGCAGTGGCCCGAATACCCCACACCGGGCCCGAGAGCGAAGGACGGTAAAATCGACCTCGCCGCGCCGCCCCCCAAAACAGCCGACGGCAAACCCGACTTCTCCGGATTATGGGAGCCGGCGCGGGGCGCGGGCAGCGGCCGTGGCGGGCGTGGCGGCGGCCAGTCGATGAACGGTACCCTGCCTCTGCCATACGCGATTCCCACTTCACCGGACGACCCTCCCGTCGGGCAATTCTTTAATATCGGCGCGGGCTTCAAGGACGGCCTCCTCCCATTCACGCCATGGGCCGCGGAGATACGAGCCGAAAGAAAAGGGAATGGCAACAAGGACAATCCCGACGCGCTCTGCGAGCCGCTCGGTTTGACCCAACTTCACATGCACCCCCAGCCACGGAAGATCGTCCAGACTCCGCGCGAGATCGTGGTTCTTTATGAGGCAAACGGTAATGTCCGGCAGATCCTCACCGACGGCCGGTCGTTGCCGAACAACGATCCCACCCCGTGGTGGTACGGCTATTCGGTCGGACACTGGGATGGCGACACGCTGGTTGTCGAAACCACCGGATTCCGGGACGACGTGTGGCTCGACGTCGAGGGCAGTCCTCTCACCAGCACGGGCAAAATGACGGAGCGGTGGCGCCGCGTAAAGTTCGGGTTGATGCAAATCGACATCACTATCGAAGACCCCAAGGCGTATACCAAGCCGTTCACCGTGCGGGTGAACCATCAGCTCATGCCGGACACCGCGCTCATGGAGTTCGTCTGCGAAGAGAGAGACGCCAAACACTACGTTGGCAAGGACGCAAAGAAATAGATCTGCGATGCGATCGAGCTATCTGAGCCTGGGAAAGCGTGGGAAAGCGGCGCGGGCTTGCCAAAATCGAATTAACCCAAGATCGTTCGATTATTAAGGTACACGCGGTTTGAGCCGCGTTCATTTGGAAACGCGATGAAGCGTGTGGAAACGCGACGAAGCGTTCAGTGTCGGAGCCCGCCCGCGCCACGGAATGCCTGCTCAACCGTTTCCGCCTCCGCCGCCCGCCTTGCCACGATGGCATTCGGGAACAGTCCTCCCAAAACGACGAACGCGACTCCGGCCGTCAGAATCCACCTCTCGCGCGGCAACGCATCCGCCATCACCGTGAAACCCGTTCTCCGCCCGCCCAAAAAGAGCCGCGCGAACAACCGAAAAACACTGACCGCATTCATCGCCGTGGCGATAGGGAGTAAGAGCCCGGTTTGTGGATGCGATGCCAGCGTTCCATGGATGAGAAGATCCTGCGAACAGAAGCTCAGCGTGCCGGGTAAACCAACCAGCGCCAGCCCGAACACGATGAAAAACACCGCCAGTCTTGGCGCGTGCGCGGCCAGACCGAGGTGTCTCGCGGCTGTCAGGTTCTCGCCGAATCGAACCTCCAGCAGCCGCACGATGGCGAACAGTCCCATGGTGGAGACCGTCACGACGAACCAGTGCACCAGCGCGCCGGTGACTCCTTCCATGGACTGGCTTTCCAATCCGGCCAATATGCATGCCGACTGGCTGAGAGCAAGATACGCCAGCAGACGGCGAGGCGAGTTTTCAGTAAGCGCGCGGATGGCGACGTAGAGCGCGGTTGCCAGCGCGAGGTACGAAATCAGCGGGAACAGATCGCGCGCCGTGTTCGGAAACAGCGGCACGATCAGACGCGCCACCAGCATGGCCCCGAAATGTCCGTTCAGCAGAAGAGCGGTGGGAATCGCCGCCCCTCCCTCGGCCGCATCGGCCACCCAGGCATGCGCCGGGCAGATCCCTTTGCGAAAGACGACGGCCGCCACCAGAAGCCCGAACACAGCCATGCCGCCTGGGCTCGTGTGAGTCAGGCCGCCGATCGACATCGTATCCGCCGAAACCGCGATCAGCGCGATGGCCAGGGCGAGCGTTGCGCTCGAAAGCAGCAGCCCCACCCGCGGACGCCACGTGCCCGCCCCGAACCACTGCTCACGGACGAATGGAGCGGCGGAAAGGATCCAAGCGGCAAGCAGTACGCGAAGGTCGTCCGTCGAATACGCAAGCAGTGTCGATCCCAGAAGAAAGAGGATTCCGGCGATGGTGCCGGCGGTGCAGTCGCGCCGCGGAAGCGCCAGCGTCGCCCCCACCGTGAGGCAGGAATACAGCACCATCAGCGCTTCCTTTAACGACTCACCGGCCGGAACACCTCGCAGCAGGAGCACGCTCGCCGCTACCGAAATCAGCGCCGCGGCAAATCCGATGACGCGCGGCTGCCTGCGAGTCAGCGCCGCCGCACCGGCTCCAACCAAGGGGACCCCGATGGCCACGGCCGTGACAATCGCGCCGCTCGCCATCAGATCCCCTCACGAATTTGTGGCGCTGACGATCTCGTCGTCGGCGATTTGGCTCCAGCGCTGCCAACCACAACATCCATGCCCATACTGTCCAGACTGGCGAAAATCCTTGAGAGGCGCATCAGCGGATGAATCACGAAACGATCGAGGATCGTATCCAGATGACCGCGGTCGAGCGCCCAGCGGTAGAGCCACAACTGGAGGCGTTCCGGGAATAAACTCTCCGGCTGCCTTCCGTCCTCAGGGGTTTCAGCGCCGATGGCGGAGTGCATCTGGTGATAGTCGTGAAGCATCGATGGCGCGCGCAGGAATTGCAGTGTCCGGACCGTGGCGTGTCCCAGGATGTGCACCACCGCGACCGTCTTCCAGCCCATTCCGATCTCGACAAACACCACGCCCACCTGGGTCAGCGAGGCGAAAGCCAGCGAGGTTTTGGCATCCGCGCTCGCCCGGCCCGACATTGTGCCGTATATGGCCGTCGCCGCGCCAACCGCGATCACCAACGCGGAGGCCACGCCGGATTGGGCCAGCAGAGGCTGCACCCGCAGCAGAAGATAGGCGCCCGCATGAATGGAGATCGCTCCGTAGAAGATCGCACTGGACGGCGTGGGGCCCTCCATGGCGCGCGGCAACCATCCGGAGAACGGAACCTGGGCCGCTTTGCCGGCCGCCGCGAGCAGCAGAAGCAGGCAAACCGTCGTTGCCCGGATCCCGGTCAGTTTAGGCAGGCCACCGGCAAACGAAGCGTTTCCGGCCCAGTTATGCATGGCGAAAACGGCGACCAGCAATCCGATGTCACAGGCGCGGTACACCCCGAAGACGCGAAGCGCGTTTTCGACCGGCGCCGTTCGAAGCTGGAAAAAACCAATCAGCAGCACCGAGGTGATCCCCACAATTTCCCAGCCGCCGACAAGAAGGTCGAACGAACCGGCGGCGAACGCCAGCAGAGATCCAAACGCAAAAAGATGCAGCAGCAGAAAAAACCGGAAAAAGCCCGCCTCACGATGCAGGTATGTCACCGAGAACTGTCCGATCAGCCCCGCCAGCACCACGGTCGTGGCGAGAAACGGAAGGGACAGCCGGTCCGCCATCAGCACCATGGGGAATCGATAATCGTGCACGACAAACCAGTTGCCGAACGCGACCGTTACCCCGGGGGCGCCGGTCGCCGCAACCCTCCGCAGAACCGGAAGCAGCGCCGCGATGGAAGCGGAAAACGTCAAAGCCGTGATGCTGGAAATCACGCGCTCCGCCGGGGTCCAGCCCAGCAGCCACAACAACGCCAGTGCGCCGAAAACCACGCCGGGCGCCACCACCACGAACAGAAGCGCGGCTTGGGGGAAGTCCATCTTCACCGGCCTCCCGCCTGAATCCAAGCCATGGGTAAGTGTTCGATCCTGCCGCCATACCATTCGGCCGAGGATAGAGCGACCGGCAGACGTTCCACCGGGCCTTCGAACTCCTCAAAACCCCCGTCTTTGTCAATGTGGCCCCGGCGAGCGTGAATGCGTCCCGACGCCGGGTCGATGGTGGCGACGCGGATCCAGCGATTCTCCACCATCTGCTTCAGGGACGCGTTGGCGTCGACCACTTTCATCAAACGTTCCGGCGTGGTCTCGATCACGAAAAGGATTCGTACAGGCTCGTGGATCTCCACCATCTGCCATGGCAGTCCGGTGCGGAGATCGCTGGCGTGGCCATCCATCACGCCCACCAGCCCCGCTACGTTGTGTGGAAGTTTTGTGCCGCAACCGTAGCGGTCGTTGTCCACGAAAGAGAAGTAGTATTCCAGACTGATGCCCGCACAGACGGGAACCACTGCGCCCAAAACTGCCGCGAGATATTCGTCGTTGGGGTCCTGGTCCGGATCGTAGGAAGACAAAAACGCGCGGCGGTCGAGAAACAGTCCCCGCGTCAGGCTGCGGCGTCCCACGATGCAAACCGCATTGGTGCAATGTCCGTACTCGGGCCGCGGCTCCGCCAGATGTTCGCTGCGTTCTTCCACATGGCGGAGGGCAGCGGCTGGATCCAGATGCGCCGGGCATGATTCGAATCGCCGCGCGCGCTCGTGGGCGTTACGCGCTCTCGCCTTATCGAGCGACTGGCGAATGCGGTCGAGATCGACCCGATGCGTGGCGGGCAGCGCATCGAGATCGAATAGTTCCACGCCGTCGCTGCACGTATCGTGATAGCCCCCGACGAACCAGGTGTGCTGGGGAATCTCGATGCCCATGTCACGCAGGCGGAAGCGCACCTCGGGACGGTTGGCCATAGCCGAAAAGAGCCGCGCGTTGGGCCCTCCGCGGCGTCCTCCGCAAGCGCCGCAATCGTGAGCCGATTCGTGAGGGTTATTAAGGCTCGTCGACCCGTGACCGAGCACCACAACTAATCGGGCGAAACCGCCGGTCAGGCCCGCCGGACCCAACACGCTGGCGACGCTCGCCGCTTTTTCCGCTGTTGCAAAACCGGTCAACAGACCCTCCACCGCGTCTTGCGATTGCTGGGTGTTGCGCATCAGCGTCAACTCCGTGCGGGGCTCGGGCAGGAATGCTTTATTCATCCACTCGCGTAGCCGTGCGTACCGCCGCGGGGCGAGCAGATGGCCGACCAATGGAACCGCGGAGAGCAATCCCAACGCCGCGGTCGACAGCCAGCCGCGCAGAAGGGTCCGCGACGACACGAACGAATTCCGCGTCAACAGGCCGAGAAAACGCCGGCGCAACCGTCGCGTCCTCAGCAACTCGCGGTCTTCGGCTTTGGGCTGTTCCCGCACCGCGTGCTGCGGCTTGACCACGACGGGACAGAACGCGGCACCGGTGGGGTCGTCGATTCCCGCGTAGTTGACGGCCACGCCGAAGTACCCGGCCGCGCTGAACGTCTCGACCTCCGCATCCGCCTCCTCGAGTGCGCGCCGCATGGATTCCTCGCGCTCGTCGATACAGAAGAACACCTGCGCGGCGGGCGTGCCGGCGGTTTCCCTGAGACCCCTGTACTGCCGGTGGCTCGCCAGACCACGCAGAATGCCACGTTCGTGCCAGCGTTCGTAAGCCAGCTGGAAAATGCGGCGGCGCTCCACTCCATTGCAGGCTTTCACTTCGCCCGCGAACGCGGCCCATTCGGAGTCGGAAAGGCGCGTGACTTCGTCGGCGGAAAGCGACACGACGCGCGCCGCATCATAGACACGGGCGGCTCGGCTCAGATGTCGCTTCTCCTGCGTCTTGAGCGGACTCTCCTGTGGCAGCGTCTCGGCAGCTCCCTCGCGCGCGGCCACACGCGCCATGGTCAGCCGCACCGCCAGAAAATCCATCACCGAGCACGGCGCCGGCTCGTGCGGCGCGAGGCCGGGGTCTTCCTCGAGCCGGCGGATCAATCCCGCCCAGCCGGGCAGCGCGAGCAGTTCGAATTCAAGGATCCGCCCCCACTCGTCTTCGGGAAAACGGGCGGCATCGAGGTAGTCGAGCACGGCGTCGGCCGCCGAAAACGAAAGAGACTCCTGCCGTCTGAGCTCCCGATCCAACCCCGTGAGGTAGAGCGGAAAAATGGCGCCGCGGGGCGCCAGCAGCTTGCGGACGCTCTCATAAAATCCCTTTTCCCGGTTCGGCATCGGCCAATAAGTCATGCCCTGATCCAGAAAGACCGAGCACAACCGGATGAGCCACGGGTGAATGATCTCGTCTGCCGGACGCGGCGGCGGGGGCTCGTCCTCATGCGCGACGACGCGCGCGAAGCAGGTGTCGAACAAGGCCTTCAGCGCCGGATGCCGGAAGTCCGCCGCCAGATCTCCCTGCTCTGCGCGCCACAGGATGGTGGCCGCATCGAATTCCCTCACGCCCGGCGTCATCATCGCTCTGCGCAGCGAACGCCGGCTGAGCTTCGGGAAAATGACGGCGTCCGGCTCGCTTTCGAGAACCGCGTCGATATCCTTTAGGCTGATGCGGCCGCGTGCCAGCTCGGCACGATAGGCGGCCTCGCTCATATACGGTTCGGCTCCGAATAAATGCGACGCATCGACAACAGCCTGCTCGAAGGTTCGATCCTGAAACGCGTGCAGCGTGTTGTGATGGACGAAAACGCCGATCGGCCCCTGCATCGGGAGCACGTGCGAGGCGTGTTCCACCGCCTGACGCAGTACGGCCAGCCGGCGCTGAAGCTGATCGGGACCCGTCATGCCTGGTGGCGAGGCGTACTGACGCGGGATCGAGGCTCCTGTCCGGCCACTTCCTTCATCATGTTGACGGTGCTGCTGAGCTGGGAATAAAAATAGCGCCGCAGAATATCGAGGACCTCAACCAATGCCCGGTCGCGAATGGAATAAAAAACCTGATTGCCCACCTTCCGGTTGACCACGATCTGTTTGGACCGCAGGACGGCCAGGTGCTGGGACGCGTTGGCTTGTTCGATACCGAGCTTTTCAATCAGTTTGCCGGCCGACAGTTCCCCATCGCGTAAAGCCTCGACAATCGCAATCCGCGTGGGATTCGCCAGCCCCTGAAAGATCTCGCTTTTGAAGCGTCGCAGGGCGTCATTCATCTTAATTTAGTATATTCGAATGATTGAGTATAAGCAAATAACAAGGCGTTACGGCGGGACACGCGGCGATAACCGCGTTTTTACGCTATCGGCATAACGCGGCTGCCGCACGCGTGTCCGTCGATGCCGTGGATATAAGTACGCTGAAATCGCACACCCTTACGCTTCCGCCGATTACGCGAATCTCATATAATTGCGGCAGGCTTATTGGAAAGAGAGGTCGGCATGTTCCCAAGAATGTTGGCGTTGGCACTGGTGATGGTGGCCGGAGCGGCGGCCGAACCGGTCGATTCGCGGTTGACCGGTGATTCCCGGTTGCTGGACGCGGCCAGGAACCATGACCTCAAGGCCATTCGCTCGCTCCTGAGCCAACACGTTGACGTCAACGCGCGGGCGGACGACGGCTCGACGGCGCTCCTCTGGGCCGCCCATCAGAACGACCCGGACACCGCGGAGCTGCTGCTCGGCGGGGGCGCGGATGCGAACTTGGCCAATGAATTCAAGATGACGCCGCTGTCGCAGGCGTGCACCAACGGCAGCGACGCGTTTGTGCGGCTGCTTCTGAAATCGGGCGCCAACCCCAACACTCCGATCGGCACCGGCGTCACTCCGCTTATGACGTGCTCGAAGAGCGGCAGCGTGGACGCAGTGAAAAGGCTGGTCGAATACGGCGCCGCGATCGAGGCACGGGAGACGGATCAGCACCAGACGGCGTTGATGTGGGCCGCCTCGGAGCACCAGTTGAAAGTCGCGCAGGCGCTCATCGACGCCCATGCCGATCTGAATGCCCACAGCAAGTCGGGATTCACCGCGATGCATTTCGCGGCGCGCCAGGGCGACTTGGAAATGGTGCAGTTGTTTCTCGCCGCTGGAGTCAACGTCAACGTCCTCTCGCAGGCCGAAGCCGGCGCGCCGACATCGGCCGCTTTCCCAGGTTATACAGGTACGGGCAGGCTCGCGATCGCGAACCGCAAAACAGCTGGGGTCAATGGCTACACTCCGCTGCTCGTGGCCACCGTGAGAGCCCAGGTTCCGCTGGCGCTCTATCTGCTTGATCACGGCGCCGACCCCAATATCGGCGATGCCGGCTTTACTCCCCTGCACTGGGCGTCGACGGAATGGGAAAATTACACGGCCAATCGCGTTTACGGATTGATCGACGCGATGTCGGGCATTCCGGATCGTCAGGCCAAGCTGAAGATGGTGAACGCTCTTCTCGCCCACGGCGCCAATGTGAACGCGCGTATGACGAAGCCGCAACCCAGCGTCGCGGGCGGATACGAGGACGCGGTCGGAGCTACGCCGTTCCTGCTCGCCAGCTCGGTAGACGATCTGGAAATGATGCAGATCCTCCTCAAGGCCGGTGCGGATCCGAAAATAGGCACCGCGACCAACGCCACGACCATCATGGCCGCGACAGGCCTCAACCACGGAATTGGGGAAAGCCCCATCACGGAGCCGCAGGCGCTCGCTGCGGTCAAATTGCTTCTGGATCTGGGCGTCGACCCGAAGGGCGCGACCACGTTCGGTGAGAACGCCTTGTACGGCCCTGCCTATCGTGGTTGGAACACTCTCCTCGCCCAATTGGTCGATCTCGGTGTGGACGTCAATGCGGTCAGCAAAGCGGGCGTGACGCCTTATCTCGCCGCGGCCGGTTACGGCGACAGGCTGGGCGGAGTCTTATATAACAAGGAAGGGGCGGATCTGCTCCTCAAGCATGGGGCCGATCCGAAGCTCGGCCACCCCTGCGAAGCCCAGAACAAATGCCGCGCGGAGTGAGATGAAAAAGCCTGTATTGATAAAGCCTGTATTGATAACTGCCGCGATCTGTTTCACGGCCTCGGCTTTCCAATCGCCCGCCCCTTCCAACACCCCAGCGCACGCACTGGTTACGAAGTACTGCGTCTCCTGTCATAACCAGAAACTGAAGACCGCAAATCTCGCCCTGGATGCCGCCGATTCCGTGCATCCGTTCAACTCGGCTGAGACATGGGAAAAAGTGATCGTGAAGCTGCGCAGCCGCGCCATGCCTCCTCCGGGCATACCGCGGCCCGATAACGCCACTTACGATGCCGCGGCCAGCTGGCTGGAATCGGAAATCGATCGTGCCGCCACGGCTCACGTAAATCCAGGCCGCTCCGCCAGTCTGCATCGCCTCAATCGCACTGAGTACTCGAACGCCGTGCGCGACCTGATCGGGGTTGACGTCGATCCCGAGGTGATCCTGCCGCCCGACGAACAGGCTTTCGGATTCGACACCAACGGCGATGCGCTGGCGATCGAACCATCTCTGCTCGATCGATATGTATCGGCGGCGGCCAGGATTTCCCGCGAGGCCATAGGAGACCCGACGCTTCCACCAGCCTTCGTACGCTACGGCGCGATTAAGAACAATTCCAACGAACAAACCTACCTTTGGCAGAAGGATCGCCTCGGTGAAGAATTTCCGCTGGGATCGCGGGGCGGTATCGCCGCAAGACATTATTTCCCGGTGGACGGGGAGTATGTTTTCAAGCTCCGGCTGCAGAGGACTTTCGGGAGCGAAATCCGCGGCCTGAACGTGCCGAATCATTTCGAGATCCGCGTGGACGGGAAACTCGTTGGGCAATTCACGTTGGGTGGGCCTCAGGCGGGCGCGAAAACACAGCCCGGCGAGGGTGCGAAGACTGTCGCAAACCAAGGTAACGATCCGGCGAAGGTTTTTCTGTACGACGGAGACGACGCGCTGCAGGCCCGCGTTCCCGTAAAGGCGGGGTTGCGCGAAGTGGTCGCCACTATACTCAAGACCGAAGATCCCGAGCCGGAAGGAGTGGGTCCGGATCACATTCCGCTCTGGAGCCGCCAGTCCGACAATCCCAATACTCCGGCCGCCATCTCTTCGATGTATATCGGCGGCCCTTATAACGCCCAGGTGCCGAAAGACTCGCCCAGCCGCCGGCTGATCTTCGTGTGCGAGCCCACCAACGCCTCCGAAGAACTCCCCTGTGCAACGAAAATTTTGTCGAAGCTCGCCCGGCGCGCCTATCGGCGGTCCGCAACAAACGACGATGTCGAGACGCTGATCGCCTTCTACAAGCGCACCCGCAGGGACGGAAATTTCGACCAGGGGATTCGCGCCGCGCTCGAGCGCGTTCTCGTTGGCCCCGATTTTCTGTTCCGCATCGAGGCCGATCCCGCGGGAGCCGCTCCTGGCACGGTCTATCGTGTTTCCGATGTCGAGCTGGCTTCGCGCCTGTCGTTCGCGCTGTGGAGCAGCATTCCGGACGATACGCTTCTCGACCTCGCAATCGCCGGGAAATTGAAAGAGCCCGGCGTACTCGAAAAACAGGTTTCGCGCATGCTGGCCGACCCGCGCGCGCGCCAGTCGCTGGTCGATAACTTTTTCGCGGAATGGCTGCAGACGCGTAACGTGCGGCTGCTGAATCCGGAGAACACGAAGTTTCCCTGGTTCGACGACAATCTCCGGTTCGATTTCGAGCGGGAGATCGACATGTTCCTCGACGCTCAGTTAAAAGAGAACCACAGCGTCGTCGACCTGCTCACCTCGAACGAAACTTTTCTCAACGAACAGCTGGCCCGCCATTATGGAGTTTCCGGCGTCTATGGCACGCATTTCCGGCGCGTGACGCTCACCGATGAGAACCGCTTCGGACTGCTCGGCAAAGCTGCGGTACTGGCGGTGACCTCGTACACTACGCGAACCTCGCCGACCGTCCGCGGAAAGTGGCTGCTGGAAAATATTCTGGCAGCGCCCGTGCCCGCTCCGCCTCCCAATGTCCCCGCGCTCGATGCTAGTGTCCCGGAGGGCAAGGTTTTGTCGGTGCGGGAAATGCTGGAGGCGCACCGCGCCAATCCGGTCTGCGCCAGCTGCCACGCGCGCATGGACCCGCTGGGGTTCAGCCTGGAGAATTTCGATGCCATCGGGCAATGGCGCACCACCGACGCGGGCAAGACCATCGACGCGTCCGGCGTGTTGCTGGACGGCACCAAAGTGGATGGGCCCGTGGCTCTGCGGCGCGCGCTTGTGGCGCAAAAAGAGCAGTTCGTCAGGGCGGTGACCGCCAAGCTCCTGACATACACGCTTGGCCGCGGGATTGAATATTACGACGAATCCGCGATTCGTGGCATTGTGCACAGCGCTGCCGCCGATGACTACCGCTGGTCGTCGGTGGTTTTGGGAATTGTCAAAAGCCCACCATTTCAGATGAGAGGGACGTGCGGCGACAGCCGCGTTTGTTCGGGTACGGAAGAGACGCGGCTGTCGCCGCGTGTCGCTGCAAAATGAGGAGACCGCGTTCATGATCGTGACAAAGAAATCCATTTCGCGCCGCACCGTTCTTCGAGGTGTTGGTGCCGTCGTGGGCCTGCCGTTGCTCGACGCCATGGTTCCCGCGTTTGCCACCGCCGCGACCACTCCCCCTCCCGCGCGCCGCTTGGGCGTGGTCTACCATCCGAACGGGGTCATCTACGATAAATGGCTGCCGACAGGCACCGGTTCGAACTTCGAGTTCTCGCCCACACTGGCCGGACTGAAGCCATTCAGGGAACAGTTGCTCATCATTACGGGTCTCTTCAGCGATCAGGCTGAGGCGAACGGCGACGGCGGCGGCGACCATTCACGAGCTTCCGGAAACTATCTGACAGGCGTCCATATAAAAAAGTCGGACAGCCAACTGGAAAATGGCATCTCCATGGACCAGATTGCCGCGAAGACGTTCGAGCGCGACACGCAGCTCTCGTCGCTGCAGATGATTGCCGACGACAACAGCCTGGTGGGTGACTGCGATCTGGGTTACAGCTGCGCCTACAGCACCACGCTCTCCTGGATGACGCCGACGCTGCCCCTCATGGCCGAAAACAATCCGCGCGTGCTCTTTGAGCGAATGTTCGGCGCCAGTGACAGCACCGATGCGCGCGTGCGCGCGGCGCGTCTCACCGAGGATCGGAGCCTGCTCGATTCCGTCAGCGATCGCGTGAACCAGCTCCAGAAGAAGCTGGGCCGGGCCGACAACCGGAAGGTGGACGACTACCTCACCTCGCTTCGCGATGTGGAGCGGCGCATTCAGAAGGCTGAAGAACAGAGCTCAAGAGAGCTGCCCGAGGTCGCCCAACCCGCCGGCATTCCGAATGTATTCGAGGATCACGTTCGGTTGTTGTACGATCTGCAACTCCTGGCTTACCAGTCGGATCTGACGAGGGTGATTACTTTCATGTACGGCCGCGAGCAGACCGGCAGGCCCTATCCGCAGATCGGGGTTCCCGAGCCGCATCATCCGGTGACGCACCACCAGAACAACCCGGTCAAGATGGAGAAGTGCACGCGCATTCAGCGGCATCATCTGATGTTGTTCGGCGAGTACCTGGAGAAACTGCGCAATACTCCGGATGGCGATGGCTCGCTGCTCGATCACACGGCTCTTCTGTTTGGCGCCGGCATCTGCAACAGCGACCGCCACACGCACGGCCCGCTGCCAACGCTGCTGCTGGGCGGAAGCGGCATGGGGTTCAGGGGCGGCCGCCATATCGTCTATCCGGAACACACGCCGTTGATGAATCTTCAGTTGACGCTGCTGCACAAGCTTGGGGTTCCGGCCGAGAAGCTGGGCGATAGTACGGGGGAGTTTAAAGAGCTGTCTGAGCTGTCGTGAGGTTCTGAAGATGGGGCGACTTCCGCCCCCCGCCGTCGAACAGTAACTCGAGCCCGACCTCGCCGCGTTTCTTCCTCAGATGCTAACTTGGTAAGCCCCGTGCCGGTATGGCCCAAGGTCTCAAAGCGCTTGATGAGTTTCCGGCAAGCGTGTGTAATTGCGGCGACTCCGATGGAAAAATCAAAAAAGGTAGCCTCTGGCTACCCAGTAATGCCAGTCGGCAATGGCCTCGGAAGTCGCGTCATCGGGGTCGATAGCCGCCAGTTGGGCCAGTGGCACGGCCATGACCCGGCCGTGCCAGCGGATCAGCACGAGCATCTCCGCTGTGCAGGTATCTTCCGGCGCCATGCGATGGACTTCGACGGTTTCCCCTTCCCTCAGCGGTGAAACGATCCTCCGAGCGATGCATCTGGCTTGAAAAGGGAATCTGATTTTGTCATCCAGGTAGCAATGCCACCCCATGACCTGCTCCTCCGGCCCGTTGGCATCCGCGATGGCTTCGTTATGAATTCGGTCCTCGCGGATCGGATCTTTGGCTTGTTTCTTCATGGCTGCTTTGCCGACAGTATCCGCCGCACGGAGGTGCGGCCGATGTTCAGTTGGCGGGCGATCTCGGCTTTGCTGACGCCGGTACGATGCAGTTTCCGGATCTGGCCGGCCTTCTTCGCTGCGGTCAGAGGCCTTTCGAAGCGCTTTCCCTTCAGCCTCGCTGCGGCAACGCCCGCGCGAATCCGCTCGCGGAGAATCTCATGTTCGAACTCTGCGAAGATCGAGAGCAATCCGGCCATGGCGCGGCCCGTCGGCGTGGTCAGATCCAGTGTTTCGGTGAGAGATACGAAACTGACGCCCAGTTCGGCGAGTTCCTTCAACGTGACGACCAGATCGACGAGCGACCGGCCCCAAAGGTCCAATCTCCAGACCAGCACGACATCGATCTCGCGCCGACGCGCCGCTGTAAGCAGATTCTCGCGGAGCTCACGCTCTGTCGCACCGGAACCGACCTCTTTGATCCGAGCTGCGATCGTCCAGCCGCGCTTCGCCGCATACTCCCGCATGGCGCGCATCTGCAACGACAGGATCTGCTGGTCGTGTGGGGACACGCGCGCATACAGCCCCACGCGGAACATTTTCGTCGCTTCCTGGCGCTGGCCGAAAACCCTCGTTGATTTTGCTGGTGCGGATACCCGTTTGGCGGCCATTTGGAGAGGCTCGTTTCGCAGGGCTTTAAGCTAATGACAAAGTCGCCCTTGCTGCCGGTATGATATCGGACCCGATCGACCGCCCAGTCGTTCAGCAGTTTGCCGTGTCAGATTCCCGAAGAAAGCGTATCGCCCTTCATCACAACCGGCGGACGCCGCGCATTCGCGGACGCGTATGGGCTTCGCGCCGTTTGAATCGCCGCCGAATCGGCAGGAGGGACGTGTTCCGTCAATCGGAACGCCCAATCCACCAGGCTGGGTAGCAGATGGTAGACCTCACCTTCACCTGAATCGTGCGGCTGCTGGTAAGGAACCGACCCGCGCAACGGTAGTAGCCGGTTCTCATGTTGGACGGAAACGCGGAGGTCGCCGCGTGTCCCTCTTGCTCTAACTCCTGACTGCCCGGTTTGGCAGCCATGGCGCTCCGAGAGCCGCCGGCGCGGCCACACAGTCGGACGAAGCACGTCCGTAGTCGCTGAGAGGTTGCAGTAATTCCAGAGCCTTCTCCGTTGAACCCGAATGCGCGTTTTGCGCGACGCCGCAGCCACGATGTGAAATTTCGCATGTTTGGCCTTCAAGTCGGCCAGCGCTCCCGAGCCGGCATAACCATGAGCTTCTCCGAGAAGCCACTTCCCTATCTTTTATGCGCCAGAATCGCCGGCCCGATCGAAGTCCATACTTGAATCTGCGCTCTCTTTAATAAATTTCCTGGATTCGTCCGTCGGAAAGCAAACGGTAACGGATGCCGCGCCACTCAACTTCCCGGCCCACCATTCCCGCCGCCCAGACCGCCAGTCCGAACAGATCCCGCAGCGGCACCAACGGTATTTGCGCGACCCGCATATAACCGAGGGCTCGCATACCCGCAACGGCGGCGATAAGCCGAATCGTCGCCGCCACGATTGCGATCCGCCAGTATCCGCACGCGGCTGCAACGATCGACCAGAACGTAACCTGCGTGACGAGATAGCCCAAATAGCCCGTTGGGCGCGATACCCGGATCGTTCGCGACCAACGGACCTGGTGTTTCCAGACATCCGCCCACGAACCCGCCCCCAGGTTGGTTTCGACAACCGAGCCCGACAGCGCCACGTACTTGCCCAGGCCGGCGACGCGCGCGCCGAGTTGATAGTCGTCGGCGAGATACTCCCGTATCGCAGCGAATCCGCCGATCGATTTCAGATCGGCAACCCGAAGCGCCATCGTCGAACCCAGCGCGAAGCCTCCGGCCGCGACCAACCTGGCTACAAGAACGCTCGGCGCAAATTCCGTGGCGATTCCCAGTGCTTCCGAATTGGATGCGATCGACGATCCGCGTCCCCGATAGAGGCACGTCACCAGACCGACGTGCTCGTCGGCCAGCATCCCAGCCACTCGCGCCAGATAATCCGGTTCCACCAGAATGTCGCTGTCGTTGACCAATAGCACCTCGTGCCGCGCCTCCCGGGCCAGAATTTCCAGCGAACCGACCTTACCGTTCGGCGCATCGTTGGTTGTGCCGACGACACGGATGGGTACATGCGGAAACTCCACGCGCAGCCGCTCGATATCTGCCAGCGCGGCATCCTTCGGATCGGACGCGCCAAAGATCAATTCGAATTCCGGATATCGCTGAACCGCGTGCGACCGGATGGCTTCATAGAATCGCGCGTCCCGGCCTCGTACCGGTTTCAGGATGGAGACGGGCGGCGCGTAATCGGACGGCGTGTTCCGGCGCCGGAATTTCAATGCCCCCGCGACTGCCAGCAGATTGTAGGCTGCGCCGCAGCCTGCGAGAACCGCCGCCGCCTCCGCGATCCAGTTCACGTCGGCCAGCTCACTGCGAGATGAAAACCACGCCGATCAGGATCAGACTGACCCCCGTCCAGCGCCGCCAATCCACCGCCTCTTTCAACAAGACCCGGGCGAGCAGGGTCTCGGGGATGAAAGCCGCCGCCGACATTGGCACCGCAAAGGTCATTGGCGCAATCGATACCAGCTTCATGAACGAGAAGAACGAAACCGCCATGGCGCAGGTCGAAATGATCACGTAAGAGTTGCGCGCCACCATTCCGAATGCGCTGCCGATCGCGCCCGGACGGAAGTCGTGAATCTCGCCATGCTGCCGCATGCCAAGCGATCGAAACACGTCGCCGACCGTGGTGGCGCAGATCACCATCAGGACCAGAAGCCACTTCATTGCGGCTTTCCTTCCATGAGAGAAGAGGACGCAGCCGTCCGTCCCACCAGGGTTACCCCCGCGGTGACCAGCACAATGCCCGTCCACCGCGCGAGTGAAACGTTTTCACCAAGGAACAGCCGCCCGGCGAAGGCAGTCACCACGTAGCTGATCGCCGTGACCGGCATCACATAACTCAGATCCGCCCAACTGAGAAGCGCCATGTGGCTAAGGGTCCAGACGATCAGCAGCACAACCCCGAGCGCGACCCAGGGATGGAACAGGGCACCGATGAGCGCGAACGGCGAATTGCCGATGTCGCCCAACTGCTGCATGCCCCTCGTCAGGAATGAATTGCCCGCCACGTTGCTGAGGATCGTCAGAGCCGCAAACAACCGCGTCTTGGCGGTCAGGTTCCTAGTCGCCGGCATTCGCGGAAATGGCCGTGTGCTGCCGCTGCTCCGTGATGAATTTCCTGCGGCGCGCCCTCAGCGCCATGTATTCGCGCGCTTCTTTGGTGAGCCGTTTCCGGTCGTGCGCGTTGAAGATCACTTTCCGCACCATCCGCCAGATCACCCGCGTCCGGAAGTAGTATTCGCTGTAGAAGCGCTCCACCCAATCCATCAGTTCCGCTTCGTTCAGGTTTTCGTACACCACCTTCGGGAGTTGATTGCCGCGCTCATCCACAATATTGCCGATCGAGATCAGATCGTTCTTCTTCGCGTAATCGTAAAATTCCGTTCCCGGATAAGGATGCGCAATCGACACCTGAATGGTTTCGTTATCCAGCTTCTTGGCAAAATCGATCGTCTTGCGGATGCTCTCACGCGTCTCCCCAGGCAGCCCCACGATGAAATCGCCGTGAATCACCAGACCCAACTTTCGACAGTTCGCCGTGAAGCGCTCCGCCATGTCGATGGTCGCGCCCTTTTTGATGTTCTTCAGGATCTGCGCATCGCCCGATTCGTAACCCACAATCAGCAGCCGGCAGCCTGCTTCCTTCATCGCTTTGAGCGTGTCGTAATCGGT
>Ga0070733_10001015_pt1 | contig 21384 bp, 16 predicted proteins | sample Coa_R1_9_FD_66450 | JGI IMG/M metagenome (GOLD analysis project Ga0070733, IMG submission 66450) | Surface soil microbial communities from Centralia Pennsylvania, which are recovering from an underground coalmine fire - Coalmine... | ecosystem: Environmental > Terrestrial > Soil > Unclassified ... | reverse complement strand
GGGATGGCAACTAGGCGAGCCGCGCATACAGCGCCGCGAATTCCTCCGCGAGGCGCGCGATCGAATACTGGTCAATGGTGCGGGCACGCGCCGCGAGCGCGAGCCGGTGCAGCAGCGCGCGGTCGAGCGCGAGGCGCTCGAGTGCATCCGCGAGCGCTTCGGGCGCGTGTGGCGGCACGAAAAGCCCATGCACGCCCTCTTGCACGACATCGGGGATAGCCCCGACCGGCGAGACGACCGGCACCGCGCCCGAGGCAATGGCCTCGAGCAGAGCGTACGGCAGCCCCTCGCGGTGATACGTCGGAAACGCGAACACGTGGGTTGCCGCCCAGAGTTGCTGCTTGGCCGTGCCGAAGACAGCCCCCATGAGCCTCACCTGCGCCTCGAGGCGCGCCTTTCCGATCGCGGCGCGGATCTCGTGGAGCGCCGCCCCGCTACCGGCGATGGTCAAACGGGCGGCGATGCCACGCGCGCGCAGCAAGCGCATGGCCTCGATGATTTCGAAGACGCCTTTATCCGCGGCGAGGCGCCCGAGGTAGGCGATCTCGAGGGTCTTTGGCGCGAGATAGCGTGCGGCGCGCAGGTCGATGTCGGCAATGGAGACCGCATTCGCGATGCGCGTCAAACGTGCCCACGGCGCGAACGCTGCATAGGCCATCATCTCACTGTGCGCCAGAAGCACGACGCTGTCCGGCAACGAGAGCACCCGGCGCAGCAGGCCCGTCAACAGCGGCCGTCCGGCGAAGAACTCCGCCGGCAGCGCCCCGCCGTGCACCTGATAGATGACTTTGCGCCGCGCAAGCTTCGCAATCATGAGATACGCAAGATCGCGCCAGTAGCTCCTGGGCTCGAGCGAGGTATTGATGTGCACGATGCGAGGCCGTGCCGCGGCCAGCCGCGCCGCGAACGCGAGCGGGCTCGTCATGAGCCGCCAGGCGGCGCCGAGCCGGCCGTCCTTGCGACCTTCGCTGCCGACCTGGAAATGCAGCAGCGCGAACTGCTGCGCAAGGGCTGAATCGAACAGCTGATTCAGGTGCGTCGATACTCCGCTCACGGCGCCACGCGCCGGACCGAGTAGCAGGACGCGCGACCCGCCGGCTTTGAGTATCGACGGGGTCTGCATGCACGCGCGGGGAGGGAGTCCCGGAGAGCTCGGACACGGTGCCAGGGAAGAAATCCGGGTACCCGAGCCAGTATGCTGGCGCACTATTTGCGTGGGTCGGGAAGCGCTGGTTTGACGATCCGGCATCGCACGAGTTGGAAAAGGCCCACGGTAGGACAAACCTACAGAACGGAGCGCGCCGCCCGATGAGTCACCGGCATGCGCCAAACGGACTACCCAATTCCGCAGCAACGGAAACGAACCACACCGAGGCACGCCCGTCCGGACCTCACTCGCGCCGCACCGCGCGGCTGGAGAATCCCGCCGGCAGGGGATGCCCAGGCAGCTAAACTGACTCGATGAGCGTATTCGCGGGAATCGAGACCGGAGGCACCAAGATCCTTGCCCGGATCGAAGCCGCGGATGGCCGCATTCTCGCAGAAGGCCGGTGGGCGACGACAACTCCGCAGACGGCACTCGAGGATCTGATCGCCTTTCTGGCAGCGTCCGCTCCCGCGGGGCAACTTGCAGGCATCGGCATCGCCGCCTTCGGACCCCTGGTGCGCGATGAGCTCTCTCCCGATTACGGGCTCGTGCTGAATACCCCCAAGCCCGGTTGGAGCGGCTCGAATCTGCGGGCCGCCCTGGCTGCCCGGTTTGGCGTCCCCGTCGACATCGACACCGATGTCAACGCGGCGGCGCGCGCCGAGTGGCAGCGCGGCGCAGGGCAGGGCGTGCGCAGTCTCGCGTACGTCACCGTCGGCACCGGCATCGGTGGCGGCCTGGTAGTCGATGGGCGACCGCTGCACGGAGCGCTGCACCCGGAGATCGGCCACATCGGGCTCACTCGCCGGCAGGACGATCGAACGGTGAGCGCGTGCCCGTTCCATGAGCATTGTGTCGAGGGACTGGTCTCGGGGCCGGCGATTGCACGTCGGCTCAATCCCGGCCGCTCGCTCGCTGACGACCCGCAGGTGGCTGCGATCGTGGCGGACTATCTGGGCGAGCTGGCCGCGACGCTGACTCTCTCCTGGTCGCCGGAACGTATCGTCTGGGGCGGGGGCGTCATGACGGTAAACCTGCTCGCGTCCCTGCGCGAGGCGCTGCGACGGTCTCTCGGCGGCTACGACGTCGGAGAAGCGGCCAATGCGCCGCAGTACTGTGTCGGCGCTGCGCTCGAGCATTCGGGGCTGGAGGGGGCGCTCCTCATGGCACGAGCTCCATAGTCAGGGCGGCGGGGCGGTCGAATTGCGCAGAATCAGCTCGAAGCTCAACCGCAGACGCGGTAGCGGACGCGGCCAGCCGCGGCGCCGCGGCGAATGCTGGATGATGAGGTCGGCCGCTGCGCGCGCCATGGCCCTCACCGGCTGCCGGATCGTCGTCAGTTGCGGCCACACCATGGTGGCGACCGGTGCATCGTCGAACCCGACGACCGAGAGCTGCTTCGGAAGCTCCAGTCCCCGCTGGCGCGCGACGCAGATGACGGCCGCGGCCATGTCGTCGTTGCTCGCGAAGATTGCGGTGGGCCGGCTGGCGCCCTGCAGCATGCGCTCGGCGCAGCTCAGCCCGTCACTGAACACGAAATTTCCGCTCTGCACCCACTGGGGTTTGACCGGGACCCCGCGCGCGCGCATCTCATCGGTGAAGCCGAGGTAGCGCTGCTCGGTCGCGCCATGCTCGGCACGTCCGAGGATGAAGCCGACGGCGCGGTGTCCGAGATCGAGGAGGTGCGCGGTCATGCGCCGTGCCGCCGCCCGATCGTCGATGCCGACCGAGGGTGCGTCGTCTGGCTCGTTCTTCGGCGCGATGCGCACGGTCGGAATGGCCGATTCGTCGAGCTTGGCCAGGATGACCGGATGATCGCTGATCGGTGGCAGCAGGATCACCCCCTCGAGACGCAGCTGGCGCAGCAACGTGCTCACCTGTCTGCCGACGTCCGGGCTGCCGCTATCCCATGGCTCGACCATGAGGTGAAAGTCCGACTCCCGGCAGCGCTGCACGGCGCCTGCCTGAAACTCGCTCAGGTAATCGCCCGGCTTGTCGCAGAAGAGGCCGATGAGGAACGAGCGGTCACCGGCGAGGCCACGGGCATTGAGATTGGGCCGGTAATCGAGCTTCTCGATCGCCTTCAGGATTCTGTTGCGTGTGTCCTCGCGCACCGCCGGCTCATCGTTGAGCACCCGCGATACGGTCTTGGAGGAGACCTGAGCGAGCTCGGCGACTTCCTGGATGGTGACCGAAGGGGGACGGGAATCCTTCATGGCGGCGATGATAAGGCAGCCTCAGCAGGCGGGCTCGCAGCCAGCTCCAGGAGCGGCGCGAGCTGTGCGAGGAAGGGTTGGTAGCGGCGCCAGCGCCCCACGGAGGACCGGAACAGCGGCTGGCGCACCTGCCACTTGCTGGCGGTCACCACCGCTCGCTCCGTCATATGGAAATCGAGACAGCGCGAATCCCACGGCACTCCGATGAACTCAAGCATCCTTCGTGTCCAGCCCGGCAGGTCTGCGACCAGTCCCTCATAGGGTACTGACAGCATGCTGTCGGCGGGAAGCACCGCGCGCCAATGCTCCATCAGGCGCTGGTACTCGCGGTAGTAGTGCGCGAGATCCCCGAGATCGTGAGTGTAGGTATTCGCGGCCTCGAAGTGCTGGAAATAGATCGAGAGGCAGGTGTCGATGGGATGGCGTACCAGATGAATGATCCGGGCGCGCGGCAGGGCCGCATGAATCGAGCCCAGGGAAAGAAAGTTCGTGGGTAGCTTGTCCACCACGCGCAGTGCATGCGGCGCGAGCTCCTCGAGCGCCTTCAGGTAGCGATGGCCCTGATCGGCGAGAGCGGCGTCGCTGAGTTGCAGGCCCGCGCCGCCGCAGGCCGGGGCACTGGAAACGGCCGCCGCGGTGATCCGGCTCCAGAAAGCCAGCTCCCCCGCGCCGAATACCGCCTGGTGTGAGGCCAGGATCTGCTCCGCCAGCGTCGTGCCCGAGCGCAACATGCCGACGATGAACACCGGGCGCGCCGACTGAGGCACGGCGTCCCGCCGGCGGTTGATCCAGGGCGCAGGCTGCGAGCGGATGATCAGATCGATGGCGCTCGACAGCGCGTGGCGGTCATGAGGCGGACCGGCGCGCTTCGCGAGCTCATTGGCTTGGCTATAGTGGCGGAAGGCCTGCTCGAAGTCCCCCACATCGTCCAGATACTTCCCCGTGGCGTAACGCAGCAGCATCTCCTGCTGTGGCGCAAGGCCCTGCGCAATGAGGCGGTGAATCGCCTCCAGCCATGGCTGGTCGGCGGGCGTCAGACTGCGAACACGTGCCAGGCCTGCCCAGGCTTCGGGCAAGGCGGAGTCGATCGAGAGAACCCGGCGGAACAACTGCTCCGCCTCGGTGAAGCGACCGGCGTCGGCTCGCAGCTCCGCCAATACCAGAACCGCCTCTGCACAATGGGGATCGATGGCCAGGGCCCTGTGGCAACACTCTTCGGCTTCCGGGCCGCGCCGTTGGAGCCGCAGAGCGGTAGCGAGCTCGGTGTGCGCCCGGAGCAGTTGCGGATCGATCTCGAGCACGCGGCGATAAGCTGCCACCGCCTCGTCGAGCCGTCCGATCGCGCGCAGTGCGTGCGCCAGGTTCGCCTGCGCCTCGGGAAGGCCCGGATCGATCTCGAGCGCGCGCTCGAAGCTCGCGATCGCCTCCTCGAAGCGACCGAGGCCCGCAAGCGAGCGGCCGAGGTTCTGATGGGCCGCGGCAAGACCAGGCCTGATCCGCAGCGCCTCCCGAAAGCTCGCGAGCGCCTCCTCGGGGCGTCGCAGCTCCAGGTACAGCTCCCCCGAGTTGTTGTGCGCTTCGGCAAATTCCGGGTTCAGCGCGAGTGCGCGCCGGAAACTGGCGGCCGCCTCCTGGTGCCGCCCGAGGCGCGCGAATGCATTCCCCAGGTTCAGCTGAGCGACGCAATCCTCGGGCGCACACTGCACCGCCATCCTCAGGGCATGCAGCGCGTCCTTGCTTTGCCGGGTGCGGGCGAAAGCCAGCAGTTGCCACAGCGTCGCAGACGGCTGATCCCGAGCGTCCCGCCGCTGGCCAAGGAGTGCCTCCACGGCCGATTCCAGCTCCGCATAGCGGGCCCCATTCAGCAGGCCGGCGAGACGCTCCATTGCACTCGTGCCGCCGAGCGGCTCACCGGCGATCACTGAGCGGCCACCGCGACGCCCGCGGCCCCCGTGGCCCCCGTGGGGAAGTAGCTGTCATGGGGCGCAGCATCCCTCGCGAGCGCCGCCGTGGCGGAGGCGAGCGAGGCGAGGATCTCGCGCAACTGATCGACGGGAATGGCGTCGAGCAGCGGGTCGTAGCCAGCCGGCCGCACTCCCTGCCCCTCGAAAATGTAGAACCAGCTGAGATCGGTGAACAGCTCCCCCGCCCGGGTGCGTATGCGTCCCGTCCCGCGGTAGAGCTCGATGCGCTCACGCAGGCTCTGCGGAATGCTCATCGAGCGGCAGTAGCGCCAGAACGGGGTGTCCTCGCGCTGCGTCAGACAATAGTGCAGCACGATGAAATCTCGGATGGTCTCGATCTCCTCCATCACCCGCGAGTTGTACGTGTCGATGTTGCTCTGCTCGAAGGCTCGGTCCGGGAAGTGCTCGAGCAGGTGATACAGGCCGCTCGCCACCAGGTGGATGCTCGTCGACTCGAGCGGCTCGAGGAACCCGGACGCCAGCCCCAGAGCGACGCAGTTGCGATTCCACAGGAGCTTGCGCCGCCCGGTCACGAAGCGCAGCAGGCGCGGCTCCGCAAGCGAGCTGCTGCCGACCACGCTTTTCAGGTCGGCGAGTGCCTGCTCGTCACTCGAGTGGGCGCTCGAGTAGACGTAGCCATTGCCGTTGCGGTGTTGCAGGGGAATGCGCCACTGCCAGCCGGCGCTGCGCGCGAGTGACTGGGTGTATGGCGGGCGCCGTGGGCTCGATGGCGTTGGAAACGCCACGGCGGAATCGCACGGCAGCATGGCGCGCCAGTCGAGATAGCCGGTGTTGAGAACCTTCTCGATGAGCTCCCCGCGAAATCCGCTGCAGTCAATGTACAGATCAGCTGCGAGCACGGAGCGATCCGAGAAGACGAGGGCGTCGATGCCGCCGTCCTCGCGCCGCGTGGCTCCGGTAACGGTACGCTCGAGCCGTGTGACGCCCAGGCGTTCGGCATAGGCGCGCAGATATTTTGCCACCAGCGTGGCGTCGAAATGCAGCGCGTAACGCAGCCCGGCGCCCGGGGCGGCTGCATTCGCATCCGGGAAGCGGAACTTGCCGGCATCGCCCAGGGTCGCGCAGGGACTGAAGTCGTTGAAGCGCAGAGTGAGCCCCGCGGCCCGCGCCCGTTGCCAGGCGTGATAGAAGGGGCGACGGTTGAGCGGTGCGCCGAAGGTGCCGAAGGGGTGCCAGTAAGAGTGCTGCGGTTGCCGCCAGTCCGTGAACTTGATACCGAGCTTGTAGGTGGCTTGCGTTTGCTCGACGAAGTCCCGCTCGTCGATGCGCAGAAAGCGCAGCAGATCGATGATGGGGGGGATCGTGGCCTCACCGACGCCGACGGTGCCGATCTGCGCTGACTCGATCACCGTAATCGCGGTGCCGGTGCCGGGGAGCGCCCGCGCCAGCATGCTCGCGGCCAGCCAGCCGGCCGTGCCGCCGCCGACGATCGCCACGCTGCGGATGCGCTGCTCTGCGGGAGCGGCGGATTGAGAGACCGTCGGGCCAGGATCGGACATGGACGGAACCTCGCAGCGAGCGGTTGGTCGTGCGACTCCCGCAGGACGTGGGAATCAGCGCAGAGTCAGCGGCACCGGGCGGCACTGCGCGCCGCCCTGCCTCCGCACTCCTGCCGCTCGACCCGCGGGCTCGCCGCTAGAGCTTGCCTTTGACGCCGAAGAAGAGCCGCCGCCCGCTGTCGTCGTAGGTGAATGGCTCGTTCGGCCACTGCAGGTACGTGTGCTGCTTCTCGTCGGTCAGGTTAACCACCTGGAAGATTACCCCGAAGTGCGGGCCAAAGTCGTACTCGAGCTGCCCGTCGAGCTGCCCGTACTTCGCCGCGTAGATAGTGTAGGTCTTGGGCGTGCCGCTGATGTCCTGGAAGGTGAAGGACGAGCCGACCAGGGAAGAGTTCACCGAGACGTCGCGCCAGGTGTAGGCGAGCCGCGCCGAGAAGCCGTAGCGCTCGAAGTAGCCGGTGAGGTTGAAGGCGTTCTTCGGCACCCCGGGGATCGGCAGGTTGGTGCCGAAGGAGCTCGCCTGAGTGGAGGACGAATTGGAAAGAGTGTAGTTCGCCTGGAAGCCGAAGCCGCTGTCGAAGGCATATTGGGCGACGAACTCGCCGCCGTAGATCTTGCCGGTGCCGCCGTTGACCAGCGTCTGCACGTTGGCGGTCGAGCCGCCGGTGATCGTGCCGTCGGGCACCAGGGTGGCGACGTTGGCCGTGGTGACGAAGTTGTCCACCGCCCGGTAGAAGCCGCCCACGCTCACCAGGCCGCTGCGGGCGAAGTAGTCCTCCCATGACAGCCGGAACTGCGAGGCCCGGAACGGATCGAGGGCGGCATTGCCGGCGGTGCCGCCGTCGAACTTGAAGCACACGCCGCCGCCCGGGCACTGAGCCGGAGCCGCCCGCGTGAAGTCGTAAGACAGGCCGCGCCCGATGTCATTCAGGTTCTGCGGCGCTACCACGCGCGCGGCGCTGAAGCGGATCTTCTGATCGTCGGTCGCGTTTAACACGAAGTTGAAGGTGGGAAGTACGTCGGTGTACGAGCGGCTGTTCTGGAACGGCACGTCGTTGGCATTGACCCCGTTCCAGGAGGCGGTGCCGACGAAGGTCGAGCCGTTCGGATTGGTCTCGCCGCCGTCGACCGTGAGCTGGTTGCGCACCACGCGCACGCCGAAGTTGGCGTGATACACGTTGTCGCCGGCATCTCCCATGATGAACGCCGAGGTGGTCTTGTCGGTGACGTTGTAGGAGTTGAGCGCGTCGGCGAAGAAGGTCTCGGTGCCGTTGGGGATTCCCGCCTGCGCCCACACGGTGTTGAGATAGGTCGCAGGATTGGTCATGCCGCCGGTGTAGGGATTCTTGACCGCAATGGGGCCCGAGGCGAAGTTGTTCACCGTGAGCGCCAGGTTCGGATTGGTCTGCGGCGTGGAGTAGGGGATGGCCGCGTAGCCGGGGTCCTGGTAATAGAGCCAGGTGCCGCTCGCCGGGCCGATGCAGCAGTTGCCGGCCGCGGTGCCGGCGCCCACGCCGCCGACGCCGTAGGGATTGATGCCGTTCTCCATGTAGCGGCCGTGCACATAATCGACCTCGCGGCTCTCGTAGCGCGCTCCCGCGGTCATGTCGAGAACCGAGCCGGCCTTGAAGTAGAGATTCCCCTTGATCGCCCAGTTCTTCTCGTCGACCTTGTTGGCCCAGGCCCAGTTGGACTTGAAGAGCGTATAGGCCGGGTTCGACAGCACGTCGGTATAGCCGTAGTTGTTCGGGTAGCTCACCGTCGGCAGACCCGAGGTGCCGCCGTTGCTGTAGATGAACGAGTAGCCGTGATTGCCGTTGGCGCAGCTGTTGGCGCCGTTGTTGCAGCCGGGCGCCGTGGGCTGGATCGACGGATTGGCGCTGCCGAAGGCGCCGTAGAACCCATGCTCGACGTCCGCCTGGTCCGCCTCGTAGTTACCGGTCGCCTTGGCGTAGGCGAGGCCGGCATCGCCGTGCACCCGATCGTTTCCGGCGAAGGTGGTGTTGAGCTGGAAATTGTGGGCGGTGGTGCTGTTCTGCTCGTAGAGCGTCGCGGTTTCTGCACCGTTCGCCACCATCGTGGCCGACTGAATCACTCCATTGGAGTCGATCGAGTAGGGCTGCGAGGGGTCGATGCCGGGGAAGGAGGCCGGCGCGCCGGGCGCATTGGTCTCACCCGAGCCGCCTGAGAACCAGGCCTTGTTGGAGTAGGTGATGCTGACTTCGCTCTCATTGATATAGAAATAGTTGAAGGTGCTCGCGACGCTGTCGTTCCAGTGCCACTCGATGCCGAGCGTCGCGCCCTTGGTCTTGATCTCATCGCCAATGTCGCTGAAGTAGGCGAGCTGCGGATCGATGTAGGTCTGCCCGCCCGGGAGCGTCGAATTGGTGCTCGCAATGGGGCTGCCCACGTAGGAGCCGACGGTGGCCGTATTGGTCACGAGCCACTGATTGCGGTTCTGATCCTGGAACTCCTTGGTGTGCGTCTTCTCATCGTCGTAGGAGGCGCTCGCCGTAATGGCGAAGTCGTCGCTGAACTTGAAGCCGCCGAAGAGCGTCGCGACCGGTGTCGGGCCGCCATCCTGGCCCTCGGACTTGGTGCCGCGGACGTTTGCGCCGAGGCTGAGCCCCATGGCCTGGGCGAGCGGCGAGCGAGTCTTGAGGTCGATGATGCCGCCGAGGCCCCCTTCGCGATCCTGCGCGCTCGGGTTCTTGATGACGTCGATGCCGCCGATTTCCTCACTCGGTATGCCTTCGAGGGAGGCGTACTGGATGTTGCCGGCGCCGCCCGAGGCTTCTCCTGAGGAATAGACCTCGCGGCCGGTGAGCAGCACCTCGCCGTTGAGGGTGATCAGGTTGTTGCTGAGTCCGTCGATCAGCACCTGCGTGCCCTTGCCGCCGGAGCGATTGATGGTGACGCCCGGCAGCCGCTCGAGTGACTCGGCGACGTTCTGGTCGGGCATCTTGCCGATGTCTTCCGCCACCACCGACTCGATGGGCTTCACCGAAGCGCGCTTTTCATCGAGCGCCGACTGGACCGATGCGCGGTAGCCGGTGATGACGATTTCCTGGATCTGGTCGCCGCTGGCGGCGGCGCCGCCGGCGGCCTGGTCCGCGGGAGCGGGTGAATCCAGCAGCGGCGTCTCCGCGCGAGCGGTGGCGATACCGAAGCCGACGGCCGCCTGAACAGACAGCGCTGTCATAACAGCCGCACTACGAGCACGGACGAGTTGTCGCGCGCGCTTCTCCCGACGATGAGACATGTGTTTATCCCCCTCAGCTAAACACTAGATTCTTAGGTTGGCGCGCTTCACCCATCGGTGGGAGAGGCGGCGTTTACAAAAATACGCTCAAGCAGCCAGGAATGTCAACGCTGTCATTTATCCACCCCAAGGGTGGGATCGCAGTGTGGATCGTGCACCCGCCCGAAGCGCACATCGGTCAGGCTCAGGCTGAGGCTCCCCGCCGTGAGCAGCTCCAGGGGACCCGCGACACTCGCCAGCGCAGGCCCGGCGTGCCTGAAGCAGGCCAGTGGAAGGGTGAGCGTGGCGGCTCTTCCGGTCGGGATCGAGCCGAGGAGCCTCGTGAGGTCCAGCCTCGCCGCGCCGTGATCTCCGCAACCGCTTTCTTCCGCCTGAGAGCCGCTGGCACAACGAAGGCCCACCCGCACACGAGCCGTGGCGCCCGCCTCGACGCGCAGGCGCGCCTCTATGACGTTGCCGGCCGCCGAGGCGGCACGCAGATCGATCGGGCGTCCCCCGATCCAGAATACCCCGGGCCCGGTACCGCTCCAGTGAAGCTTGAGGTCCGCGCCTTCGAGTGCCACGTTCACGGCTCCTCGCGGGCTCGCCTGGCTTGCGCCCGTCATGCGTACGGTTGCGAGCTCGTCGGCGACGAATGCGGACCAGGGTGCCGTCAGGTGCCCTGACTGAAAGAGGCTGTCCTCGCCCCCGCGATCCGCCGCGAGCTGAGGATCCTCTGAAAGGCGTCCGACCGCTGCGCCGCGGGCGTAGCTCAGCCCGTAGCCGCGCGAGAACAGTGCTCCGGATATCTCGTCGGTGCTGTCGTAGGTAACGGGCATGCCGGTGGCAGGCCATGGGAAGCTCAAACGTCCGGCGAAATCATAGCGCGGCTGGCCGTCGCGTCCCGCGAGCAGGACGTCAGCGATACCCTCGGCTTCGGTGCCGGGGAGCCAGGCCGCAACGAAAGCATCGGAGGCGTTGATCTCGGGGTTGACCCACAGCGGACGGCCGGAGAGAAACACCGAGATCGTCGGTATGCCGCGCGCGCGCAGGCTCTTCAGCAGAGCGATGGTGCGCTGATCCTGCGAGGCAAATGCCAGCGTCTCGCGATCGCCTTCGAACTCGGCGTAGGGTGTCTCGCCGAAGACCACCACGGCTGCATCCGGGCGCACGCTGAAGCTGCCGTCGGGGCTCAGCGTGACGCTGCCGCCCGCGGCGGTCACGGCCGCACGCAGCGCGGAGTAGACCGAGCTGCCGCCGGGAAAATCCGCGTTGCGGTTGTGGTTTCCCTGCCAGTCGATGGTCCAGCCGCCCGCCTGCCGGTCGATCCGGTCGGCGGCATCCCCGGTGACCAGCAGGTGCGCTCGCGGCGAAAGCGGCAGCGTGCCACGCTCGTTCTTGAGCAGCACCAGCGACTCGCGCACCGCGCGGCGCGCGATTTCACGGTGTTTCGCGCTTCCCAGCACCTTGAAGTCCCCGGCGTCCGCGCGCTCCCGGGGGGCGCTGCGCGTGAAGAGTCCGGCCAGCGCCTTGACGCGCAGGATGCGCCGCACGGCCTCGTCGACCCGCTTCTCGGGGATCTCGCCGGCGCGCACCTGCATCAGCGTGTTGTCATAGATCCGCCGCCAGCTGTCGGGCGCCATGAACATGTCGAGCCCGGCGCGGATCGACTGCGGGCAGCTGAATTTGCTGCAGCCGGGCACTTCCTCGTGCGCGTTCCAGTCACCGACGATGAACCCTTCGAAGCCGAGCCGTTCCTTGAGTATCGTGGTGAGCAGGTCGTGGCTGGCATGCATCTTCACGCCCTGCCAGCTCGAGAAGGAGGCCATCACGATCTGCGCTCCGGCATCGATGGCGGGCGGGTAGCCGGCATCGTGCACGCGCACCAGTGTCGCTTCGCTCGCGCGGTTGTCGCCCTGATCACGACCCTGGAAGGTGCCGCCGTCACCGAGGAAGTGTTTTACGGATGAGAGCGTATGGCCGGGGGACATGAACGTTCCACGGCTGCGCTCGCCCTGCAGGCCCCGCACCATGGCGGCCGCATAGGAGGCCACCAGCTGCGGATCGTCCGAATAGCTTTCGTAGGATCGTCCCCAGCGTACGTCGCGCGCCACCGCCACGGTCGGCGCGAAAGTCCAGTCGATGCCGACGGCGGCCACTTCCTGTGCGGTGGCCTCGCCGATGCGCTCGATGAGCTCGACGTCGTGAGTCGCACCCAGCCCGATGTTGTGCGGAAAAATGGTCGCACCAATGATCTTGGCATTACCGTGAACCGCGTCGATGCCGAAAAGGATCGGGATCGGCGCGTGAGCGCGCGAGCCGCCTTCGAGCTCCGCCCGGTACAGCGCGTCGACCAGGTCGAGCCAGGCTCGCGGGGTGGTGCGCACATTGCCCCCGGGAGCGGCTCCGCCGCCCGCAAGTACCGCACCGAGCTTGTAGGTACGCAGGTCCTCGGGGCGGAGCGAGGCGATGTCCGCCTGGACCATCTGCCCGACCTTCTCTTCGAGACTCATGCGCTCGAGCAGCGCATTCACGAAGGCCTCCGTGTCGGGGTGCGCGGCGGTTGCCGGACGCTGCGGCCATGAGGACGGATGCACAGCGGCTCCGTCGGCCCAGGCGAGCGATCCGCTGCCGAGCAGCGCGCCAAGAGTCACGAGTGCGCAGCGGCGCATTGCCCCTCGTGCGTATGGTTTTTTCTTCGGCACCCGGCCCCCTCTGGCAGATTAAACGGTCAAAATGTCAGCGCTGTCAATTCTGAGGTTTCCGCCCCCGCCCGGCGTGAGCGAAGATGCTGCGGACGCCGCATGGCGCGTGGCCGACCAGGGGGGAGGGGTGGACGAAGCGATGGCGTCATTGCCGTCCGCGTGGGACACCGCGATCGTCGCGCTCTACATTCCCGCGCTGGTTCTCTTCGGCGCACGGGCCTCGCGCCGACAGCGCCATGCAGAGGACTACTTTCTCGCCTCGCGCGCTTCGGGCTGGCCGGCGATCGGGCTCGCCCTCCTGGCCTCCAATATCTCTTCCACCGCGCTGGTCGGACTCGCCGGCGCTGCTTTTGCGACCGGCATCTCCGTGTATGACTACGAGTGGTCGGCAGCCGTGGTGCTGGTTTTCTTCAGCGTTTTCCTGCTGCCGTTTCTGCTCAGCAGCCGCGTGTACACCATGCCGGAGTTTCTGGAGCGCCGTTACGACGGGCGCGCGCGGCTGTACTTCGCGGTGCTGACGCTGTTCCTCAACGTCTCGGTCGATGCGGCGGCCGCTCTCTACAGCGGATCACTCCTGATCCGCGTGCTCTTTCCGGGCGCCCCGCTGTGGCTGATCATCGGCGCGCTGGCCGGGGGCGCCGGTCTCTACACCATTTTCGGTGGCTTGCGCGCCGTGATCGTTACCGAGGTCGTGCAAGGGGTCCTGCTGTTCCTCGGCGCCGGGGTGATTGCGCTCGCGGCATTCTCCCACGCCGGCGGCTGGCATGCGGTCATGACCTCGGTCCCGCAGGCGAAGCTCTCATTGATCCGTCCGTTGGGCGACCCCGGAGTCCCCTGGCCGGGATTGCTCTTCGGCATTCCGCTGCTGGGTTTCTATTACTGGTGCACCAATCAGTTCATCGTGCAGCGTGTGCTCTCGGCTCGCACCCTCGAGCACGGCCGCGCCGGGGCGCTGTTCGCCGGGCTCCTGAAGCTGCCGGTACTCTTTTTAATGGTGCTGCCCGGCACCTGCGCGATTCTGCTCTTCCCGCATCTGCGGCGCCCTGACCTGGTTTACCCGTCGCTGGTTTTTGGGCTCCTTCCCACCGGTCTCGTAGGGCTGGTCGCGGCGAGCTTCGCGGCGGCGGCCATGGCCTCGGTCGCTTCGACCCTCAACTCGGCTTCGGCACTCATTACCATGGACATCGTGCGCCGGGGCGCTCCCGGCCTGCCCGACGCCCGAGTGGTGCGCATCGGGCGGCTGTCCACGGCGGTGCTGCTCCTGGTGGCGATGGTGTGGGCGCCGCAGCTCGAGCACTTCCCCTCCCTCTGGCAATACCTGCAGGGGATGCTCGCCTATGCCGCCCCGCCCATCATTGCGCTGTTCCTCGTGGGACTTTTCTGGCGGGGTGCCACGGCCTCAGGCGCCGCTGTCACCTTGCTCGCGGGCAGCGCCTGCGGCATCGGCCTGTTCCTGGCCAACATCGTGTTTCATTGGACGCACCTGCACTTCCTCTATGCGGCGCCTCTCCTGGTGCTCGTCGACGCCGTCATTCTCGTCGGGGTGAGCCTGTCGGGCGGCCGTCGCGGTACGGCGCCCGAGGGCGTCATATGGACGAAGGCTTATTTCCGCGACGAAAGCGCCCGGCTGCGCGGCATGCCTGCGTGGCGTAACTACCGCGTACAGGCCGCGCTGCTGCTCATTCTGACGGCCGGCGTCGTCATCGTGTTTCGCTGAAGGCCCGCCGCGGTGACGTGGCGCGTGTGGCTGACTTTCGCCGCATTGTCGGTGATCTGGGGTATCCCCTACCTCTTCATCAAGCTCGCCGTGGCCGAGATTCCGCCGGTGGAAGTGGCCTGGGGACGCGTGCTGCTCGGTGCGCTGATCCTGATTCCGGTGGCCTGGAAACGCGGGTCGCTGCGGGTTGCCGCCACGCACTGGCGTGCTGTCTGCGCGTTCGCGCTCGCTGAGCTGGTAGTGCCCTTTCCCCTGATTTCGCTGGGCGAACGCTGGATCAGCTCCTCGCTCACCGCCATCCTGGTCGCGACCCTGCCGTTCACAGTCATGCTGCTCGCGCCACTCTTCGGGGTGCACCGCCAGTTGTCGGCGTGGCGGATCGCAGGGCTCGTGTGCGGGTTCACCGGCGTCGTGGTGCTCCTCGGGATCGATCCGGTCGAGGGCGTGCTCGGGTGGGCGGGCGTAGCCTGCATGGTGATTTCGGTGTTTGGCTACGCGACCGGCTCGCTCATCGTGCAGCGCCATCTGCACGGCGTCGATGAGTTCGGTTCCGTGGCACTCAGCCTGGCGGTCGCCGCGATCGCGCTCCTTCCGGCGGCTCTCGTGACCTTTCCGGATCATCGGCCGTCGATGCTGGCGCTCCTGTCCGTCCTCATTCTGGGTGTGGCCTGCACCGCTGCGGCTCTGTGGCTGTACTTCTACCTCGTATCGAAGGTGGGCGCCGCGCGTGCGACGGTGTTTACGTACGTGAATCCCGCGGTCGCGACGCTCCTGGGCGTTCTCGTGCTGCGCGAGCCGATCGGGCCGAGCCTGATCGCGGGGCTCGCACTGATACTGTTGGGTTCCTGGATGGCGACACGGGGCGGCTGAGGCTTGCGTGGCAGGCGTCGGAGGCGGGACTACCAGGGCAGCTCGCCGCCATCGTAGTTGATGGCGTGCAGCGCCCCCTGCGGGGTCAGCTGCTCTATTACCCGCACTACCGCCGCCGCGCTCTGCATCGGCGATTGCAGTCCTGGTGGCGGTGGCGCACCGCGGCGCCATTCGCGGTTCATCTCGGTATCGACGGGTCCGGGGGAGACCAGGGCCACCAGAATGCCGCGGGGCCGTACATCGTTCTGCAGCAACCGCATGCTCATGTTGGATGCGCTCTTGCTCATCCGATAGAAATAGTTGTCATGCGCCTGCCCGGCCAGTGCCAGCGAGCCGGCACTGCTCGTCAGCGTCACGATCTTCTTCTGCCGGCTGGCGGCGATGCTGTCGAGAAAAGCCTGTGCTACGCGCAGTGGGGCGTAGGCGTTGACGAGCAGCACGCTCGCGAACGTCTTCTGATCGAAGCCTCCCAGCAGCTGCGCTTCGGGATCGCCGAGTATCCCGGCATTGTTGATCAGCAGGTCGATCGGCTGGCCGTGATAGCGAGCTGCCAGAGCATCGAGCGCGGCGGTGTCGGTGACATCCAGCCGGTCGATGGATACGGCCGAATGCGTTGCCGCAAGGGCCCTGAGGTCATCTGCGCGCTCGGGGTCGCGGCAGGTCGCGATCACGCGCCAGCCTTTATCGGCCAGCACCGTCGATAGAGCCAGACCGATGCCGCGATTCGCGCCCGTGACGAGCGCAACCGGCTGCGTGGAGGCCGCCGGGGCCGCAGTGGCGCCCGCGGCGGCGGCCAGAAGTGTCAGGCCGAGCAGTAATGGCATCCTTCTCAGGCTCATGGTCTGTCTCCGCCGGGGCTCATTCTCATGGCAGCGTGCTCCTGCGCGGTCGGGGCGTGGCATGAACAATATGCCCATTCGATCCAGGCAGCACGCTGCGATCCCCGGCGAAGGCGATTGAACGATGGAACCCGAGTCGTTAATTTTGTCGCCGCGTCTGACACCAGGGGAGACAGCCGTGCTCAATCTCATTGCGGCGAGCGCCTTCTTTCTGCTGATCCATTTTGTGGTCTCGGGCACGAGGCTGAGAGATGCGCTGGCAGGGCGTCTGGGTCAGGGGCCGTACCGCGGAGCCTTTGCGCTGGCCTCGCTCCTCGGACTCGCATGGATGATCTATGCCTTTCGCCATGCGCCGAATGTGCCGCTGTGGGGATTCCTGCCCGGTTTGCGGCCCGCCAGCTATGTGCTGGTATTCGTCGCGTTTCTTCTGGTGGTCCTTGGTAACTCCACCCCGAGTCCGACGCGGGTCGGCATGGAATCAAAGGTCGCGCAGGGGCCGCAGATCGCCAAGGGAATCGTGCGCATCACGCGTCATCCGTTCCTGTGGGGAGTAGCGCTCTGGGCGGTGGTCCACCTCATCGTCAACGGCGATCTCGCCGGCGTGATCCTCTTCGGCTCGCTGCTGCTTCTGGCTCTCGGCGGCCCGCTTGCCATCGACGCGAAGCGCAGGCGTGCTTTCGGGGAGCAGTGGACCGAGTTTGCGACGGCCACATCCAACGTCCCCTTCGCGGCGATCATTGCCGGCAGGAATCGGCTCGGGCCCGCGTTGCGGGAGATCGGCATCTGGAGGCCCGTGGCGGCGGTCGTCGTCTACGCGATCGCCTTCTACCTGCACGGGCGCCTCGGCCCACCGCTCGGCTGAAGGTGCCCGGAAACCCCCTCACTGCGCGGCGAAGTCGTTGCGGACGACCTGGCCACCCTTCATGACGAACCGGACGCGCTCGAGCTCGCTGATATCGGCGAGCGGGTCACCGGCGACGGCGACCAGATCGGCGAGCTTGCCGGTCTCGATGGCGCCCACCCGGTCCTGCCAGCCCAGCATCTCGGCTGCATGGATGGTCACGGCGCGCAGGATGTCGAGCGGCGGCATGCCCGCGGTGCGCAACGCTCCAAACATGGTCGCGGAGGCCTCGCCACGGGTCTTTCCCGGGACATACCAGCACATGTCGGAGCCGGCCGCGAATTTCACACCCGACCTGAGCACACGCTGCACCAGCGCCGCACCACCTTCCCTGCCGCGCTGGTCCCGTCCGCGGAGCCTGGCGTCGAACTCTGGGGAAAGCACGGTCATCGCATGAACTGTCTTCCAGAACGTGCCGTCGAAAAAGGCAGGCGTCAGGTCGAAGTAAATTCCCTTCGCTCGCATCAGCTGCAGCTGCTCATCGGTCACCTCGTTCCCGTGCTCGATCGAGTCCGCGCCCGCGTCTATGGCGATCTGGATGCTCCTGGCGCTGCTGGCGTGCACCGCAACCTTGAGCTGCTGACGGTGCGCCTCCTCGACCAGCGCAGACATTTCCGCGGGGGAAATGTTGTCGTCGACGGCAATCTTGATGAGGTCGACGTTGTAGAAGGCATTGGCACGTACGGCCCGTCGCGCCGAGTCCGGACCATCGAGGAACAGGAACTCCTGCCCGGCGATCGCGGCGCTGAGGGCGGGATTGAGACTCTGAATGTAGTCCCCGGACGCGATGATCTTGCGCCCCGAGGCCTGCATGCGCGGTCCCGGGACGCGTCCTGCGTTGATGGCATCGCGGAGCGCGGCATCGCCGTCGATCCCGGAATGCCCCACGTTGCGCACCGTCGTGAATCCGCTCTCGAGGTCCTCGCGGGCAAGCTGCGCGCCGAGAAGGACGCGCGCGCTGGGCGTCATGCCGGCGATGGCCAGCAGGAGGCCGGGCTCGAATTCGCCGTTGAAAGTCATGCGCCGGACCTGTGCTTCCTGCGGCACGATCACATCGAGCAGCAGGTGCGTATGCGCATCGATCAGCCCCGGCAGGAGAGTCGCGCCGCCGAGAGCAATCAGCCGGCTGCCGGCGGGGGCGTGCGAGCGCACCTGCGCCGGCGCACCGACCTCTTTGACGGTGCCATTCTCTATGAGGACCGCAGCGGGTGCGAGCGCATGGCCGGTGCGCGGGTCGATCAGTCGCGCCGCCTCGACGAGCGTCGCGACCGCAGGGGACTCGGCTTCGGCCGCGGCGGGGGCGAGCAGCGCCAGACTCAGGATTGCCATGAAAGAAGTGCGCATGGAGGCCCCCGTTGGCATGTCTACGGACAATGTAGTAGCATTTATTTGAGATGTAGTAAACGGGGGCAGCATGCGACTGTCGAAAGCCGAGGCCCGCATCCTCGAGCAGTACTGGAAGCTCGGAACCTCATCGGTGCGCGAGATCCTCGAAAGCCTGCCCGAGGAGGAACGCGTCGCTTACACCACGGTGCAGACGCTCGTCTATCGACTCGAGCAGAAGGGGGCGCTGCGCAAGGTGCGCAAGATCGGCAACGCGCAGCTCTTCGAGCCCGCGATCGATCAGCGCGAGTTCCGCAGCGGTCTGGTGCGCGACCTCCTCGAGCTCTTCGGCGGCTCCCCGCGGCTGCTCGTCTCAAACCTTCTCGAGACCGGTACGATCAGCCTGAAGGACCTGAAGGCACTTCAGGAGGCGCGGCCCGCGATTGCGGCGCGGCGCGGCAGAGGTAAAGGTCATGCATGAGCACGTGGCACCGGCGATCTACTACCTCGAGGTGCACCTTCTGTTCGCCTCACTGGTGTGTCTGGCGGCCTGGGTTCTCACCTCCCTCTGGCAGGGGGCGGCCGCCGCCAAGTACTGGATCTGGGTCGCGACGTCGCTCAATTTTCTGGTGCCGTTCGGCGGCTTCTTCAACGGATTCGGCGCTGCGCACCTCTCCTGGGCAACCCAGCTCGGCGGCCTCGCTGACATAGGCATCGGCATCTCCCGCAATCTGACCGCGGCAGCGCTGCTCCTGGGTGTGTGGCTGTGCGGCGCGGTTCTGATGCTGGCGCGCCTCCTGGCGCGTGTGCAGCGCGATCGGCGGGATCAAAACGTCCCGGCAGCCCGCAGTGTCGCGCCGCTCGGGCAACACCTGCTGGCGCATGGCGTTCCGGTCAGGCTGTCGGCGGCCGGGCAGGGGCCGTCGGTCGACGGCGTATTGCGCCCGCACATCTCACTCCCCGCGGGCATCGATCAGGTGCTGACCGAAGCGGAGCTCGAGGCGGTACTCATCCATGAGGTGACTCACGCCAGGCGGCGCGACAACCTGGTGGGTCTGCTCCACGAGCTCGCTCTGTGCGCGCTCTGGTTTCATCCCCTCGTATGGCTCACGAGCTCGCGCCTCGCCCTGTTCAGGGAGTTGTCATGTGATGACTCAGTGATCGAGCGCTCGCGCGGCGCGGACCTGATCTCGGCGCTCGCCAAGCTCGCCGACCCCGGAGAGTCGCGTCTGCTGAGCGCCGGTGCTGCAACTCTCTTCAGGCATCGGCTGGCCCGCCTCGAGACCCCGCAGCCGCCCCGTGCGCGCGGCGCCGCGGATCTGGCTCTGGTCCTCGCCTACGCGATCGTGCTGCTCGCTTGCATGCTCGAGACGGTCGCGCATACGCCGAGCTGCTTCAAGGTCCCGATATAACTCACTGTCCGGAGTGCGCCTCATGACTGCCAGATCGAGGACTGCTGCGCTGGCCCCGCTCGCCGCCCTGCTCCTGTGCCTGCCGGCCCTCGCCGGCGATTCCAGCGCCGCCCTGCACGACGGCCGTCACGACTTCGATTTTGAGATCGGTCACTGGCAGGCACACGTGAGGACCCTGGGGCACCGGCTTTCTCATTCCGCCGACTGGGATGAGCTGTCGGGCACGGTGGTCACACGGGCATTGCCGATGCTCCAAGGGTGGAACGAGAGTGAGATGCGGGTCGACAGCCCGACGACGCACAGGCACATCGAGCTGCTGGCGGTGCGGCTCTATAACCCGACGACCCACCAGTGGGCCATCTATGGCTCGAGCATCAAGACAGGGGTGTTCGATCCACCCATGATCGGACAGTTCAAGGACGGCCGCGGCGAGTTGTATTCCCAGGACACCTGGGAGGGCCGTGCGGTCTATGTGCGCTTCATCTGGCAGAGCGTCGATCCCAACCGGACGCATCTGGAGCAGGCCTTCTCCGATGACGGCGGCAAGACCTGGGAGACGAACTGGATCTACGACGGCCAGCGCATGCCGCAGACGCCTTAGCCGGCTCGGCACCCGGTTCGGGGCGTCCTCACCGCAGGCTGTGCCATCGCGCGCGCAATGGCAGCACGGGCGAGCGGAGCCATGGCTGCATAGGCCGCAGCGTTCGGGTGAACGCCGTCGGGCGAGAATTCGCCCTTCATGCCCCCATGTCCGTCGCCGAGCACCGCGGTGTAGTCGACGAACACCGCGTGCTGGCAGCGTGCGTAGTCACGCAGCCAGCCGTTCAACCTCGCGATGACGATGTCCGGATGCTCGATCTGCGCGCGCCACGGAATGTGCGCCGCGGGCGGCACCGATGCAATCACCACGCGGATGTGATGCAGCAGGGCCTGCTCCACCATCGCCTGAATGTTGCCCTCGATGATGCCGAGTGAAGTGGGACCCGTGTTGCCGGCGACGTCGTTGGTGCCGGCCATGATGTGTACCACCAGTGGCTCGAGCCCGATGACGTCCGAACGAAAGCGCACCAGCATCTGATCCGAAGTCTGACCGCCGATGCCACGATTCACGAAGCCGTTCGCGAAGAGTCCCGGGTCGGCCCAGCTTTCGGTGATCGAGTCCCCGATGAACACCACCCGAGCGGCCGGGGAGGCCGCCACGTGAAGGTTCTGCCGGAGATAGCGGCAGCGCTGTCCCCAGTCGAGCTCGCGCCAGGCTTGCGTGTTGCCGCGCCACTCGTCCGGATCTTCGGCACAAGGGTCGGTCAGTACTCCCACTTGCGGTTGGGCCGGGGCCTCCGGCTGCGCCTGCGCGGTCAGCCATAGCGCTGCGAGGGTGCAGGCTGCGCCGCGCAGAGCGCGTGCGCTGCTCATCGTCGGCCGCCCGCCGCGCGCGAGCCGGTCACGGCGGCGAGAATCCCTGCGAGGATGCGTGTTGGATTCGGCGGGCAACCGGGTACCGCCACATCGACCGGGATGACGTTCGCCAC
>Ga0070733_10001014_pt1 | contig 21421 bp, 16 predicted proteins | sample Coa_R1_9_FD_66450 | JGI IMG/M metagenome (GOLD analysis project Ga0070733, IMG submission 66450) | Surface soil microbial communities from Centralia Pennsylvania, which are recovering from an underground coalmine fire - Coalmine... | ecosystem: Environmental > Terrestrial > Soil > Unclassified ... | reverse complement strand
TAAGATGAGCAATGCCTTTTTCCCCCGTCAATTCATCTTTTGATCCAACGTTATACCAAATCTGAAAAGAAACTTTTGGTATCTCATGTGATTCACGAATTAAAATGTTCAATCCGTTGTCTAATACTCTTTTTATAACATGCTGATGAACCGACGTTACTTCTGACTGCATCATACTTTTTTCATCTGACATGGAAATTCCTGATTCTGTTTTGAGTGTCTCATTGCCCGCTAATGGAACATATGTTATGAATAACCCTATAAGAGTTATATGATACCCAAGAACTGATAATTTAACAAGATAAGAACGCATAGCCACCTCATTAGAAAAACTTTTTTCTCACTATTTTTTAATAAAAATAGCATAACGAGAAACAGCAGCTATTGCAAAAATCAATAAAAAAAAGGTCTCGTTACTCACTCGCACGTATCGGATCAGATAACAAAAGTCCGATTTTTTCGTATGTCTGCATTAATTTCTCATCTCCATTGTAATAAATGGTTCGACGGTCAAAAAAACCCAATTTATTGAGTCTTTCATGAACATAACATTTAGCCGTTTTTCCATCTTTGTCTTTTGATGAGACATTTGCTCCCACTTGGCTCAGCATATTTATAATTGATAATAAAGATTCAATTTTTTCATCACAAAGCTGTTCACTGGGGAAAAGTACCGCTTCCATGATAGGAGTTCTTCCATTTTTATTAAGAGCATTTTCATGTGCTCCACGATGAAGTAATTCTTCAACTCCTTTTAAATTAAGAGATTTTGTAGCAAGATGTAATGCTGTATTGCCTTCTTCATCACATGGTTCTATGATGTGAAAAAAATTTTTCATTTTAACAATTTTATAACATGGAATAACATTACGTGAAAACATCATTCCGTTCATCATTTGACCACTCAACATCAACGTTATTATCATCATATTATTTTTCATTACTACCCTTTACGTTTATCTACATTGCTCACTATTTAAATATATGTTATTGTATACAAAGCAATTCATAAAAACAACAAAAGTCTTAACAGAAATTAAACAATATGCACCTCATGCATTTCTTCACTAACAACTTCTCTACCATTAACATTCCACCACTTTTTACCGTTACATTATTTCTCATTATTGGTATCATCTGGTATACATCACTCACTCTATTTTTAACTATTTTTATGCTATTACTCTGTTACACTTTATATACATACATCAAACAACTACCTTTACCAAAACAGCTCATTCTTTATTCTTTTTTCATGTGCATTGGTGCATGGTTGCATCACAAAGAACTGCATGATTATAATGATTTTTATACATTCATTAACAACAAAAAATGTACTATTACCGGAACAGTAATAGACAAAGCTGATGTACTCGTACAGTACAAAAAATCGACATTAATCACCCTCGCCATTGACACAATCGCCGTAGAACATTGCACAAAAAAAAGCAACAAAACACTCATTTTTTATACAAAAAGCAACAATAATGCCAATGTTGGCGACACAATCACTCTTGTTGATATTCAATGCAAAAAACCATCCAGTGAATCTTTTCAACGTTATCAAATGAAAGAGCAGATTGTTGCAACAATTTTTGATACAACTGCAACATACACCATTAACAATCATCCAACATGGTCATTACGCTATTGGATATGGAATCAAAAAAAAAGACTTTTAGACAGTTTAGCAGGCAAACTTTCTGAAAATGGATTTCGATTTTTTTCATCACTTTTTTTGGGGAACCGTGCATGTATAAAAACATCTTTAGAAGAGACAAATGAACAGTTCAAAATATGGGGGATCTCACATTTTCTTGCACGCTCAGGACTACACTTAGCACTGTTTATATTAATCTGGCAAGCTATTTTTTGTATTATTCCATTACCAATGATCATAAAACAGGCAATAATATCACTACTCAGTTGTATTTATTTTATACTCACATGGACGTCAGCACCATTTACCCGTTCGTTTGCACTTTTTATACTTAACCGAACATGTTTATTAACAAAAAAATCATTTCATCTATTACACTATCTCACCATGGTTTGTCTTGGATTTTTACTGTATTGCCCTTTGTACCTATTTTTTCTCGATTTTCAGTTAAGCTTCTCTTTAACATTTGCCTTAGCCTGGTTTAGCCAACTATCAGCCCGTCACGAGATGAAATAATCAAAATATTGATTCTTCTGTCCTATCTTACCTAGTATAAAAACATTAGCTGAGCTACAAATCAAAAAAAGGAGACTCATGATGTTGTCACAAATTATTACGACACCTCATAAAATAATAAGTAAATCTATTCTTGTTATTCTGTGTCTAACACCAGGAATAATTCAAACAAAAACAGATAACAAAACACACTCAACTAAGAGTAATAAACTTGACCAATCATGCTATTGTGATTTTTGTGATGAACTTCGCCAAACAAGCTCAATCAAAACATATAAGGTAGGAATTCCAAATAAAACAAAAAAACCAGAAAAAATAAGCAAAAACAATCAACAAAAAAGAACCATCATGATTTATATGGCTGCAGACAATGATTTACGTCCTTTTGCAGCACGCAACATTCAACAAATGTCTAACATCGGATCCAATCAGAATATCACCATAGTTGTGCATTTAGATATTCGAATCTCAGGAAATAAAAAAATAACTCGCCGCTACCTTATTGAAAAAGATCAAGTGCTTCATATTGATCCATATAACCCTCTTACACAACAAATGGATAGTGGAAATCCTGCTACATTGATTTCTTTTTGTGAATGGGCTATTAAAAACTACGTTGCTGATGAATACGATCTTATTCTATGGAATCATGGTACTGGAATTCTTGAGCCACCTCATGGAAAAATTGTCAATCCAATGGATCTCTTTGTATTTAACCCTGCTACTCATCGCCTTGATCTTGATAGATCAATTGGATTTATGGATGCTATCAATCATTTACAACCAAGTCAGCGAGGAGTCTGTTGGGATGATACCACAGGAAATTATCTCTCAAATAGAAAAATGGAAATAGCTCTACAAACAATATGCCAAAATTACCTTGGAGGTAAAAAATTTGGCATCATTGGTTTCGACGCATGTCTCATGTCGATGATAGAAGTGAGTAGTTTTATAAAAAAATATGCACATGTGATGGTAAGTTCAGAGGAAGTTGAACTTGGAATGGGATGGAAATACGATGAGGTACTGTTCCCATTCATCAAAGATAAGTTAAATACCTTTACATTCGCTCGTCATATCGTCGCTGCTTATGATAGAACGTATCAATCAATAACTAACGATTATACATTATCGGCGATAAATCTTGATTCAATTCAATTGCTAGAACAAAATATTGATCAAGTTTCTAGGATACTCATTGAAGGTCTTGATAAACAAAAAAATATTCTCGTGCCAATAATAAAAGAAAGTAGAAATAAATTACTTTGCACGCACTTTGATGAACCAACATATATAGATCTTCATCATTTTTATAAAAACTTGTCAAATAACATAAAAAGAGCTGCCGCAGACAGTACCCAACTCAATCCTTTAATCAAAAACAACTTATTACTAAAACTTGATGAAGGTACACAATTAATTGAACAACTTGTCATAGCTAACACCGCTGGTAAAAACCTGAAAAACGCACAAGGCATTGCTATATATTTCCCTGAACGTGGCATTCACAACTCATATCAAGAAGCTGCCTTCCTTACCTCCAATTCTTGGGGAATATTATTAACTCGTTATATTTTTGGTTAAAAAAGTACAACAATGCATCATTTGATATATACTGAATGATGCATTGTTTCCCCAACATATCAGGATAAACAGAAAAAAATGAACCAAAAAAAATCAAAATCAGCTCTATTAGAAAAATTATACGAGCCTTATAAAAAATGCATTTCTTGTCCATTAGGAACACTCGGCAGACAAACTGTTGTATTTGGGCAAGGAAATCCCGATGCACGATTGATGATTATTGGAGAAGCTCCCGGAAGAGATGAAGATGAACAAGGAGTTCCCTTTATTGGGAGATCTGGCAAGTTTCTTACAAAAATCCTCACCTCGCTTGGTATAGACAGAAAAGAACTGTTTATCACCAATAGCGTAAAATGTCGCCCTCCACAAAATCGCAAACCGACCTTCTTAGAAAGCAAAACATGCAAAGATCTTTTGCTTATCAATCAAATTAATATTATAAAACCCAAAGTTATCTGTACTCTTGGCTCAGCTGCTATTGAGACATTACTCGAAAAACCGGTCAAAATAAATACAATTCATGGAACTCAGCTCTCTTTTGGCTCAATTACCATTATTCCAACGTATCACCCAGCTTACGTTATGAGAAATCAAAAAAAATTAGATTTATTTATGAAAGATCTTTATACGGCTTATTCAATTTGTAATCTATAAGCCAAAAAATGAAATAGCTAATAAACACAGCAAAATACAGGCTGGATCTTTCAGGGGTGGTGCATAAGTGGTGCATAAGTGGTTGATAAGTGGTGCATAACTTGTTCATAACTTTTTTTCTATCATTTTTTTAATCATCGAATATGGCGAACAGATAGAAGTATTAAAACATTTTTCTCTCAAAATAATGATTAGATGATTGTTTTCAGAGTTATGAACAAGTTATGCACCACTTATGCACCACCCATTTTAAAAAAATTATACTGATCAGATCGACATATCGGAAGAAAAAAGGGCTAGTTATGCACCACTAACCCCTTCGCCTATTATCTTAAGAGAATATATCTATTCTTTTTAAGATAATAATAATAGGCTCTCCATTATTTTTTTTTAAAAATTTATTTTATTATTCCCCTTTTTCCTAAAAAATGACTGATTTTGTGGTTTACTATTGCCAGAAAAAAATAATTGTAATAAGCTTTGGTAATAAGACTTGATAAAACGCTTGCAGCACCTCTTATTTTTTTGCTGTCGTAATCTCTTGTCAAAAAAACAATTACTTTTATTGTCATAAAAATTAATTATTTATCATCATTTGAGGAATTTTGTGAAACTCGCTGACGTAATAGACGAATTAGTTGAAGAACGTGGACTAGACAAAGATGCTTTGGGTGCTGTGGTATGCGAAGGTATGCTCGCTGCCTATCAACGCAAGTATCCTGACCTTGTTCTGAAAGTGGAAGAAGACCCTGTTGAGGGAAATCTTGCTGTCCTTGTCCAAAAAACAGCGGTAGCTTCTGTTGATGATGAATACAGTCAAATCAGTTTAAAAAAAGCACGTAATATCGACAAAAATATTGCGCTTGATGATCAACTTTGGGTGCCATTTGAAGGCAAAATCGGTCGTGTTGAAGTGTTGAGAGCTCGTCAAGTAATCGCAAGCAGAATTAAAAACATTGAAGCTCAAATTGTTTATGATCAATTCAAAGATAAACAAGGTCAAATTATCATCGGAACTGTTCATAAGAGCGAACGCAATGGTATTTCTGTTAAATTTGGCGATGTTTATGCATTTTTACCGTACTCTCTTTCTATTCCAGGTGAAAAATTTGCAATTGGCTATACTGTCCGAGCACTTTTAAAAGAAGTTCTTATTGAGCCACAAGGGGATAACCAACTTATTTTAGATCGTGTTTCACCAGAGTTTTTAGCGGCATTATTTGCATTAGAAATTCCAGAAGTATTTGAAAATTTGGTTGAAATTAAAAAAATTGTTCGTTCTCCTGGATATAAATCAAAAGTAGCTGTTTTCTCTCATGATAGAAATATTGATCCCGTTGGTACGTGTGTTGGTGTTGGTGGTAGTCGTATAAAGCCAATATTAAAAGAGCTGAGTGGAGAAACGATTGATGTTTTCCTTTGGAGTGAATCTTTACCGTTGTTTGTAAAAAATTCTTTAAAACCAGCAGTGATTGATCGCGTGGAATTAAATTCTGATAACACGGTGGCGAGTGTATGGCTTAATGAAGATCAAAGATCATTCGCTATTGGAAAAGGTGGGCAAAATATATCATTAGCCTCTCAAATTACTGGGGTAAGTATTCAACTTGTTCGTGAAGATGGGCTAAAAAAAGATAAAGAAGATGTTGATGATGAAGTGTTAACCAATGAAGAAGCGTAGAGAAAAAGATTTAGTTTTTTATTATGCGAATATACGAATTTGCCCAGCTCAACAATATTCCGAGCAAAGATCTTATACAACAATTACAAACAAATGGCTTTGATGTTAAAAGTCACATGTCTGTTTTGGATGAAAAAGCTCTTTCTTTTTTGAATAAGTTATCAACAGAGGTTAATAAAAAGACAAGTAAAGAGGCTGAATCATTAACAGAATCAAAACCTACTAGTCCGATTGAAAAAAAAGTGACTGAATTATCACCTGCAGCATCTCAGATAACACCAAATGTTTTTGAAGATAAAAAACAACAATCTATTAATATCAAAAAAGAACAACCGACTGCTACTTCCGATCTTGAAATTGTAGCGGATCAAATGAGCGTAGCTGAGTTTGCTGAAAAAATTAAAAAACCGGTTACTGATGTTATTATTAATCTCCTTAAATGGGGTATTGTAGCAACTAAAAATCAAATTATTTCTGAGTCAATAGTACAGCGACTTGCTGGTCATTATGGTGTTACTGTTATAAAAGTTGCAGCAAAAAAAGAAGAAGTTCAACGGGATAAAAAAACCGTAGGATTTTCTGTTCTTAAGGAAAGACCACCAGTGATTGTAGTTGTTGGTCATGTTGATCATGGTAAAACAACATTACTTGATTATATCAGAAAAACACGTGTTGCCTTTAAAGAAAAGGGTGGAATAACACAACATTTAGGTGCATATGAGGCAACAACTTCTCATGGCAATATTGTTTTTCTTGATACTCCAGGACATGAAGCATTTGTTAAAATTAGACAACGCGGCATAAAAGTTGCTGATATCGTAATTCTTATTGTTGCAGCAGATGATGGTGTTATGCCTCAAACCATTGAGGCAATAAAATATGCTCTTTCCATGAAAGTGCCGATTATTGTTGCAATAAATAAAGTTGATAAAGTTGATTCTGCGCGATTAGAAGTTATAAAAAGGCAACTCAATCAACATGGTATCACGGTAGAAGATTGGGGTGGAGATGTTATTTGTGTTCCTATTTCAGCAAAAACAGGAGCAGGTGTTGATCTTTTACTTGAAATGATTGCCCTACAAGCAGAAATGATGGAATTACGTGCAGAAGTTGATGTTCCAGCAAATGGATATATTTTAGAATCAAGTTTAGAAATAGGGCGTGGTTGTGTTGCAACAGTGATTGCTCAAAATGGAATTTTAAAAGTTGGCGATTATATATTGTGTGGTAATACTTCAGCTCATATTAGTTCTTTATTTGATTCATACAATAAACGCATTAAACAAGTTTATCCTGCGATACCGGCTCAAGCTGCAGGATTTGATGGAAGACCAGAGCCGGGAGATTTTTTTAGAGTTGTATCAAAAGATGAATATTTAAAAGCAAGATCAGCAGGAGAAGGTAAAATTTCTCTTGCCGGTAAGCGTTTTATGTATGAAAATGGCATTAATCTTCTTGTTAAAACAGACAATCATTCATCGCTTGAAGCGATTGTTGAAGGTATTGATAATCTTTCTAAGAAATTGAAAAAAGGTTTTAATATTTTGCGCCAAGAAGTTGGTGATGTTAATGAAGGGGATATTGAATTTGCATTTAATACAGGGTCGCGTATTGTTTGTTTTAATGTGAAAACTGAAAGTAATGCTCAGGCTCTTGCAGATCGCAGAAAAGTATCTATTTTGTATTATGGTATTATTTATAAATTGCTTGAAGATTTAGATAAAATCGCTGAAGCAGCAAAAGATATTGAGATGGTTCGTTCCAAAATTGGTGAAGCGGTTGTTCTGCGTGTATTTGATATTAAAAAAGTGGGTGTTATTGCAGGATCAATAATGCGTGATGGTCGCTTTACTCGTGATGGCTTTGCGGTGATTTGGCGCGGTAAAACAAAAGTTGGTGAAGGAAAAATTTCCAGTTTACAGCGTGATAAAAAATCAGTAAAAGAAGTATTTGCCGGTTTTGAATGTGGCTTTATGGTAAATGGTTTTTCTGAATGGGAAGAAGGAGATCGTGTTGAGTGTTTTATTGATATTCCCAAAAAATAAAAAATCTTAGTTTTTTGTTATGATTAAGCGATAGTTTTTGACGCCGTTGAATACGGCGTCATTTTTAATAATGACGATAAAATTATATATAAAAAAAAGGTGGTATTATTGTTATGAAAATGTCTTGCGAAATTTCTCTATTACTTGAAAAAGTGCGTGTTTCTCCGGTGAAATTTATTGTTGTTACTGGTGGAGTTTGTTCATCTATTGGTAAAGGTATTCTTATAGCATCCCTTGGTGTGCTTTTAAAGGGAGCAGGATATTCCGTTTCAATTATTAAATGGGATCCCTATCTTAATGTTGATCCTGGCACTATGTCTCCATTGGTTCATGGTGAGGTTTTTGTGACTGCAGATGGTGCAGAAACAGATTTAGATTTAGGTCATTATGAACGTTTAGTGGGACTTAGTTTAGGAAAAGATTCATCGGTTTCATCTGGTCAAATTTATAAAGAGGTTCTTGATAGTGAAAGAGAGGGACGTTTTTTGGGTAAATGCATCCAATTGGTTCCTCATGTTGTAGATGTAGCTAAAAAACGTTTGTTGGAGTTTGCATTAAGACATAATGTTGAATTTGTTTTGCTTGAAATTGGCGGCACTGTTGGAGATATCGAAGGGGAGGTTTTTTTGGAAGCAGTTCGTCAACTCAAAATGGATCTGGGATCGCAGCATGTTATGCATACGCATTTAAGTTTAGTACCTTTTTTGACCTGGGCGAATGAAATAAAAACAAAACCAACACAGCATAGTGTTATAGAATTAAAGAGAGCAGGATTAGCTCCAGATTGCTTATTTTTGCGAGCTGATAAGGCAATTGACATTCAATCGATTGATAAACTTTCGGTAATGTGTGAAGTAAAGAAAGAATATATTTTTCAGGTGCTGACGTTTGATCCTATCTATAAAATATTCCTTGATTTAGAAGCGCAAGGAGTAGGTCAAAAGATTCAGGAGTTTTTTCATTTACCATCTATTAAAAAATCAGATATATCATCATGGCATCGATTTATTGAGCATATAGCTGAGAGTAAAAAGACTTTATCAATTGGGCTTATAGCAAAATATGTTGGAAGCAATGATCCTTACATTAGTGTCATTGAGGCAATAAAGTCTTCAGCTTATAATCTTAATTATTGCGTTAACATTGTTACCATTGAAGCAGAAAAACTTGAAAAAGATTACGATAACCAAAGCAACAGTAAAACTTGGAATGACCTTAAAAATCTTGACGGCATTGTTGTTCCGGGTGGTTTTGATTCTCGTGGTGTTGAGGGTAAAATTTTAGCGTGTAAGTGGGCCCGTGAGCACGGTATTCCCTATTTAGGACTGTGTCTTGGCATGCAGGTTATGATTATAGAAGCGGCACGATCTTTACTGAATTTTGATGCAGCAAATAGTACAGAATTTGATGCACAGACTAAGTATCCTGTTGTATGTATGATGAGTGAACAGCGACACATAACAACCAAGGGGGCTAATATGAGGTTGGGTTCTTATTTATGTACACTTGTTAAAGGTACGCATGCATATAATGCTTATAAGGCGGATACGGTACTTGAGCGCCATAGACATCGATATGAAGTGAATAAAGACTATAAAGAACTGTTTGAAAAGGCGGGAATTATTTTTTCTGGTATATACACAGCTATGGATCTCGTTGAGATAGCAGAAATCAAAGAACATCCATTTATGGTTGGCGCACAATTTCATCCAGAATTTCAATCTTCACCCATTAAAGTTCATCCTCTGTTTAAAAGTTTTATTGAGGCAGTAGCAAAAAGTGTGAAAAAAGAATGAATAACCCCTATTATTTTTTGATTATTGGGTTTAATTTTTTTTGTTGTTTTTTATTGTTTTTTAAATAAAACAACAAAAAATTCTTGAAACAGTCTTCTTTTACAGCTTTTTTTGTTGTTGCACAAATTTAAAGAAAAAAAAAATTGTTTTTTGTCTGTTCATGTTCAAAATTAATAATGCTTTTAAATATTTTGAATCCTTTTTTATTAGTGGTTAGTTAAAAGGGATGATTGAAAGCACTGTTTTTAGTGACGAGATAATGGATTATATTTTTGGCTGTTATACTACAATTTCTTCTTAGCTCACTTTTAAAAGTATAATCTATTATCTCAGTTTCTATTGTTTTTTACCCCAATCTTCACTTTCATTTCAATTCGGGACTCTCTATTAAAGATTTATCGTGTCAGCATGAAGCAATGTTCGCGTCTTTTCTGTTAACAAGCTGAATAAAGTGTCCATATTTTTTTTATCATCAGAAAGATCATTTTTTGGAGTTTCTAAAATTTTAGGAATATCAAAAAAAGTTGGATCATTAAATAAAAGTTTAAAAGCTTTTAATCCCATTTTTCCTTTGCCGATGTCAGTATGGCGATCAACACGAGATCCAAGATCTTTTTGTGAATCATTGATATGAAATGCCTTTATTTTATTAATGCCGACTATTTTATCAAACTGTTCCCACATAAGGTTATAGGTTTTTTCTGTGCTAAAGTCATAGCCAGCAGCAAATGCATGACACGTATCAAAACATACTCCTAATCGTTTTTTGTGTTCAGAATGTTTGATTATCTGTGCAAGGTGCTCAAAGGTATATCCTACGCTTGTTCCTTGTCCAGCCATTGTTTCGAGTAAAATATTACAATGCGGGATTTTGGCAAGCAGTTTATCTATATTTTGACTGATCCGAGCAAGACACTCTTGCTCATCGCCTTTTGTGGAAGATCCTGGATGTAAGACAAGGTATGGTATATCAAGCATTGTACATCTGTTCAGTTCTAGTTCAAGCGCATAAACTGATTTTTTTTCAAGTTCACTATCTGGTGAGCCAATATTAATAAGGTATGATGCATGAGCAATAATTGATTGTATGGAAGATTCTTTCCAAGCCTTTTTAAAGGAATCTGCTTCTTTGTCAGTGATAGCTTTTGCGTGCCACTGACGATTGCTTTTGGTAAATATTTGTATTGCAGTGCATCCAATTGATTTTCCACGTTCTATGGCTAAATGCATTTCACCTGCTATGGACATGTGAGCACCAAATAAAAGTGAATGTTTTTTTTTCATTAAAAATCCTTTTGTAGATAGGTTAAAAGAGCGGTTTGAGTTGACAAATTGGTCCAATACAGTACGATTATTTTTAGAGTAATCTATTCAACTGAAAATTCGAATTTTTTACACATTTTTTATTTATTCTATTTTATAGTTCTTCAGGAACCAAAGGAAGACATGCGCATTAAGGGATATTTATCAGTAGTCACTGTATTACAACTTCTTTCTGCTGGCTTATTACATGCTGAACTACGATCAACATACAATGATTTTGAGTATATTTTTTCTGGAGTTTATAAGCCAGAAACCTTTTATGGTAAAAATATTAATAATCTTAATAATGATAATGATTTTGATAAAATATATTTTTCTCGTCACGCATTGGATCTTTCCCTTGATGTGTTATATGGTGCAAAAACGTACGGAGAAAAAATAGCAGAATTTCTCTTCCAGCTTCGTAATAAAGGAGTTTGGGGTAATCCTGAAAGTATAGCAAGTACAACATTTGCTGATGTAAAAATTCTTGAAGCTATTAGAGGCTCTCATAGGCATGGATTCCCTCGTCATATATTCTGGATCAGACAGTTGTGGTTACAGTTTAATCTTAATCAAGCGGCTGGTATTCCTTTCAAAAATATACATACGTTTACTATTGGGGCATTTCCATTTCAACTTGGTCGTGGTATTGCTCTTGGTGATGCTTATGCAGTTGGTTCTGAAACTCTTGGTTTTTGGGCTGATAGTGCGATTGATCAGTATGCATTTGGTGCAAAATTTTCAGGAGAACTTTTCCCAAAAATTTTATCATATGATCTGTATACTGCTATTTTACAAAATAATAGTGGCAGCATTTCTGATACTGAAAAAAAGATATATGCTCAGGAGTTTGGAGGAATTACCAATCCTGAGCGTGGCTTTGGTAAAGTGAATTATTTAGTTGCTGGACGATTTAATTGGAATGTGTTCGATAATAGTTGGCTTGGCAGATTGACTGTTGAGCCTTATGGATTATACAACAATGATCCTGAGCAAAAAATTGAATTTCCAGCTGATGCATCAAGTAAGTTGGGAACGGCAGGTTTGGCGAGTGAATTTTATGGTAGTCGTTTTGAATGTGGTTTTGATTATGCGGTGAACTTTGGTCAACAGCGGGTTAAAGGTTGGGACCGTAACATTGTTAAAGAAAACAACAGAGAAGGAGTTGTTGTTCTGGTTAATGATAATGTAATGGCAAATTATACTAATTTGACTGGTGCAATGATTACTGAACAAGCTCCTTTTGTTCCCGGCAGTGACGCACAAAAGATTATTAATACAACATTCAGAGATGAAGATCAAAATGGTCAAGAAATTGGTGGAGGTCCTATAGCGCCATATGGTTATTTAACTAATGTAACAAACGGTCAAATCACTTTAACAAATAGCAAAGGTCGATTTGGCAATCCCTATACTAATAAGTATGAGGGATGGATGTTTGTGACAGATGCTGCATATTCATTCGGTAAGGACAAAGATGTACAGTTGGCAGCAGCTGCAGGAGTTGCTTCAGGAGATGATAATCCTAATTTTACAACAAAAGATGGAAAATATGATGGTTTTATTGGATTGCAGGAAGTGTACTCTGGCAAACGCGTCAGAAGTGTATTTTTGCTTGGTGGTGCAGGAAAAATAAAAAGATTACTTTCAACACCGGCATCAGCCGATGTTCAAGCGCCGAGTACAAAAGCTCAAGCAATTTCTGGATTTACGAACTTGGTTTTTTGTGGTACGGCATTAAAATGGAAACCAAAATCATGGAAAAAGCCGCTTGAAGTAAATCCTAACGTGCTTGCATTTTGGCAGGAGCATCAAATTGGTAAGGCACGGACATTCCTTGGTGTTGAAGCGGGACTGTTTCTTAACTATAGTTTATTGAAAGATCTTAAATTCTTTTGGGTATCTTCAATGTTTTTCCCAGGATCACATTATAAAGATCGTATGGGTGCACCAGTGTTAACACGTGAAGAACGAATATTCCTTAATAGTGAAAATCCTACTGGTACGCATGATCGCATTCCTGGTTTAGGTGCGAATGTTGCGTATACCTTTAACTTAGGATTAATTTACACGTTTTAAAATGTGCTAAAAAATGTTGACAATAAAGCAGCTATCCTGTTTAATAGAGCTCAATTATTTACATCATAAAAATAGAAGGATTCATATGAATAAATTGATTATTATTTTGCTTGCATTGTTTACCATATCTCCTGTTGCAGCGATGTTTACTGGCGGATCTAGTGTTACTAATAATTTTCCTGTTGTGAAGGCAGAGGAAAAGCATAGTATGAATATACAAATAACAGGGGAGGAGAATAAAAAATTTGTAAAGCATTTATCGATGGCGCTTGCTTTTAGCAACATAATGGTTAGAGAAAATAAGATTTCTGACAATAATCCTATACATTGTATATTACATGAGTTCTCAAACGACTTATCCTATTATATGAATGATCTTTCTCGGATGATTGATGGTCAAAAATTAAATGTTAATATTTCTCTTTTTGCAGATATTGATCGTGATAAAGTGAATACATTTGCGCTGGAGCAAATTCGCAATAACGTAGGAGACATCGAAGGTGCACGATCTCATTTGGTTAGGAATCGTCACATGCTTTCAGGAATGAAACTCAGTGAAATATATCCTAATTATCACAGTCAATGGATAGGTGAAATCAAAACGCCTGAGAGAATTAATTTTATGCTGAGAAATGCACAATATCCGTTAGATGGTAAAGCTCAAAAAGATTATATTGCTTTATTTATTTATCAAATGATCCTTGCGTATCAAACCACATAATATTTGATTATATGATGAAAAAAGAAAAGGGTAGCACAAGCACGTGTTACCCTTTTTTCTTGTTGTGATATAATTATAATCATTAATAAGCTGATATTTTTATTTTTAAGGAATTAATATGCAGATCTCTGAACGCACAACAGGATGTGGATTAGTTAATGAACAATATTTAAATAAACAGATTTGTCTTTCTGGTTGGGTGCACCGCAGACGTGATCATGGTGGATTAATTTTTATTGATATTCGTGATCGAAGTGGATTGATGCAGCTTGTGTGTAATCCAGAATTTTCAAAAGAAGTTCATGAAATTGCCCATAAACTCCGTTCTGAATACGTAATCACCGTGTGCGGCAAAGTGGTAGAACGTGCTTCTGGAACAGTTAATAAAGAACTATCAACAGGAAAATGGGAGCTGCATGTTGAAAAAATTGCCATTCTCAATAGTGCAAAAGCGTTACCATTCTCTATTGAAGGTACCGATGTTATTGATGAAGAGTTACGTTTAAAATATAGATATCTTGATTTGCGTCGTCCTGAGATGCATAATAATTTTGCGTTACGTCATAAAGTGATTTATGCAATACGTGAATTTTTAAATGGAGAGGAGTTTTATGAAATTGAAACTCCTATTTTAACCAAAAATACACCTGAGGGAGCACGTGAATTTTTGGTTCCTTCGAGGATACATACTGGTTCTTTTTATGCACTTCCGCAGTCTCCTCAGCTGTATAAACAGATTTTGATGTGTGGAGGCATGGAAAAATATTTTCAGGTGGCGCGTTGTTTTCGTGATGAGGATTTACGTGCGGATCGTCAACCGGAGTTTACACAACTTGATGTTGAAATGTCATTTATTGCAGAGCATGATGTACAAAATCTTATTGAACGTTTATTAAAATATATTTTTACCAAAGTAGTTGGCAAAAATTTAGAGATACCATTCAAGCGTTTAACGTATGATGAGGCATTTGCATCATATGGTTCGGATAAACCTGATTTGCGTTATGATTTAAAAATTCGCGATTTTACATCACTATTTGCTGATACTGAACTTAAATTTTTACGTGATGCTGTTAATCGTGGTGAAAAAATTGGTGGTATTCATATTGCTGGTCATGCATTTACGCATTCTGAACTTAATCGTTGGGTAGATAAAGCTCAAAAATTAGGAGCAAAAGGGTTGTTGTGGATAGACCTTGAAAGTCCCGATAAAATCAGTTCTCCTGTATCAAAATTCTTACCAGCAGATTTTTTTGCACGTGCAGTTGCCTCATGTGAAGCGATTGTTAATGGTAGTGTACTTTTACTTGTCGCAGGAGAGTATGATACAGCATGGGAAATATTAGGGCGTTTACGTCAGGATCTTGCAACAGAGCTGAACATCATTCCAGACAATGAATATAATTTTTCATGGGTTACTGATTTTCCATTGCTTGAGTATGATAAGAAAGATAAACGTTGGGATGCAAAACATCATCCATTTACTTCACCAGCAGGAAATTGGGAAAATCAACAACTTGGTGATATAAAAGCGCGTGCATACGATGTTATTTTAAATGGCGTTGAGCTTGGTGGTGGATCAATTCGTATTCATGATCGTGCGGTGCAGGAAAAATTATTTGAATTACTTGGATTAAGTAAACAAGAAGTAGAACTGAAATTTGGCTTTTTGCTTGAAGCTCAAGAGCTTGGATTTCCTCCTCATGGCGGCATAGCTCTTGGTCTTGACCGATTTATTATGTTGTTAACAGATGCACCATCTATTCGTGAAGTCATTGCATTTCCAAAAACTGCACGTGGATGTGATCCTATGATGGAATCACCAACACCAGTAGACAATAAACAGCTTAAAGATTATGGATTACAATTATTGCCGATAAAAAAAGAGTAACAGTTGCTATTTTTTTGAAATATTTATAACTATTAATTGTAAAAAATAAAAGGTGTTTTTTAATAAGACTAAGAATGAAAATAAATAGTATTCATGCGCGGGAAATTTTTGATTCTCGAGGAATTCCAACGGTGGAATGTGCTGTTGTTCTTAGTGATGGAATGACGGTGACTGCATCGGTTCCAGCAGGTATTTCACGTAGTACACATGAAGCGGTTGAATTGCGTGATGGTGGAGAACGTTTGATGGGACTTGGGGTTCAAAAGGCGGTATCCGTTATTGAAGAGATCATAGCACCGACATTAATTGATAGAGATCTTGATGTGGTTGTATTTGATCTTGATATGTTGAATCTTGATCAAACAAATAATAAATCTCATCTTGGAGCAAATGCTATCCTTGCAACGAGCATGGCTGTATGCAAAGCTCAAGCTTATACTGAAGGGCTTGAGCTTTATGAATTTATAGCACATATTTCTCAATATTCCACCGTAGCGCTTCCATGCCCTATGTTTAACATGTTAGGGGGTGGGGTGCATGCTGATAATAATTTTCAAATTCAAGAGTTATTGATTGTACCAACAAAAGAATTTTCATTCCATGATGCTATGGCGACAGGTGTTGCTGTTTATCAGGTATTAAAAGATATTTTACGTAAAAAAGGCAAATTAACTGCTGTTGGATATGAAGGTGAATTTGTCCCTTCTTTTGATAACGAGTATGAACCATTTGATCTAATGATGGAAGCAATTGCTCAATCTGGTAATGGAAGCAATGTTATGTTATCTCTTGATGTTGCAGCTTCTCAGTTTTATAATAGCGCAACGGGAATGTATCAATGGATTAATGCCGAAATTGCGGCGCATGAGCTTATAGAGTGGTATGATAATCTTATATCTCGTTATCCAATTTATTCCATTGAAGATGGATTAGCTGAATCAGATTGGAATGGATGGCATGAAATGAAGCACATATTGGGTTCTCGCATTAAAATAGTTGGTGATGATCTGTTTGCTACTGATCCACAACGCATTTGGTATGGTATAGAACATGATAGTGCAACAACTGCATTGATTAAACCAAATCAGATTGGTACGGTAACTGAAACGTTACAGGCAATTCAGTTGTGCAAAGATAATGAGTGGGATGTTATTGTTTCTCACCGCTCAGGTGAGACTAATGACACATTTATTGCTGATCTTGCTGTTGGTGTGAGTGCGCAACACATTAAAACAGGAGGATGTTCTCGTGGTGAGAGGATGGCAAAATACAATCGCTTACTGCAGATAGAAAAACAGTTAATGTCGGTATAAAAATTGTAAAAAAAAATAGGAGATATCTCGAGATACCTTCTATTTTTTTTAATTTTGACGGAAACATTTATGCCAAAAATTATTTGTACGTGCCAAAATATTTTATCCTATAGCGAAATACCATGCCCAATAGAATATAAATTTATTTCGGATTGCGACTACGATAAATACCAGGAAATGATTGATACTGAATTTTTATACCAACAAATGAATAGTTTTCTTAAATGTCCTCAATGCGAACGTTTATGGATCTTTTGGCATGGTTACAACAATCATCCTACAGAATACATGAAAAAAGAACTTAACAGAGACACAAAGCATGATTAATGATCCTTTTCTTAATCTCCAAGAAACAAAAAGCGAATTAAATGATTTGCGTCAGATAGCTGAAAAATTAGAGATGAGTCTTCCACTCTTAAGCCAAAAAATTGCTTATGTTTTTACAAGAATAAAAGAATGCAAAACAATGACAGAAGCGAATGATTATTTTGAGATATTAGATACAATCCAATGAAAAAAGTAGTATTGGGCGAAAGGGAATCTTAACAAGAGCTGATTATATAACAATAGCAATAATTAAGCAGGAACGATGCATTTGAACAAATAGAGATTTATATGAACTAATAAAAAAACGTTTTAATTTCTTTATTAGATAGCACTACTCGTATTAAAATAATAGTCTGTTAAAAAGTTTGTTAATTCCTTCATTTCTTGTTGATATTCTTTGAGTTTATACTTTATTTCTTGCTCACTTCTGGTGATTTGCCAATCTCCTCCCGCACTATACATTCTCAGAAAGGTAGGGTTTAGTGCATGAATGATAATCATTCGATCTGGATTAGCTGGCCGATTCTTATAAAAAATCTCAATTAAACTGTTTAATGGTACAAGCTGTGATTGAGCTGTTTTTGCTATTAGGTTATTTAAAGGATGCATTTCTTGATACAAAGTGATTAAATCTTGCGAGTTTTCTTTTCTTAATGCTTCACCTAGGGATACGTCAGGATGTTTTTTGTGAATCGCAGATTGTTCATCTTGTATGCGTTGGAGAATGGAGCGAAGTTTTGAGTTTAATTCGACTATTTCTTGGTTTTCAGTTTCAAAATCTACCCAGGGATAAGCTAAGCCCTGATCAAGATGGCCTTCACACGATGCATTTGTTGTAAAGCCAAGAAGATTCAAAACAATAACAGTCTTTTTAATGCCGGAGTCTATTTCTAGACCTAACCCATCAGTTATAGAATCAACCTTTTTTGCCATTTCCTCCCAATGTTTTTCTTTTTCAGAATTAATTTTAGAAGGTACTGTTGTATTTGATTTAAAATTCTCTGAAAAACAACCTGTAAGGCTTAAGCCTAATACAACAAACAGGCATACATGTAATAGGCATTTGTTAGTTTTCAGCTTCAGTTTCATATTTTTTTCCAGTCACAACATCAGGAAATTAAAATAGATTGAAAAAAACTTGAAATCATCGTAATTCTCCTTTTTTTTCAATCTATTTTAATTTTGATAGTTATTTTTTAACAATCTGTCCTTGGGAGATATTATCGCTTAATGGATAACCAGAATCAGATTTTCCTGATAATCCCATAAACGTACCGGTTTGCGGATACAATGGAGTTGATTTTGTAGGATTCCATGAGAGATATTTTGTTTTTCCTGAAGCATTAATTTCATAGAAATACTTAGGTGCAGGTGTTATCTCTCTTGAAAAGGTACCGGTTGAAATTGTTGTTTTCGGATCATAAATACCAATTTGTAGTGATTGTTTTGTATCAATGTCTTTTGCAAATTTTTGATTAGGGCTTATATCCGCTTTTTGGGTAAATGTACCATTCATGAAAATTGTAACGGTAATTGCGTTTGTTGATTTGTTATAAATCTCTAAACCAGGCCCTTGCATACTTTTCAACAATCCTGATGTTCCAGCAACAGTTGATTGTGAACCGAAAAATGCCACGAGTGATACAATTGATAAGAGCATATTTTTTATGTTTTTCATTGCAATTCTCCTTTTTTTAAACAATAGATCTATTATGCATTCTCTATCATTTTACCAATACAAAAGTTCAAATTGCAATAATTTGTTGAAGTTTAACGAGAAAAAGCCGTGCTAGTCATAATATAAATGTGACTAGCACGGCTTTTTCTCGTTAAATCTTATGCTTTCAAAAAGGGATTTGGCTCCTTTTCGAGGATTTTTTTCCATTCATGTAACTGATCATGGTTATTTTCTGCCACAAAATTATCGACATCATTGCTGAGCGGTTGATCATTGCGAGCAATAGTACCATCAGGTGCGTGCGTAAGTATGTCAGTGCTATCGCCAAAACCACCAGAGTTTGATGATTTTTTGGGGGTACGTTTTTTAATTGTAATATCATTTGCTGGTAATGTTTCATCTTTTGCGACGAATTTATCTATAGCTTTTGCTGTATCAAGCGTATCGGTAAAGAACCAGTGTGTAATAGGGTCTTTAAGAGAATCAAACAGGTTTCCACAAGTTTCTGCTTTTGCAACATTAACATAGTCTTGTGTGTATTCATTGATTCCTTCTCGTAGACGAGGTTCAATAATTGTTGGAGAAATAAATACCGTTAAATTATTTTTGACTACATCATTATTTTTACTTTTAAAAAACCAACCAAGTATAGGGATTTTTCCTAAAATAGGTACCTGGGTAATGGTATTAGAACTTGTTGTTCTGATGAGTCCCCCAAGGGCAAAAATACCACCACTTTTTATGTTAGCATTTGTTTCAAGTTTTCTGAGCAATATTGTATTAGAACCAGGTACAAATTCATCGATGTCGATAAGAACTTGAAGATTCACCGTGTTTGAAGTACTGACTCGTGGGGTGATATATACTTTCAGAGAAGCGGTGATTGGTTTATTTTGAATTGTTGTCGCACCACCATAGTAGTTGCTGGCAACATCTTTTACTTTATCAGTAAGCCATCGTGTTTGACCCAATTCAACAGTAGCTGTTTTGTTATTTCTTGTTACAACATGTGGGTGAGATAATATTTTTGAGTTGGTAAAGAATTGTAAAAGTTCCCAAATGCTCCATGTATTGCCATCATTATCATTAAGAGAAAGCATTGTAGTGCCAGCTAGTGCAAAATTTGCAAGGGTACTTGTACCTGGAGTGGGATCAGCAAGAACTGGTGCGCCGTTATTACTATTATAAGCTTGAGATAAAAGATCTGAGTTAATGGTGGTTTGAACAGTTCCTGGAGCGGGTGGAATAGTTGGTAATCCACTTGGTATTGGAGGACCATTAAGTTGTGCTGCTTGAAATTGTATTGAATCAGGAAGCGGTACTTTATCAGGCATACGCATCATAGCGCCCAATATGCGTGTATCTTCAACAGTTAAATCTGCTATTAAAATTTCAATAAGTACTTGTCTTTGTGGTGTGTCTAACTCTTCAATAAGTTTTTTTATCTGCTTCCAATCATCATTGCGAGCGGCAACAACAAGATTGTTGCCACCGTAATAGGTATAATGTTGTATTTTATCGGAAGCATTTGCATTATCAGATCCTGCTTCTGTAGGATAATCAGTGTGCACAATTACTTTGTCAAAAAACCGTTCAGTGCCTCCACCAGCTGATTCTCCTGCGCTTGCTTGACTTGGTCCACCATTTTCACTTCCTTGAACTATGCGTTCTAGAACAGGAGCAAATGCGCGTGCATCAAGATATTGCAGATGATAGATATGCAATATTGATTCGCCAGAATCAGGCGCAACATCTATATATTTTTTAATAAAATCTTTTAACCGTTCTACCGCCTGAGGTCGTCCAAGAATGATAAGTTTGTTTAAGCGAACTTCCGGAATTATTTTGGTGAAGCCAGAGAAATAAGGTATTTCTTTGGCTTTTTTTGTATCAAGACGGTAAGGATTAGCATTTTCTGATTTAACCAGTTGTTCGTTAATCAGATGAGCTACGATAGTTGCAGACGTATGGCGGAGAGGAATTATATCAATTTTTTCCTGAAAATTAATTTTATCGAGTTCGATGATAATTTTCATAGCAGCACGGATATCGTTTGCTTTTGCGACAAGCAATAACCCATTAGTTATTGAATCACCTTTAATAAACACATTGTCAGGTAAAAGATCTTTTAATATGCCATTTAATTCATTATCTGGTTCAGCAGAAATTCT
>Ga0070733_10001011_pt1 | contig 21443 bp, 18 predicted proteins | sample Coa_R1_9_FD_66450 | JGI IMG/M metagenome (GOLD analysis project Ga0070733, IMG submission 66450) | Surface soil microbial communities from Centralia Pennsylvania, which are recovering from an underground coalmine fire - Coalmine... | ecosystem: Environmental > Terrestrial > Soil > Unclassified ... | reverse complement strand
TGAATTTCGGTTCGAGCGTCGGCTTCTTTCGCATTCGGTGTCGTAAACGTGGTCGTGTAGTACGTCTCTACTCCGCGTGCGGAAGGCAAGTCGCTATAGTTGGCGTGCACCGAGATGAAGAGATCGGCCTGGGCCTGGTTTGCGATCTCTGCCCGCTGGTCGAGCGGAATGTAAGTGTCGTCGCTGCGCGTGTAGATAACCTCCGCGCCGAGTCGGCTTTCGAGAAGCTTTCCAAGTCGTTGTGCGATTTCGAGAACCAGATCCTTCTCCAGCAGTCCGCGTCTGCCGACCGTGCCCAGGTCCCAGCCGCCGTGTCCGGCGTCCACTGCGATGCGCAGTTTGGGCAGACGCGCCCGTAATTGCAGATCAAGCGGCGTTGGCGGAGGCACGACAATCGCGAGCTTGCTCGCTTCCGTCTCGGCCGTCTTGGGGAAAAGGTTTACGGCGGTCGGTGGCGCCGCTCCCGGCTTGCGGACTTCAACCACCAGCCGGTAAGGATTTGGCTCCAGGCTCACCGAGAAATCGGAATTATTGCGCGTCTCCAGAACGATGCGCGTCATTCCCATCACCGGCTGAGCCACGCGTACGCGCCCGAGCAGCGCATCGCCAATGTCGATCGATTTACCCACAAGTTCCGGAGCCAGCTGCGTGTCGTGGAGATCAAAGTAAATGCGATCGGGACCCGACAGCCGGTGTGCCTCGTATTGCACCTGGTCTTGCAGATCGAGCACCACCGTGCTCGAATCGGCCGACGACCAGTGGCGAATTCCGGTGACGTGCGGGAACCCGGAGACCTCCTGCGCGGTGGGCGGAACGGCTGGAGTGGTATCGTTGTCCTCTTCGAACGAGTCGTCGTCGGTTGCGCCGGCCTTCGTGGCGGATGGAGGCGTCACGTTTTTCGCGGGCGTAGCGGAAGCCGGTTTCCGAGGAGCTTCCGCCTGAGGCTTTGTCTTGACCAGCATTCCGTCCAGTTGCGCGGTTTTCAGTTTCCACCAGACGCCGCCGGCGAATGCGGTCCCAACCACGATACAGAACAGAAGGACCAGCCTTGCGGAATGGCCCCGTTCGCTCGTGGGTTCTGCAATGACCTCTTCCAGCGGCGAAGAGGCCGCGACCATTGCAGGCTCACTCGGAGTGATTGCTGACGAAACAGAGATTTCGATAACGCCGGTTTCTGGGGCTGGCTCGAGCGTTTCGGCTTGCATCTTCACTTGCAACGTCTTGGTCGCAGCTGGGGCCTTCTCAATTGCAGCCGACGGAGCGGATGGTGCGGGTAAGATCGGCAGTGTCGATCCGGCTTGGGGCGTTGCGGAAGCTGGTGCGTTCTCCGGCAGAGTCGCAGGCAGGGTCGGAGCCGAGGCTTGGATTGCAGGCGCGCTCGCGCGGGCCGTCGGCGATGATGGGATGGCCACGGGCTCAAGTTGGCGAGCTGCGACTTGCGCCGAAGCGGCGTAGCGGTCTTCGTCTTCGGGACGTAATGCTCCGACAATCAACTCGGCGAGCAGCGTGAGATTCTGAACGTCAGTGTCATTGAAAGCGAAAGGCCAAGTCGAAAAAGCTTCTAGCACGCCAATGACGCGGCGTCGTCCGCATAAAGGAACTGCGACCATGGAGCGCGCGCCGAGACGTCGGCAGGCCTGCAGATTTACTCGCGGATCGGTTTCGGTATCATCGCAGTTGATAACTTCCGCGCTGCGGAAGCAGGCGCCGGAAAATGCGGAGTCGCGGTCAATGCGCTGGCCCAGGTCGGGACGCACCTTGCCGGCCGCGGCGCGCAGAACGATCTCTTTGTCTTCGGCCAGGGCGATGGCGAGGCCGTCGGCGCCCGTAATGGCGACTCCACGCTCGGCCACCAGATGCAATACATCATCGAGCAGGAACTGCTCAGAAGGGTCGAACTCGTGGCCGCCCCCATCGAAGACCTTGCCCTTCGCAGCCAGGGCTCTCCGTCGGCGCACCTGCTCGTGAAGCGCTGAGAACGCGAGGAGGGCCTGCAGAGCATCGCGCGACGACGGCTTCTGCATGATGCCGGAAGCATGGGGGAACGCACTCTCCGTCGAGACCACTGCGGCAGAGGCATCGTCGGGCCAGGGCTGCACGCGGATCTCGGCCAGAAGGTCGCCCGCAGCCTGATGTGATTTAGTGGAAGTCTCCATCCCTGACAAGTGTGCAGAAAAAAGTAAGTTCACTCTTAAGTTAACGGGCCCCGCATGCACTTTCAATTACCGGGGGATGACCCTTCGGCCATGTTCTTTGGTAACTGCTCCGATCCCCAGGGAACCCGCGTTATGTGTTCTCTCCTCCGGCTTTATAAGCGCTACATCGAACCAGCGCAGTTACTAAGGGCGTTCGTCAGGCGGGATAACATTTTCCTTAGAGACCCACGGGCCCAGCCTTGGCCCGGGACGCGGAGCCGCAATGAGCGTCGGCACCTCCCCTGACCGACAAACCCGAGTCCGTCACCGGCACGAACTGCGGACCCTCACCTATGTGACCCTCGATCAAGCCAACGGCGGCATCGTCCGAAATCTCACGCGCGATGGGATTGCGGTACAGATGGTGGCAGCAGTGCGGCCCAGGCAGCAGGTGCGGCTGCGTTTTGAACTGCGTTACCCCCGGCTGCGAGTGGAAACGCGCGGCGAGGTAGTTTGGGCGACGTTCTCCGGGCAGTGCGGGATACGATTCCTGGATATACCCCCTCGCATGGCGCGCCAGATTGATGAATGGATTTTCGGCAATCTCCTGGAAGGAATCTCGATTCACGTGGAGCAGAATCGCTCGATGTTCGGGTTTTCGCCGGTCGGCGATCCCGAGGAGGACGGCGACCGAAGCGGCCTCGTGATTTCCGAATCGCCCGTGAAAGTTATTCCGCTGCCCGTCCGTTCCGAGCCGCCGGCACCCACGAAAGCAGCGGAGGTTCGGGACGGTCGAGAGACCGAACTCGACTGGCTTTCGCAGCCGCTCTCCGGCCAAAGCCTGGTTTGGACCGTCAATGCTCTCGCGGTGACGGCATCGCTGTTGCTCTTCGCGCTGGTATTTCTGGCGGTGACGCGCGAACTTCCGCGCTGGCCGGCGGCGATGGCCGGATTAGCCGGCGTGGGCGTCACGGCATTGTACTGGGGATTCTTTAGGCTATTCGGTGGGTCGAGTCCGGGAACGCGGCTCGCGCGACTCGCTGGATATGATGTTCACGAAGAAAAAGACGCGGAAGCAAAAGTGACCCGCTTCCGCTGAGACGCAAATTCCTCCGCGCCCGGCTGCTCTTAATTCGAGAAATACTGCTGCGCCAGCCAAAGCTGCAGACGTTGTTGTTCGCCCGGAGCAATCTTGAGAAAGCGCAGACCATGGTTGCCCCGCTGATCCTGCCAGGCGACTTCGGCCAGCGCCTTCAACGTGCGTTTCGTGCCGGGCAATGAAAACGAAATGGCCAGCTTTTCTGATTCGATCATGGCGTCGCTGTGAATCTGCATTCCACCCTGGCTTAGGTTAATGAGGAATGCTTTCCGTTGCTGACGGCCTTTGCCTTCGATCGTCACTGGGACGTCGAGTCCGGCTCGATGGTAGCGCAGGCGTCCATCGAGTATCAGGTTGCGGGCGGCGGAGAGCGTGCGCACCGCCTGCTCCACGGAGATCGGCTTCTCGAAAGCAAAAAGCGCTCCGGTCTCATTCAGGCTGGGTTGGCGGGGGCCGCCCATGATGACCAGCGGAACGGTCGCGGCGCGTTTCTTGGTGGATTGCAGATCCTGGAGGAAGCGATCGGATCCCTGAAGATCGCAGTCCACGATCAAAGCGTCTACTTTGGTTTTACTGAGCCGGGCTAGGGCCCGCTGCGGTTCGTCTTCGACCGCTACGTCCATGTGAAGACCGCCGAGGATACATTCCAGAACACTGACTTCCTGCCAGTCGCGTGAGACCACCATCGAGGAAAGGGTCATTCCCTCACTGTAGTGATCCGTGTAACGGCACCCTAGATAACTAACGTAATGAATCGGCCAGAATGCCCGTCTGGGCTGCGAGTTGGCGCGCAAGCGCGTCGAGTCTAGTGGTGCTTTCCGCCGCCGTGGCCTCCGGAGTGTCCGCCGCCATGACTTCCGCCGTGCGAGTGCCCGCCTCCACCGAAGGCTTTGCCTCCACTGAAGTTGTGGCTGCCGTGGGAGCCCTTTCCGCCGCCAAACAAACCTCCGGAGTGGCCGCCGCCGAAGCTTTTTTGCGAATGTCCTCCGCCGAAGAGATGAAATTCATGAGACTTGCCGGACGCGTTCGCCGAAGAGCGCGAGAAATTCTGGCCGGAATAGGAGTTGCGGGAATAGGCATTGCCACGGTAGGCCTCGGCGCCGAAGCCCGGAGATCGGCCCGCGGATTCCCTGCGAGAGAATCCGTTGGAGAATCCACCGTAGGTTCCTCTGCCGAATACTCCACCGGATGTTCCGTGATAAGGCTCCACTCGAGCCATCTGCCGTGGGCTCTCAAAACGCCGGCCTGCATCCCGCATATTGTTATCGCGGTAGTTTCCGCTCCGATTCTCGAATGCTCGGTGATCGAGTCCTCGATTGAATGCCTGGTGGTAGCCGCGTGTTCCCTGATCGTAGCCTCGGTTACTGCCGCGCTCGAGCGCTCCTCCGAAGCCGCCGCGACCATAGCCGTTATGTCCGAAGCCATAGCTGTGCCCGGCGTATGCATGCAGGCCATCGTGCGCAAATCCCCAGTCGGCGACGGTCCGGCTCTGCGTGCAATAGTCGGAATGATTGAAGAGTAATTCGTGGCCGAGCCAGTCGAGCCCCCAGGCGAGCCAGCCCCACGGTGTGTGGCTGAAGGCGCTCATGGCGATGCCCAGTCCCCAGCGCAGGGGCCCTCCGCCAAGAAAAGATCCGATGGATCCGATCGCGTCCAGCAAGTTAAATCCCGGATACGGCGTGACCGGCTCGCCATAGACCGCCCAGGGATTGTAGGCGGGAACATAGACGACTTGCGGATCGGGCGGTGCCAGTGCGATGACGCCCTGGTCGTCGCGCACGACCTCCTGCGGACCACTGCGCAACGTTCCCGCTTCCTGGGCGCGGCGGCGCATTACCTGCACCGCCTCCATCAAGTCCTGGGGCTGATTGAAGTAGGCGTTGCCAAGATCGGCGGTCCACTGCAGGCTGCGATCCATCTGCGCCAGCACCTGCGGGAAGGCAGTGAGCGCTTTCACGCTGGGATCCCACGATTGCATGTCAGCGCCCGCGGCGATCTGTTCCGGCGGAGCGTACCCTTGAGCCTGACGCCAGCGATCCGCTTCGACCACCTGATTCGGGTAGGTTGAGGCGGCAAGAACCTGGGCCAAAAGGGCGTCTGGATAGAGCGCGATCGGAGCGACCAACTGCTCCAGGCGGCCGGCATCGAGAGGTTGAGCGGGACTCACCACCGGCGCGTTCTGCCCGTAAGCCGGCGCCGGAGCTTCATACCGGCCATCGCCCGACTGCGAAGCGTAGCCGGGGTTGGGGGTGATGGGCTGGCCATATTCATCGGCCTGCGACCAGCCGGGGGTCGTGAGCAAAGTGGCTAGAAACATAACAAGTGCGAATGTCATTGGTGCCGTGACCACTCCGAAGCGGAAGCGCCTCCGAGGCTTGGCGGTCGCAGCAAGAACTGGGAGCGGCAGTGTCAGCATCCTCGGAAAGATGCTGGAATCGGGGTTGGCGGTCAATGACCCTGCGATCAATTCGAGATCAGACAGGAAGTGATTGAAAACACAGGTGATTACGTCGCATATAAGTCTGTTTTTCCGGCGGGTCCCGACGATTGCCCCGAGCTCCGACCTGTGGAAATCGGGAATTGTGACTCATTGCCTCCGATACCAGTCCACGGTGCGCCGCAAACCTTCCTCGAAACCCACCGAAGGCCGGTAGCCCAACCCGTCAGCCGCCTTTGTAATGTCGGCGAGAGAGTGCTTAATGTCGCCCCCGCGCTCTGGGGCAAAGATGGGGTCGCCCGAGTACCCAGTCAGCTTTTGCAATGCCCGGAAAGTATGGTTGAGGGTGATCCGGCGTCCCGTAGCGACATTGAAGATCTGCCCCGCCACCTTCGCGGCGGGCGCGCTGCAGGCCAGCAAATTGCCTTCGACCGCATTGTCTATGTAGGTGAAGTCTCGGCTCTGTTCTCCGTCGCCGAAAATCGTAGGCTTCTCCCCTCGCAACATGGCGGTGATGAACTTGGCGAGCACGCCCGAGTAAGCAGACGACGGGTCCTGATGCGGTCCGAACACGTTGAAGTAGCGGAGCGAGACGGTTTCGAGTCCATAACAGCGATAGAACGAAGTCATGTAGTGCTCGCCGGCGAGTTTGGCCACGGCGTAAGGAGAAATCGGGTCGGGCTTCATGCCCTCATGTTTCGGAAGCGTGGGCGTGTCGCCGTATGCTGAGGAGGAGGCAGCGTAAATCACGCGCTTGACCTTGGCGTCGCGAGCGGCGACGAGCACGTTGACCGTGCCGTCCACGTTAGCGCGATTGCTGGCCAGCGGATCGAGCACGGACTTGGGGACGGAAGGTATGGCTGCCTGGTGAAAAACGTAGTCGGCGCCCGCGCAAGCTTTGTGGATGGCATCGAGGTCGAGAATGTCGCCTTCACGAAAATCAATCTGCCCGAGAATGTCAGTGAGATTCTGCCGCTTGCCGGTAGAGAAGTTGTCCACGCCGCGCACGCTATCGCCGCGAGCGAGAAGGGTGCGGGCGATGGAGGATCCGATGAAGCCGCCCACGCCAGTAATCAGATAAAGGGCCATTCGTGTCCATCATAGCGAACGCTGGAGCATCGTGACGCGAGGCGGCTGTGGAAAGCTGGAATTGGCGCCAACGACCGGAGTTGCGACAGGTGCAGCGGCAGAGTGCCGGGCTGAATCTTAGATCGTCCCGGAAGATGCTCCGGCAGCCTGTGCCTGCTGCGCCGACGAGCGGATCAGCTTCCAGAGTTCGTCGCGGCCGGCGCCGGTCTTGGCAGAATAGGAGAGAATTCGCGCCGAGGGATATTCCTCGGCCAGTGCCCGCATGGCGTGGGTGACTTGATTGTTCGACATGCGGTCGCACTTGGTCGCCACCACCAGAAACTCACGGCCGGAAGCGGAAAGGAAATCGAGCAACTGCCGGTCGCTTTGCTGTGCGGGAACATTGGCGTCCACCAGCGCGACGCATAAAACCAGGGCGGCACGCTCCTTGAGGTACGGCTCGATGAATTTCGGCCATTCGCTCGAAATCTCGCGGGAGATGCGGGCATAGCCGTATCCGGGTAGGTCGGCGAAAACCAGTTCGGGGCGCGGTTTTCCTGGCCAGCGTACCTCAAAGAAGTTGATACTGCGGGTGCGGCCGGGAGTCGAACTGGTGCGGGCCAGCTTGGTTCCAACCAGCGAATTAATAAGGCTCGACTTGCCGACGTTGGAACGGCCGAGGAAAGCGACTTCCGGCGCGGTCGGAGCGGGGAAGTGGGATGCATCCGTGGCCGCCGCCAGAAATCGGGTCAGAACCCTCATGCTCCAGTTTGCTATGGCGAGGCACGAGTTGGCAAGGGACGCGATCCGGCGCCGTTGCCGTTTCCTTGGGTGGCCAGAGGACGGGCACCACCCCGAACGCCCGGCGCCCTCTCCAACCGCCTACTGATGCGTGGCGGGGCTTTCGCTAGTGCCCGATGTGAGCGGCGGAGCGATCGGCTGGCTGGGAATTTCCTCGATCTGGTGCGGCGGCGACTCCAGCGCGATCTGCAGCACCTGGTCCATTGTGTCGACGAAATGGACCTTCATCGCATTGCGCAGATTTTCGGGCACCTCGGCCAGATCCTTCTCGTTGTCTTTGGGCAGGATCACTTCAAAAAGTCCGGCGCGATGCGCGGCCAGCAGCTTTTCTTTCAGGCCGCCGATGGGCAGCACTTTTCCGCGCAGCGTGATTTCTCCGGTCATGGCGAGATCGCGGCGCACCGGAATCTTGCTGAGCGCACTCGAAATGGCGGTCGCGATGGTGATGCCGGCGGACGGGCCGTCTTTCGGAATCGCTCCTTCTGGCACGTGCACGTGCAGGTCGAGATTGCGATAGAAGTCGCGGTTCAGGCCGAGCCGGTGCGCGCGTGAACGCACATAGGACATGGCAGCCTGCGCCGATTCCTGCATGACGTCGCCCAGCTTGCCGGTGAGCGTGAGCTTGCCTTTGCCGTCCACCACCGTCGCTTCGGTGCTGAGGATGGATCCGCCGACTTCGGTCCAGGCCAGGCCGGTGACGAGGCCGACTTCGGATTTTTCGTGAGCCAGGGTGTCGCGGAATTTGATCACGCCCAGGAAATCGTTTACGTTTTCCCCAGTAATGGTGATCGTGTAGCTTTCGCCTTCCTTCACAACTTTGCGCGCGACCTTGCGGCAGACATTGCCGATTTCGCGCTCCAGATTGCGCACGCCGGCTTCGCGGGTGTAGGAGCGAATCAGCGAGGTAATCGCGTCGTCGGTGAACTTGATGTTTTTTTCCGAGAGTCCGGCGGCGAGCATCTGTTTCTTGACCAGAAATTGCTTGGCGATCTCGACCTTTTCCTGCTCGGTGTAGCCATGCAGCCGCAAGACTTCCATGCGGTCCTGCAGAGCCGGAGGAATCGTGTGCATCACGTTCGCGGTGGCGACGAAGAAAACCTGCGAGAGGTCATATTCCACGTCGAGATAGTGGTCCACAAACATGAAGTTCTGCTCCGGATCGAGCACTTCAAGCAAGGCGGCAGAGGGATCGCCGCGGAAATCCATGGACATCTTGTCCACTTCATCGAGCATGAAGACGGGATTTTTGGTGCCGGCCTTTTTCATCATCTGGATGATCTGGCCGGGCAGAGCGCCGATGTAGGTGCGGCGATGGCCGCGAATTTCCGCTTCATCGCGCACGCCGCCGAGCGACATGCGGACGAACTTGCGGCCGGTGGCTTTGGCGATGGACATTCCGAGCGAGGTTTTGCCGACGCCGGGAGGTCCGACGAAGCACAGAATCGAGCCCTTTGGATTTTTCACCAACTGGCGGACAGCGAGAAATTCGAGGATGCGCTCCTTGATCTTCTCCAGGCCATAATGATCTTCGTTGAGCACCTTCTCCGCTCGGGATATGTTGCGAATCTCTTTCGAGCGCTTTTTCCACGGTACGGCGAGCAGCCAGTCGAGATAGTTCCGCGAGACCGTGGATTCGGCTGACATGGGCGGCATGGCTTCGAGCTTCTTGAGTTCCTGCAGCGCCTTGTCTTTGACTTCTTTCGTCATCCCTGCGGCTTCGATCTTCTTCTTCAATTCGTCGAATTCGCTCTTTTCGCCGCGCCCGAGTTCTTTCTGGATCGCCTTGATCTTCTCGTTTAGGTAGTACTCTTTCTGCGCTTTTTCCATCTGCCGCTTTACGCGCGACTGGATGGTGCGGTCCACGTTCAACTTTTCGATTTCGATGTCGAGAACGTCGGCGATGCGGGTCAGGCGCTCGGCAGGATCGAAAATCTCGAGGAGTTCCTGTTTTTCTTCGATAGAAAGCTGCAGGTTGGCGGCGATCACGTCGGTCAGCTTGGCCGGATCTTCCATGCGCACGGCCGAGATCATGGTTTCGTAATTCAGCGCCTGGCAAAGTTTTACGTATTGCTCGAACAGCGACGTGACTCGCTGCATGGCGGCTTCGAGCGCCGGATTGGGTTCGGTCGAGTAGCGGGCTACGCGCACCGTCGCCTGCATGAAGCCTTCGGTGTCGGTGACCTGGAGGATCTTGCCGCGCTCAATCCCTTCTACCAGGACTTTGATGTTGCCGTCCGGCAGCTTCAGGCTCTGGACAATGTTTACGATCGTGCCGACCTGGTAGATCTCGTTGGCTTTGGGTTCGTCAATGGAGGCGTCGTGCTGGGTGGCCAGGAAAATCTTCTTGTCCGCCGCCAGTGCCTCTTCCAGGGCGCGCACGCTGGATTCGCGGCCCACGACGAACGGCGTCATCATGAAGGGAAAGATGACCACGTCCCGGATGGGCATCATGGGCAGCTTCCGTGATTCGAACTTTTCCTTGGATGTGGTCACTGAGTCTCCCTGGGATGAAGAACCAGACGGCTGCCACAGCCGCCAATCGCTACTTCTTGGATTTTACGCCTTCCGAACCCGCTTGGCATGGCTCTTGACGGCCATTTGCAAGAAAAACATTAGTCCGGAATAACCCTCGGAAGTTCCCCGAGCCCTACCCGGCTTTCTCCATGATGGTGGCAAAGGATGCGGTGCGCTTTTCCACCATCTCACGCGTGACCTCGAACTCTTTTACTTTCTTCTGGCTAGGCAGATTGAACATGAGATCGAGCATGAGCTCTTCCAGAATCATGCGGAGGCCGCGAGCGCCGACTTTGCGGGCCATAGCCTGGCGCGCGATGGCGCGCAGAGCCTCGTCGTGGAACTTGAGGCGCACATTTTCGAATTCGAAGAGCCGCTGGTATTGCTTGACGATGGCGTTTTTCGGCCGGGTCAGGATTTCGATCAGGGCGTATTCATCCAGATCCTCGAGCATGCCGACGACCGGCAGGCGTCCGACGAATTCAGGAATCAATCCGAACTTGATCAGATCTTCGGGTTGCACTTCCTGCAGGAGTTCGTGGGTGCGTTTCCTGGCGTTGGCTGAATCCTCTTTCTCCGCATCGTCGCCCGAGCGGAAGCCGAGCGACTTCTTACCCATGCGGCGGGAGATGATCTTATCCAGGCCGACGAACGCTCCGCCGCAGATGAAGAGAATGTTGGTGGTGTCTACCGGCGTGAACTCCTGGTGCGGATGCTTGCGCCCGCCCTGCGGGGGAACATTCGCGATGGTGCCTTCCAGAATCTTTAAGAGAGCCTGCTGTACGCCTTCGCCGGAAACATCACGAGTGATCGAGGGATTTTCATCCTTCCGCCCGATCTTATCCACTTCGTCAATGTAGATGATGCCGGTCTGGGTGCGGCTCACGTCGCCGTCGGCGGCCTGCAGCAGCTTCAGGATGATGTTCTCGACGTCTTCGCCGACGTAGCCGGCTTCGGTGAGCGTGGTCGCATCCACGATGGCGAAGGGCACATCGAGCATGCGCGCCAGAGTCTGCGCCAGAAGCGTCTTGCCCGTCCCGGTCGGACCGATCAGCATGATGTTCGACTTGGTCAGTTCGATCCCATCCCCGGTTTTCTGCCGGTTCATGAAGATGCGCTTGTAGTGGTTGTAAACCGCGACCGCGAGCTTCTTCTTCGTCTGTTCCTGCCCGATCACGTACTCATCAAGGAAGGTCTTCACTTCCTGCGGCTTGGGCAGTTGGTTGGGAACGCTGCTGGGTGGGGTTGCGGTGCGATCGTCTTCCAGAATCGAGTTGCAGACGGCGACGCACTCATCGCAGATGTAGGCGCGGGGATAATCGCTGGGCGACGAGATGAGCTTGGCCACGGCGTCCTGCGACTTGTGGCAGAACGAACAGCGGAGAATCTCGTCAGACCCCGATTTGGTTTTCACTCGGCGTTACTCCTTCATCTGTGGCGTGGCGGCCAGGGTTCCCGATCCGGCCTGCCGCTTCGCTACCCTTCCAGCTTTTTCAGTGACTGCCGGAAGGCCGTTGCGAAGGCCGATCATACCGCTTTTGCCGTCTTGTAGATGATATCGTCTATGATTCCGTATTCCTTAGCCTGTTGCGCGTTCATAATGAAGTCGCGCTCCACGTCCTTCTCCACCTTGTCCAGTTTCTGCCCGCTATGCTTGGAGAGCAGCTGATTCGTGATCTCCCGCATGCGCAGAATCTCCCGGGCATGGATGTCAATATCGGTGGCTTGGCCCGATAAGCCTCCCATGGACGGCTGATGTATTAGAATCCGGGAATTCGGCAGTGCCAATCTCTTTTTGGGCTCACCCGATGCCAAAAGTAACGCCGCCATCGACGCGGCCTGTCCCACGCACAGGGTCATCACGTCATTCTTGACGTACTGCATGGTGTCGTAAATCGCCATGCCCGCCGTAATCGAGCCGCCCGGAGAGTTAATGTAAAGCTGGATGTCTTTCTCCGGATCTTCCTGCGCCAGAAACAACATCTGCGCGATGACGAGGTTGGCAATGTTGTCGTCAATGGGCGTGCCTATGAAGATGATGTTGTCGCGCAGCAGCCGGGAGTAAATATCGTAGGCGCGTTCGCCACGCCCGGTTTGCTCAATCACCATGGGGACCAGCATCATCTGCTCCTTTTTGTGGGAATCTTTCATCGTTTCCTCCACCTTCCACACTCCGTCCCAGCGGAGCGCTCTTGTTCGATGGGGAGGGTTGAAGTGGTGTGCCAGCTCCGCGTTCTTAGCGGGGAATCAGGCCGACTGGCGATACAAAAAGTCGAGGGTCTTTTCGCTGCGGATTCTGTTCCGGATTCTATCGAGGCCCCCATCCTGTGTCAAACGAGCGCGGACCGCTTCAGCGGTCTGCTTGGTCTGTTGAGCAAGCGCTTCCAGTTCGTGATTCACTTCCTCGTCGCCGACCGTGATTCCTTCCAGGTCGGCAACGCGCTCCAGCAGTAAAGATGACTTCACATCCTGCACTGCCTGGTCGCGCTGGCCTGCGCGCAGGCGCGGCACGTCCATTTTCTTCATGTCTTCCAGCTTCATGCCTTGAGCCGCCAGAGCGCGCAGGCCACGCTCGAGACGCAAATCAATTTGCCGGTCCACCAGCGACTCCGGCACTTCGAAATCATTGCGCTTTACCAGTTCGGCGACAAGTTTGTCTTTAGCTTCCCTCTCTGCGTCATGCTTGCGCTCGGCCAGCATGTTTTCCTGAATCTGTTTGCGGACCTGCTCGAGGCTGGTGAACTCGCCGAGTTCGCGAGCGAAATCGTCATTGAGTTCGGGCAGACTCTTCTGCTTGATGGCTTGAATCTTCACCGTATAGACGAAGGTCTTGCCCGCGAGCCGCTGATCGGTGGTATCGGCGGGATAGCTTACATCGAACTGGCGCTCGTCTCCGGCGCTGGCTCCGCGCAGGTTCTCGCTGAACTCCGGAACCGTATTCTTGCCGCCGATTTCGATCAGCACTTCTTCCATGTGCACGGGCTTGGTCGTGTCGTCCCCATCTTTCGGCCTGCCATCCATCGAAGCCTGGGCAAAATCTCCATCGGCCAGGGTGCGACCTTCGATTGAGGAGAACGTCGCGTGCTGCTCGCGCAAGTTGTTCAGCGCTTCGTCCACTTCCTGATCGGTGACAGTAATTTCAGGATGGTCGGCGCGCAGTTCTTTATAGCCCTGCACTTTGATCTCGGGCATGACTTCAAAGCTGGCCTTAAAGCGGAGCGGTTCGCCGTCGTGAATGTGCAGATCGGTTACGCGCGGCTGCGACACCGGGATCAACCCCAGGCGCTCCGCCTCTTTATTGAAGAAACGAGGCACAAGAGCTTCCACCACGTCGCTCTTAAGATCTTCCTTATAACGCTGCCGGATAATCGAAGCAGGCACGTGTCCGGCGCGGAAGCCCGGGAGCCGAGCCACTTTCTGATACTTCTGAATGATCGCCTCGGTTTCGCGGGCAACTTCCTCGGCGGGAATCTCAACCGAAATTTCGCGCTTGACGCCGTCTTTTGCGGTTTCGTTTGCGACGCCAGCTGTTTCTGTGGGACTCACAATTTCCTTTCAGCTCGCTCCAGTGACTGATGACCGCAAGATTCACGGCACGGGAGCTGCGCCCCAGCGAGCCGAGGGGCTTTTTCACACAGCTTTAATATTGAGTGTAAAGAGAGAGAGAGAGTAGCGTCAAACGCCGGAGGACCGGCGGGTGTCCTCTTTTGGAACCCGAGTCAAAGATTATCGAACTGCGCCTGCATGCGGCGGTCAATCCGCCGGAGGTGTGCCTGATGATGCTTGGCAGTTTCGAAGTTTGCCGAGCCAGCCTTGTCTAGCGACTCGCGAAATGCCCCGCGATCCGCTCTACAAACCTCGGCTCGTGGGATTTCACAAGCTGAAGAATTCCGGGTTTGAATTCCTGAAAAACATTCATCCCGGCATCGCTGCCGACGGAGGAACCAAAATCTCCGAAAGGCTGCGAGATCGAGCGCCTTCCATACGAATGAGCCGCGCTATGGGCGACGGCTGTGGTGAGCACGCCAAGCAGGTAGTGGGTGTTCAGGCCGAACTTGCCTTCTTCTTCGTGCGTGAACAGCAAACTGGACGCCGCGTAGCTGGCCCGTCCAATCAGGCTTTCATTGGAAGGTGCCTCATAATGGCGAGAGTTGCGGGAAGATGACACGGCGAAATATCGGGAGATGGGGTCGGAGGATTCCCCCTGGCCGGACGATTGAAAGACCAGATCGCGAGCTCTATCAAGATCGAATTGAGCCTGTTCGCTGACCGGGAGCCGAGTCGCGGAGAACGCCGCCCGCAGGTTGCCAGCCGTAGTGAGAGGGGCGAAAGAAGACGACAGATCGGGAGACGCCTTGGGCTGTGGCAATTCAGGTAATCGCCGGTCCGCCTGGCACATGGCGCTGCCAGCCATCATCAGGAGGAGAAATGTGAGTCTGCCCGACACGGCCATACCCCCCACCGGCGCGGATCCCCGCCGCTTCCGCTCGAATCTGTTGCATTCGAGGTGCCATTTTTTCAAGCCGTATTTCAACCCTCAAAAACCTGACCCGGAGTGAGGTTTTGCGGCCTGGAAAGGCCCGCCCATGGGCAGATTCCTTATTAGGACTGCAAGTTCTTGCATCTGCCAGGTAATCGGACCGGTTTTCTGCGCCGGCTATCAGTGAAGAGATGTGCACCCCGACACGGCATTTTTTCCCTCCGGCAGGCGAAGCCTCGGTGAGATCCGCCACCGGGCGCGGCGGTGACCTTGGCCTTTGCCGCCCCTGCTGATGATGGACACATGGCTTGTGGTTTCCGCGTTTCGGGGCAGCCATGCGGCGGGGCCGGCTGTGATGTAATGGGCCCCATGTCTTGGCTGACCATCCTTAACTGCGAGATCGTGGCGTGTCGGCTGTGCCCCCGGCTGGTCGAGTATCGGGAGAAAATCGCCCGCGAGAAGCGGCGCGCCTATCGCGATCACGAATATTGGGGAAAGCCCGTACCCGGTTTCGGCGATCCCGAGGCACGGGTGCTCGTCATGGGCCTGGCGCCGGGGGCTCACGGTTCGAACCGCACCGGGCGTCCATTTACGGGGGACGCCAGCGGGAACTTCATGTATCCGGTGCTGCATGAGGTCGGCTTTGCCAACCAGCCAACCGCGACTGATCGCAACGATGGCCTGGAGCTTCACGATCTCTACATCACGGCCGCCGTGCGCTGCGCCCCGCCCGACAACAAGCCACTGCCGGAAGAATTGACGAACTGCTCGCGTTATCTGGATCGCGAACTCGAAGGGTTAAGAAACATAAGAGTGGTGGTTGCTCTGGGAAAGATCGGATTCGATGCCTACTTGAATTATGTGAAGCGCGGGTTGACAGCCCAATTCAATAAAAAGCCTTATGTTTTCAAACACGGCGCCAGTTACCGAATGCCCGACGGCAAAATTCTGCTGGCCAGTTACCACCCCTCGAACCAGAACACGCAGACGGGCAAGCTGACGCGAAAGATGTTTCTGAGGATCTTTCAAGAGGCGGCAAAACTTGCGCGCGATAAGAAAGAAATCCACGATTAATGGTCAGGACATAGACAGCGGTGTCTCCTGCTGACCACAGGCCGATGTCTCGCCGCTTCTCATCTCACCTTCGTCACCGTCACTTCGAGCTGAAACTCCCGCCGTGAGTTCGGATCATCCGCGCTGCCGATCACCAAGGGCTTGGCCACGGGCAGCAGAACGGTGCCACCCATTTTGATTTGCCGGAGGATGGGGCGCATGTCCTGCCTTTCCTGTAGAGAATCGGTCGTGGCAAAACTGCTGATCGTGGCTCGAGCGTTCAATTCGGTCTGTCCTCTGAATTCGTTCAGCCGCACCATGATGCTCGTTCCCACATCCAGGTACTGAAACTCGCTTTCCTTCGTTTCGACGGGCACACGAGTCCCGATGTTGATTTCGTTGCCCTCGTTACTGACCAGATTGATGGAGTATTGGCGAGAGTTGGTCTTTTTGCCGTCCTCCATCTCGTTGATCGCAAGATCCACGCGAAACTGCTCCGCGGGTTTTTCTGCAGCCTGTGACCGCATCGCGCTGTCCGCGGGGGCCGCTTTGGCGGCGTCCGCTTGCTGCGCCGATGCGTGGGGTGCGCCGGATAACGTCGCCAACCCCAGAATAACTGCCGGCAAGAAAATATCTCTTTTGAACATTCTGCTTTCTCCTATCGGTTTGTGGTTTTCTGATCCGTATCTGCCGGCCCGGGTGACTCCGTTGCCGTGCCCATCACTTGCGCTCGATCTCGCTTCAGTTCTTCATTCGCCACCCGAGCGACCAAAACCGCCTGATGAGGGAACTGCCTCACATAGCGGGCCAGAATCAGTTCCTGTTCATTCAGCGGCTGCGGCGACGGGAACTGATCGAGCTTGGGCGGGGCCTTCGACGGACGCCCAGGTGTGGGACGCAAATGATGTGGTCCGCGGTCCGGCTTCGGTGCCTTCCGCACTGCTGCCGGAGTGTTGCCGGCACCCGGCACGATTGGTTTCTCCGGAACTTTCGGAGCCTCTGAGACAGGCGACCGACTCGCTTTCACTGGATGCGACCGATTGCTGGTTCTCCAGGCCAGCGCGCCGGTAATGACGACCGCCGCTGCCAGCCCCGCTAAACCCCACCGCCACCAGACTGGATTCGAGACTTTCGCCGCGTCGGCCCGAAGGTTAGCCAGAATGCGAGATTCAAGTCCCGCTCGGGGCTCGACCGCCGCGTACCTTGCCAACACGGCATCGAGTTCGCGGTCGAATTCCTGATCGCCCCGCGAGAGTTCGGTGTCCCGGTTTTCGCTGTCGCAGCTTTTCTGGCCCCAGTTTGCCATGTTTCTTACCTCTGCTTCCCTCGCACAGCTTGTGTCAATTTCTCTCGCAATATCTGACGCGCGCGAAAGACTCTTGAGCGCACGGCCGCTTCGCTGATGCCCAACGTGGCGGCAACCACGGCGGGAGACATCTCCTCGATCGCCGAAAGGATCAGCGGCTGACGCAATTTTTCCGGCAAGGCCGCGATCAATTTTTCGAGCGCCGCTCCGGCCTGAGTTCCCTCAATTCCCCGGTCGGCCGAGAGATCCGGAGACGCGACTTCCGCTGCCCGCTCTTCCGGAGCGTCCATCGCGATCTCATGTCTGCGGCCGCGTTGCCGGCCGCGATCCACCGCGACCCGCCAGGCGATGCGTGCCAGCCACAATTTTGGATCCTCCACCGTGCTCAGCTTCGAGCTATAGCGCAACACGCGAAGAAACGTCTCCTGGGTGGCATCCTCGGCGTCGTGATGACGGCGGAGCACGCTGTAGGCAATGCGATAGACCAGCCTCGAGTGCTGCCGCACCAACATTTCGAGGACTGCGTCGTGACTGCTCTCCGCCACCGCTCCGCTCAGAATCGCTTCTCCCGCCACCACTTCTGCGTCCTCAATCATGAAGACCGTCCCCAGGTCGGTTCTGTTCAGGAAAATTCTGTAGAGAAGAACGGCGCTGGAGGCGGGACTTGCGGCAAGGGGAAGGCAGGTTCCTCACTCGGCGGCCAGCGCCGAGTTCAGAATGACAATCCTGAAATGACAACATCGAGGTGACGATCCTGCAGCCAAAGGACCCCGGCAAAGTCTAGAATCCTACGAGTACCGGTTCCATCTCCAGGTGCACGCCCCAGATTTCCTCGACCCGTTGTTGAATCTGATCCTTGAGGGCCAAAACGTCGATGGCAGTCGCGCCTCCGCGATTGATCAGCGCCAGCGTGTGCTTCGAAGAAATGCCCGCGGGGCCAGCGACGAATCCACGGGAAAAACCGGAGTGCTCGATCAGCCAGGCTGCTGGAACCTTTCGGCTTTGCTGGAGTGCCGGGTATGACGGGATAGTCAATTCGCGGGCTTTTGCCCGCTGCGTCAGGTCTTCGTGCTGCTTCTCGGATAGGACCGGGTTCTTGAAGAATGATCCCGCGCTCCGGCTGTCGGGATCACCGGGAGTGATCAGCATGCCTTTGCGGGCGCGGATATGGCGCACGGCTTCGCGCGTTTCGGCAAGATTGGGCGCGGTTTCGCGTCCCGCGAAATGGCCCTGCAAGTCAGCATATGCGACCCGGGGAGCGCCGCCGTGGGTCAGCGCGTAGGTGACGCTCAGGATAATGAAGCGGCCGCGCTCGCTGGTGTTGAAAATGCTGGAGCGGTAGGTAAAGCCGCAGGCTTCGCGGCAAAGTTCGCGAATCTGTCCGTCATTGCGGTCGAATACCAGGACTGACCCAATCGTCTCTGAAACCTCCTGGCCGTATGCGCCGACATTCTGCACCGGTGTTCCACCGACGCTGCCAGGAATGCCACTGAGGCATTCGATTCCCGCGAAATTGCCGGCGACCGCGTGAGAAACGAATCGGTCCCAGGATTCCCCCGCGCCGACGGAAAACGTAGCCTGCCCGTCGCTGGTATCGCTCTGGCGCTCGATGCCGGCGATGCCGACCTTCAGCACAAGACCGGGCCAGCCCGCATCCGCCACCAGCAGGTTGCTTCCGCCGCCCAGCACGAACAGCGGCAGACTCCTCGCTCCGGCGAAGCGTACGGATTCCTCGACGTCGGAGTGCGCGCGCGCCTCCACGAAGAACTTCGCCGCGCCGCCGATGTGGAGCGTGGTGAGCGGGGCCAGCGGGATGTTTTCCTGAAGCAGCATTTTCGTGCTAAATCCCTGAAGTCGAAAAAGTTGAGATTATTTTCTCGCCACAGCGCCCGCGATGAAACTCTTCACTACGATCGCATTCGGCTGCATTCCGACCGGAATCAGCGTCAGCAGGGAATACTCTCCGGGTTCCAACTTGCGCGGTGTTCGCTTCTGGATGACGGTCACGTCCCCGGACTGGGTGTCGAGCACCAGCACGTAGTTCTGATCCGGAGTAAGGGCGATAGCGTCGGGGCGGCTGCCGACGGTCAGAGTGGCGATGCGGCGCCCGACGTCAATGTCGTACACGGCGACGCTGTTCGATCCGAAGTTGCTGACGTAGAGCCTTGAATTGTCGAGCGTGACCACGCTATGGGAAGGATGCTGCCCAAGTTCCACACTGCTGCCGACTTCGTCGTTGTAGGTTTCGACAATCGAAATACTGTCCGAGTCGAAGTTGCAGACGATCATTTCACCGCCATCCGGCTTCAAGGCCAGGCTCACCGGAGTGCGGCCGACATCAAGCAGGGCGAGCAGGCGGTCTTCTCTGTTAACCCCGCTCGGTGGGGTGCCTTTCGTGGATTTCGCGCTCGCCAGCGCGATCGAGGCCACCTGGGACGATCCCGAGCAGGAAACGAACGCCTTGCTCGAGTCGGGGAGGATGGCGATGTCCTCGGGTTGCTGGCACACCGGAATGGTGGAGCGCACGCGAAGATTTTCCGCATCAATGATGGACACCGTGCTGTCGCCGCGATTGGAAACCACCACGGCCGTGCCGTCGGGTGAAACCCGCGCCAGTCCGGGCGAAGCGCCGACGCGGATGTTGCCAAGGACGATGCGCTTGCCGAGATCAATCACGCTGACGTTGGCTGAGCCCGAATTGGCGACGTAGGCCCGTTTGCCGTCAGCCGCGACATCAATAAAGTAAGGCCGGCCGTGCACGCCGATCGTGGCCACGACCGAGTTCGTCTCGGCGTCAATCACGCTGACATTGTTGGATCCGGCATTCACCACATAGATTTCATTCTTCTTGCTGTTGGCCGTGATTCCCGTGGGCTCGCTGCCGACACGAATCGTCGTGCCGAGCGCGAAGGTACGCAGGTCAATTACGCTGACCGTATTGCTCTTGCCGTTCGTGACATAGGCGTATTCGCGATATGCCGGACCGAGATCGGGCAGTGAACGCTCGCGAAAATACCACCACCCCAATCCGCCGAGGATGGGAAGCAACACAGCGATGAAAAGCAGTTTGCGCAAGTGACGAGAGCCCAGCGGAAGAAGCCAGGGGAAGATGAAAGATTAGCAGAAGAGGCACAAGCCGGGCATAGGGCAAATGCGCACCGCGAGGAAATGCCGGAGGCTAGCGCTCCGGTTCGCTTTGCGAGGCATAGTATCCGGTTCGTGCGTTCACATGCAGAAACAGGTGGAGAGCCTTGGGCGGATGAAGTTTGACGTTGATCTTGTGCCACTTGCCGTCGTGCGAAGCGGGCGGAGGGACGTAGGCGAGCAGGTACTGGTGGCGGAGTTGTACGCCGATGGCGCGGGAGACTGCTGGCATGTCGTTGGCGTTGGTTAGAGTAAAAGCTTGACCGCCGGTGGTGTCCGCGATGGATTCGAGCAGTTCCGGACCCAGCATTTCCTCCTGCGTGCTTACCCAGTGTTCATAAGTTCCGACCGCGTAGACGGTCACGTCCGACTCGCGGATGGCCGCTTTGACGTTGTGCTCGCTATAGCGGCTGTGGTTGTCGCCGCCATCGGAGAAAATGAGCAGCGACTTGCGGGAGTAGCGCGCATCTTGCATTTTCTGGATGGCTAAGTAGATGGCGTCGAGGAGAGCGGTCTGGCCCTTGGAACGCGCGGTCAGCAGGTCGTTCTCGATCTTCTCCGGACGGTTGGTGAAATCGGTCATCAGCCGCGGAGTATCCGCAAACGTAATCATGAAAAACTCGTCCTGCGGATTAGCCTGGTCGCAGAACTGAGCGACCGCTTCACGGGCGCGATCCAGCTTGTTGGCCATGCTGCCGCTGGTATCTACCAGGATGCCGACTGAGACAGGAGCGTCTTCACTCGAGAAATTCTTAATCTCCTGCGCCTTCTTGCCCTCGAAAAGCTGAAAGTTCTCCTGATCGAGGCCAACGACCGGGCGATGATAGTCGTCGGTGATCGTAACCGGCACCATGACCAGTTCGGCTCGACTGCGGATGAGGCTGCCCTCGACGAGTCGTAGAGCCGGATCCGAGGCGTAGGACAGGCTTGCCATGGCTATGGGCTTTTCCCGAGGCGCGACGTGCACGTCCTCCACCGAGACTTGGGCGATCGCGGGCGGAATCAAAGCGACAAGAAGGGATAGAGTTCCGGGAAGCAGAGCGGAGCGGGAAAACTGCAACATCGGCCTGACCTCTTGTTCCAACCTCTATCGGACCGCGACGCGATTGGCTTCAGTCGCGCCAATTTTTCCGGGGTTGTGACTGTGGTTGTAGGACGATTTGCAGATCGGAGCAATCTAACTTAGGTACGGGACGAAACCTAAGTAACTCAGGAGGCGGAAGACGTTCTCTCGCGGACGAACCGGAGTCAGCAGAGGCTGCTGCCTACTCCCATTCGATCGTGCCCGGCGGCTTCGACGTAATGTCGTAGACGACCCGGTTCACGCCTTTGACCTCATTCACGATGCGCGTCGAGATGGTCTTCAGCACGGCGTGAGGAAGCTGCACCCAGTCGGCGGTCATGCC
>Ga0070733_10001010_pt1 | contig 21453 bp, 16 predicted proteins | sample Coa_R1_9_FD_66450 | JGI IMG/M metagenome (GOLD analysis project Ga0070733, IMG submission 66450) | Surface soil microbial communities from Centralia Pennsylvania, which are recovering from an underground coalmine fire - Coalmine... | ecosystem: Environmental > Terrestrial > Soil > Unclassified ... | reverse complement strand
CTGCTGAAGCAACAGTTTGTCGAAAGTTCCCGGGAGTTATTCCTGGTTGCCGTGGATCACCACCGTGGAATCATCGATGCCATCGCCAGCGGCGAGGGCATGCGCGCGGAAACGCTGATGCGGGAGCACGCACGATTGGCCCGCCGCCATTTGGATGTCGCGCTCAGCGACCGGGATCTTTTGCGCTCCGTGCGGGGCGGAAAGTTGATTGAGCTGCACCCGCGCTCGGCATCCGGAGATCGGGACTAGGCCGCCGGCAGATCTATTTGCTCGCGTCGCGGTGCTACTTTGCCGGGGGAGTGCTTTTCGGGTGCGCGCGCTCGTAACGCGACGTCTCGATGTAGTCTCGCATCTGAATGTTCCCCTCGTGGCAGGAGTACTCGAACGCCTGGTATTTGTTGTCGAGGAACATCGGATACGCCACGGTGTAGGAGCCAGTCGCCAGCACGGTCGGGTCCGTGATGGTCATCTTGAACTCGATGGTGTCATTGGCGACGCGCGTAAACCGTTCCGTGATCTTCATGTTCGGCGTTTCCGGTTGGAGCGGGCCGGGAGAGCCGGGGACGCCCGCACTGGTCTCGCCCACCAAGCCGTTGAAATTGGTTGTCTCCACCACCAGCGTATTACCTTCCCAGTGTCCGCGCGATTCACCCATCCATTCTTTGATGTTCGAATCCAGCGGCGGCATTCCGTTGGTCGGAATCACCCGCGCCTCATGGGCCATTTCAAGCAGGATCACGACGTATCCTGGCGACTGCATGATGCGGATGCCGTTGTTGTAGTTGCGGTCCTCCATTGAAACCGGCATGCCACGCGTGATGCAGTGGTCCCACGCGGCGAAATCGTCGACGCTGTCGAAGACCGTCTGACCGGGACGGTAGCTGCTCTTCATCTCGTCCTGAAGCTTCTTTCCGTAATCGGTGAGTGTGGGGAATTGACCATCTGGCGGATCGACGATCAACGACAACTGCCGCATGAGTTTATCCGGGTAATCTCGATCGGGGATGGGGCCGGTACCTCGAGCCCGCGCTGTTAAGGCAGCGAATTCCTGGTCGGTTCTGTAAAGGCGATCGCCGTATTGACGCGGCCTGACCAGCGGCACGGCGATCAGATGGTTGATGGGCCAGATACCTTGCAGGTCGGGCTCGCCCCAGGGTGTCTTGGGCGCCTTGTAGTTAGGGTCGATCGTGACGTCGTAGGCGAAGAGTTGCCGCTCCTTGGCCGTTCCGGGCTCCGCCGGCTGGACCGGACCTCGCCCTCCCCTCCCGCCCTGCGCGAAGGTTATCGCGATACTGATTCCACCGAGAGCCAGAATCCGTTTGATCATGATAAGATTCCTCCCAACTGGGCGTCGACCCGTCCCAGATCATATTACCTGCTCGCGCACGTGCATGCAAATTCTGCGAGGGGACCCGCGCGGGCCGGCTTTTGCATGCATTTTCTTTAACAATCTGCTATCCTTGCCTACGGTCCATAATGAAAGCGACGGTCTGCGGCAGGGGAAGTAGATAAATGGGAAATCGGTTCTTTGGCGCAATCATGACGGTGGCGCTGATGTCGTCCGCCGGGGCGCAGACCCCGCAACGCCCGGCGACGATAGCGGGCCATCCCAACTTTAACGGCATCTGGCAGGCGATGAACACGGCCTACTGGAACCTGGAAGCGCATCCCGCGGAGGCTCTCAACGACTTCTGGGGACTAGGTGCGATCGCGGCGATTCCGGCTGGGAAGAGCGTTATTACCGGCGATGGAAAGATCCCCTACCTGCCCGCGGCGCTGGAACAGCGCAACAAGAATCGCTCGCTTTGGCCCGCGGCCGACCCCGAGGCCAAGTGCTTCATGCTGGGTGTTCCGCGCGTTACCTATCACAACATGCCGTTCCAGATTTTCCAGGGGACCGGAGACGTGTTGATGGTTTACCCGTTTGCCGCCACCAATCGGGTGATCTTCATGAATGACAAATCCGAACCGGCGGCGGATACCTGGATGGGCAAGTCCATGGGAGCTTGGGAAGGCAACGTGCTGGTGATCACGACCATCGGTATGAACGGGAAGACCTGGCTGGATCGTGCGGGCAACTTCGCCAGCGGCGACGCGAAGGTAACCGAGCGTTTCACTCTGCTCGATTCCGACCACATCCGCTATCAAGCCACGCTTGAAGACCCGAAGACGTACTCGCGGCCCTGGACCATCGAGATGCCGCTGTATCGCCTGATCGACCAGAACGCGGAAGTGCTCGAACACAAATGCGTGCCGTTTGCGGATAAGCTTCTTTACAGCGATCTTATGCACCTGGAGCCGCAGCAAAAGAATGCTCCGGATCCGAAAAAAGCTAGGGAGTAAATACTCATGAAGACCAAATCGATGACGCTCCTGGGAACCGCCGGTTTGTTGATCGCGGCGGCTTTCCCCGTTTTCGCCCACCATTCTTTCAGCGCCGAGTTTGACGTGGACAAGCCGGTCAAACTCGAAGGCACGGTCGTAAAGATGGACTGGGTTAATCCGCATACCTGGCTGTATATCGACGTCAAGAAACCGGACGGTACGGTCGAGCACTGGCAGGTGGAAGGCGGAGCGCCGGGAGTCCTCCTGAGGGCTGGCTGGACCAAGAACACGCTTGCCGAAGGAACCAGGGTCATCGTCAACGGACACCAGGCCAAGGACGGCGCGTTCCGCGCGAACTCCAGCAACATCGAGTTTCCCGATGGCCGCAAGCTGGACACGGGCAGCAGCTATAAAGATAAAGAGAAATAGCGGCGGACCCCACACATGCGCAAACTGACGTTGCTGAGCGGCGCCCTGGCCTTCCTCGTGGCTGCGGCATTTTCGCAGAACGCGCCCGCGGGTTGGAACGATCCGTTCCCGCCTCATCGCATCATGGACAACATGTACTACGTCGGGACCAAGGAACTGGCTTCATTCCTGTTCGTCACGCCGGCGGGGAACATCCTGATGAACAGCGACTATGAGTCGTCGGTTCCGGTGATCCAAGCGAGCGTAGAAAAACTGGGGTTCAAGTTCAGCGACATCAAGATCCTGATCGCCGGTCACGCACACCCGGACCACGTGGGCGGCGACAACCTGGTCAAGGAATTGACCGGCGCCCAGGTCGTCGTGGGACGCGTGGACGAAGCCAAGACGAAGGACTTTCACCCGGCCGGTAAGGAACACCCGATCGATCGCCTTGTCGACGAAGGCGACACCGTCACGCTGGGCGGAACAACGCTCACGGCTCACCTGATGCCCGGCCATACTAGAGGATGCCTCGCCTGGACTACGGATCTTAAGGAGAATGGCAAAACCTACCACGCGTTTATCGAATGCAGCCTGAACGGCCAGTTCCTCCAGTCCCTCGATAACTACCCCGGAATGGTTGACGATTTCAGGGCAACCTACAAGAAAGCTCTCACCTTCCCGGTGGACCTGTGGGTCAGCTCTCACGCGTCGTTCTACGGCTTGGCCGCGAAGTACGAAAAGCTCCAGAAGCGCGGCCCGGGAGATCCGAACCCATTCGTTGATCCCGAAGGCTACAAGGCTCACGTCGACGAGTACGAGAAGAGCTTCGAGGCCGCCTTGGCTCGGCAGCAGTCCGGACAAGGCCAAGCCAAAGGCCAGGGCAAAGGCAAGCAATAGGAAGGACTGGATTCGTCCGGAACGAACGTGAAGCGCAGCCAGGACCGAATCCTAACCACCCACGTCGGAAGCCTCGTTCGTCCTCCGGAGCTGAAGGCGCTGGCCCAGTCCGGCATGGATCGCCCAGCGGACGCTGCGCCGAACGGCGCCTACATCGAGACCCTCCAGCGCGCGACCGCCGAAGTGGTCAAGAAACAAGCGGCGATCGGTCTGGACATTGTGAGCGATGGTGAGTTCGGGAAATCCAGTTGGTCCAACTATGTCCTGAACCGCGTCACAGGATTCGAAATCCGGCCCGACCAGTTGCGACCGGTCGAGTGGCTGGGCCGCGACCTGGATCGGTTCGGCGATGTGATCGGGCGGGAGATGCCAAGCGCACTCACCGGCCGCCCCACCGAAGCTTGCGTCGGGCCGATCGAATATGTCGACCGCGCACCCATCCGTCGCGCCATCGCGAATTTTCAAACGGCTCTGAAGGCGGCAACCGTGGAAGAGGCATTTCTAACCGCGGTCGCACCAGCCAGCACTGCTTATGATGGCGTGAACGAATACTACGCGACCGAGCAGGAATATATATTCGCCTTGGCCGAAGCTTTGCGGCAGGAGTACCTCGAGATCTACCAAGCCGGCCTGGTTCTGCAAGTCGACGATGCCGTTCTCGCTAATATGTACGACCACTTGGTGCAGCAGAGCCCGGAACGCTACCGGGAATGGGCGCAGCTTCGAGTCGATGCCTTGAATCATGCGCTTCGCGGTATTCCCGAAGACCGGGTGCGGTACCACGTATGTTTTGGAAGCTGGCACGTTCCGCACATGGCGGACGCGGAATTGGGCGACATCGTCGGCTTCATCTTGCAGGTCCACGCCGGGGCTTATTCAATTGAGGCGGCCAATCCCAGGCATGAGCACGAGTGGCGAGTCTGGCAAGACCACAAATTACCCGCCGACAAAATCCTGATTCCGGGGGTGATCACGCACCATACCATCACCGTCGAGCACCCGCGGCTGGTCGCGGACCGGATTGTTCGCTATGCCAAGCTTGTCGGCCCCGAAAACGTGATCGCGGGTACGGATTGCGGCTTCGCGCAAGTGGACGTGATCGAGCGCGTACCGGCGCCGGTCATGTGGGCCAAGTTCGAGGCTTTGGTCGAGGGCGCGGCCCTGGCCAGCAGAGAGCTCTTTTGAAGAACGTGGAGGAAAAAACAGTGTACCGTTCCAGTCGACTCTTGAAGTCGTGGTTCCCGCGAGTAACTGTGCCCCTGCTCGCCGGCTGGATCCTAGTGGCCCAGCAGCCGCGGCGCGTGGATGACACGTTATTGAAGACCGGAAGCAAGACCGGCGAGGAATGGGTCAGCTACGGCGTCAACTGGTCGGAGCAACGCTACAGTCCGCTCAACCAGATTAACGCGTCCAATGTGAGCCGCCTCGGAGTCGCCTCGTCCTACGACATTCCGCTCGCGCCGGGGAATCCTCAAGCTCACCAGGAAGGCACGCCGATCGTCTTCAATGGCGTCCTGTACAGCATCACTCCGTGGAGCATCGTCTACGCCGTCGATCTGAAAACCGGCAAGGAAATCTGGCGAGCCGATCCGGAAGTGAATCAGCAAGTCTGGCAGTCGAGAATCTGCTGCGGTGTGGTAAACCGCGGTGTTGCGATGTATGAAGGCAAAATCATTGCACCCGCCGTGGACGGCAGGCTCCGGGCTCTGGACGCGGCCAGCGGCAGGGTTCTCTGGGAGACGCGAGTCTCGCCCGAGACTATGCCCTACACCATCACGATGGCGCCCCGCGTGATCAAAGGCGGCAAGGTCATTATCGGAGTCAGCGGCGGCGAGTACGGAGTTCGCGGCTTCTTTTCCGCCTACGATGTGAACACCGGAAAAATGGCTTGGCGCTTCTATACCGTACCCGGTGATCCATCGAAACCATTCGAGCATCCGGAACTAGAGGCTGCGGCCAAGACCTGGAGTAACGATTGGTGGAAACTCGGCGGAGGCGCCGGAGTGTGGAACGGCATGGCCTACGATGCCGACAACGATATCGTCTATGTCGGGACCGGCCAGCCTGGTCCGTGGACCGATGTGCATCGCGGTCCTGGCGACAATCTTTACTCGTGCAGCATTCTCGCCGTGCGCGGCGCCACGGGAAAGATGGTTTGGTATTACCAGGAGGTTCCCGGCGATGACTGGGACTACGACTCCATCGCGGACTTGATGCTTGCGGATCTAACGATTGGCGGAAGACAACGTCAAGTGATTATGCACGCGCCCAAGGACGCATTCTTTTACGTCCTGGACCGGGTCACCGGAGAAGTCATCTCGGCCGATCCCATTACGAAAGTTTCTTGGACTACCGGATTGGACGCGAAGGGTCATCCCAACGTCAATCCGGCCGCACGCTACAAGACCACGCCGGTCAATGTGAATCCCGGACCTTCCGGCGGTCACGTTTGGCCTCCGTGGTCCTACAATCCCACGACAGGTCTCGTATATATTCCCGGGACCGCTGGACAAGGCTCCAACTACTCCGCAGCCGAGACCTTTACACCAAACCCGACCGAGATTGGACCGACCGGCCGCGGTCAGATGAACATGGGTACCGGTGGATTTGGCGGCGGTGGCCGCGGCCGCGGCGGCAATCAGGCCAAGGGTGCGCCGCCCGCGGGGGCTGCTCCAGGGGTTGTTCCAGGTGCCGCTCCCGGCAACGCCGAAGCGGCCGCAGTTGCCGCACAGCAAGTGGCACAGCCAGCCAGCCCCGCGGCTCCTAAGCCGGAACCGCTTGCGCAATTCGGACCCGACGGGCCTACGGGCAATGTCCTGTACGCGTGGGATCCCATCGCACGCAAAGAACGCTGGCGCGCGGCTGGCGCTGGAGCCGGGCCGTTTGCAGGCGGAAGCTTGTCAACAGCTGGGAATCTTGTATTTTCGAGCGTGAATAACCGGCTTATGGCGTTCCGCGCCGATACCGGAGAACAACTTCTCGAATTGGATCTCTACATGACGCAGATGGGACCACCCATCTCGTTCACGATCGATGGCAAACAATACATCAGCGTGGCGGGCGGTCCGGCCGGTGGCGCCGGACGCGGCGCCGCGAACACTGGAGCTGCTGCGCCCGCTCCACAACCGGCGCACCTGTTGCTTCTTACCGTGGACGGCAAAGCCCCCATTCCCGGAGCACCAAGCAAATGAAGTAGCCGGAAGGATGAGCTTCGCAGCGGCTTCCGCATTATCAATGCATTTGATAGTCGCAGGCGCTGACTGATGCTACACTAGCCCGTTCAGGGTTGAAATCAAATGGTATTTCGGAGACGAATTCACTTCTTATGAGCGAACAGAATTTAGAGACGCTTTTACAGAAAACCAGCCCGGTAAAGCTGTTGAGAAATTCAGCGGCCGGCCCCTACGTTTATCCCGTAGTGCCGAGCGAGTACACGAATTGGAGGGATGAGCAGCGCGCCTGGCAGAAGACCTGCGTTCTATTCAACCAGTCGTATCACATGACCGACATGTACGTGGAAGGGCCGGATGCGCTCAAGCTGCTCTCCGACCTCGGAATCAACACGTTTAAGAACTTCGGCCCGAATAAAGCGAAACAGTTCATCGCCTGTAATTACGACGGCTACGTCATCGGGGATGTCATTTTGTTCGGCCTGGAGCCCAACGTTTTCAACCTGGTTGGACGTACTTCGGTTCACAATTGGGTCCAATACCATTGCGAGACGGGCGGCTACAACGCCAAGCTGACGCGGGATGAAAGAGCGGCTGCGCAGAAGGGGCCCGTGGTGCGCAAGACCTACCGTTATCAGGTGCAAGGTCCGAACGCGTTGAAGGTGATGGAAAAGGTGCTCGGCGGCTCGGTACCGGATGTCAAATTCTTCCAGATGGCAGTCTTCTCTATCGCAGGGAAGCCGGTGCGGGCGTTGCGTCACGGTATGGTCGGTCAACCTGGATTCGAGCTGTTCGGCCCTGCGGCGGACGGCGACGCGGTGAAGGCGGCGATCGTCGAAGCGGGCCAGGAGTTCGGGTTGCGGCTGTGTGGCGCTCGGGCATATTCTTCCAACACGTTGGAGTCGGGCTGGATTCCTTCCCCTCTTCCCGCCATCTATACCGGCGCGAAGATGAAAGCGTACCGTGAGTGGCTCCCTGCCAACAGTTATGAAGCCACCGGCGCCCTGGGTGGGAGCTTTTACTCCGAAAACATCGAAGACTACTACTTGACACCGTACGATCTCGGCTATGGGTACGTCGTAAAGTTCGACCATGAATTTATCGGGAGGGAAGCGCTCGAGAAAATATCGAAAAATCCGAAGCGCACGAAAGTCACGCTGGCGCTGAATCGGGACGACGTGATGGCCGCGATGGGCACGATGTTCGACAAGGGCGACCGCGCCAAGTACTTCGATTTTCCGTCGGCGGTATATTCGACGTGGCCGTACGACAAGGTCACGAAGAACGGCAAACCTGTCGGTATCTCCACGTGGGTCGGCTATAGCTCGAATGAACGCGCGATGTTGACGCTCGCAATGCTGGACAATGAACACGCACAAACCGGCAACGAAGTGACGTTCGTCTGGGGTGAGCAGCCCGGAACCGGCTCAAAGGCCACGGTCGAAAGCCACGTCCAAGTGGAGATCCGCGCGACGGTGGCTCCCGTGCCATACGTCGAAGTCGCGCGCGAGGCGTATCGCACGACGTAAGCATAATTCCGAGCCGTGACCAAAGGAGCGGTCTTCACTTCTTCGGCCGTCGCAGTGAAATTGTCAGGTGGCGAGGAACTTGCTTCGCTTTTGCGTCGTATACTCCGGACAATGGAATCCATGAAAGCTGCCGTCTTTGAGCGGTACGGACCTCCGGAAGTTGTCACCATCAAAACCGTCGAGAAGCCTGTTCCAAACGACAACGGCGTCCTCGTGCGCGTTCATGCGACCACCGTTTGCGCGGCGGACTGGAGGGTCAGAAAGGCTGATCCCTTTGTCGCCAGAGCCTTCAGCGGGCTTTGGCGCCCACGAATCAAAATACTGGGGATGGAGTTTGCCGGAACGGTCGAGTCGGTGGGCAAGGCCGTAACCCGGTTCCGCGCGGGGGATCAAGTTTTCGGAGGTCTTCTATTCAAGTTCGGTGCGCATGCCGAGTACGTATGCCTTCCGGAGGATGGGCTGTTGGCGATCAAGCCGGCTACCATGACGCTCGAGGAAGCCGCAGCCGTCTTCTTCGGCGGCGTGACAGTCTTGGGTTTCCTAGGGAAAGCCAGGATCCAGCCGGGCCAGAAAGTGCTGGTCTATGGAGCCTCGGGGAGTGTGGGCGTTTTCGCGGTTCAGATCGCGAAGCACTTCGGCGCACACGTCACCGCCGTTTGCAGCACCGCCAATCTGGATCTGGTCCGATCCCTCGGCGCAGACGCGGTGCTGGACTACACCCGGGAGGATTTCTCGCGCTCGGGCCGTATCTACGACATGATCTTCGACGCGGTCGGCAAAAGCGGTTACTGGCGCACCCTGAAATCCCTCAAGCCAGGTGGTACCTATATCCAGGTGGCATTTCTTGGGAAAAAATGGTTTCTCGTGAACATCTTGGCGTCGATGGCCGGAGTAGTATGGGCCTCGGTCACCGGCGCCGCCAAGGTGATAACCACCCCCAAACACGGAGGCGTCGAGAATCTCTTGTTCCTCAAGCAGCTTATCGAAGCGGGCGAGCTAAAAACCGTGATCGAACGGCGCTATCCCCTGGAGCAGATCGCCGACGCTCACCGGCATGCGGAGGCCGGACACAAGAAGGGACACGTTGTCATCCTCGTCGAACAGACGTCGCAGACGTAACACGGGGACTCACTTATCGAGCAGCGGTCGGAAACGGTTTTCGGCGGCGGTTTCAAATTCCTGATCTTGTTTCGATATTCCGGATACATGGTCTCCGGTCCGCCAAGGGCCGCCTCTTCGGGAATCTTGTACTTGGCGGCGAACTCCGTCAGGAAAGGGTTTTGGCCGGGCATATAGCTGGGAACCACGCCTTGGTGTATTCCCGGCAGCTCATCCACGTACTCGCAAGGCCACAGCCAGTTTCCATCGGAGTTCGAGGAAAGGCTGTAACTCTGGGTCTTGACCAGCGGCTCGGTCAGATAAATCGGGTCGGTGACGACGCTGACGTGCGTGAGAAGGTTGCCATGACGGATGAAGTGCTCGGTGAGCGTGATCATGTCGCTCGAAGGAACTCCGTTACGCCTGTCCCAGCCCTGTTTGATATGGGTGGTGTAGACAGTGAGGGTGTCGCCGTCCCATTTTCCGGTGGAGAAACCCATCCAGGTATGCGCGGCGTAGTCGGGCGGATGCGGGCGCCCATCCATCCAGATGGTCCGGTACTGCTCATAAGTGCTGATGTAGTTGTGGATGGCGACGAGGGTCTGCGTTTGAGGATCTCTCTCCTCCCAGATCCGAAGCCGATGCGGGCCGCCATAAATGTAGGCGGCGGTGTGCACCTGGCACTGGTGCTCCTGCAACCCCAAGCGGTCGGGATCCCAACTGAGCGCCCACTGGCGGGCGGCGTCGTTAATGGGAATCCCCGTATAATCCACCAAGTCGGGGTTCCCCAGCGAATCTTCGGCAGGCGCCGGCTGCCAGGAGCCTGACAGATCGATCTGGGCGAATGCCGGGATGCTTAGAAGCGCAGCCGCCAGTACGAATGCGTGTCCCGCCAAACGGGTCCGATTTACTTCCATCTGAGCCTCCATGAGCGAACCGTATTCAGCAATAGCACAAGGTTGGCTCAGGCGCAAACTCCTGCGCGGCGGCGTTTCTATCGCTTCGGCGTCAGGCGCAGCAGGGAACTACCGGCACCTCGGCCGCGCCCCTATGACTACCGAATACTTGACTTATTGCTTGTCTTGTTACTTGTCTTGGCCGTGCAGCTCTTTGCCGGCGTCCGCTGGAGCAGGCGGAGGCGTGGGAGGACCCTTGGGAGCAGCTGCGCCGCCTGGACCGCCGCGACCTCGTCCGAAGCCGCCCGCAGGAGCCTCCGGCATTTTCGCCGTGCCGCCGACCTTCAGCGCCATGAACTGGGTGCCAGTCGCGAACCCGACGTACTGCGTGTTATCGATCATGTAGGTGATCGGGGGAGCCCCACCGCCGAGGTTGTACGGCAGCGCAAGCAACTCGTCGCCCGTATCCGCCTTGTAGGCGTACAGCGTATTGCCCGCCGTCTGGAACACCAGGTTGCTGGCCGTGGTCAGCGTGCCGCCGGTCGAACCGCTGCCCCGGCCTTGCTTTACCCACTTGATCTGGTTCGTCTTGGGATCACGAGCCTGCAAGCCGCCGCGGCCCACGTTGTCGGGGCCCCAGATTGGCATTGGGGTCGATTTCTTATCTTGGCCGCCGCGGCCCAGCCCATGCGCGCCGCCGCCCGCCTTGGGGTCGGGTTCTTTCGCGGCGTTGAAGGTGTAGCTTCCGGCGCTGTAAGGAAGATAGACCAAACCGGCATTCGGATTGTAGGACATCGGCGCCCAGTTGTGCGCGCCGCCGCCGCCCGGATAGATCAAGATCGAATTCTCCTGATTGTAGTAGGCGTCCTGATTGACGATCGGCCGGCCATTCTTGCTCTTATCGAAACCGGTAACCCAGTTTACAGGGACGAACGGCTCGGCCGAGATGAACTGGCCGTTGGTGCGGTCGAGGATGTAGAACAGTCCGCTCTTGGGAGCCTGCATGATCACCTTGCGGGTCTGGCCACCGATCTGAATATCGGCCATGATGAAGCCGCCCACCGAGTCCAAGTCCCAACTGTCGCCGGGCACCGTCTGGTAATGCCATTTCAGCTTCCCGGTCTTCGCATCTACGGCCACGATGGAGCAGGTGTACAGGTTGTCATACTTGCCCCAATCTTTCTTCTCGATGCCGCGCATTTCCTGCGGCCACGGCTCGGCGTTGCCCGTCCCGGCAATCACCAGGTTGGTATCGGGGTCGTACACCAGGCCGTCCCACACCGGAGCGCCACCGCCATACTTCGCCCAGTCCCCAGTCCAGGTCTTGGCCGCATCTTCCTGAGCCTTGTCCTCAAAGGGCTGGCCCGGCTTCGGCGGAACCGTGTGGAACTTCCACGCCAGTTTTCCGTCGCTAAGGTTGTAGGCCGCGAAGAAGCCGCGAATGAAGAACTCGCCGCCCGCCACGCCAATCACCACTTTGTCGCCCGCGATGCGCGGCGCGATGGTCAGCGAGTAGTAATCGTTGATGTCGGCGACCTTCGTGGTCCACTTCACCGCGCCGCTCATTGCGTCGAGCGCAATCAGCCGGGCGTCGTTGGCCGCCAGGATGATCTTGCCGTCCGAGATCGCGAGCCCACGGTTGTGCGTGCCGCAGCACATATGACGCGCTGTGACCGGATCAATCATCGCATCGTACATCCACTTCTGTTGGCCGGTGCGCGCATCCAGCGCGTACACGATGCTGTTGTCCATCGATTGGTAGATCGTGTCGTTCCACATCAGCGGCGTGCCTTCGGTGCCTCCGCGCCCTCCCGGCATGCTGAGCGGCGACGACCAGGCCAATCCCAACTTGCCGACGTTGGTCTCGTCGATTTGCTTCAACAGGCTGTAGCGCTGTTCCGATTGGCTGTGGCCGTAGGTGAGCCAGGTGCCGGGCATGGCGTCTTTGGCGGTGCCGGCGGTGGTGAGAATTTTGGCGTCCACCCCCCTCGGCTGCTGGGCGGTGAGAGTAAACACGAAAGTGAGAGTGGCGGTAACGCCGGCGGCCAAAACGGCCTTGCTGTTAGACGTGGTCAAGAGGTGATCCCTTCACAGGCAGTATGACCGATTTCCGTCCTTAAGGAAACCGGTCGCGAAGGAAACCCCGGTCACGCGCCCTGGGCGCGGTTTGATCGTCCTCGTAGAGTGTGGAAAATTGCCAAGCCCAGGATTCCCAAGAATACAAGCGTCCCTGTCGGCGGGGCGGGCGTAGTGGACACCGGCGGCGTGACCGTAACTTGAACGGTGATCTCGCCGGATTCCAACGCATTACTGCCATCCGTGTTGACCCCGTAGGCTTCATAGGTGAACGTATCCGTGCCGCTGAAACCACTTGTTGGAGTGTATTTGAGCGTGTGGCCGCTGGTTGTGAGCGTTCCATGCGAGGGAGTCACGGAACCCGCGATTATGCCGTTAACACAACCGTACACAGCCGACGCTGTCGGACCTATCCCCGAATTCCCCCCCACTGTGCATCCTGTCAAGCTGCCTGCCGGCACCGGAACAAGTGTCGCCGCGCCCGGTACCACCAGGGTCGTGCTCGCCGGGAGGACGTTTAACGTAATGTTCAATGTGGCCGGTCCGCCCGGCCGGGACGTACCTCCCGCAGACCCGGTTCCGCCGGCTCCATTCCAAACCGTCGTTACGGCGATTGAAAATGTGTCCAGGCCTGTAAAGCCCGGCGTGGGCGGCGTATAGACGTAGTTGCCCGCGGTGGGCGTCCGCGTGAGCGTCAGCGTTCCACCTTGGCCGGTCGTGATCGATGTCGTGGTGTCGTTATTGATGTTGTTGTTATAACAGTCGGGATCAGCCGTAAAGACGCCTGCTCCGCCATTCACGATCAGAAAGGCGACCCCTTCCTGTGGCTGGCAGAATAAAGGGTCTCCGGGATTGGCGATGCTCGCGGCGGACGCCAGGGTTCCGGCGGCCAACCACAACATCATCACGATGAAGTTTCGGAAAGGATTGTTTTGGCCCTCAACGGCGTGGGGGAGCGACGGCAGGAATCTGCGTCCTGCGGTTCGCAGCTTGATGATTTTCATTGCTGCGATCTTTGCTAGGGCCGAGTCTAGCGGAGTCGTCCGTCAAATGCAAGGGGAAAAGATGTGCCGATGCAAAAATACTTCCCTTATTGCAAAAAAAGAGAAAATCCAAAGGGTAATGAGGCAGGAATTATCCGGCTATGCATTCTCCTACAGAGAGCACACTTACTGACAGCGGGTCGCCCGGCGGTATTTGTTGTGACAGTTCGCGCATGCCGTATTCAGCACATCGGACGCGTCGAACATCTTGTCCATGTTCTTGGACTTGGCCGCCTGGTACGCGACCTTGCCCGCTTCCCGGAGTTGATCCACAAATTTCGCCCAGTCTGGAGCCGTGAGGGGAACCGCACGCCCGTTGCTGCACGTCCGTCCGGGCGTCATCAGCAGATCCGCCCCGTCGGTGATTAAGAGCGCGCTATTCTCCACGGCATCCCAGCCCCCGAAGATACCCGTCAGGGGATCGGTCGCCGCGGATGGTTCCGATGCCCGCTGAATCTCCGCGGGATTCAATCTCTGGGTGGCGAAAACCACGTTCGAATGCGGGAAGAACAACCCCCGCATGAGTTGATTGAGGTTCGCGGCAGGCGGGGGCGCCGGCGGCTGGGAGGACTGGGCCATCACGAATCCGGCACAGAGAACTGCCGCTACGGCCACAACCACAATCTTCACCACAGCAAGCTGCCCCCGGCGATTTCCTCTGTCTTGCATCCTGACCTCCACGGTTGAGAATTCTCCGCTCCAGAATACAGGATTCATCGGCGGCGGGTAGTGTCCCGGGTAGTGTACGAAGAGTGCTGCGATAATGAACCCATGCCACTCAAACGAACGTTAGCTGCACTGGCTTTCACCGCTGCCACCTTCGGCCAAGCGCCGCCCGCCGCCGCGCCCGCCAACATTCCCTACGGCATCTCCATCTCCGCCGACGCCGCGAAGAAGATCGCTGCTGCCGCGATTGCCGAAGCTCGCAAGAACAATTGGGCGATGGCCGTGGCCGTCGTCGACACTGGCGGCTACCTGGTCTACTTCGAACGGATGCAGGATACGCAACTCGGCAGCGTCGAAGTCTCCATTGAAAAGGCGAAATCGGCGGCGCTCTTCCGCCGTCCGACAAAAGTGTTTCAGGACGCGGTAGCCGCCGGCGGAGTAGGCCTCCGCATGCTGGGCCTCAAGGGGGCGGTCCCGGTGGAAGGCGGCATCCCCCTGATCGTGGGCGGTAAGGTCATCGGCGCGGTCGGCGCCTCCGGCGGCACCAGCGATCAGGACGGCCAGACGGCTCAGGCCGGAGCGGCAGCGATGAAATAAGAGCCCCGCCGCGATAAAGTAAGTCTCTTATTTCGCCGCGCCCTTGCCCGCGCCCTTCCCCTGAGGAGCACCGGTGCGTTCGAACACCTCCAGGTTCATCCCGTTGGGATCTTCGACGAAGATGGTGTGCGTGCCTCCACCGAAGTCCACAATCTGCCCGTTGGTGGAGATTATATTGGTACCCGCGGCCTTCATCAGGTCGATCATGCCGGTAAGGTTGTTCACCTGAATGGCCATCGCCGGCGCGCCGGGATCGCGGACACGCAGGTGGAACTTGGTGCGCGGCACGCCGCGAAACTCCGTGAACTCGACGTAAGCGGGAGGGCCGGGAAGAACTCCGGTCAGTTTGCGGAACTCCGTTCCTTCCGGAGCGCCGGTTAGCTTCAGCATCGCCGGATCTTTCGAGAACGCCGAAGGCCCCGTGAGTTCGATGCCCAGCAGGCCCGTGTAGAACTTGGATGTGGCTTCCGCGCTCTCCATGGTATAGGCGAGCGACACGCGATGCACATTCCCTTCCGGCGCGCCCGCCGCGGGCGCTTCCTGAATCACCTGGACGAAAAACCCGTCGGGATCGCGCATGAGGATGGAGCGGGCCTTGCCTTTGGCGGTCGTAATTTCAACCGGCGCGCCGCCCGTAGTGACGATGGGCGCGTTCGCCTTCTTCGCGTTCGCCACCGCCGCGTCGATGTCCCGGACGTAGAGCACGATGCTGGCTGCGCCGGGGTCCGTATAGCCGGCTCGCGCGGGTTTGCGTTCGAGACCCTTGAAATGGGTGAGCTCGAATTGCATGGCCCCAGGCAATCGCATCATCGACAAGCGCAGCGTAACGCCGGGAGCGTTGGTGAGCAGCGGCACGGCCGGGTTTGGAAAATCCTGCGGCATGCCGTTGAGACCGAAAACCTCGCGGTAAAACGCGAGCGTCGTGTCCAGATCATCGACCGCGTGGATAGCGTGCGAGAGGCTCTTGATCTGCGGCTTGGGTTGGTCCGAAGATTGGGTTTGCCCCAGAGCGATGAAGGCCGCCGCGCCCGCCGCCAGAACCACGCGAATGCCCAGTTCGATCCTCATAAGCCTCATTTCCCCACAGCCTTCCACAACTCCGCCTTGGTCTGCGGCATCGCCGAGGTGTGCACGTTGATATAGCGATCGAAGTCCAGATTGAGCTTCACCAGAATCGGCACCAGGGCTTTAATGTGATCGTTCGCCGGTTCCCCCGGATTGGGCAGCGAGAAGTCGCCCTGGAAAAGAATCTTCTCCTTGGGGATATACGCAATCATCAAGCCGTTTGAGTGGGGAACCGGAGCGACGTGGTACATCTCCACCGTCCGCGTTCCATCCGTGTAGACCTTCTTCTCCGCAACGGCTTCGATTTTGACCTTCCTCGGATTCTTGGCCAGAGGGTCGTCCAGCAGCGTTCTTGGAGTGTTGAGCGCTTTGTCCAGAAACTCCTCGTTGTTCTTCTGCGTGATGATGATTGCGCCTTCGGCCGCCAGCGCCGGCAGGCCGCCCGTGTGGTCGGAGTGGGGATGCGTGTTCATCACGTAACGGATCGGCTTGTTGGGGATCAGCTTCTTCGTTTCGGCGATGTACGCCAGACCGCGAGCCACGGATTGAGGGCCCTCCAGCATCATGATATAGTCCTTGAACTCCACGATCACCGAATCATAACTGCCGGGTCCGGTGGTGAGCCTATAAAGTCCGTCGCCGAGCTTTTCCGAGGTGACCACCAGAGCAGCGGGAGCGCCGCCACCGCCACCGCCGCCCCGCCCCGCCGGCGCGGGTGCAGGCACCAGCGTCGCGACATCGGGAGGATTCGCCTTCGCAGCCGTCACCGTGACCTCAAAGAAGGGCCATCCGCCGCGAGTCTGTACAATCCTGGTAGGAGCCATCACTCCGCCGAAATCCTTCCAACCTGTGTAGGTGGCCAGGATGTGCATGTCGCCCATGATGTTGTCACCGAGCCATGTTTCGACTCGATCGACGATATTCTGCTCATTCACATACCCATTGATCACGTAGCTCTTGCCGGAAACCGCCTTCACCGTCGGACTCCAGGTCAGGACCGTATAGTTCTTGCCATCGACCTTCTTGTGGCTCACGGTGGCGTTGTTCTCGGCGGCGCCTTTCAGGAAACCCCAGGGCGTGATGTAGAACTCCAGGGAGTTGGCCCAGGGCTGCGAGACGTCGGCCTGTTGCGCCGTGACCTGCTGGAAAAACGTTCCAGGCGTCAGCGTGGTTGAGCCGCCGGCCCCGATATTGTTCGTCTTTCCCGTGTGACGCGAAGCGGGGACTGTGAGATCGATCACGCGGACGTAGTCGTTGATCGGCCGCATCGGATCGTGGGTTCCCCTGCACATCATATCGGTGGAGTTGGCTCCGCACTGCTGGAAGGCGACATCCTTCGCCGATCCCGAATACGTGATGGATTTCACATCGCCCAGGGCCTTTTGCGCATTGGCGATCACGGTCTTTGCATCCTGCGCCACGGCGCTCCCACACAGGAACGCCAGGTTCATCGCGGCTACAGCAAGTTTTTTCAGCACAGCTTCTCCTCTCAACAACCCGTCACGAATATTCTATATCCACTCGGTCTCGCCGTGGCCCATTGTTCGATGCAAGGCCAGCATGTGGTGGTAGATGCCGCTGGTCCTCGTGATCCGGCTGCGCTAGTCCTGATTCGTCCTGCGCCGCTTCCGCGTGAGGGGCGTGGCGGGATGAAGGAAGCACGGCGTGGTACATGGCACTGAAATCCTAGCGGTCACTTTTCGGATAACCCCATCGGTGGCCCACAACCACGCCTCAGCGTTTATCAAGGGGTTTGAGACGCTATGGCTTGGGGTATATGCTCACGTGCCAAGGCAGCCAAAGGCCCGGCTCAGCGCCTATTTCATCCTTCGAAATCAACTCCGCACAGCGCGATGCGTCAGCATAAGTTTGGACAAAGCCATGGCCGTTTGTAACAATGCCTAATCGCCTCGCACATTCCGTCTCCAGACCATTACACAGCCACGAGCACGTAAGCTGACCAAAATACGTAGCGAGGAGCTCGAATCCCAGAAATTCACCCCCGTCCGCGATGTTCGTTCTGGCACTAACACATTCGAATATGCCCGAATTCCCGACCGGCGAGAACCCTGGCTCCTGAACCGGAGGCTTCGCTGCCAGCAGAAATTCTTCGGCATCGGCTTCGTGCAGACCTAAACCGACGATGACGGTATCGCGATCCGCGGGCAAAAGCTTTGCTCGTGCGTCCCTCGCTGCTTCCAGCTTATAGAATGAGTCCGGCCACCCGAAAGTTCTTGAAAACGACTCCGTCGCCCATCCGATGACGGCGGGAAGATCGGTCGAGGAAAGACCGAATGCAGCGGCCCTCTTCAATCGTTCCTCGTCGGTTACAGAAGCCCACGTAATGGCCCAGTCATTTGGAAAGAAATCGCAGATGCACCTGGAAGCACTGAGGAGTTTGTCTGGGACGAGTTCCGGCGACATATGCGCAGCACGTTCAGTGAGCCGCGTCACGTAATATCCGGCAGACAAATAGGCCATAAGCTGGGCACCAGTTTAGCTCACGGGTTGAGGTCTGAAAAGTGGGGTTCGAGAGAAACTACGGCGCTGAGACAGGCCGGTGTAAACCTCTCTACCGACGAACTTTTCCGGCGCGATGACCAAGCGCCCTGCCTGCGCCGGTGCTCGAAGAACCTCGAGCAGGCGACACGCTCGGCTTTGTTCAACTGGGCGCTGAGTCCCCTAACGGCGATTGCATCCAGCGATCGCAACGTGTACCTTGGCGTTCATGACCCGCAGTTGCTGCACCGCCTTCTTTAAATCGCCACCACATTCACCCGCTGGGCTCAGACCAGCAGCCCCGCGTTCGAAGTAGCGGATATCAAACCACACGATCCGTCGACGCCTGTGAGCGGCAAGGGACGCATCACAGGCGGCAGGATCGATCTGCCTGCTGTGACGTGAAGTTTCTCATTGCCTTTGCGTACGGAGTGGCTCAAATCGTACAGTGACAAAAATCCGGAAGGAAGCGGTGCGTCCAGCGTTTCCCCACTCTGGATGGAGAACTGACCGGCCATCGAATGCGCCCGATCCCCCGCTTATGCCAGATATATCCGCTTGCCGCTCAACGTCTTCCCGTTTAGAACCCCAGCCGCCGCCGCCTCCTCCATGTACCCTGGGACCGCCATGGCAACTGAACGTCAAATCCGAGCCAATCGCGCCAACGCCGCCAAATCCACCGGCCCCGTCACACCCGAAGGCAAACGAGTCTCCTCTCAAAACGCGGCCCGCCACCAACTCGTTTCCAGCACGGTGGTTCTCATGGGCGAATCCCGGCGCCGCTTCCACGATCTAGAGGCGGCTCTCACCGCCCAATTTCATCCGCGCAACCCCGCCGAAGCCTTCCAGGTCCAGACCATGACCGTCGCCCGCTGGCGTCTCCTCCGCATGTGGGGCATCCAAACTGTCGGCTTTGAACTGGAAATGGCCCGAGCCCGGAACTCTGATCCTTCCGCCGGCTCCGGAGCCGTCCTCGCCGCCATCGCCTTCCGCAACCTGGCGGACAGCTCCCGGGCCCTCGACTTACAGCTCCGCCTTGAAGCCGCGTACGACCGCCAATTCAATCGCGCGCTCACCTTGCTCCTGAAACTGCGCGAGGCTCCCAGCTCCGGAGTCCCCGTCGCTCCTCTACTTCAGATCACCACCGAAACCTGGGATGACGATTCTCGAAAGGAACCCAATTCTGACGCCGATTCCGGAAACGATCCAACTTGCAATGAACAGGTTCCCGATACTGGTCCGCAAACCCCGCTCCTTGTAGCGAACCCAATTATCCCGAGAGCCTTCCTCGTCAAACGATGTGGCGCGGGCACTCGTGCCTGCCGCGCTTGCGCCTGCCGTATCGAGACTCTTCTCGACACTTGTTTGCCGCGCCAGGGGAAGGCGGCACACCTCGACGCCCCCTCCCAACCCTTTAATTCCGCAGCATCTTGTGCTAAAACAGGATGGCGCCCTATGAACAACTTCTCTTTGCGACTCTTGATGGGCACCAGGCGTTTTGTCTATTTCGGTGTTCTCCTGGTTCTGATCGCCTCTGTGGCGGTTTTACAAAAAAGGGCCGTGGCGCAGGCTCCAGCCGCTGCCAGCGCGCCCGATCAACATCGCGCGATGTTGGACACCTACTGCGTCGATTGCCACAACACCCCCATGAAGACCGGTGGCCTCGCGCTGGATGCGCTGAACCTTCAAAACGCAGCCGATGACGCGCAGACGTGGGAGAAAGTCCTGCGCAAGCTCCGCGGGCGTTTAATGCCGCCGCCGGGCAATCCCCAGCCGCCGCAGGCGGATATCGATGCGTTCGCTGCCTGGATGGAGAACGCGCTCGACGCTCATCCTAAAGGTCCGAAGGCCGGCTACGTTCCGGTCGAACGCCTGAACCGCACTGAGTACGCTGCGTCGGTGAAAGACCTCCTGGGTGTCGATGTGAACGAGAAGGACATCCTGCCGCAGGATGTTCAAGTGGAGGGCTTCGACAACATCGCGTCCGTCTTGACCACGTCGCCCGCGTTCCTGGATCAATACATCGACGCGGCGCGCCGCATTGCCAAGACGGCGGTCGGCGACATGCATCCGCCGACCTCGGACTGGCCCATCAAGTCAGAGGGGAATCAGGATCCGGAATTACCGTTCCCGCCGGGCTTCCGCGCACGCGACGCGATGGCGTTCACGCATAGCCTTCCGGCCGACGGTGAGTACCGCTTCAGCTTCAGCTTCGACGAGCAGTCCATCGGTTTATACAATCGTGAACTGCAGAACCGGACGACGCTGGTGATGATGATCGACGGCGCCATCACGTTCAAGGGTGACATCGGCGGGACCGAAGATCTGAGACTCGCGAACGTGGAAAACAACGTGGGCTGGCAGAAGATCCTGGACCGGTTCGCCAAGATTCCCGTGAAACTGGAGGCGGGCAAGCACACGATTATTGTTGGCTTCATCGACCGTTCGCATGTGGAATCGGACGACAACGTGGGGGGGGGCGGCGGTTTCGGCGGCGGAGGAGGCGCCCCGGTGGCGCGCTTGGCGGACTCCAAGAACGTCACTCTGGAGATCAAGGGTCCCTACAACCCGACCGGCATTTCGCACAGCTCCAGTCGGCCGTTGATTTTCGTTTGCGATCCCGCGAAGACCGGTGAAACGCCCTGCGCCAACCAGATCTCCGAGAACCTGGCACATCGGGCGTACCGCCGGCCCGTCACCGCGGACGATGTTGCTCACCTCATGCGTTTCTATGAAGAAGGGCGTCTGGACCATGGCACCTTCGATCAAGGCATCACCGAAGTAGTGGCGGCGGTTCTGGCCAGCCCCGACTTCCTGTTCCGCTCCATTCAGACTCCCAAAGGCGTATCGAAAAATAGCGAGTTTTCGCTGTCCGATCTGGAATTGGCGTCGCGCCTCTCCTTCTTTATCTGGAATACGGGCCCCGACGCAGAGTTGCTGAAGTTGGCCGAGGCGAAGCAACTGAGCAAGCCCGGCGCTCTGGACGCACAGGTAAAACGCATGCTTGCCGATCCGAAGGCCGAAAGCCTAGTGAGCAGTTTCGCCATGAAGTGGCTGAACCTCAACAGCCTCGACCTGGTGCAGCCTGACCCGAAGATTTTCAACGGCTTCAATGCCGCCCTCCGCAAGGATTTCATGACCGAAGCCGAGAAGTTCCTGGGCAGCATCCTGCTGGAGAACA
>Ga0070733_10001009_pt1 | contig 21468 bp, 22 predicted proteins | sample Coa_R1_9_FD_66450 | JGI IMG/M metagenome (GOLD analysis project Ga0070733, IMG submission 66450) | Surface soil microbial communities from Centralia Pennsylvania, which are recovering from an underground coalmine fire - Coalmine... | ecosystem: Environmental > Terrestrial > Soil > Unclassified ... | reverse complement strand
CGCTTAGCGCCTACGACGGGGCGAACAACCGCTTTATCGTCTGCTCCCTGGCGGCGGTGGGCGGAGGACCCTGCACGGTCGGGGGGACGGTGGCCGCCCCGACGGGGAACACCTGCGGAAACGTGAGCCAGGTCTTTATGCAGGTTGTTTACACCCCCGCGACCGGGGCGCTGGCCTTTAGCGGGCCTTTTGCCTGTTCGTCGTAGGAAAGACCGTTGAGCCCGTTTCAGTTCGAGGAAGCCATCTTCGGAAGCTCGATGTGAAGCGGGCGTCCGGATCAAGATCCGGGGGAGAATCGATGGTCCCGGTCTCGCCTGTGCGGCCCGGTCGGCATTCCAGGCAGAAGGAGGGCGGGAAACGCGAGGTCCGCGCCAAGCGCCGGGAAGAGAATTCGGGCCCTCGCATGGGATCCAGGGGAGGCTTCAGCCTCATCGAAGTCGTGGTGGTCGTTCTCGTGGTCGCCACGCTGGCGGTGACGATGGGCATCGGGGCGAACAGCCTCGGTAGCAACAAGCTCTACGGTGCGGTCCGAAAACTGGCCTCGGATATCCGCTATGCCCAGCAGTTGGCGATGACCGAGCGAAGTCCCTACGGGGTGCTCTTCAATCTGAACCTCTCCGGGGGCGCCGCCCCCAACACGTATACCGTCTTTCAACAGTCCAGCCCCCTGGACCTGGCGGCGAGAGACCCGGCGGGCGGGGCGAACATGATCATCAACTATAATACGGACCCGCATTTTCAGGGGGTGACGATCAGCGCGCCGAGCTTTTGCGACGGGGTGAACCCCTGCCAGTCGACGCTTCAATTCAATGGGCAGGGGGTACCCACCAACACCACCGGCCCCCTGGTCAGCGGGTCGGTAGTCCTCGGTTATCAGGGGGCGACGCTGACCGTTTCCGTCGTCCCTCAGACGGGGAAGATCAACTATTAGGGCCGCGATTTCCGGTCCATGAGAGCATCGATTTGGATGATGTCCCGCTCGAGAAGAAAAGATCAACCGGGATACACGCTCCTTGAAATCATTTTGGCCATCCTCGTTCTCTCGATCGCGGTGGTGGGAATCAGTTCCGCCATCAGCTTCACGACTGCCCAGAGCCTCAATGCCGAGGTGATGTCGACCGCCAAGGAGCTGGCACAGGAGGGCTTGGAGGAACTGATCGCCGCGAAGAGGACCGGCGGCTTCTCCGCGCTCACACCGGTGGGGCTGGGGGCCTATGGCGCTGTGGCCGGGTTTCCCGGATATACGAGAAGGTCGGATATCTGCTACGTCAACGCGGGCCTGACTCCCAACCCCAACCCGCCCCCACCCGCCTCCTGCAGCGGGGTCTCGACCAACTACAAACAGCTGACGGTCAGCGTGCAGTATCAGGGTCTGCCGAGTCTCGCCTCGCCCGTCGTTTCGCTCATTACGGTGGTGACCAATGTGGGGGAGTAGCGCTCGAGGGAGATCGAGAGGGTTCACGCTGCTGGAGATGGTGGTGGCGGTCGTGGTGCTGGGGATCATCGGCGTGTCGCTCACCGCCCCCTTTATTCCGACGATGAGGGCGTCGGTGAACGTCGACAACCGCAAGGAGGCATTTCAGCAGGGCCGCTTGGCGATGGAGAGAATGATGCGGGAGATTCGCCAAGCGACATCGATCGGCAGTCTCACCACCCCCCCCGGGCCCACCACGCTCACGTTCATCGACGCGAGGAACACGACGATTGAATACTCCTGGGCCGGGGCCGCGACAAACCCGCTGCAGAGAAGCCGGGACGATCTGGTTTGCTGTACGCTGGTCGACCTCGCCTGCTGCGTCCAGGCGTTGACGATCTCCTATCTCGACAAGACGGGAAACCCGACGGCTTCTCCCGCCAGTGTCTGGCGCGTGGTCGCCAGCCTGCAGGTGGCGGTCGGAGGACAGACGATCCACCTGGAAGCCGAAGCGCACCCGCGCGGCTTTTTTTAAGAGAGCCGACGGGAAAGATCTTTTGCCAGAGCGGCGTCGTATCGACCATCGCGGGCGGCGGTGCTCCTGGTTTTTTCAGGCGGTTTGCCGCTGAGGGCGTCGCCGGTTCTAAACCGCCGTGACCTGAATCTCGACCCGCAACGTCCCGGTGCCCCCCGCCGCTCTTTGCCACGGCTCCCGCGGGGATCGGGCCGCGGCAGGCCTGCTCAGCCGATGCGCCAGGAGGGATGTTCTTGATCCGTCGAGCCGAAACCTTAGAAAAATAGATCTGTAACCGTCCGTGGATCCTGGCATGGAACGATGAAAACCTCCGAAGTGCTGCAGAAGATCGACATCCCGCGCCACAAGCTTTATTATTTGGAACAAAAAGGCTATGTCAATCCACGGCGCATCCCTATGGGGGATTTAGAGGCGAGGGAGTACAGCGAAGACGACCTCACCAAGATCCGGATGATCTGGAAATACCTGCAGAGGGGCTTTAAACACAAGGTGGCGTATGCGAAAGCGGTCGAAGAGATGGCACACCACCGTCTGGAGGTCTCATGAGTCTGTTCGGCGGCTCCGCTTCGTGGGGGGTCGATATCGGGTCTCAATCGATGAAGGCGGTGCAGGTGGCCCGATCTCGAGCGGGAATCCGACTTCTCAGTGCGTCGATCTATGAGTATTCCGGCGAGGGACAGTTGCGCGAGGGACTCCAATCCCTTTTCGGTGAATCGCTTCCAAAGGTTCGGGCCGCGATTCAATTTACAGGAAAGGCCTTCCCCGTCATTCGCCATCTTTCGATCCCGATCATGCCGATCAGGGAGTTGGTCGAGGCCGTCCGGTGGGAGGGACGCAAGCTGACCTCGCTCCCCGCGGAGGAGACGGTGGTCGATTTCTTGATCATGGGTAAGAGCCAGGAGCATCAGGTTCAACAGTACGACCTCCTCGTGGTGATCGTGGAGCGCGCCGTGCTGTTGGAAGAGCTGAAGGTCGTCAAGGAGGCCGGACTGCAGGTTGCGGGGGTCGATGTGGCTCCCTTAGCGCTGCTGAGAACCCTCGGGATCCGCCGGGGCGAGCCCCCCAGCCGGGGACTTCTCTATGTCGACATCGGCGCAAGAAAAACGGAGATTAACATCCTGAAGGGGGGGGTGCTTCGCTTTACGCGCGAGGTCTCGATGGGGGGGGGCGGGGTGACGCAAGCCCTGGTCCAGTCGCTCGGGCTCTCCCCGGCGGACGCCGAGCAGCGTAAGCGGTCCGAAGGAATGGGCGAAGGGAGTCCCCTGCGCGTTTCGATCCAGGGGGAGATCGATCGCGTCATTGTGGAGATTCAGAGGTCGATCGACTACTACCGGGCCCAGTCTCGCGAGGCGGGGGTCGATAAGATTGTCGTCATGGGGGGCACCTCCTTGCTGCCCGGATTTATGGAGTACTTTTCCGGGTTTTTCGACGCCCCCGTTGAATTGAACGATCCCTTTTCGCCGATGGCCTGCAGTAATCCGAAGGTGGAAGCTCTGCGGGGCCTCGCTCCCCGGTTTTCCCTGGCCGTCGGATTGGCGTTGAGACGCTGATGCGCCGGCAGATCGATCTGTTGGAGGCGATGGCCTATTCGCAGCAGAGACCCGCCGGCCGACCGGTCCTCTCGGGGGTGGCTGTCGGATCTCTATTGTTGATCCTCTTGACGGGGACCTTCCTCTATAGGAAGGCCGCAGAGGCCTCCGGCCTGAGAACAAAGGTGGAAATGCTTCGAACGCGGATGCACCTGCTCTCGGAAGCCGCCAAGGTCACCGCTCCGGTGGGAGGCGCTCGGGCGGCCCTGCCGGCCCTGTCGCGGCCGATCCGCTGGTCCCCGCTTCTTGAGGAGATCAGCCTGATCGTCCCGGAAGGGGTCTGGACCACCCGATGGGAAGGGGGGAGCGATCCCGGCTCGGGCGCGCTACGGATGAAGCTGGTCGGCGGGGCGAAATCCCAGGAGAGATTCTCCCTTTTTCTGACGGCTCTGGAGCGTTCCGCGGTCCTCTCCGAGCCCCGGCTCGCCTATGCGCGACGGACCAAGGGAGAGATACAATTTGAGATATCGGTCGGGCTCAAAGGGGAAGGGCTGCGATGAGGAGCTTCCCGGTCGACCCCAGGGTGGCCGTGATGGTGTTGGTGATCGCCTCTGCGCTCGGGGGGGTCTCTTTCAGGAAGGGCCGCGAGGTCAAGGGGCTGATGGCTGAGGTCGCGTCCTTGGAGAGGGAACTGGCCCTCACGCGGCCCCCCGTTCCTGTGCAGAATCCGAAGGTGAATTGGGTCGCGGTCACGATCCCCTCCTTGTTGGATGACCTTGCGCGCATGGGGAGCCAAAAGTCGGTCGAGATGACGCTGGTGCAGCCCGGGGAGGCGGCCCAAAAGGAGGGCTACATCGAGCAGCCCGTTCATTTGGAGCTGGAAGGTAAATACCGTGATATCGGCGAGTATCTTTCGCTCGTCGAGCGTCTTCAGAAGACTATCAGGATCACCGGGCTGAAATTGGAGAAGTCCTCCTCGGGGCCGCCGCTGATCTCGGCGGTCTTGGACCTGATGGTGTACCGCAGAGGCGCCCCGTGAAAAGATGGGCTCTGGGTTTGCTGTTGCTCGGTCTATTTCTCACCGGGGTTCCCGCCGAGGGAAAACCAGAGCGCGAAAGCCTTGTCGATTTTGACCCCGAGGCCCTTCCCCGGGAGGCGCCCCTTCGATGGGGCCGCGATCCGTTTTTTATCGATCAAGCGGGGCGGGGCGAGCAGGCGGAGGGTGAGGGGGAACGCCTTTGGGTCTCCGCAATCATCTTCCGACAAGGGAAGGCCGTGGCGATTATCAACGACCAGATCGTCAGACGGGGAGAAACGATTGGAGGGGGTATCGTCAGTGACATCCTTCCCGACCGGGTGATCCTCCGAGAGGGGCGGCGCGACATTGAGCTCCGGGTCGACGCGTTCGCGATCAAGTGAGGAGGATGAAGATGAAAGGGTGGTGCAGGAGGGGAATGCTGACGATGTTGGCCGCAGGGATGATGCTCGCCCCCTGTGTTGTGCGAGGGGAAAACGCCGCGGTGTCGACGGCCGATGAAGAGCCCTCGAGCATCGAAGAGGAGGCCCTCTTCTCCATGGAGTTCAGAAACGCCGAGGTGAAGGATGTCTTGCGGGCCCTGGGACAGGAATACCACCTCAACCTGATCATCGGAAATGACATCCAGGGAAAGCTGACCCTCAGTTTCCAAAGAGTGGGCTTTGAGGAGGCCTTGCAGGCGATCCTCCGGATGAACAACTTGACGTCGATTCGGGATGGGAATATTATCCGGGTGATGCGCTCTCCCTTCCCCGACGGCGAGGAGAGCTTCCTGACGCAGATGGTGCCGATCAATTTTGCGAATGTCAAAGAGGTCAAAGACACCGTCGCTGGACTGGTGAGCAAGAAAGGCTCGGTCATGGCCGATGTGCGGACCAATACGTTGGTGATCCGGGACGTGCCCATCAATGTCGAGAAGATCGTTCAGGTGGTCAAACAGCTCGACAGCAAGACCCCGGAGGTTATGATCGAGGCGCGGATCGTTGAGGTCAACACCAACTACTCCCGGCAACTGGGGGTGCAGTGGGGGGCCCTGCTCGGCAGCCACAACGTGACCGTGCTGGGCGGCGCTACGTCCTCGACGGTCTCTTCCGCGATACCGTCGGGCGCCGCCACCTCACTGAGCAACACGGTCACGCCGCTGACGGGGGCATTCGGGTTCTCCGGCGCCCCCTTCGCCGTGAATCTGCCTGCCGCCGTCGGTCCTGGATCGGGAGGGGCGCTCGGCCTGTCGTTCGGCAGCCTCGGGAATACCCACCTGCTTGATATCCAGCTGTCGGCCATGGAGGATGCGGGCCGGGGAAAGATCCTCTCCAATCCCCGTGTCCTGACGCTCAATAACAAGGAGGCCAAGATCTCCAGCGGGACTGAAATTCTGATTCCCACGACCTCCATCGTGGCCACCTCGATCAGTCCGCAGAGTTCCCCGACGGCCTCCGGTACGTCGGGGATCTCGACGGGAACCGGAGTCACCGTCATTGACGCGAAGCTTGAATTAAACGTGACGCCTCATGTGACCCCCGATCAGCAGATCCTGTTACATATCAAGACCAATAAGAAGGATCCCAATTTCAGCCAGGAAATCAATAACATCCCTCCGCTGACCACCCGGACCGCTGAGACGGATGTCCTGGTGAGCGACAAACAAACGATCGTGATCGGGGGGATCTACACGCGAAACGAAAGCTACGATCAAGCGGGCGTTCCCTGGCTCTCAAAGATCCCCCTCCTCGGGTGGTTATTCAAAAAAGAGGTGACCAACAACGCCCAGAATGAGTTGATGATTTTCATCACCCCAACCATCTATCAAGCACCCTAACGGCGGGAGCGTGGCAGGCGAAATCGTGATTCTGATTACGGCGTCCTCTGAGAAGGAGGCCCAGGCCATCGCAGAGTCGCTGGTCGAAGAGCGACTCGCCGCCTGTGTCAATCTCGTTCGGGGGGTCGAATCGATTTTTCGCTGGCAGGGAAAGATCTCCCGGGAGCAAGAGGTATTGATGGTGGTGAAGACGCGGGGGGATCTTTTTGTTCCCCTCTCAGCCCGAGTCAGGGCCCTGCATTCCTACAGCGTTCCGGAGGTCATCGCCCTTCCCATTCTGGAGGGATCCGAGGACTACCTTTCCTGGCTCCGCGAGTCGACCCGCCTCATCGATTGATCCAATGCTATGAAACGGCATGTGGCCCCGTCATCCAATCCGCTGAAGACGCCGATCGGCCGAACGCCCCGCCGTGACCGTGAGAAGGATCCCCCACTCCACGAGGCGTACGAGCGGATGGCGAGCCGATTCGGACCGCAGAACTGGTGGCCGGCAGAGAGCCCCTTCGAGGTGATTGTCGGGGCGATCTTGACCCAGAACACTTCCTGGAAAAACGTGGAGAAGGCGATTGAGAACCTCAGGAAGCGCGGCGCACTCTCTGCGCGCACCCTCTCTGCGCTCCCCATTGATGAATTGGCGATCCTGATCCGTTCCTCGGGGTTCTTCAACGTCAAGGCAAGACGGCTGCGCGCCTTTTTGAGATTCTTCTTTGAAGCCTACGGCGGGGACCTGGAAACCATGTTCTCACAACCGCCGGACCTGCTGCGCTCAAAGCTCCTGCGCGTTGAGGGGATTGGACCGGAGACCGCCGACTCGATTCTTCTGTATGCGGGGGGCCACCCCTTCTTCGTGGTGGACCGCTACACCCAAAGGATTCTTTCCCGCCACGGATGGGTTCGGGAGGGAATTTCCTACGAGGATTTGCAGCGCCTGCTGATGTCGTCTGTTCCCGCCGATCCCCGGATTTATAACGAATACCATGCCCTCATCGTCAGGGTCGGAAAAGATTTCTGCCGAAAGGCCCCCTCCTGCCGGGACTGTCCGCTCGAGCCTCTTTTGGACGAAGGGATTTCTTGACAGAATTGAAAAAACTGTTAGCTTTAACCTCAGAATCGTTCGAAAGGCGGGACCCGCGCGTTCAAATGCCGACGCACTCGGCTGGCTGAGGCGAGCGGGGCCGCGCTCTGCACACGATCGATCTGGAGCGCCAACGGGCGCGAAAAATCCTTGACACTATTTTGAAGGCTGTGTTAGTATCCGCCCCAAATTTAAGGAGTTAGGGTATGGGGAAAAATTCCGAGACCTATACGGTCATGATCCTTCCCAGCCCCACCTCAGAGCCCTATCGGTTCTCCGTCACCAAAAAGACCCTCTACTGCACGATTGGGGGCGCCTCCTTCCTGGGTTTGCTCTTGGTGGCGTTCCTCATCCAGTATTTTGTTCTCGTCGGACAGGTCTGGGAGATGAACCTCCTGCGTAACGAAACCAAGAGCCAAAAGGTTCAGATCCAGGGGTTTCTCTCCACCGTTTCGGACCTGAAGAAGCAGCTGCTTCATCTGAGGGAGCTCGAAACCAAGCTGCGCGTCATTACCGATACCCCCGTCAAAGAGGACTCCAAACCGGGCAAGGAAAATAAGGAGGCCAGCGCTGAACTGATGGGCATGGGGGGGCCGGATGAGGCCCCTGACCTGGCGAGCGACGCCTCTCTGAGGACGGCCCCGGAGACCCAGATCTCCAATACCCGTGATCTTCTTCGGTCGATCCAAGAGGACCTTGGGAACCTGACGGAGGTGGCCACACGGGAGGAAGCCGCCTTCCAGCAGATCAGCTCCGTGATGCAGGGAAAGCGCGCGATTTGGGCCTCGACCCCTTCGATCTGGCCTGTGAGCGGATGGCTGACCTCCGGATTCGGTAACCGCATCTCCCCATTTACCGGTGAGGTCTCCATGCACAAGGGGATCGATATCGCCGCGCGCCCCCTCACCCCGGTGGTCGCCCCGGCGAACGGGATCGTGGTACGCACCGGCTTTGACGGAGGATTCGGAAACATGATTAGGATCGATCATGGTTTTGGGATGATGACCGCCTACGGGCACCTCGCCAAGATCGGTGTGCACGTCGGCCAGCGTGTATCGCGCGGACAGCTGATCGGTTTTGTGGGGAGCACCGGGCTTTCCACGGGGCCTCATCTACATTATGAGGTCTATGTGAATAGCAGTCCCGTCAATCCGCTTCGTTACATCCTGAATTGAGTCGGTTCTGAACCGGGAAGAGGCTCGTGGTTGCACCACGGTCCTCTGATTAATAATACCCTCGTAGATCCCGACTGGGGAGGGGAGCAAGGGAGGACGGTGGCGACATGGTGAGAGGGAAGGTCAAGTGGTTCAACGAGAAGAAAGGATACGGATTTATCGAACGCGAGGACGGCGGAGACGTCTTCGTCCATTTTTCGGCGATCAAGGGGGACGGATTCAAGACCCTGACCGAGGGGCAAGCGGTCGAGTTTGAAATTATTCAGGGGGACAAGGGACCTCAGGCCGCCAATGTCGTGAAGGTCTGATGCCAATGGATTCAGTGGCCCCGACAGACTCGTTTCTGTCGGGGTTTTTTTTCGAACGGTCCAGGGGATGAAATTCTGGGCGCTTTTGGCGCTGCTGCTTGCCGGGTGGTTTGCACCGGGGACCGTCATGGTTTTTGGCCAGGAGACCGACCGGATTCTGATCAATGTTGTGGGAGACATCATGCTCGGGGGGAGCGCCATGGGGACCTTCGAGAAGAGCGGTTACGACTACCCTTTCGATGAAACGGCCCCCTATTTTCGGGCGGGGGACGTCAATTTCGCCAACCTGGAAACCCCCGTCACGCGGGAGGGCGAGCCGATCGCGGGGAAGCAGTTTACCTTCCGCATGAGTCCGGATGCCGTCCCGAGCCTCGCCAAGGTCGGCTTTAATCTCCTTTCCCTGGCCAACAACCATATCATGGATTACGGCGAAAAGGGCCTCGCCCAGACCCTTTCGATCCTACGGGCCTATCACGTCGGTTTTTCAGGGGCGGGGCCGAATGAAGCGCAGGCCCGACTTCCTGCAGTCATTCGGGTCAAGGGGAAGAAGATCGCCCTGCTGGCCTACTCGGCGGTCCTTCCCGCCTCTTTTTACGCGGGGAAAGATCGAGCGGGAACCGCGTTCGCCTTTGAGGAGTCTCTGCGATCCGACATTCCCCTGGCCCGAAAAGAGAGCGACTTCTTAATCGTCTCATTTCATTGGGGGAGAGAACTGCAATCCTTTCCCGAGGAGTATCAGATCCGTCTGGCTCATCGAGCGATTGACCTGGGCGCGGATCTGATCGTCGGCCACCACCCGCACGTCCTTCAGGGCATTGAGGTCTATCAGGGGAGGCCGATCTTCTACAGTCTTGGAAACTTCGCCTTTTCTTCATACAGTCCGAGCGTTCATTCGAGCATCTTGGCGGAGCTGACCCTAATCGGGAATCGTATCGAACAGATCGAGCTCATCGCGCTCAACGTCTATAATCCGGTGGTCGACGTTCGCCCGCGCGTCCTCTCCGGCGAGGACGCTGAAGCGGTGATCGATGAGGTGACGGAGGCCTCCTGGCCGTTCGGAACCTCCATCGGATGGGAGGCCGACCGGGGCTGGGTGATCCTCCGCTGACCGAATTTGGAAACCTTCCGCGCGACAACATCATTCGTCGTTCTATGAAAATTCAAATTGTGATATAATTACTGCGCCATCCTATCGCTTTTTGAGAGGCTGCCTTGTTAGAGGTTGTCTTGAATGATCGGTATCATCATCAAAAAGATCGTCGGAAGCAAAAACGATCGTGAACTGAAGCGCTTATATCCAATCGTCGATCGGATTTCTGCCCACGAGGCATCCACGGCGTCCCTCTCGGACGGCTCCCTGCGGGACAAAACCGATGAGTTTCGCCGCCGGTTGGGGACGTCCGTCTCCGATGGGCCTCCCGGGGAGACCTTGGACGACCTGCTCCCAGAGGCCTTTGCGGTGGTCCGGGAGGCGGCCCGGCGCGTCCTCTCGATGCGCCATTTCGATGTCCAACTGCTCGGAGGGATTGTTCTTCACGAAGGCAAGATTTCGGAAATGAAGACGGGCGAAGGCAAGACCCTGGTGGCGACCCTTCCGATCTACCTCAACGCCCTGACAGGGCGCGGCGTTCACCTGATCACCGTAAACGACTATCTCGCGAAGCGGGACTCTCAGTGGATGGGGGAGGTCTATCGGTTTTTGGGCTTAACGGTCGGGTTGATCCAGCACGATATGGACGATCGAGAACGGCAGATCGCCTACGGCTGCGATGTGACCTACGGCACAAACAACGAATTTGGATTCGATTATCTTCGCGACAATATGAAGTTTGACCCGGCGACTTTTGTTCAAAGGGATCTTCACTATGCCATTGTGGACGAGGTGGACAGCATCCTGATCGATGAGGCACGCACCCCATTGATCATTTCGGGTCCGTCGGAGGAATCGACCGAGCATTATTATCGGGTCAACCAGATTATTCCCTTCCTGAACCGGGAGCGGGACTACACGATCGAAGAGAAGACCAAGACCGTGACCCTGACCGAGGAGGGGAATGCCCGGGTGGAGAGCCTGCTGGGCGTTGAAAATCTGTACGATCTATCCAACATGGTATTGATCCATCACGTTCTACAGGCTCTTAAGGCCCATACCCTCTTTAGAAGGGATGTCGATTACGTCGTGAAGGATGGCGAGGTGACCATCGTCGACGAGTTTACGGGGAGACTGATGCCTGGGCGCCGTTGGAGCGATGGGCTTCACCAGGCGGTGGAGGCCAAGGAAGGGGTCAAGATTGCCAACGAGAACCAAACCCTAGCCACGATCACCTTTCAGAATTATTTCAGGATGTATGAAAAACTGGGCGGGATGACCGGGACGGCCGATACCGAAGCCGCGGAGTTCTCCAAGATCTATGACTTGGACGTCGTGGTGGCTCCGACCAACCGCTCGATGATCCGCGAGGACTATACCGATGTCATCTATCGCACGGAACGAGAGAAATTCACGGCGATTGTCGAGGAGATCGAGGAGCTTCATCGAGTGGGGCGGCCGGTCCTGGTCGGTACGATATCGATCGAGAAGTCGGAACATCTCTCCGCCCTGTTAAAGAAAAAGGGGGTCCCTCATTCCGTCCTGAATGCCAAGTATCATGAGAAGGAGGCGGAGATCATCGCCCAGGCGGGCCGAAAGGGGGCGGTGACCATTGCCACCAACATGGCCGGCAGGGGGACGGATATTCTCCTGGGAGGGAACCCGGAGTTTCTCTTCAGGCGTGACCTGGCCCAGCATCCCGACCTCTCCGCGGCGCAGCAGGAGGAGGCAAAGGCCCGCATCCGGGAGGCGTGCGAACTGGAGAAAAAGGAGGTGGTCGCCTCCGGCGGGCTCCACATCTTGGGAACGGAGCGACACGAATCACGCCGAATCGACAATCAGCTTCGAGGGCGCTCCGGCCGGCAAGGAGATCCGGGATCCTCTCGCTTTTACCTTTCTCTGGAGGATGATCTTCTTCGCATTTTCGGTTCCGAGAGGATCTCCAATCTGATGGGGCGACTGGGGATGGAGGAAGGGGTCCCGATCGAGCATCGGATGGTGACCCGGGCGATCGAGAATGCTCAAAAGCGGGTGGAAGGACATAACTTCGATATCCGAAAACAACTCCTCGAGTATGATGATGTGATGAACAAACAGCGCGAAGTCATCTACAATATGCGCCGTCAGGTGCTCTCCAACGAGGACTCTTCCGAAGAGATCCGGAGAATGATCGAGGAGGATCTGGACGGCCTACTCGATACCTACTGCAACGAGGAGACCTATCAGGAGCAGTGGGACCTCAGCGGGTTGGCCGAGGCCCTCTCCCATCAATTCTCCACCGACTTCGGCGAGAGAATTCTCGCATTGAAGGAGGCGGGGCGCGATACACTGCGCGAGGAGGCCCTTCAGCATCTTCGGGACCGCTATAAGAACAAAGAGGAAGAGTTCACCGCGCCTGTGATGAGAAATCTGGAGAAGATGGTGCTGCTTCGCATGATCGACACGCACTGGAAGGACCACCTCCTGACCATGGACTACCTCAAAGAAGGGATCGGGCTTCGGGGCTATGGACAGAAGGACCCCCTCGCCGAGTATAAACGCGAGGGCTACGAGATGTTCTCCGAGATGATCAGCCGGATGCAGACCGATGCGTTGGGGCACCTCTTCCGGGTGCAGATGGTCCGGGGCGAGAAGGCCCCGGCGGTGGCGCCGCCCCTCCGGTCGATGCAGCTCAACCGGGGCGAAAATCCGGCCCATCCCGCACACCGGGGCGCCAAAAAGGTGGGTCGCAACGAACTGTGTACCTGTGGAAGCGGCAAAAAGTATAAAAAGTGTTGCGGGAGATGACCGTCAACCTCCATCCGTCATCCTGGAAGAGTCATGTCTAAAGGGGACGAGAAGAAGCTGAGGGACGAAAATCGGAGACTGAGGCAGGAGCTTCGCCAGAGGACCCGGGAGCTCTCGTTTTTTATCAACGTGGGAAAGGCCCTGACCTCCACCCTGGAGTTCCGCAAGGTGCTCAAGGTCATCATGGACAAGGCCGAACGGATGATCCGCTGCGAGTCCTGGGCACTCCTGCTCCTCGACGACTCGGGGCGGGAACTCTCCTTTGAACTGATCAAGGGACCCTGGCTTCGGGAGGTTAGGAAGGCGCGGATCAAACTCGGAGAGGGGATCGAAGGGAAGGTGGCGGAGACAGGGACGCTTCGCCTCATTCGGGATCTTCCGAAAGATGAAGCTTTTCGCCACCAGCCGTTTCTCCGGCACCTGAAGGCAAAATCAATTCTCTGCGTCCCGATCGTCAGCAAGAAAAAGACCCTGGGGGTCCTGGAGATGATCAACCGGCTCGATGGCGAGCCGTTCAGCCAGGACGACGCCGATCTGCTCCTCAAGTTGGTCGACCAGGCGGCCATAGCGCTGGAACGCTCCTCTTTGTATCAGAAAATGAGTGACCTCGCCGTCACGGATGACCTGACGAAGCTTTTTAATTTTCGATACCTCGACCGAATATTGGACAATGAGATTCGTCGTAGCCAGCGTTACGGTTCTACGGTCTCCCTCGTCTTTCTGGACATGGATCATTTCAAGAACGTAAATGATCGGCACGGCCATCTCTACGGGAGCAAGGTGTTGGTCGAGATGGGCCACCTGCTGATCAGGAACCTGCGAGACGTCGATATCGTTGCCCGTTACGGAGGAGACGAGTTTGTCGCCGTTCTTCCGCAGACGAGCGTCGCGACGACCCGAAAGATCGTCGACCGGATTCAGGAAGCCGTGCGAAAGACGGAGTTCCTGAAGGATAGCGGTTTTCGGATGAAGCTTTCGGCCAGTTTTGGGATTGCCGGGTTCCCGGAACACGCTAAAAATAAGACCGATCTCATCCGGCTCGCCGACAAGGCGATGTACCGGGCCAAGGAGTCGGGCCGGGATCGGATTTGCATAGCCTGAGGGCGATCCTAAAACGGTTGGCCGGCGGTCAGGTAGAAATGGGGCACCCTCTCGGATCGGACGGGAGAACCGACCGGATAGGCGACATCGAAACGGGCGAGCGCGGGGAAGATCCCGAAGAAATCGAGGAAGAGCCTGACACTGACGCCGCCGTCGGCAACGTATTTTGCGAACTGAAAGGTATTGTGCGAGTTGGTGACCATCCCGGCGTCGGAGAAGATCGCCCCCTGTATGGTGCGGGTGAGGACAAGGCTGAGGATGTCGAAGTCGGTTTCGTAGACGAGAGGAAAGCGGTACTCGACTGAAAAAAGAGAAATGTTGTTCCCGCCCAGGACCAAGGGGGTGAATCCTCGCATCCCTCCTTCTCCGCCGAGGAAGTATCGGTTCTGATTAAACAGCCCCCCCGTCGATTCTCCCAGAAAAAAGCGGGTCGCAATCGCGTGATAATTCGAGAATGCAAAGACCTGGCGCAGGTCGGCATTGAGCTGCACGCTGAAATCGTAGTCCCCTCCCGTGAACTGCTGCAAGTAGCTGAAGGAAATGTTGATTGGGGGGACCGTCCCCGTCAACCTCTGGATGAATTCGGTGGTCAGGGGTACTTGGGGATAACTGAATTGATAGACCACTCCGACCACCCCGGAGGTTTGCTGCTGGATGTGGTTGAACTCAGGTCTCACGGAACCGATCGAGGCGCTGATCCCCTCGTGGTTGAGGAAAACGTGGGTAAAGGACAGGACGCCTTCGGTTCCGATTTCGTCGTGATTAAATCGGGTGACGATCAGGTTCTTGTCGTCGTAGAGCCGCTGGAAACCGAACTCGATGCTGTAATCGATCCGGTGGGTTTGAAAGTCATATCCGACCCCGATGTTGTTCAAGAGAATCTTCCAGGCATGGGGGTATCGATTGTTAAACCGGTTCGGATCGTTGATCTCCCCGTCGGGATCGACCTCCACCACGGTGATCGGGGCTGGGGTAATCAGGGTCTCCTCCTGGTGCTCTCCCTGGCCGCCCCAGACCAAAGTCATTTCGTTGCCGTTCGCCTCTACCACGCGGATCTTTACCGGCTCCACCCCAGCCCCCTTCTTGGAAAGGACGATGGTGGTCTGGTAGTTGGACTCCACCCGCGTGCGCTCAACGCGCTCGACGGCATAGTCGATGGCCGGATTGTTCTTTAACCATTGGGCATAGAACGCCTCCAGATACTCCTGAGAAACCTCCTGGCTCACCGAAATAAAGAGCGGGTGTTTGCCTTCCTGGATTCTCAGCAGATAGCTTTTGATGATTTGGTTGAGGGTCTCTTGACCGACCAGATTTTTGAGCTTCGTTAGGATCTCACCCCCCGGAGGGCGGTGGACCCAGAAGAGCCGGATGTCTTCGTAGAAGGGCGGGATCTCCGATTCCTTGAAGAAGACCTGCCGAAGGGGAAGGTCCTTGGAATAAATGATCTGATCGATGAGGGGGAAGAAGCCGAGCGGCTTTAGGATCAATGCCAGGCTCTCCTCCCCCCCGTACTTGATGGAGAGATAGGTCTCCAGGTCCCGGCCCGCCATCCCCTCCGCAACCCACTCCTCCTCCCAGGAGAGCTTCCTCTTCCACAGCTGCAGCAGGATCGCCTGGGCGACGCTTGCTTCATGATAACGGCGCAGATAGGGAAAGATCTTGAACAGGTGGGAACCGACGAAAACAACTCCTTCTCCCGAAGAGGCCAGATCTTCATAGAGATAGACCTCGACCATCTGGATGGACTTCAGATCGAGCTTCCCGTACCTCTGGCTGAAGAAGTCGACCACCTCCTCGGCGACCTTCAACAATCGGTCTGCATAAAGGCGGTCGCGCGGTAGGTGATTGTAGATCAGTTCCATCCCGCCCCGCAGGAGGACGCTCTTGCGATATCCCCGTTCGATCGCGAGGGTAAAGAAGGGGACCCTCTCCTCCTCCAGCAGAAGGGTTTTCAGTGTCTTCCCCCTTTCGGCGACCCGCGAGGTCCCGGACGACATCACGGCGAGGTTCCGATCGAGGGTGAGCAGGATTTCGAAATTGCTCTTCATCAGTGAAGCTTCGCTGTCCCACCCGTTGCGCGAGAGGGGGACTAAAAAGGGGTGCCATCCCCCCTGCAGGTAGGTGACTTGCCGAAAGTAGCCGAAGGAGCCCCATTTTTCCGGAATCAGGGTGGTAAACAGGACCCGCAGCCGCCCCCGCTCCCCGGGGGGGATCGGTGCGGCCAGAAAGATATGGACCAGGGCGAATGATTTATCGTACTGATAGATCAGATCATGGCCCTCTTTGTCCTGGACCGTCGCGAGGGTCATCTGTCCGGGGTTGAATTTATTGGGATAGGCCCTTTCGATTAGGTTTTTCTGTGTGAAGGGCTCTTTTTGGAGAAAGATATTGGGATAGAGGAAAAGATCGACTTCGGTCAGCGCCACGTTCGAGGTGTTGTCAAAAAAGATCAGTTCCGCCCCCGAAATTCGATGAGTGCCATGATCGTAGTCGGCGATAATCTCATATCGGGGGGCGCCGTGAGCCGCTGGAAGAGGCAGGGTGAAGCCGACCGCCAAGGCGAGCAGGAACCCGAGACAGCGAGGATAGTGCATCGGGGTGAATTATATCATAGCCACTCGTTTGCTTTCCTCGTCTTTCGTCGAAGACCGCTTCTTTTTCGGCAGGAGTCCCATCGGCGCCCCTTGACCGGCGAATCCGGCCCCCCGTATTCGATTCGCGGAGCCGCCGATCCCCGGCAGGGTGTCGGGACATTTCATCAGCGACGGAGGCGGCGGGCCTCACCCGGGCCTCGATCCGGCTTGATTTCGTATCATTCCTGGGGTAATTTAGGCCGATGGGCAAGGAGAGGCTTCTCGAGAAGATCCGTGCGATGGTTCGGGCCGAGGGGAAGATCTCTTTCGATCGGTTCATGGATCTCGCGCTCTATGATCCGGAGGATGGCTATTACTGTGCCGAGACGAGTATCGGATTCGATCGAGGGGACTACTATACGGCGCCCCACCTGCACCCCCTTTTCGGAACTCTGGTGGCCAAGGAGCTCCTCGAGATGCTCCGGCGCCTCCCGGAAGGCCCGGTGGTCCTGATCGAATTGGGCGGGGGAAAGGGGCTCCTGGCCCACGATGTCCTCTCTTTCATGCAAGAACAGGGGGGGGAGATCTTCGATCGGCTCGACTATATCCTCATCGAGCGCAGCGCACGGATGCGTGACATCCAGCGGAAACGGCTGTCCCCTTGGACGGAAAAGACCAGGTGGTGTTCGGATCCCTCGGCGCTCCCTTCAGGGCTGAAGGGCTGTATTGTTTCGAACGAATTCTTCGATGCGTTACCGACCCACCGGCTTCTCCTTCAGGGCGAGCAGGCTGAAGAGATCTTCGTCGGCGCCTTGAACGGGGAGTGGACGGAGGTCCTGGCGCCCCCTTCCTGCGAGCTTCTGCGCCAAAAGGTCCAGGCCTTGCGATTGCGTCCGACCCGGCCCATAATTATCGAGGTGAACCTGCTCGCCCCCCTCTGGATGGAACGGCTCGCCCGGACGCTGGCTGCAGGTTTCCTCCTGACCATCGATTATGGGCATTTGGCCCATGATCTCTATTCGGAGCGGCGCCCCAGGGGGACGCTGATCTGTTATTTCCGTCACAGCGTGAACGAAGAGCCGTATAAGAGGATCGGAGAACAGGATATCACGAGCCACGTGAATTTCACGGACCTGATCCAAAGTGGAGAGCAGGCCGGTTTGAAAACGGTCGGGTTCACGGATCAGACCCATTTTTTGGTAGGCCTGGGTATCGCCGAAGAAATGGAAAAGCTCGCTCTGGAGAGGGAAGGATCGGCCGAACGGGACCGGGAATTCCTGGCCCTCAAGCAACTGATGAGTCCCTCAGGGATGGGGAAAGTTTTTAAGGTGTTGATTCAATCGAAGGGGGTCGACGCGGAGGGGCTCTCGGGCCTCACCTATCGCTCCTTCTTTTCAGAATCGATAAAGCGCGAGGCCCAGGCCTAGGCGACGGATCGCAAAGTGAGTCCGGTCCTTTGGAACCATTCGATTTCCAGGGCCGGGGGGATTTAGCACCGATCAGGAGCGCGAAGAGTCCTTGACATCATATCATGTTTCTTCTATCATCATCGAACCTTAACCGGCGAGTCCGATCGAGAAAGACGAAGAAAAGGGGATCCCAATCCGCTCTTTCTCCCGAGCGATCAGCGACGAGCCAAAGACTCCTCGGACGGTTCCGAAGTGGATGCGCCGGTCTATGTCTAAGTCTTTGGAAAACGGGGAAAAGTATCCCGGTTCCGGGTTTGGGGGCCCAGGTTCGATGGGTTCCCGGCAATAAAGGTGGACCGTATTGGTAATCAAAGGCCTTACAATGTTGATCGAAGTCACCGTGGCGGTCCTCCCCGCCGTTACGATGATTGTGGGACGCCGGGTCCGGTCCCATTCCCCCCTGTACCCTGAATTACCGATCCGTCTGAAGTGCAATCTCTCCCGGGTGGACTCTGAGGTCCTGTTTCGCCGGCGGCCTCGCTGCATCTTGATGCCTGTTGGGTCCCCTTTCGGCGGCCCGGATGGCCCTATGACCGGAAAAAAAGGAGTGTGGTGATGGGACTGATTGATCGGCAATTTGAGGAGAATATCCTGACCACCTCTTTGGATTCCTTAGTCAATTGGGCCCGAAAGTCGGCCCTCTGGCCGATGACTTTCGGATTGGCCTGCTGCGCGATCGAGATGATCGCTTCGGTCTCTTCCCGTTATGATATCGATCGCTATGGAGCGGGCGTCTTTCGGGGTTCCCCGCGCCAGTCGGATCTCATGATCGTTGCCGGGACCGTCTGCCGAAAGATGGCGCCGGTCATTCGGAGGATTTATGACCAGATGCCGGAACCCCGCTATGTCATCTCCATGGGCTCCTGTGCCACCTCGGGGAACATTTATAACTCCTATTCGGTGGTCCAGGGGGTCGATCGGTTTGTCCCGGTCGATATCTACGTGCCGGGGTGTCCGCCGCGGCCCGAGGCGCTCTTCGCCGGTATCCTGAGGCTTCAAGAGCGTATCATGCAGGCCAAGGTATTCATCAAGTAGGGTAGAGGGAGTAAGGCATTTTGCATCCGATTGCAGAGCGAATTGGATCTCATCTGCCGCAGGCGTTTGTCGCCGAGGCGGAGTCGTTTGGGGAATTGACGATATCGGTCCGCCGAGAGCACATTCTGGAGGTCTGCCGCTTGTTGCACGACGACCCGGAGCTCTCCTTCGATCTGATCATCGACATCTGCTCGGTCGATTTTCCGAACGAGCCCGAACGCTTCGAAATGATCTATCATCTCTGTTCCATCGATCGGCGCCAGCGCATCCGAATCAAGGCGCGTGTGCCGGAGGAGGACTGCTCGATCGATTCCATCACCCCGATCTGGAAGGGAGCGAATTTTCTTGAGCGGGAAGTGTACGACATGATGGGTATCCGATTCAAGGGGCATCCCGATTTGCGCCGCATCCTCATGACCGAGGATTATGATGAGGGTTTTCCCCTTCGAAAGGACTTTCCGGTCGAGGGGAAGGGATGGCGTGATCGCTTCGAGTTTTTCCCGCAGGATGAACCCTAGCGCCGCGCAACAGGAAAGGGCCCAATGGAACAGCAGTCAGGGGAGAGAGAGGTCCCGATCGCATCGGGCGAAGACGCTGAAGACGACCTCGACGATGAGGTTGGGCACGACCCGGACAAGAAGGTCCGCCGTACCGAGGACCTCCTGCTGAACATGGGACCGCAGCACCCTGCTACCCATGGGGTACTGCGCATCATCCTCGATCTTGAGGGGGAGACCATCGTCAAGGCGACCCCGGATCTGGGGTATCTGCACCGCGGGGTGGAGAAACTCTGCGAAAACTCCACCTACACGCAGATTATCCCACTGACCGATCGGCTCGATTACGTCTGCGCCATGACGAACAACTATGCCTTTGTCCGCGCCGTGGAGAAGCTTCTGAAGATCGCGATCCCGGAGCGCGCGGAATATATCCGCACCATCGTGGCCGAGGTGCAGCGCCTTGCGGGTCATCTGTTTTGGCTGGGGACCCAGGCGCTTGATATCGGCGCGATGACCGTCTTTTTTTACACCTTCCGCGAGCGGGAGGTCCTCCTTGATCTCTTCGAGTTGATCTGCGGCGCCCGCTTGACCCTGAGCTATTACCGTATCGGCGGTGTCGATCGAGACCTCAGCCGTGAAGTCATCGAGCGGCTCTACAAATTCATAGAATCCTTCCCCGGGAAGATCCACGAATACAACACCCTGCTCGAAAAAAACCGAATCTGGTTATTACGCACGCGAAATGTGGCGGTCATCTCGGCCGAGGACGCGATCAATTTCGGTCTTACGGGTCCGGTTCTACGAGGTTCCGGGGTAAACTACGATGTGCGCAAGGCCGAACCCTACGGCGCCTATGACAAAGTCGAGTGGGAGGTCCCTCTCGGGAAAAATGGCGATACCTATGACCGATACTGGATTCGCGTCGAGGAGATGCGCCAGAGCGCCAAGATCATTAAACAGTGTTTAGACCGGCTTCCGGAGGGCCCTGTTATTGCCGACCTGCCCGAGGTGGTCTATCCTCCGCGGGACAAAATTTACGAGGACATGGAGAGCTTAATCCACCAGTTTATGATCGCGGCGCGCGGATTCGACGTGCCGGCCGGCGAGGTCTATGTCGGCACGGAGGCGCCGAAAGGGGAGCTCGGCTTTTATATTCACAGCCAGGGGGGAAACAAACCTTACCGCCTTCGGATCCGGCCTCCCTCCTTTATTCACCTGGGCGCCTTCGATCACATGGCCCGGGGGTATATGATTTCCGATGTGGTGACCATCTTCGGGACATACGACGTCGTGATGGGGGAGTGTGACCGCTAGGGAAGGGGCTGGGCCGTAGACCCCAGGACCGGTTTCGGGTTCAGGATCCATGGATGAGTGGGATGGGATTAAAAGTCCTCTCCGAAAAGGCGAGAGCCGCCATCGAGGCGCAGTTTTCCAAATATCCCGAAAAGCAGTCCGTGGTGCTCTTCGCCCTGCGCATTGCCCAGGAGGAGTTGGGGTATCTCTCCGAAGACGCCCTGGTCGATGTCGCAACGCTTCTGGATCTGACCCCGGTCCAGGTGTATGACGTGGCGACCTTTTATACAATGTTCAATTTGCGCCCGGTCGGCCAGTACCATCTTCAGGTCTGCAGAAGCCTCTCCTGCGCCATCATGGGGGCGGGTTCCATCGTCGATTCCCTGAAGAAGCGCCTCGGGATCGAGGTCGGAGGAACATCGGCCGACGGCTTTTTCTCGTTGAAGATGGTTGAATGCCTGGCTTCGTGTGGAAGCGGCCCGATGATGCAGGTGAACGACGACTATTTTGAGCAGTTGACCCCCCAGAAGATCGATCGGATCTTGGAGGATCTGCGAAAGGGGTGCAAGAGCCCGCTGGCCTCCGAGAAGTTTCGGTTACCGATGGGCGAAGAGATTTAGGGACGGGACCTCGAAGCGAATCGCAAGAAAGGTTCAAAGCGCCGATATGCCGACCTACGAAAAGATCCTGCTCAAAAACATGGAGTCCCCCGGGTATTCGGGAGGGCTA